>Ga0302270_10000762_pt1 | contig 33791 bp, 30 predicted proteins | sample III_Bog_E2_3_FD_198773 | JGI IMG/M metagenome (GOLD analysis project Ga0302270, IMG submission 198773) | Peat permafrost microbial communities from Stordalen Mire near Abisko, Sweden - III_Bog_E2_3 | ecosystem: Environmental > Terrestrial > Soil > Wetlands > Peat | place: Sweden: Abisko... | reverse complement strand
TTCGCGTCTACACAATTTCCTACACTGCACTAGACTACGAAGCCCGTTGCTCGCGAAAAATACAGATCTTCCGCATCGATGGCCTTGATGGGCTTGGCCGGAACTCCACCATACAAGTAGCCGGTAGACTCAGGCGCCGACGCCAGCAATGAATGCGCCCCCAATACAGACCGGTCAGGCAGTGAGCTGCCGCCGAGCAAAATGCACCCGGTGCCCACGAAGCAGTACTCGCCGATGCGTACCGGTTTGCAACGCTGCCGCGACTGCTTCAGATCGATGCTGTGGGTGAGAATCTGCGAGCGGTAGCCGGCAAAGGTCGTAAACGCGCCGATGCGCACCTCGTCCGTGCAATCGATCAGATGACGGCTGGTGATGGCCGCGTGACGTTCGACAATCAATTGCGGCTTGCGATCGGTGTCCAGGTCGAAGTGGCGGCTGCCTGTACCGGCGGGAAATGCCGTGATCCAGTTGAAGGCTCCGATGCGCGCTTTCTCTTCCAGCCTTAGCAGGCTCATGCTCTTGCATACCGTGAAGGGACCAATGTTCGAGCCTTCGCCCATCTCCAGCCGAACCGGCAGCACCAGTGACCAGCGCGAGATTGCAGCCGTACGCGCGATCCTGTAGCCGCAGAGCAACTGCAATACAACGCGGCGCAGCCTCCACGGCAGCGGCCAGGCAATCGCAAATCCGATCAGCTTTAGTTTTGTCATCTCATCTCCCCATAAAGAGCGATGTACGCCTCGATCATGCGCGGCAGCGTAAAGCGCATTTGCACATTCTCAAAGCCCTGCACCCGGCGCTCGGCACGATACGCGGCATCGTCCAGCAGGCGGGCTGCCTCACCGGCCATCGCCGGCACATCGTCGGGGCGGAAGCTGGCTGCCGTCCCAGCCAGCACCTCAACCGCCGGAGGAATGTTACTGGCCACCACCGGGCAGCCACAGGCCTGCGCCTCAATGGGAGGCCAGCCGAAACCCTCAAAACGCGAAGGGAACATCAGCAACGCCGCGCGGTTGTAGAGCGCTTCCAGCACCTGCACGTCGGGCCGCGCCACCTGCACAACCCTGTCCTCAATACCCAACTGCGCAGCTAGCGCCAGTAACTCGGCATTCAGCGGTACACCGGCAAAAACAACCCGCAGATTTTTCCGCCCCGACAGTTGCGCCACCACACGCAGCACGCTCTCCCGATTCTTGCGCGCAAGATTCGAACCGATGTGAAGCACAAAAGGCTGTTGCAGTCCTTCAAACCCACTCAGGCGGCGATCGATCTCCTCCGCATCGAGCGGTTGAAACGGATAATTCAGGCCATTCAAAACAACTTCAAGATGATTGGTTCGGTGCAGAAGCCGTTGCGCATCGCGATAGGTATACGCCGAGACGCAGGCCACCTTGTCTGCGCCCTCCAGCCCTCTCACGATGGCCCGCTGCAGGAGCTTGCCAAAGCTCGACGCAGGGCAATCGGTCTGCTCCCCCATGGCCCCACGCACCGCCAGCAAATCGTGGCATGTGACCACTGTCGGGGTCTTCCCGGTGAAGGCCGTGTACATGGCGTAGCTGTGGTCGCAGATGTGAACCACGTCCGCCTTGCGCGCTGCACGCCAAAGCACCGCCGGAAACAGGATGTAGCGGTCGAGATAACCCAGCCACTTGCCCACCCCTTGCGCTGAAGGTTTCAGCCGCCCCAGCAGAGGCCTGGGCGCGATGCGCTCCACTTCAATGCCCCTCAGAACAAGCTCCCGGCTCAGAGCATTGGCCCACACCTTCATGCTCATCGAGCCATCGTGTTCGTAATTGCCGACGAGCAGCACTTTCATAGGGCTCCCTGCAGGGCGCGGCACCGCGGCAGTACCGCACGCCGCGGATTGGATGTGAGACTTGATTCTTTGACAGGAAATGAAATGGGAATATCGATCTTTTTCAACTTCTGCTCAGAAGGAAGGCTTCACAAGTACTCTGCCCGGAGTGGCCGATTTGGGAGAATGGGACGACTTCAGTCCCGTGCCCGGCCTCATCCCACCCAGGGGTGCTTGAAACCCAATCTTGGATGTTACGCCCGAGTGCGATTGCGCAGCCCGGAGCCCGGATGGGCTGCTCCGCACAGGTGTCGATACAGGTGTCGATGCCTGCTGTTGCGGCGGGGCGGAGGTGTGAGGTGTTGCCACCCCAAAAAACCGATGCGTGGCCATTGGAGTGGTCGATCTAAAAGAACTGGCTGCGCTCGGATTTGCGGCTGCAACGGGAGCATTGGCCGCCGACGCAAAGCCCCTGCCCCACCCCGCCGTGCTGGCAGTATTCATTCCTCTGCCCCACGATGCGTCCGGCGTCGAAAAGTCTCCGCGCGCTGCCGTGGTCGCGCTGGTCCCCGCACTCCAACTGGTGGAGCCTCCCGCATGAAACGCGCCCGCGTCCTGCTGCGCACTGGCAGCTATGGCAGCCAATGACAACAGACAAGCCGCAACCGGAAAATGCAGATTTTTTCTCATTCGCATCACAGTATCTCTTCTCTAGCCACGCTGCCGGCCACCGGCCTGGTAACCGACTTCAACCGCTGTTCAAGATTCCCCAGCACCCGCACCGAAGACCAGCGCCGATCGGCATACTTCTGGGCATTCCGCCTTTTTTGTTCCTGGTTGGATGCCTTCAGTTCCAGAATCGCAGCCCGCAATGCGGCAGGGTTCTCCGCTTCCACCACAGCGCCTGCTTCTGACTCGCAAATTGTTTGAGCAATCTCGCTTACGGCGTTGGCGGCTGCAATCACCGGACAGCCTGCCGCCAGATAGGTAACGGCCTTTGACGGAAAGGCGATGTCGGATGCCGATTTTCGCTGCATGACTAGGCACACACCCGCAGCCCGCAGCAGCCCACGAAAATCCGTCTCATCCAACAGTGGCAGAAAACGCAGGTTCTCCAGCTTCAATGCCTCGGCGCGCTGCTGAACCCGCTGCCGGTCCGCTCCATCGCCCACCACCAGAAACAACGTCGAAGCATCTTCGCGGTTCTGTTCCGCCGCATCCACAATCACGTCCAGACCCTGCTTCACACCAATGTTTCCGCTGTGCACCACCAGAAACTCAGCCCCGATGCCAAACCGGGCGCGAAACGCGTGGCCTTCCTCCGCGGCAATCTCCGTCAGACTGTCATCCATGCGCGGCTCAATCAGCGCAACCTTTTCCGCGGGCACGCCCTTGGCCAGAATCTGCTTGCGCATACCGCTGGTCAGTGTGGTCACCAAGGCCGCATGACGATACGCCGCCGCCTCTACCCCGTAAAGAAACTTCAGCGCCCAGCCCGGCAGCATTCCGTGCTCGGCCGCCGAATCCGGCTGCAGATCCTCGACGTCGAAGACGAAAGGGATGCGCCAGAGACGGCTCAGCACAATGGCGCTCGCCGTCAAACCAAGCGGCGGCGAAATCACAAACAATACATCCGGCCGGCGGCATGCAAAAGCCCGCAGCAGCGAGCTCAACACGAAGCTGCCCTCATGCAGAATCCGCTTGATCGACGAAACTACCTGCGGAACATACGCCCAGCTGCGCGCAATCCGCACTCCGTTGCGCTCCTCGTTCTGCAGTACCTTGCCGGCATATTCGCTGCCTACCTTCCACTCTGGATAATAGGGAAAAGTGGTGCAGACCTGCACATCGTGCCCCGCGGCCGCCAGGTGTTCGGCACGGTACGTCGTAAACGCACCGATCCCGGTCACCTCCGGCCAGTAATTAATGCTCAGAATAAGTATCTTCATCGAAATCTTCCTCTTCTCTTGAGCGGCGCTCGTTGCCGTGGTTGTGAATAATGCCTGCATTCCTGTTGCTCTGGTCCGGCTCCAGCTCCACTCAGCCAGCCGATCTTCCCAGCACCAGCGGCTTGATCCAGTTCCTCAGCCGGTCGGTGTTCTTCTCAAACAGTTCGTAAACAACCTGCGCATAGAGGACGACGGCCAGCAGCACCGCAACGCCGGTTAGCACCGAAAGCTCTCCAATGGAAGCGCGCGGCAGATGCAAGGCCGCTTTGAAGAACACCAGCAAGGGATAGTGCACCAGGTACGTCGTATAGGAACTTCTGGCCGCACGCTGCGCCGCGTGTGCATACCACCGTGGAAGGCGGCCTGACGAGCAATGCAGAATCACCCAGATCAACAGCGTCACGGGAACAGCCAGCAGAAGGTCAGAGGCAATGCCCGGCCGGCTCTTGTCGTACATCATGGCCGCAACCCACAATCCCAGTGCCGCGGCCAGCGCCAGAGCCTTGGCCGCGTTTCTGTTGATGGAAACAGCGGGGAGCTGCCCGATCAGCACTCCCATAAGCCATGAGATGCCCAGCAATGCAATTTCACTGCCCACAAACCAGCCCCAGCCAACCAGTACGGCCACGCACAGAATCCGTATTCCGATGGACCGGCTGCGCCCCAGCAGCAGCACCAGAGGCGGAAACGCCAGGTAATACCAGAACTCATAACTCAAGCTCCACAGCGGACCGTTCGAGCCGAAGGTTGGAACCTTACCGCTTGCGCCCGGCAAGGTGATCGTCTGCAGGAAGGCTGTGTTTGCAAGCAGTGCTCGCGGAGTCAGTGTGTCCTGCACATCCACGGTCAGGCTGTGCATCCCCGACTGGCCGCTGTAGACACTGCCGGTGTTTTGCAAGTGCATCCCGGCCCAGTCCAGAACACCGCCCAGCACCAGCGCCGGCAGCAGCACAACGTACAGCCGCGTCATCCGCGTCAGCAGGTAGCTGCGCCATGACCACCGGCCTGCATCAAATGCCCGCAGAACGCTGCCGCCCACCAGAAATCCGCTCATCACAAAGAAGACAATGACCCATTGATGGCCAAGGCCCGTAATGAAGTAGAGGATCGAAAGCAGAGGGTTGGGATGCGCTACATCCCGATAATCCACAAAAAATGCATCGCGCCAGTGGTTCAGCAGCACGCCGAAAGCCGCCAGACCGCGCAGCAAGTCCAGATGCACGCTCGCGTTGCCTTTTGGCAGCGCAAGGCTGAGCTTTCCGGCCAGGGGAGCCGGATGGGCTGCCGGCAAGTTGGTTTGGGTGTTCGTGCTGTTCAGGTCCAACCTCCACTGTGGCCGCGGGCCACTTGGCTCTTGCCTGGTTTCCCGCCAGCGTCCTATTGATCCGGCCCATAAATACTGATGTGGGGTAGCTGCCTTAGTACAGTGACCACCATGGGTTGTGGTGTAGACCGGACCGTTAACTCTTTGATCGGTCCGCCCGCATTTCGTCCTCGCAGGTCCGGCCTCTACCACTGTTTTTTGCGCTCAGAAGCCTCAGTGACGCGCCGAAAAACCGGTCGTAGGGCCGGGACCGTACCGAAATATGTGGCCGACTTGGGCGCCATGGAACCTTGCGAAGATGGTCTTTTTGTAAGCACTACCTGTAGGGTCTACTGTACTAAGGCAGCTACCCCACATACTGATATTGGGCGCCCCATCCATTCCGCGTTTTGTGCGGAATGGGTGGGAGAGCGTGACACTATTTGAGGGCCGGATCAATAGCGCGGCAAGGTGCGTATGCGGCCGGGCAGCCTGCGCACCCGGACAAGCGGTTCGCGCACTTCGCTATCCACCACCACCACTTTCTTCAATGCCGCCAGAGACAGTCCGATGGAAAGCACCAAAAAACCTTGTTCGGTTGGCTGCTCCAGAACGCCCTGCGTCAGGCAACTGAAGGTCACCGGGACCATCAGCCAGACCAGAGGGTCCAGCTCCCTGGCTCGTTGCAGACCTTTCACGAGCAAGGCAAGCGCCAGCACATAGCAGAAAAGCATGTATGCGGATCCAACCAGCGGTCCCATCTCGAAGAGAACGCGCGGGAATTCGTATTCCGGGGCCATAAAATACATCTTTCCAAGGATCAGCATCGCAATGGCATTGGCCCCAATTCCAATTCCTTGCCCGCTCCAGCCGCTCTCTTCCGTCACGTTGGAGAGCGCATCGACAACCGGCGAGAGTGTTCGTGAGATGATCGATCCCTCGCTACTTCCCTCCGCGCCGTTCGCTCCCTCGAAGCGGTCGTTCAAGGTCTTGCTCGATTCGGAGAATACCGGGAGAAACGAGACCAGGACAGCCACCAGAATCAGTGGAAGAATGATTTTGAGGGTGCGCGAAAACTGTGCGACCCCCAGCATGCTCGACACGCCAACACAGAGCAGCGTTGCGGCAAGCATGAAGATCATGGTGCGGCTTCCGGTTACCGGAATCGCCAGCACGATGGCTGCCGCGGATAACCAAAGCAACCATTTACGGTTTTTGGAAAACTCCTCGTTCACAAAACCGTAAAAGATGAAAGCTGCGGCAAGAGGAAGGAAGAACATCGGGCCGGCCACATAGCTGAACGTGCCCGCAGCTCGCACATGGTCGCCAACATAAATGATCTGCCCGCCTTTACCGCTTATCCCGGAAGCTGCGCCGGCATTCAACCAGGAATCTGGGGACGCACGGTACTGAAACACCTCCAGAATCACGGTTGGAATCACAAATAGCAGCATCCATTTGCCAAATTTGAGAACGTCATCCCGATCCAGGGATGCGCCGATGATGAACGCCACAGGAAAGGGCATTAAATACGAGCGCAGCCCATAGATCACAACGAACCACGGTGTCTGCGACACCACCATCTGAAAAACCGACAGCGACACCAGAACCACCGTCAACATAGCCACCGGTACGGTCCATTCCTGGGGCCAGCGGCGCGTTCGATAGCCCTCCCAGATGATCCAGAACGAGATTGGATCCCGGACCAGCAGCAGCGGCGCCGCCAGCGGATGCAAAATCCACTTGCGAAGCGCGCCCTCGATGAACAGCAGGATGAAGTAAGCCCAGATGAGCTTCTTCATCGTCGAAAGGTTCTTCCAGGTGCTGAGTAGATTTTTCTTGTACTCTACCGGCATGTAATTGCCCTCACTGCCGCGGCCAGCTCAGTCCTGTATTGCTCCCACGACTTGCCCCGCGCCGTTTGCTGCGCCTCGGCTGACATGCTGGCCAGCTGCGATCTGTCCCTGTCGAGCGTACGCAACCGTTCGGCAAGCGCCGGCGCGTCGCACACTGGAATCACGAATCCCTGCTGGCCATCTTTCACAAACTCCAGCGATCCGGAGTTCGGCGTCACAATCACAGGCAGGCCCGCAGCCAGTGCTTCCAGAACCACCAGCGCGCAGCCTTCCGACAGCGATGGATGAACCAGCACATCCGCATTCGCCATCAGCTCAAGGACCTTGGCGTGGGGCAGAGATTCATACCAGTGCCAGCGCTTGCAGGCTTCGTCCACTCGGACGTTGGCCGCGTCGCGCATACCAACCAGCGTCACATCCACCGGAAAGTCCAGTGACTCGATTGCATCGATCAGATAGCCGATACCCTTGCGCTGATGCAGGGCTCCAACAAAGATCACCCGCAACGGCTGGCCCGGCGCGCTGAAGCCCGTGGTGCGCTCGTGTACCGGTGGCGCTCCGTAATTGATGACCGTAATACGCTCGTCCGACACCACCCCGGTCAAAGTTCTCTTCACATGCGCGCTGGGCACAATTACATGATCGGCAAGCTCTAACTCTTCGTCCTTCCACTTCAAATGGCCTTCGGAATCGCGGAGAGTCTTGAGTAGATTGGCGTAGTCAGGGCTCCGCTTGGCTTCTTCGTTGAGCAGCTTGAGATTCCAGTACCAGTAACTGCTGGGCAGCTCGTAGATGGTGCGAATGCCCAACTTTTTGGCCGCCCGGAATGTCTCGAGCGCGCCACCTTCGTAGGCGTAGACAGCATCTACTTTCAACTTGCTCAGTCGGCACGCCACTGCGGCATCGAATGCGCGGTAAACTCCGATCACGGAAAACGGCCGCTCGCCGGAACAAAGCAACTGGCTCAACCCCGCTGGCTTCGCGACCAGCCGTACCAGCTCCCGCCATGGTCTGCTTTGAATCTTCTGCGCCGGTACATTCTCAAAGGATCGCCGTTCCAGTTGAGCCGTTAGCCGGGAGGGAAGAATCCGCTTCCACGGCGATTGCCGGTTCCAGGCTACCGTGGTCCAGAATTCAGCCAGCATTCCATGCTCCTCAATGCCTCGCAGTGCATTGCGAACGTTCTGATTCCCGGTTGGGTGGGAGATGAGAACGGCTGGTTGATGCGTGTCTGTTTTCATCGATAGTTCTTTATCCTTGCCTTCAGGTTATGTGTGCCCGTAATGCAGCAAAACCACGCTGCATTAGCCTTCCGAGTATGCGCCGACCACCGTGTCCAGCCAGAGCGCATAGATAGGTGCGTGAACCTGCAACCTGTGCTTTCGATACCAGGCCCAGGCGGCCGCTGAGCATTTTTCCAGACCCGACTCCTGCGCCAGCCCGGCCGTCTTGGGACTGATCAGCTCCACGCCGTCCCGCAGGCCATCCTTTGTGCCGGAGAACGAATGCTGGATAACCGGAATTGCACCGTAAGCGCAAAACGCCGCGAAAACACCCGACTTTGCCAAACCAATCGATTCGTGCTGCACGAAACCAAACTTGCTCTCTGAAATTACTTTCGCCAGTTCCGCATTTTCCAGAACACCCAGCTTCCGAGTAGCAACCCCTCCTACCTCGACAGGGCATTCGCAGGCTCTGCCAATATCCACAATCTCCGTCACGCCAAGACGTTCCAGTAGTTTCGGAAGTGATCGCAGTTGCGCGTAAGCACGCTCCCGGATCGGCGGGAGACCAAACACACACAAGGCAGGTTTGCGCTGCTCAAACGGAACCAGAGTTTCCGCCTCGCCAATATTCGAAATCACAGGCAGCACATGAAGTGGAACCGCAGTGTGCTCTGCCAGATTCTTCCTCAGCCAGTTCGCATGGTGCTCGGTGTTGGTCAGCAGCAAATCGGCCTGCTCGCAGACCTTGAGAACTGCAACCTTCTGCCGATGGGAATACCAGAAAGCCGAACTCCACGGCATTCCCGTTGCGATGGTTTCATGCACCATCACAGCAATGCGGAACTTCCCGCTGGCACGCACCTGTTCCAGGGCATTAGCTAACAGCGTGGGAGCGCCATCGGATGAATATCCATAGCCGCTCAAATGCACCAGCAATGCGGCCTGCATACCGCCGCTCAGCCGCACCACAGATTCAAGAAGCTCAGAAGGGCTACAGTAGACAACCCTGTTAGCCAGTTCGCAGCGCTCATTCGAATTGAGAACTGCATAGCACGTCTCAACTCCGAATGAACGTTCCAGCTCTCCTGCCAGCGCGATGGCGTTGTCACTGACCCCGCACCGGACTGGCGTGAGCTTCGAGAGTACCTGTATCAACTGCCGCTTGGAAGGCTGCACGGTTCCATAGGATTCCTGTAGTTGATCCATCTGTATGCTGCCCCCGGTAGAGCTCTGTTCGCGTAGTGAAAGAGCTAGGTTGTCAAAGAGCACGCAGGGCAATGCGGCTGTGCCAAGAAGCAGCGCCGTGGTAGTAACCCGCAGCGCTGCCAGTTTGAGGGTGCGTTCGGTATCTGGAGAAGATAACAGTCCTTGACCAACATGCCCCGCACTCGTTCTCTACTGGTAAATGAATCGGTACATGACGAGCGAGGAAAGCATGCCAAGTGCCGAACTGATGGCCTGGGGCGCGATCTGGCCGAGGAAGCTGTGCGGCACGTACAGAATGTCGCCGTCCTTCACCGCCACATCGGGCTCCTTGCCCTGTTCTATCTTGCCCATCGGAAGGATGGTGGCAGCCCGGTGGCCGGTCTCATCCGTGCGGATCAGGATTACCTGCTTCAAATTCGACTCATGCCGATCAGGACTCGCCTGGGCTATGATCTTCAGCGCGGTCATCGGCTCGTGGCCTTCCAACACGAAGACACCGGGACGCCCAACGACACCGACCACATAGACAACTCCCGCCTTCGGAACTGTAACCGTGTCTCCTGGCAGCAGTTGCACCTGAGGGATGAGAGGATTGGCAAGAAACGGATCGTACTCAACTTTCACCGTATGGTCCGGGTCGCCGCGATGCGCGATCACAACCTCTCTCGAAGCCGTCTGCAGAACCCCGCCCGCAGCCGTGATCACATCGTTGAACATCCTCACCCCAAGCGCCGGATACGTACCCGGCGAGTGAACTTCACCGCTCACTACGATGCCTTGGGTAGCGTACTCGGTAATCTGCACCGTGGCGTGGGAGTTGGCCGGCTTCAGGATCTCCTGCTCCACATAACGCTTTTCAAATAACTCCGCCGCCTGCTCGGCCGTTTCGCCGGCCACGTGCACTTCGCCCATCAGTGGCAACCGCACATCGCCATTCTCGTTCACCCGGAAATGGCCCGAAAGATCCGCGTTGTCGTACATTTCCAAGTCGATCAGGTCGCCGGAAGCGATCCTGAGCGCGGGCGCGTTGAAGCTTGCCTGCTGTGCAAACGCGGCCACTGCCGCTGACACAGCCAAGACTCCGATAGCAGTAGCTTTTATCATTCCTCTCGCCATCGTTATTCTCCCTTCTCCTCATCCTCGTACCCGTACGCCTTGTCCGAGTAAGGAGAGCCGTAGCGGTAGCCATATCCGTAGCGATAGCCATACATGCCGTAGCGATAGGTATAGAAGTTCTCCAGCCGCATATCGACATCGTTGACCACCACACCCACCACCGGGGCATTCACACGCCACAGCAGATCGCGAGCCTTGATCAGCGCGCGCCTTCTGGTAATGCCTGCACGCGCCACCAGAATCACAGAGTCGGCCAGCGCGGCAATTGATTGCGTATCGGAGACGGCCAGCACCGGCGCGGTATCGATCACCACACGATCGAATTGCTCGCTCCATATATGCAGTTGCTCTTCCAGTCTGCTTGAAGAGAGCATCTCTGCCGGGTTCGGCGGACGAGGCCCGGTAGGCAGCATAAAGAGCGTGGGAAGCTCAGGAAACGGAACTGGCAGATCGTAGGGCTGGCCGGGATTGGCCAGAACCGTCGAAAGCCCAAATCCCTGATCGTCCACCCCGCACACACGGTCAAGGCAGCCGCGGCGAAGATCGGCATCGATCAGAAGAACACGCTCGCCCCGCTGTGCCAGCACAATCGCCGTATTGACCGCCGTGGTGGTCTTACCCTCGCCAGGAAACGCGCTGGTGACCACGATCAATCTGGGCGGCTTGTCGATCGACGACAGCAGCAGCGAACTGCGCAATCCTCGATACGCTTCCGTAGCCACCGACTTGGGGTTATTCAAGGAGGTAAGTTCCAGAAGATTCGGCGCAACCGATTCCTCCGCTTCACCCTCCCCTCGCACACGCTGCTTCGATTGGTCGTCGGCGATGTGGGGGATGGTGGCCAGCGATACCAGCGACGAAACGCTCTCCACCTCTTCCGAAGTCTGCAATCGATCGTCGATTGACTCAATGACGAATGCGAAGATTGCGCCGGCAAACAAGCCGCCCACCAATCCCAGCAGCATATTCAATGACTTCTTCGGAGCCACCGGAATCACCGGTATCTCCGCTCGCTGCACTACCGAGATGTTGGTCGCCGATAAGCCCGCCTTCACCGAAGCTTCCTTGAGCCGCATCTGAAGCGCATCGTAAAGATCGCGGTTCAGCTCTGCCTCGTGGCGCAGAATCGCATACTGGGCTGCGCTCTCGTTCAGCTTGTATGCCTCTGCCTTCTGTTGTTCCAGGCGGCCGCGCACCATCTGCTCGGCACGCAGCGAATTATCGTATTCCGTTTTTACCTGCCGCCGCGCCAGGGCCAGCTCCCGATCCAGATTCTCCTGCGCCTTTCTGATCTGCAGATCGAGATCCTGAATTTTGGGATTCCGATCGCCGTATTTGGTTGCCATTTCGGCCCGCTGCGTCTTCAAATCGTTCAGATTGATTCGCAGTGACGTCAGCGCCGGATTGTCTCCGTCGAGCGCCGCCATGTCGGAGTCCTGATGCTCGAAGCCCCGCAGGCGCGCTTCCTTCAAAATGCGCTCGGATTCGGTCGTGCCCAGCTCTCCGCTGATCTGCTCCAGATTCTGCATGGTCAGGTTCGAGGTCTCGTCGGTGCCAACGATATTGTGCTGCTTCTCGAAATCGATCAGCTTGTATTGCGAGTCCTCGGCTTCTTTGCGAAGATCGCCAAGCTGCTTCTGCAGCCAGCCCGACACGTGCATCGTGCGGTCGAACTTCGACTTCAGATCGTCCTCGATATACGTATCCACGATCTGATTGACGATCTCGGTATTCAACCGCGGGTCAGTCCCTTGACGATGGACCTCGATCAGCTGCGTGTCCGGAACCAGGGTCACCGCCAATCCCGCGCGAATATAACCGATGGCCGCATGACGCTCCGCAGGAGTCAGATCCTCTTCACGAACTTCTACCCCGGTTGCTTCCTTGCGGCTGGCTCGGAGCTTGCTGAACACATTCAGCGCCCGCGCCGTGTCCAGCATCACCTCGTCGCCCTTCAAAATCACAATCTCGGTCTTCAGAGATGAGTCCGCACCACCGCCTGTAGCCTCTTCCACCAACCCCTGAAGTCCCAAGGTGTTTCCGCTGTCCGGCTTGATCTCCACCTGCGAGGCGCTTTCGTAGATAGGCTTGGTCCGGTATGAGTAGATCGTCGCGGCGGCAAAGGTAATCACCGTCACCGCAACAATCGTAAAGCGCTGCTTCATCAGCACACGCCACACGTCCATCAGCGACATCTGGTCACTCGATGCAATCAGGGCTGGATGGCGATTTTCTGTTTGAGCTGTCTGAGGCCCGGGTTGAGATTCAAGGGACATCTGCACTCCTGAATGAAAGACCTAACTGGCTGACCTGCGGTTGCCCGCCTGCCGGCACGTTTCTGTTTCATGACGCCCTTGACTGCTGACGCCGATTCGACCTTCACTGCAAACCGAAGATCGCTTGCCATCCACATTGCTTGCCGGGGTTACATCGCTTCCGCTCCGCTCGAAACTTCCTCGGACGGACCGAAGAGGAACAGCCGGTTGATCACTGCCGCCGTGCGATTCATCGCATAGCGCCGTTGAAACGCCGCCCGCGCTCCGCCCGCCAGTTCGGCACGTCCTGCTGTACCCATTGCATTCCAGCCAGCAATCAGGCGTTCAATCCCCTCCAGCGTGTCATCGTCCACCAGACCCACTTGGTCGGCTTCGATATCAGGCCAGATGTTCACTTGGTTGGTGATCAAAACTGGTCGGCCCATCGAGAGGCTCTCGACTACTGCGATCCCAAAGTTCTCCTGGTGCGACGGAAGCACAAACGCGTCACTCGCGCGCAGCGCGCCCCATTTCACTGCCCCGCCAATCAGTCCCGGCCAATGCACCCGGCTTCCGATGCCCCGCTGCTTGGCCCTCTGCTGAAGCTTCAACTGCCAGCCAGCCTGGTCCGGGCCGGCAATCACCAGATCGAGATCGGGAGCCTTGTCCGCCTGCCGCGCTAATGCCTCGATCAAAAGATCGCAGCCCTTCTTCTCGTGAATCCTGCCCAAAAACAGCAGATACCGCCGCCCGCGCAACTGCGGCAACTTCTCGTAGAACTGTTCCACCTGGCTGGCGGCTTCTTCCTCGCTAACCTCCGGATCGGTAATTCCGTAGGGAACCACAACACTGTTCCAGCCGTTCGGACGGAAGCTTTCCCGTGCCAGCTTGCGCTCTTCGTCGGTGGTAAAGAAGACCGCCATCGCATCGCGCAGAACCGCATACTGGATCGGCCAGTACAACATCTTCTTCAAGTGCTTCAGCGGATACTTGCGGTTGAACCAGGGGTCAAGCGCCCCATGCACGAAAACCCCGTATGGCTTGCCGATGCGACGCGCGTTCATCCACAACGCCACTCCAGGAAACGTCCAGATCCCGTTCATCACCATGCCGTCAAAACGATGAGCGTTGTCTCGCAGCCAACGCCACAGCCGGGGAGAAAATGCAAACCTGCCCAGATACGATTGATTGAGTGCATGAACAGGGCAAGGCATGTTCTTCAAGTACGGCGCATCCGGTGCATCCAGACACACAACCTCAATCTGCGCCCCAACCTCGATATACGCCTTTGTCAGCTGCCGCACTGCCTCCGGCGGTCCGCCGTTGGCTGGCGAAAAACTATCGATGATATGCAGAATCAACATGGGTCTTCCAAGCGTGTCGGCCAATTGCTTCTCCCCGCGCGATCCGCGGCTATCCAGCTTTGCAGCATCGATAATCGCCGCAAAACACTATCCTGCCTGCTCAATACCCAACACGCAGCTAGCGGCCAGGGCATTGAACAAGACCTCCGGGCCAGAACCATCGCGCAGAAACAGCCTCTGCAACGAACGGTGGCTGACGACAATGGAAACCTGCGCCAACACTAGCGCCTTGGCATTGCCGCAACGCAATTCGCCGCGGCTCACCCACGGCTCAAGGTACCGGGCTACCACTTCCACCAACTCGCTCAAATGCCGGCGCAGCAACGGCTCAATATCTTCACCTAGCTCCAGCGCGCTGAACTGCATCAAACGCAGCAAATCGGCATTGTGCGTAAGGCTAGAGGCAATCAGCTCGAAGGCCCGCACCATCACCATCCTGGCGTCCGTTGCTTCCGCCAGCCGCGCCAGCAGATCGCCGCGCAGCTTCACCTGCTGCAGCTCGCTGTCGAGCACCGCCACGTACAAATCGCGCTTGCGCGGATAATGGCGGTAAATCGTTACCTCGTTCACTCCGGCGCCGGCCGCTATATCGCGCGTGCTCACGCCGTTATACCCATTGCGGGCAAACAGCGTTGCCGCGCTGGCCAGTATTTGAGCCTCGGTGCTGCCTTTTACAAGCCTGGGTGTTTTTGACATCGTTGCTTTTCAACCATCCCGATCCAAACCGCTGCCCTGACGCAAAAGCATCTCCCGAGCCCGGTTTCTTCCGATTGCAAATCCGCGAAACCCCAGACATCTACACCGCTGCCAGTCTCAATAGATCCGGCCTCAAATCGAGGCGCCGTACCCCATCCATTTCGCACGCTTTATCGCGAAAATGAATATCAAGTTAGCCCAGGCTTGCCTTCAACGCGCCGAATAGATTTCTTGCTTTTAGGGCACGACTTTAGTCGGGCCGATTGCAGCGAAATGAGGGACGGGCTTTAGCCCCTACGGTCTTTTGTTTCAGAAATATGCGTCTATTCAGGGGCTAAAGCCCACCCATAAAGAAAATGGCCTTGCGGCCCGACTAAAGTCGTGCCCTGTTACAAAACCCTGCCCGTTCATCCCTTGGGCTGCGGAGCCTGAACTAACTTGATATTCACCTTCGCGAAATGGGTGGAAAGCCTGCACACCAATGAAAGGCTGGATCAATAACTCACCAGCGACGCAGAAACGCTCTCGCGGCTTGATCGGTTCTCCAACTGCCAGACCCCGGAAGCCACAACCGCCGAGCGGCTTCTTTCTTGAGAAAGAAACCACGTCGCACCAATTTTGCATGGGTTACATCGATTGGAGGACCGCTCTAAAACGCAGCCAGCACCTGACCAGGTTCGTGTGCCACCGCGGGCACCGGCTCCAGATCTTCCACAGAAACTTCCACCGCTATACTGCGCATGATGTGCTGCAGAGTAAGAACCACCCGCAGCCCACTCTTGTTGCGCTCCACCACGCCCACCATTCCTGCCAGTGCGCCAGAGCAAATGCGCACCTTCTGGCCCAAAGCCAGCAGCGTGTGTGGCTCGGCTCGCCGCTCCGTCAATCCCTGGCGCAGCGACTCAATCAACTCGTCCGGCAACGCCGCCGGGGCGCCACCTGTGCCAGTTACAACTGCCAGCACGCCGGGCACATTCAGAATGCGCGCCTTCTCCCGCCTCGACAGCCACACAAACACATAGCCCGTAAACAGCGGCAACTCAACAGTCACCCGCGACCCATCGCTCCACTTTCGCACCGAGTTATAAAGCGGGAGATAATGCTCAATGCTGCGCTGGCCGCAATGCCTCGCGACCGACTTCTCATGCCGGGGCGTGGTGTATGCCGCATACCACTGCGGCACCAGCAGTGGATCGCTTTCATACAAGGCCGCAGGCTTAATCATGCGCCCAATATCGGTGTTCGTATTTTCGCGCAAGGCTTCGCCATCCTCACTTGGGTGAGTGTTTTTCCACATATTCGCTTCAAGGCATAATTCGCCGCAATGCGCCTTGGCCGCTTAGACAACTCAGCGTATCGAGCAACTAGCCTTCTGCGTTCTGCTGTGTCAATGAAAGCAAGTGCTTTCATTCTGTTATCGAGTGAATCGAGGAACTGGCAGGGGGTAACCAGTGAATTCAATATAGCAGTAATTCCCTAAAACTCAACTGATAATTGGAGATTAAGACGATTTTCATAATAGCGGAAGTCAAGCTTTCGAGAGCACTTAGAATGCAAGCAACCTTTTCTTCAGAGTTAGCCTCTTAAGCAAAGCAGCAGAATCCGGCACCTGCGAAGAAGCCTTCCGCAACTCCCGGCATACTGCCAAAAGCTACAGAAGGCTCCAACGAACGACGCCGCTTGGTACCGGCTGCTATTGATCCGGCCCATAAATTAAATACTGGTACTGGGCGCCCCATCCATTCCGCGTTTTGTATGGAATGGGTGGGAGAGCGACACACTATTTAAGGGCCGGATCAATAAGTCCCTGCGCAGTTCACAAAAAAATCCAACGACCGTGACAGCCCCTCTCGCAGGTTCACCTTCGGCTCCCAGCCAAGCAGGGTACGCGCACGGGTAATGTCAGGGCAGCGACGCGTAGGATCGTCCTGCGGCAGCGCCTCAAAGACCAGCTCGCTCTTCGAGCCTGTCACTTCCAGCACCGTCTGCGCGCACTCCAAAATAGTGAACTCATCCGGGTTGCCGATGTTTACCGGCATGTGCTCGTCTCTGGCTCCCAGCTTCACAATCCCGTCGATTAGGTCATCCACGTAGCAGAAGCTCCGCGTCTGGCTCCCGCTGCCGTAAATCGTTAGCGGCTCACCCTTGATGGCCTGCATCAGGAAGTTCGAAATCACCCGCCCATCGCTCGGATGCAACCGCGGACCATAGGTGTTGAAGATGCGCACCAGGTGCGTATTCACCCCGCGCGAACGATGGTAGGCCATCGTCAGCGCCTCGCTGAAGCGCTTGGCCTCGTCGTAGACCGAGCGCGGGCCCACAGGGTTCACATTGCCCCAGTAGCTCTCCTGCTGCGGATGCACGGCCGGATCTCCATAGCACTCCGAGGTGGAAGCATGAAGAAAACCCGCGCCGTTGCGCTCTGCCACCGCCAACGCGTTCTCGGTTCCCACCGATCCCACCCGCAGCGTCTCCACGCCCAGCCGCATGTACTCTGGCGGGCTGGCCGGCGAGGCCATGTTGAACACAAAATCCACCGGCCCAGGATCAAAAGGCTGGCAGATGTCGCGCTCTTCAAAGCTGAAACGCGCCTCGGACCGCAGATGAGCCAGGTTCGCCAGATCCCCGGTACAAAGGTTGTCTACGCCCAAAACCGAATGGCCGTCCCGTAGCAGGCGATCAACCAGATGAGATCCAAGAAAGCCGGCAGCGCCTGTCACAAGAACACGCATGAATCCTGATCTCCGTATAAAAACCCTGCGACGCGGCCAAGCCACACCGCAGGTTTGAATAAGGCGGAGCACTACGCTAGTGGTGTCCGCCGAAAATAACATCCCCTATCTTCGGGCGTTTATGAGTTGGTTAACCAAGCAAGTGTTCCCTCGGGGGCTAAAGCCCGGTTGATTTTACAGTTTTTACGTACGGGCTAAAGCCCGTACCATTCAAATTGGTTAAATGGCCATCTCTGTGGCGGACACCACTAGATGATCGCCGTGCGTGGCTTTCCCTGAAGCGCCTGATACGTCGCCGGACGGCCCATGCTTACGTAGGTAAAGCCGTGATCAATCATCACCTGCGGCTTGTAGAGATTTCGGCCGTCGATGACAATCGGGAACCTCACTGTCTGATTCAGCTTGACCAGGTCCAGGTTGGAAAACTCCTTCCAGTCTGTCAGAATCAGCACCGCGTCTACATCCTTTGCAGCCTCATACGGATCGGCCGCGTAAATCATCTTCGCTGACGGCGGAAGCTCGGCCTTGGTGCGTTCAATTGCAGCAGGATCGTAAGCCACCACAGTGGCCCCGGCTTCCAGCAACTTCTCGATCACCTCAATCGCAGGAGACTCGCGAATGTCGTCCGTATCGCCCTTGAAGGCCAGCCCTAGAGCAGCAAGACGCTTGCCGCGCAGTGTCCACAAGGCCGACCGCACCTTGTTGAAGAAAACGTCCTTCTGCGTTTCGTTGATCTTGCGCACGTCTTCGAGCAGTTGGAAATCGACGCCACGCTCCTGCGCCACCCAGTGGAAGGCCGCTACGTCCTTCGGGAAGCAGGAACCGCCATAGCCCAGCCCGGCGCGCAAGAACTTCGGCCCGATGCGCGTGTCCAGTCCCATACCGACCGCAATGTCTTCCACGTCGGCGTCCACCGTCTCGGCCAAGTTGGCCACCGCATTAATGAACGAAATCTTCAGCGCCAGAAAGGCATTGGAAGCGTGCTTGATGATCTCCGCGCTCTGCGCCGAGGTAAACAGAATTGGCGGAGGATTGGTCGCGCTGAAGGCGCCCTGCAGGGCGTCGGGCTGCAGGTAGTAGCTGCCGCCGGTTAGCGGAGCATAGATCCGACCCAGAAGTTCGGTCGAGCGCTCGCTGCCTGTGCCCACCACAATGCGGTCTGGATGCAGGAAGTCCATGATGGCCGTGCCCTCGCGCAAAAACTCGGGGTTCGAGGCCACGTCGAAGCTCTGCGCCGCCACGCCGTGACGGTATAGCACGCGGCGGATCCACTCATTGGTGTAAACCGGCACCGTGCTCTTCTCTACAATCACCTTGTAGCCGCTCATCGAGCGTGCAATCTCTGAGACCACCGCCTCCACATACGACAGGTCGGCCGCCCCGGTGTTGCCCTGGGGCGTGCCCACGGCAATGAAGATCGCTTCGCTCTTCTTCACCGCCGACGCCAGATCCGTGGTGAACTCCACGTTCCGCCCGCGATGCCTCGACAGCAGCTCTGCCAGATGCTCCTCGTAGATCGGCACGCCGCCCTCGATCAGCATCTTCACCCGGCGCTCGTCATTGTCGACGCAGGTTACCTTGTGGCCCATCTCGGCGAAACATACCGCCACAACGAGTCCCACATAACCGGACCCAATCACACAGATTGAAACTGGACTTGACATCGCTTGGTTCTGTCTCCTTCGTTGCGTTTGCAGGAGTTGGCGGCGCGGGGGGATGCGTGCGCGCGTGAGGCAGTCAATGAACAATTTGAAATAGATGCAACTACACGCGGAAGGCTGCGGGTTGCGCCGCAGGCTCGGGTTGGAGTCTACCAGCCGGGAAGGTTACTCATTGCCCTGGATTCAGCCGCCCACTGCCGTCCTCAAAGGGGCTGCAACAGGAGGGGGAATACGCGCTCAACCGGCTTCTGGCGCTGCCGCTTGCCGCCCGCAGAGGATGGTTTTTCCCTTCGGCACAGTCGCTATATTGTTAATATACAACGGATATCGTCAATCCAACCCCTTGCCTGCCTTTGGAAACCTCCTCTTTAGCCTTACTTTCATCATCCTCCAGCCCGCGCTGGTAGCTCCCTTTCGCTTGCTTCCGCTCATCGCCCTCTGTCCCTGTTCCGGTCCAGTTTCGGGTCGCATTCACGCCCAGGCCCGGTTAGCCGGGGAGCATCAGCCCCGCTCCGCCCTGCCACTGGGCTACAATCATGGGTGGGCATAGGCCAAATTTTTCCGCGCCCTCAGCGCAAACCCAGCAAGGAGCTCCGACTCTTATGGCGATTCCCGCCACTCAAATGCGTCCCGGCATGATCATCAAGCACAAAGACCAACTGCACCTGGTCTTCAAGGTCGAACATCGTACACCGGGCAACCTCCGCGCCTTCATCCAGGCCAAGCTCCGCAATCTCAAGTCTGGAGCCATGTTCGAGGAGCGCTTCCGCTCCGCCGACGCCATCGAAAAGGTGGTCGTGGACGAGGTCTCCATGGAGTTCCTCTACAACGATGGCGACGACTATTACTTCATGAACCCGGTCGATTACGAGCAGACAGTCCTCAAGGGTTCCACGCTCGGCGATGCCGTCGAGTACCTCACGCCGAACCTGCAGATCGAGGTCAGTTACCACGACGGCAACGCCGTCGGCATCGACCTGCCTACCTTCGTCGAGCTTACCGTGGTCGAAACCGAGCCCGGCCTCAAGTCGGCCACCGCCTCCTCAGTCACCAAGCCCGCCAAGATGGAAACCGGCCTCGTCGTGCAGGTTCCCCCTTTCATCAACGAAGGCGAAAAGATCCGCGTTGACACCAGCGAAGGCACCTATATGAGCCGCGCGTAAAAGCAGAGCGAAACGCCACGAAGCAAAACCTCGCACCACAATATGGGATAGATGCAGAAGATTTTGCATTTCTAGTCATAGTTACTACTGGCGGGAAAACGCATTTTGCCGATAAAATTGCTATTCCTGTACCCCTGAGACGATGCATGCATCCAATTCTTAGGGTTTTATGATCGAGACGCCTAGGGCATTGCATTCAAAGTGCTCTAGGAACGGCGTCTGCCGCAATGCTGGTTGTGCATCCAACGCGATAGGAACAGCTCTTGCGTGAACGATGCTGATGAGCGCATTTGGAAGGAGCAGCAAAGATGAAAATTACAAAGCGCAGTGTGGTATCGGTGGAGGATGCGACTGCAAGGCTCGATGTGCTTGCACATCGCTACGAGATCGTATCGCCTCGCTACGACGAGGCTGAATCTGATCAAATGTCTGAATTCGATGCCTTGAAATGGACTTCACTCTGTGCTCAGCGTGCCGCCCTCAAGCAGCGCGAGAGAGAGGCTGCGACCTGTGACTCACCAGCGCCTTTGTTTTTCCGTAACCTTGGCGAAATGCAGACTTCCGTAAAACCTGAGAATGCCGAGGGCAGAGAGCTTGGCCTTGCGGCATGACGATTGCCAATACGCGGAGTATGAAGCCTGGTTCGAGGATGAGTGCAACAAACTTTCCCTCGAACCGGGCTTCTCTGTTGTTGGCCCCTTCGTTGACCCTTGTGCCTTTCCAGATTCTCCGCCCTGGAATTCCGATTTTGCGATTATCTATCCAGACAGAATGTACGTTCGCGTTGGGGAGTACTATCGCCAACTGCCAAAAACCGAGGGCGGCGGTGGGTGCCGCCAATATTTCAAGTTTCACTATGGGCCATGCACCGGCGACCGGGACGAAGATGGATTCCCGATCTTCAACAAAGAGTTTGAATTGCGGATCGATATCGATTGCTTTCACGGACGTCATGCCCACTATGTGAAGGAAGATCATATTCCAGAGGATCGACTCCCAGGCCTCGATTTCGATAGCATGGACCCGTTTAAGTTCATCCTGGCGGTTGAAGAACACAGAAAGATTTCAATACCGCTTCACGAGATTCTGGGATTCGAGGTGGTGCTCGAGAAATGACGAACGCATATAAATATCCGACCGAGTACTTTCTCGAAGAAGGGAAGGAAAATCTTGACCGGTGCTTGCAGGCCACCTTCGATGCTGCGATAGCCCACAGCATCAAGAAGGTAATCATCTTCACCTCGGCCGGGGAAGGGGTGAAACGCGCGATTCGCGATTATAGATCTCAGGAAAGGTTCGCCGGTATTGACTTGATCGCAGTTACGTTCCCAAGCCAAACCCAATTCTCGACAGGCGATCCCTCTGACTACACGATTCCGGACGATGTTTGTAAACTGCTGGCGCAACAGAATGTTCCAATTGTGCGCGCACACTTACCGTTCGATCCAATTCGTCCACATTACAAAGGAGATGGCGTACTAGGGCAAGATTTTAGCCTGATCGGCAATGCCCTTCGTATCTTCTGCGGCAGCATGAGCCTCTGCGTACAGGCCGTGTTGATGGCCTCCGACGCGGACTATGTTGGATTAGGCGAGCACGTGATTGCAATGACCTCAGATACATCAATTCTTGTTCGAGCTGCTGGAACAGCAAAATTCCTGACGGACCTGATTGTCAGAGAGATCATCTGTAAACCGGTACTGCTCACAATTGGCAAGTCTGAAAAGGTGGACTCTGTTCTCGGAGATTCAACGGAAGGTGCCTCGCATAAGCCTGAGCTACTGCCACCTGAATAACCTGATTTATGAGCCAATGCCTGACAGGGCGAATTTCGCTCCACAAGAAAAGCCACCGCAAACCTGCGGTGGCTTTTCTTGTGGAGCGAAGCTCACGCCGTTTGCGGTCGGCGCGCAACCCTCGCTATCTCTTGATGCATTGAGTCCGCTTCCAGCAGCTACAACCCAGCACCTAGCACCTACTCCGGCAACTTCACCGGCCTGGCTTCCAGCAACGCCTCGATCTTCGTCAGCGCTTCCAGAGCTGCATCGGATACTTGCGCATCCACCTGCACCACCGCCAGAGCCTTCACCGGCGTTGCGCCCTTGTGCTCGCGGCCCAGGGCAAAGTTGGCAATGTTCACGCCGTACTCGCCCAGCGTGGTGCCGATCTTGCCGATTACGCCCGGTACGTCCAGGTTGCGGCAGACCAGCAGATTGCCTGCCAGCGGCGTTTCGATGTCGATCGAGTCAAAGGCCAGCAAGCGCGGCTGTTCGCCGTGGATCACCGTACCCGTGGCGCGGCTATTTCCCTTGGCCGTGTGCAGCTCCAGCGTCAGCGTGGTGGAAGCGCCGCCGCGATGGCTGTCTGCCTTCTCCTCGTGCACGCGAATGCCGCGCTCGGCAGCCACTGAAGAAGCGTTGATGCGGTTCACGTGCTCCAGACCCTCCAGCAGCCCGGCGATGGCCGCATTGCGCACCAGATCCGTCTTGGCATGGGTAAGCTTGCCGCTGTACACCAGATCGATGGCCTCGATGCCCGTCTTGCCGGCCTGCGCCAGAAACGCGCCCATGCGGCCTGCCAGGTCGATGTACGGCGCCAGCACCACGTACTCCTCGTGCGAGAGCGACGGCAGATTTACCGCGTTCTGCACCACGCCCAACTTCAAATAGTCGCGCACCTGCTGTGCAATCTGGATGCCCACCGCCTCCTGCGCCTCGGCCGTTGAACCGGCGATGTGCGGCGTAAGAATCACGTTGTCCAGGCCGAAATAGGCCGAGTCCTTCAGCGGCTCTTTTGCAAACACGTCCAGCGCCGCGCCCGCCACCTGGCCGCTCTTGAGAGCCTCCACCAATGCAGCGTCTTCAATCAGCTCGCCGCGCGCGCAGTTCACAATCCGCACGCCCTTCTTCATCTTGGCGATGGTCTTGGCATTCACAATGCCCTGCGTCTGCGGCGTCAGGCCCACATGCAGCGTCAGGTAGTCGGCTTGGGCAAACAGCTCTTCCACCGAGACCAGCGCAATGCCGTTCTCGCGCGCCACTGCGGCGGGCACAAACGGATCGCTGCCGACCAACTCCATGCCGAAGGCGCGTGCGCGCTTGGCCACTTCCATGCCAACGCGGCCCAGGCCCAGAATGCCCAGCGTCTTGCCGCGCAGTTCGGCGCCCTGCAGGCTCTTCTTCTCCCACTTGCCGGCGTGCATGGTGGCATTGGCCGCCACCAGCTTGCGTCCCAGGGCTAGCATCAGCCCAATGGTCAGCTCAGCCACGGCAATAGCGTTCGCGCCCGGCGTGTTCATCACCACCACGCCACGGCGGGTTGCAGCCTCGGCATCGATGTTGTCCACACCTACGCCTGCGCGGCCAATCACGCGCAGCTTGGGCGCGTGCTCCATCAACGCGTCGGTAGCCTGCACGGCTGAGCGAACCACCAAGCCATCGGCGTCGGCCAGAGCGGACTCCAAACCATCCGGCAGCTGGTCGTGCGTCAACACTTCCCATCCCGGCTCGGCCGCAAACACAGCCAAAGTTGCCGGGGAAACCTTCTCCGCCAGTACGATTTTCATCTTCTCTCCCTTACCGTTTTCCGCGCTTTCGTACGCATCGAAACGGATGCCTTCCTGCTCGCAGAGCATCTCAAAGATCCGCACCACCGCGGCATGGGGCTTGCCCTCGCCCTTTTCATACTTGGTCAGCGAGTTGGCATGTACGCCCAGCCGCTCGGCCATCTGGTATTGATATAGGTCGAGTTGCTTGCGCGCGATCAGCAGCCTCTCGCCAAATGTAAGTTCCGCCATCTTTTGCTCCGAGGGGCCAGGTTTCAGGGATCAGGGGTCAGCTTTGCGCCGAGCCTTTTCTGATCCCTGATCCCTGATCCCTGACCCCCGATCCCTGTTTTACTGTCCCGCTTCCGCCACAAACACCTTCTGCGCAGCGGCAACTGCCTGGCCAAACTCCACCGGCAAGCCCAGCGTGTCCTTGGCGATGTGCTCCACCGCGCCCAGAAACGCCACCGTATCGAGATAGTCGAAGAAGCCCAGGTGTGCAACGCGGAAGATCTTGCCCTGCATCGAACCCTGCCCGTTGGCCGTCACCAGCTTGAAGCGTGACTTCAGCATCTTCACCACCGTGCCCGAGTCCATGCCTTCAGGCACAGCAACTGCGGTAGCGGCAGCCGACGGCGCATCCGGCGCAAACAGCGTAAAGCCCAGCGCAACCAGTCCGGCGCGCGTCGCCTTGGCATTCACCTGCGCATTGTGGATCAGCGCAATGCGGCCCTTCTCCAAGTCGCCGCCAGCCTGCCCGGCAATGTAGTCCAGTGCAGCACCCATGGCGGCCACCAGAGCCACAGCCGGCGTGTAGGCCGTCTCGCCCTTCACCTGGTTCTTGCGCTCCTTGCGCAGGTCAAAGTAATAGCGCGGATTCTTCGAGGTCTCCATCGCCTTCCATGCCCGCTCGCTCACGCTCAGATAAGCCAACCCCGGAGGAATCATCAGCGACTTCTGCGAGCCGCCGATCAACACGTCCACACCCCAGGCGTCCACATCGATGGTCTGCGTGCCCAGGCCCGTGATGCCGTCCACTACCAGCAGCGTGTCCGTGCCCTTCAGCAGCCCGGCCACACCTTCCACGTCGTGGCTCACCGCCGTCGAGGTCTCAGACGCCTGCATGTACACAACCTTGTGCTCGGGCTTCAACGCGGCCTTCACTTCGTCGATGGTGAAGGTCTGGCCGTAGGGCTTTTCGAGTACGTCCACCTGGCAGCCAAACGCCTTGGCCAGGTCAACCCAGCGCTCACCGAATTTGCCGGCTGTCAGCACCAGCACCCGGTCACCCGGTGAGGTCAGATTCGAGACCGATGCCTCCATCGCGCCCGTGCCAGAGCAAGACAGCAACAACACATCGTTCTTGGTGCCCACAAAGATCTTCAGTTGTGCGATCACCTTCGAAAACAGGGCGCGGAACTCCGGCGTCCGGTGGTGAATGTCTGCGGCGGCCATGGCGAACTGAGCGGCCGGCAGCAGGGGCGTCGGACCGGGTGTGAACAAGCGCGTCTTCTGAATCATGGTTTCCTCGATTGGAGCAAAAGTCGTGGCAAGGGCCCGAAGAGCGGGCTCGGTGCTCAATCACAGAATACACAACTTTGTGGATTCTGTGATCGATTAGGCAAAGAAATTTGCCCCGCGCTTGGAAAATTCCAAATCAGTGCAGTTTTCAGCCCAGATGCGGGCCGCCTCTAATTGCTGCGGTTGCCGTTCACGGCAGAGAAGGAATCAAAGAATCGGGCCACATCCTGCGGACGCCGTGCCGTGTCTGACGGAAATGCCGCGATCATCATGTAGAGCCGCGGGCCCACCAGAACCAGCCGTGCGTTGAAGATGCCGCCACCCGCATTCCGCCCCACAAAGTCCCGCGCCGGATAGCCGTGCCGGCTGTTTTTCGATTCGCTCACCATCGTGCTCTGCGTCCGTGCCAGCGCATCGTCCCGAGCCGTGTCCAGCGTCTTGTCCACCGCCATGTTGCTGGCGCGGGCCACCGGTGGATTGTCTGCCCAGGCAAGTGAGTACGAGGTTTCGGCATCCGGATAGGCGTAGAGCATGTCCACCTGTTCGGCTCCGCCGGTCCCGTTATAGGCAGGAATCTGCATTTCCTTGCTGTCGGCCGGCATTTCGATCTTGAACCCGTCGGGGCTGCGGTCCACCTTTTGCCACACGATCCGCGCCGGCAGGGCAGACACGCCGCTGCCGCTGCTGCCCGCGCTGTACGTGCTCTCGCCATCGGCCACAGGCGGGCTCACCAGCCCCAGATCCACCCGATGAAGGTAGATGTAGACAGAGCCGGTCAGCAGGACGCCGCCCAACACGATGTAGTACCAGCGTTTCACACTCCCATCATCGTGAATTGGACGCCGCAGTTGCAAGCACTTACATCGGGGATTCGCAGCGGGGGTGTCTTTCCGGTAAAAGGGGTGTGAATCAATAATTACGCCAATTCCACCTGCGCGCCTGTAATTCAGTGCCACGGCCCGTCATTCCCCCCCTCGGCTGGTGCAACCTTTTCGCTTTGCAAGCATCTGAATATGTAATTAGCAGAGGCTTCCCCGAACTTTCCCCACCTTAAGTGGTTCCTTTCATTCTGAAGGTCCGCAAGGGCCCCCTCCTCATCCCACCCCCCCTGGTTTCCCTCCCATCGATGCCTCTCAAGCGGGCCTGCCGGAAGGCGGGCCCATGCGTTTCGCCCGGCTGCTATCTTTCTCCACTCTGCTCCGCACCGCCAATTGCGTAGAATCGTAGTTGCGATGCCGTCTCCCTCCAAAACAAAATCTTTCCCTGACGCCGACGTGCGCCAGCTCGATGCCCTCTACCAGCACGCCGGCTTGGTACGCAGTCTGCACGGCAAGGCTGGAGCCCGGCCCGTGGGCGCACGGCCTGACCGCAAAACTCCTGAAGAGCTCAACCGCCCCGCTCCCCAGCCCGTGGTTGCCGCCAATGGCGTGGAATGGCTGGCCGTGCCCGGATGGGAAAAGTACGCCTGGCTCAAGGCCGGCTTCAGCACCCGCAGGGGCGGCCTCAGCCGCGCCTACTGCCCGGAAGACGCGCCCGGAGAGCTGAATCTCGGCTTTACCCCCGACGATGGCCCGGCCACCGTTGCCGCCAACCGCAAGCTGCTGGCGGAGGCTGTCGCCGGCAAACCTGACATCCCGCTGGCTTCGCTCAAGCAGATCCACTCCAGCCTCATCCGCCGCACCGAACTGGCCGACGCCGCCCGCCCCCTGCCCTGGAAGGCCGACGGTCACTTCACTAGCGAGTCCGGACTGCTGCTGGCCGTGCAAACCGCTGACTGCATTCCCGTGCTGGTGGCCGACCGCAAAAAGAAGATTGTGGCCGCCTTCCACGCCGGATGGCGCGGTACCGTCAAGCGCATCGTCCAGCTCGGCGTTGGACGCCTGCGCCTGGAGTACGGCTCACGCCCTGAAGACCTGATTGCCGCCATCGGACCCGGCGTCGGGCCCTGCTGCTACGCCGTCGGCGAAGAGGTCCAGAGCGAGTTCACCGCGCAGTTCTCCTACGCGGATGAGCTCTTCCACGAGGTCTACGACTCTGACCCGGTGCGCACCAGGTACCCCATGCTCTTCTTGACCCAGCGTGCTCCCGGCCACTCGCCCATCGGACCCAGCACGCATCTTGACCTCATCGAGGCCAATCGCCGCCAGCTCATCGACGCCGGCCTCAAGCCGCGCGCCATCCAGATCGTCGGCGGCTGCACCAACTGCCAGACCGGCCTGTTCTTCTCCCATCGCGCCTCACAGGGCCGCGCCGGACGCATGATGGCCGTCATCGGCATCGTCAAGGCTTATTGATCAGGCAACTAAACAGTGGCGATTCGATCCCACCCTTGCCCGCAAAAGACGCAGTCAAGGATGGGGCGCCCAGACAGTATTTAATTGCCGGATCTATAGGGACGCGGACCAACCGGAACGGCGATGCAAATACACATCCCCGCTCCGCCGGGGATGCGGAACGGGGACGTTGATTCTATGGGTTCTTAGCCAGTCGGAGGGTCGGCTTTACGCGGATTTGGCTGCTTCGTCGGGGTTAACCAAATCGCGCAGTTCCTTCGATGGCTTGAAGTAGGGCACGCGTTTGGCCGGCACGTCCACCCGCTCGCCGGTCTTCGGGTTGCGCCCGATCCGAGGATTGCGCTGGCGGATACGGAACGAGCCGAATCCACGAATTTCGATCTTGTCGCCACTTTGCAGGGCGCCGATCACCGACCCGAAGATGGTTTCAACGATCACTTCGCCGTCTCGACGGGTCAGATCGCCCAGGCCGGTCACCTTTTCCACCAGGTCTGCCTTCGTCATATCGTATAGGCCTCCGCTTTCAGCATAAACGGATTCTCGCGGGGAACGCGCGAAAAAGCAAGCGACTTTTTTCTTTTTAGCCTTTCCCCATCAGCAAGTTGGGTCCAGAGCAGGCGCTGTGCCGGTTGTTACCCGCTCACCCCCTCCCCCTTGGTTTATGATGTGCTGAGTCTCTCCCTCGAAAATACCCTGACGGAGCAATCCTGCCAGGTTCGGGTCAGGCCAGGACGCTGAGCACAAGATGGGATTTCCGAAATACAGCATCGTCATTCCGGCCTTTAACGAGAGCCACCGGATTCCAGCCACCCTGGAGTCCGTGGTGCAGACCATCCGCGCCCGTGGCTGGTCGGCTGAAGTGGTGGTGGTCAACGACGGCTCGACCGACTCCACCGCCGACGTGGTGCGCGCCATTGCCGCCCATGCGCCCGAGGTCCGGCTGCTCGAGAACCCCGCCAACAAGGGCAAAGGCTATAGCGTCCGCGCCGGCATCCTGGCCGCGCTCGGTGACGTGGTCATGTTCACCGATGCCGATCTCTCCGCTCCCATGGACGAGGCCGAGCTCCTCTTTGCCGCCATCGAGGCCGGCGCAGACATTGCCATCGGCTCCCGCTGGCTTGAGCGCCGCCGCCAGACCCAGCGCCAGCCCCTCTACCGCCAGTTCTTCGGCCGCTGCTTCAACGGCGTCACCCGCCTGGTCATGGGCCTCTCCTTTGCCGACACCCAGTGCGGTTTCAAGGCCTTTACGCGGCAAGCTGCCCAAACCGTCTTCCAGTTGCAGACCATTGAGCGCTGGGGCTTCGATCCGGAGATCCTGTTCATCGCCCTCAAGCGCGGTTTCCGCGTGGTCGAGGTCCCCGTCACCTGGGGCCACGACGAGCGCTCCCGCATGAGCTACCTCAAGGACGGCCTCCAGATGCTCAAGGAGATCGCCATCGTCCGCTGGAACGCCTTCCTGGGCCGCTACTCCAAGCCCGTTGAAGACGTGCGCCGCGCCAAAACCCAGCGCTGATCCCCTCGCGCAAAAATAATCTCCGCGGCAAAGAGTCTTCCCAGCCTTGCCCCGCGTCCATCGGGCAGGGACGAAGTTTCGCTTCGCCGCCCCATTGGAGACTAGACGCATGTTCAGAAAAGTTGCACTCGCCCTCGTGTTCTTCACCCTTGCCTCGGTCAGCGCGCTGGCCGCCGACTTCAACGGCAAGTGGAACGCCAGCGTGGAAAGCCCGCGCGGAACCCAGACCATCGCCTTCGACTTCCACGTGGACGGCGCCAAGCTCACCGGAACCGTGACCAGCCCGCGCGGCTCGGTGGACATCTCCAACGGCAAAATCGACGGAGACGCCATCACCTTTGACCAGGTGATGAACTTCAACGGCAACGAGTTCAAGATCAGCTACGCCGGCAAGGCCGACGGAGCAGACTCCATCAAGTTCACCCGCCAGATGGGCGACCGGCCCGCTGCCGAGTTCACCGCCACGCGCGCCAAGTAGCTTCTATCCGCGGCGGCCACTCTGGCCGCCGCGCCTCGCATCGGTCCGATCACGGGAGCAAGCGCTCTTTGCTTGCTCCCGTGATCCGCTTCTCCCCACAAACCTCAGCCCGTAAGGTATGCTTTGGAGCATGTCGGGGAGAATCTCGCCTTTTTCCGCAATCGCTTGTGCAGCACTGCAAGCCGGGACGAAGCAGATCGAGACTCAAGCTCAGCCCGCAAGTGGAGAACGGCAATGGGTGTCAAAGAAGATCTCGAACAGGTAAGCGTGCAGGAGCACGAGCTGCGCTTCACACACTTCGATGCGCAGGTGGCCTGGGAGCTGGGCACACAGTTGCGTGCGCTGGCCGTCAAGCGCGAACTCTCCGTAGTCATCGACGTGCGCCGCTTCGGCCAGCCGCTCTTCTATGCGGCACTGGAAGGCACTACGCCAGACAACGTGGAGTGGGTGCGGCGCAAGAACAACATCCTCTCGCGCTACCATCGCAGCTCCTACGGCATGGGTCTGCAGATGAAGCTGAAGGGCGAAACGCTGGAGCAGCGCGGCCATGCCATCGCCGACTTTGCCGCGCATGGCGGCGCATTCCCCATCGTGGTGGAAGGCGCGGGCATCGTGGGCAGCGTAACCGTCTCCGGCCTGCCGCAGCGCCAGGATCACGAGCTGGTCATCGAGGTGCTGTGCAGCATGGTGCGCAAGGAATACTCGGCACTCAAGCTGGGTCCGGAGAGCTGATCGCGTGACCACCTTTGGACGCGTTTCACTCACTCTGGGAGCCATTGCCGCTGCCGTTTGCCTGTGCGTGGCGGCCAACCACTGGCTCGAACGCCACTTTGAGACGGGTCGCGCCGCCGACCTCGGCCACAAGAGTATGCAGCACGCCGTGGGAACGGTCGAGCGCGTCGAGCGCAATGCCGATGCCACGCTGGTCTGCTACAACATCGACTCCTTCGCGGAGCTTCCTGCCGGTGACCGCAGCTTTTACGAGACTACGGAGCAGTTGCGCATCGCCGGCCAAGGTCCGCGCTGCATCAGCGCGCACAATGCCGCGCTGGCCGGTGCGCTCAAACCACGGCAGAAGATCGACGTGTTGTTCACGCTAGAGAATGGCGGCAGGATTTCCGTTGCGCGGGTGGAAGCAGGCGGACAGCAGATCGATTGATCCTTCTCATAAATAGTGTGTAACCATCCCACCTATTTCGCGATAGAGCCTGCGCAATGGATGGGGCACGGTGCTTCTGTTATTGGTCCGGCAACTGAATACTGTCAGGGTGCCCCATCCTTTCGCGCGCTTTTTGCGGGAAAGGGTGGGAAGAAGGTGTCACTGTTTTATTGCCGGATCAATAGAGGGCCGGAGCAGGAAACACACACTCGACTCGAATCCAATTTAGCCAACGCGCTCGATCAGCGCCACAAAGAAGCCATCGGTCGGCATCGCTCCCGGCAGCAAGCGCAACGCGCCTTCCGCGGTGAGAGAATTCCTCAACCGTTCCAGCGCTCCCGCCGCCAGCAGGCCGCGCGCATCGAGCGTATGGATGGCTTCAGCGAGCGAGATCTGCCGCGCGGAAGAATCTTCAGCTAGAACTGCGGCAACCACCAGCTCATTCTCCTCGGGCTCGAGCGAGCAGGTGGAGTAGATGAGCCTGCCGCCGGGCGCAAGCGCGTGCAAGGCCGCCGCAAGAATGGCGCGCTGACGCTCGGCCTGGCGTGCAAAGTCGTCGGGCGTGAGCCGGTGGCGAATCTCCGGGTTGCGGCCGAGGGTACCGGTACCGCTGCAGGGTACGTCGGCGAGCACCAGATCAAAGGCTTCGCCTGCCCCTAGCGTCGAGGCATCCACGATGTGGCACACGACGCGTGGACTCAATATCGCAAGGCGCTTGGCGAGTTGCTCCGCACGCGTCTCGCTCGCCTCGCAGGCCACGATCTTCGCCTGCGGAAAGCGCTCGGCCAAAATCAGCGTCTTACCGCCCGGCGCGGCGCACACGTCACCGATCTTTTCGATCTTCCGGTTGGGAGCCGTGCAGACTGCAGCCAGCTCGGCTACGAGCTGCGAGCCCTCGTCCTGCATGCGGATACGGCCTTCGCGGAAGGCGTGCGTAGCGGTCGCATCGCCCGAGACAACGGTGCGCGCAGCAGAGAGCAGCGAGCCCGGAGCAAGCGTAACGCCCTCGCTGGCTAGCTCGGCCTCGGCGGCAGGGTCGGCGAGGCGCAGGTTGAGCGCTGACTGCGATTGGCCGTGGGTGCAGAGTGCGAGTGCCTGATCGAGCCCGAAGTGCGCCACCCAGCGCTCGACCAGCCACGCGGGATGCGCCGTGGCCAGAGCCAGCTCCGCCGCATTTCTTGCCGCAGGGGCTGAAGCCCCGTCCTGTTTTGTAGCGTCTTCGGCACGACTAAAGTCGTGCCCTGACGCGGAGCCTTTCTCCACCTTCACCGCCAACTTGCGCAGTACAGCATTCACCATGCGCGAGGCAAAGTGGTGGCCGCTGGATTTGGTCAGCTCCACGCTCTCGTCAATCGCCGCGCGCGCCGGAATCCGCTCCATGCGCAGCAACTGCAACGCACCCATGCGCAGCGCAATGCGGATGGGCGGATCGAGCTTGGCGTTGGGTTTGGCCAGCAACTGCTTCACTTCGTGGTCTAGCCAGATCTGCCAGCGCAGCACGCCCAGCACCAGCGCCGTGGCCAGGTTGCGATCGACGGCCGAGAGGCGATTCACCGCGCGCGTGCGCAGCAGGTCGTCGGAGTGCATCCTGCCATCTTCCACCTCGCGCAGGATGCGGAACGCTGCGGCCCGAGCCGCTGAGATTGTAGCCTTGGCCGTCGCCTTAGCCAAGGTGCGCACCGTCAGAGAGTGGAGCGCCACGCAAAAAGTCGGTTGCCGTCATACGTTTCTTGCCTTCCATCTGCAACTCGACAATTTCGAGCCACGTGCGTCCCGCACAGCAGACGAAGAGCTTCTTCTCCTCGATGTGCAACTGGCCGGGTATCGCTGTTGCTGGTGCGGAAAACTCCGCGGCCTCGGCCACGGCAATACGATGCGCGATCAGCTTTTTGCCGTCGAGGGTGGTGAAGGCTCCGGGCCAGGGCTGGAATCCGCGCCAGCGATTCATGAGCTCGTGCGCCGTGCGCGCGGCAAAGTCCATGCGGCCGTCTTCGCGGTTGAGGATGGGCGCAAAGGTTGCGCCTGCGTGGTTCTGCGCCTGCGGCTTGAGTGTGCCCGCGTCGAGGCCGGCAAGGGTTTCGACGACAAGCGGAGCACCCTTGGCCGCGAGCGAAACAAACAGATCGGCAGCAGTTTCGGTGGGGGCAATCTCCACCGTCTGCTGCAAGAGAATCGGGCCGGTGTCGAGGCCTTCTTCGAGCAGCATGGTGGTGTTGCCGGTGACTGCGTCGCCCATCGCCACCGACCACTGAATGGGTGCGGCTCCGCGATACTTCGGCAGCAGCGAGGCATGCAGGTTGATGCAGCCGAGACGCGGCAGAGCCAGCATCCACGGCGGAACGATGCGGCCGTAGGCGACCACCACGATGGCGTCCGGCGCAATGGCCTCAAGCTGCGCGCGGAACTCCTCGTTGGTGCGAATCTTTTCAGGCTGCGTAACTGCGATGCCGTGGGCCAGTGCGGCCTGCTTCACGGGAGGCGCGGTCAGCTGCTGATGTCGGCCCACCAGCCGGTCAGGCTGCGAGACCGCCAGTGAAACGGTGTGCCCGGCGGCGATGAGCGCCTCAAGCGTGGGGGCGGCGAATTGCGGTGTACCGCAGAAGACGATTTTCATGGGAGCGCCGTTCGAGTCCGGTTGATTGATTCACTTTCCCACGTCCCAAAAGCGGGAGCTGGGGCACTCACTGTTTTTCTTGCTGGGGTAAGGATCACTGCCTCCCTACCCTGGTGTGCTGAGTCTGAAGTTTCTTGAAGAGCAGCCGCAGATCCTTCGACTCACCACCCCCAGGCTGAAGAGTACGCCTGGAGCCCCGTTCGCTCAGGATGACAGCCGTTGTTTTGCTGCGTACTCCTGACTCAGGACCCTGGCGGCAAAAACAAGAACGCCGCGAGGATGGGCCACCCGGAACTTTTCTGCTCAGTTCTCCACCGGCGCTGCCAACCCACGGGGTATGAAACTG
>Ga0302270_10000743_pt1 | contig 34356 bp, 32 predicted proteins | sample III_Bog_E2_3_FD_198773 | JGI IMG/M metagenome (GOLD analysis project Ga0302270, IMG submission 198773) | Peat permafrost microbial communities from Stordalen Mire near Abisko, Sweden - III_Bog_E2_3 | ecosystem: Environmental > Terrestrial > Soil > Wetlands > Peat | place: Sweden: Abisko... | reverse complement strand
GCCGGTATCGGGCCGCGACGGCGGCCCCGCGCGCCCATGCGCGCGAAGCCAAGGGCGCGGATGCGCCCGCCCGGCGTCTGAGGGCAGCCTTGATGAGTCACCATCAAGGCTCGAGGGTATAATACCGGCGAGCTATAACGATGACACACTGCCGGTATCGGGCCGCGACGGCGGCCCCGCGCGCCCATGCGCGCGAAGCCAAGGGCGCGGATGCGCCCGCCCGGCGTCTGAGGGCAGCCTTGATGAGTCACCATCAAGGCTCGAGGGTATAATACCGGCGAGCTATAACGATGACACACTGCCGGTATCGGGCCGCGACGGCGGCCCCGCGCGCCCATGCGCGCGAAGCCAAGGGCGCGGATGCGCCCGCCCGGCGTCTGAGGGCAGCCTTGATGAGTCACCATCAAGGCTCGATGGTATGAAACGGGCAACTGCACGAACCGCTTTGAAGCGGTTGCGCGACCCTTTGGCGCGTCTGGCAACGGCCTTTTGGAGCCCAGCCAACCGCTGCATTTCTTCAATGCTGGTCCGTGGCAGGTAGATAATTTCGCCCGTGGACAGAGCGATCGGCTTGGCCACGCCAAGGTCGATACCGACGGGGGCGCCCAGGCTGCACAGGGGTGGAAATAGCAACCTCACACTGGTGGACCGAGACAATACCCACCAGTCCGCTTCGCGGCTGACCGTGGCGGTCTTTGGCGCGCCCTGTATAGGCCGATGTTGAACCCAATCGACCCAACCAGCTTTTGGCAGGAAGATGCGATCATCGGTAACCTTGAACTGCTTAGGGTCAGGGAAACGAAAACTGTCCCGGTTGCCCCGCTTACGAAACTTTGGATAGCCCGCACGACCGCCGAAGAAGTTTTTGAACGCCTTATCCAGATCGACAATCGCCTGCTGGAGCGGGTGGTTCGGAACCTCCTTGAGCCACGGCGCTTCGGCTTTGAGTGCCGGCAGTTCTTTAATCTGGTCATAGGCGGTAAGCCGACGCGGATTGCTACGGTGCCATCACGACCTCCGGGTGAGGACCGTCGCCTTTAGGCGACGGGGGAAGGCCGGTTGCCCTAAAGGACCGGGTTTGCGCGGCGAAAGTTTGGATCAAACTGGAGTTTGTTGCGAAAGCGGTCACCGGCGCGTTGTGACGCTGAAGGCTCCTTCTTCTCTTTCAAAACCCGTGCAGAAACCTATAGCCGCTGTAACCCGTCCAGCTTAAGTTGTCGTATGTGATGAACTCCGGTCGCCCCGCGATGGCAAGCAGTCGGTGTAAATGATAAGTGGCAGCAAGCTTGTGGAGGCTTTCTGTTCGGCTGCTTCTCAGCCCTCTAGCCGCAAAGTGGAGAAATATTCATTGATCCAGGCCCTAAATAGTGCCTCGCCCGTTGCCCTCGTGACTGGTTCCACGTCCGGCATCGGCGCGGCGATAGCCCGCCGGCTATCTAGCGAGGGGTATGCTGTAGTCCTGCACTCGCGCAGTTCCGCTGAAACTGGACTCGCGTTAGCCGCTGAATTGGGAAAAGCTACGTACATTCAAGCCGATTTGGCTGATGATGCTGATAGGATCAGGCTTGTGCGAGAGGCTATATCTTGGGAAGGTCGGCTTGATGTCCTTGTCAACAATGCCGGCATCAGCCGCGTTATTCCCCATGCCGATCTTATGGCCGCCTCACCTGCCATCTGGCACGAGCTGCATGAGGTTAACGTGGTAGCCCCATTTCGCCTCGTGGCGGAAGCCGAAACCGCTTTGAGAGAGGCAGCCCGGCGCGGCCGACCGGCCTGTATTGTCAATGTCAGCTCACACGCTGGCGTCCGGCCCAAGGGCGCGTCAATCCCTTACGCCACATCAAAGGCCGCGTTGAACCATGTCACTCGCCTGCTTGCGATATCGCTTGCCCCGGATATCAGGGTGAATACCGTTGCCCCTGGTTTGGTGGATACGCCTCTGACGGCGGATTGGACGGCCGCCCAACAGCTTTGGCGGGAGCGTTCGCCCATGCGCAGAGCTGCCAGACCGGAGGATGTTGCCCAAATCGTCGCTATGCTGGTAGCCTCGGACTACCTGACTGGTGAAATTGTGCTGTCGGATGGGGGACTAAACCTGACATAGCGCGTCGTTAGATATACATGACAGCGCGCTTGTGTAAGTTTTCTGTTCCGTTGCTGATACCGCTGGCGAATTCGTCGGACCAGCTTGGTGCGAGGGACTGGCCGATGCCCATCAAGTCTGCCTCGCCCACGTGCTGCGCGATGTCCAATACGCCATCGACTGTGGCGATAGCATCTTCGCCCCGAAAATCCGCGAACTCCTGCGCTGGGCCATCCGGATCGGCAAGCGAAGACCGAGTTTGAAGGATAGCACCCTCGCATACTACGCCGCCAAGGCCGAGCGCCGCCTCGATGCCCTGGTCGGCGTCCCCGCAGCCCATCCCGCTGGGGCCGATCTCCAGCGCCAGATCAAGGCGTGGCGCACCAAATTCTTCGTCTATACCATCGGGCCTTGATGGTGACTCATCAAGGCTGCCCTCAGACGCCGGGCGGGCGCATCCGCGCCCTTGGCTTCGCGTCCACGAGGACGCAGGGCCGTCGGTCGAACCGCGATTAGTAGTGATATCGGCATTGGGATATTTCGATATTTTGATCTTGGCCTTTTCCGGCACAGCGATAGACAAGACGATGTTCCCCGGTGATCCGTCTGGACCACCAGCCTTTCAAGCTGCCCTTCAAAGGTTCGGGCTTGCCCAATCCATGAAACGGGTTTCGCTGCACGTCTTTGACCAAGGCGTTGACTTTTTGCCAGACATCCCGATCCGCTTGGTGCCAGTAGAGGTAATCCTCCCACGCTTCTTCGGTCCAGAGCAAGTTCACGGCTCGATCAAATCCCTGGATACCGAGCGGCCTGCCTCCGCAGCGGTGATGGAGGCGATCAGGCGGGCGGCATTCACCGGAGACCGTAGCAGGTGCAGGGTTTCCATGATGCCGTCATATTCTTCCTTGTCGATGACCACGGCGGCGGCGGCGTTCTGGCGCGTGACCAGAAGCGGGGTCCGCGTCTGGTGAACCTGATCGAGCCGCTCTCGAAGATGCTCGCGCAATTCGGTGAAGGTGCAAACATTCATCGCGTTCTCTCCCACGGACCTGTCCATAACTCTGGACATTTGGCCAGCCTCTGTCAAGCGACGATGGTGGCCCATTGCGCCTACGCGTGAGTGCTTTCCCGTGCTACCAACGTCGCGATATCGCCCTTGATTGCCCGTAATCTTCACGGCTCGGAATCCAGGTTAACGCTCATTTTATTTGGAGCAGGGTAAGGAGGAAGCCTGCATTCCAACTTGAATTCCAGGGGCACAACACGGCAACGCGTTCAGGTTAACGGGGCGCAGGGTTTAGGATGCGGGCGAGAGTTTTTGTGTCCCACCCGGCAGCCTTGCGCGTTGTTTTGATGGAATGTTTTCCCTTGCCGATGCGGACGCGGTTGATGGCGAAGTGGCGGACGAAATGTAATAACGGCGCTCGGTCGTAACGGTTCCCTTGGTCTCGATGGTGGATTCGACCATGACGATAGCGGCCAGGGTCGGGAAGCGAGGTTCGTCGGGATAGCGCCGGTCGCTGAGGAGCCAGCCCACCTCGTGGCTGACAGCGACGCGCCGTGTTTCGATGCGGCCGTGGTCCTTGTCGATATCGGAACAGAATATGGTCTTTGACGCCGGATCGGCAAAAAAGATGGTGATCTCGTTGTGAATGGTCGGCTGGTTGGCTTTGACCGCCAGAATATAATCGCCCTTTCGCTCGGTAATGGCGGCGGCAATCTTGGGATTGCAGGCGATGGCATCGATCGTGACCAGAGCACCTTCCACATCGATCCGGTCCAAAATGTCGGGGATGGCGCCGCATTCGTTTTCTTTTTCGTCAACAGCTTCCTGAGCCAGGACCAAACGCTGGGTGGTGGCAAACGCCGAAATGAGGTGGAGCGGCTTTTGTCCCCGGCGGCGGGCGTCGGCTGATGATCCAGGCGGCCGAGGATATCGGGCTGGCCGATCCGTCGGCGCTGGTCCAGGCCACGGCCAGCGCATATCAACAACCAAACCAGCGGTGCCGGCATCGCGCCCTACGTCAACGACCACGAATGCCCCGACGCCTTTTCCGGCCAGAACTACTTTCCTGCGGCACTTGGCCGGCCCAAATTGCTGGCCCCCAACCAGCGCGGCTTCGAGCGCGACATCCTTCGGCGGTTGGCCTACTGGGACCGCAAGCGCGACGGGGCGTAAGCGCGGGCCGATGGCCGAGATAGAGCCACCCTTTCATACCCTCGAGCCTTGATGTTGACTCATCAAGGCTGCCCTCAGACGCCGGGCGGGCGCATCCGCGCCCTTGGCTTCGCGCGCATGGGCACGCGGGGCCGTCGTCGCGGCCCGATACCGGCAGTGTGTCATTGTTATAGCTCGCCGGTATCATAATCGAGCCTTGATGTTGACTCATCAAGGCTGCCCTCAGACGCCGGGCGGGCGCATCCGCGCCCTTGGCTTCGCGCGCATGGGCGCGCGGGGCCGTCGTCGCGGCCCGATACCGGCAGTGTGTCATCGTTATAGCTCGCCGGTATGACTCCTCCGGCCGGACTGATCAGGTGCCGCTCCGCCTGGTGCTTGCGGTACGTCGACTTGAGACGCACCGCGCCGGACTTAGTGGTTTCCTGCCACGATTCTGGGTAATCCTCTGGTTTGCCTTCGAACCGAAACTCGGCATCGCTCGGTTCCGGCATCAGAAAGCCGAAGCGGTCCCCGTCGCCATCCTCATCATTCTCTTCGGCGGGCGGGACATCCTCAATGTCGCGCGCCAGCGCGATCATCGTCCCGGACTCGCTTCGGAGCTTGACCGGATGGAACTCCTGCCCGCAGTTGCGGCAAAAATGGAAGGCATAGAGCCGCTTCTTGACCTCGCTCTCTTCGCATCCAGGAGCAAATTGCTGCCCGTCAAAATCCAACCTGCGGACACCAGAGGCCTCAATGGTTCCATACAACCGACCAGCGCCACTGATGAATTGGTGGAGTTTGAACGCGAAGAAGGGTCGATTGCCGCCCTGCCCCGTCCGTGTTCTTTCACTCTGGCTGGCGGCCAACAAGCAATTCTGGATCGCCTGCTTTGCCAGATCAAAGGTACAGTCGGCATCCTGTTCAAGCCGTTGCGCAGCCGCTTCCAGGGTCATTGGTTTTGCCCGCTCCCAGGTACCGTCGGAACAGGCCGACAAGCCCAAGATCGTTTCGATCCAGATCGCGAGCGGATGGTTGGCGATGTCGGAATTCGCAAGACGGCCGCCGAACGCCCGTTGCGCTGACTCGGCGACACACGCTGCAAGCTGAGGACGAACCTGTTCGACCGTGCGGTATCGGTCGGTTGCCCGCTCCAGGGTCTCGCGAATGACGCCATCGGCGGTGATGGATGTGGCAAAAAGGGTTGACGCGACCTCCGCGACCACCGTTGACAGCCCAATCCGATTTTCTGTGTCTCTGCCTCCCGTAGGCCTCGGTCGGTCTTTGTCGGGATCATTGCTCGCCATCGTGGCCGATGTTCCGATGCATTGCAGAACCGTGTCCGGTGCCACCAGGCGCTCCCGCACGCGGCGCACCAACATCGCCACGTCGGCACCTTGTCGCCCCCGGTATGTGTGCAATTCATCAAGGACAAGAAACGACAGTCCTTCGCAATTCCTGATGACCTCACGGTCGATGTCATCCTGCCGTGTCATCAGCAGTTCAAGCATCATAAAATTGGTCAGCAAGATATCGGGAGGATTTCGTGCGATCGCCTCGCGTTCGGCTTTGGTCTCTTGTCCGGTGTATCGATCAAAACTGACCGCACGGCTGCTTGACTCACTGCCTAGAAATTTTTTCAATTCCTCACGTTGACTATTGGCCAGAGCATTCATTGGATAGATGACGATAGCCCTTGTACGCTTCGGCTCTCCCCTCTTTCGTGCCTTTAATGCCGCATCGATAATCGGGATGAAATAGCATAAAGATTTTCCAGACCCCGTACCTGTGGTGACCACAAAACTTTGGCCTTGTAGGGCTGCTCCAAGTGCCTGCTTCTGATGGAGGTGGAGCTTTATTGTTTTGTCGTTCTCATGCGTCGGCGAATTATGATCTATAAAAATATCGGCACACTCTTTCGACAGTTCACCCCTGCGAACAAATTCAGCGATCGAGCCGCCGGGTTTGAAGTGTGGATTAATCTGAATGAGCGATTCCGGCCAGAAGCGGCGGTCTGCATAGAGGTCGTCAAGACGATTGACGATGTCTGGTGCCCGCACCTTGGCGAACGATCTCGCAAAATGCTGGTAGTCTTCAATGACAACTGCGTCCAAATCAAAAATGTTCATGTCGCATCATCCGTGCGTGATCCTGTCTATGAACACATTGCGACGCGCAACGTGCCAATCATCGTCTGCTGTAAACTCGCGTGAACCGTCTTTAGTGGCATACTTTACAACCTCAATCATTTTAAAGGTGTTATGTGCTCATAGTGCATCACCCATCTGATCGCTGTGATAGGTCGGAAATATGTTATACCAACGGCCCTAGACAATGATCCGTGCCGTTGGTATCGGCGGCGACCGCCGCCGCGCGCCCCATGGCGCGAAGCCAAGGGCGCGGATGCGCCCGCCCGGCGTCTGAGGGCGCCGCAGACATGTCAACGTCCAAGGCCATTGGTTCTTTAGTTCGGGGTGCTGCTGTCAAGCTCTTTTCGCGGGTTCCAAGGGTCCGCGACCCTTGGCGGGGGTGCAGGGGGCTGGCCCCCTTGCATCCGTACCGGATCGCAAGCCCTTGTAATTTTGCCGCCGTTATCCCACCCGTGCCTTTGTCCGGGCTCATGGTTCTTTTCGGGGTCGGCACCGCGCCGTTGCCGGCGGGCCGCCCCATGATGCGGTCGGAGTTGGCCTTGCCATGTATTAGGAGCGGGGTTCTCTCTTCGCCAGCTGTCCAGAAATCGGGGTCCAGCTCAGTGCGGCCCTTCGCCCCCGCGTTTCGCCAGCGTCTTCACCGTCGTCACGGCCTGGATCAGGCATCCCCGGTCGTGAAGTCCGGCGGCGGCGGCCGGCGTGATGTCGCCGGTTCCAGGGTCTTCGCGGAGCCGAAATCGAGAGTCAATGCCACCGTCGACACTCAGGATTTGATACTCGTGCTCGAAGCTCACGGCCAAGTCGGCCGGCCAAGCCAAGCTTTCCGCTCCGGCCGGCCAAAGGCCTCTCACCCTCCCATTAGTATCGAGATCGACCAGGACGAACGCGGCATCGGCCTTGGCGGCGGGTCGCCAGAACCCAGGCGACCCGCCGGGCGCGGCGCATCGCGTTCCGGAAAGCCCCACGTCGAGCAGCGCCGGGCCCTCAGGGTGATCGCCGCCGCCTCGGCTGGTATCCGGAAGATCCCGCCGGCCGCTCAACAGAATTTCCGCGATCTTTTCCAGCCAAGGTCCGCCGCCGGGGTCACCGACCGGTGCCTGCCAGGGGCCGGTGATCGTCCAGCCGCGGTTGCTCTGATCGATCACCGTCAGGTGGGCACCAGTCTTCAGGGTCACGATCGTGCCGCCCGCAAGGATCGTGCCGGGGCGATAGGTCGGCGCGTTCTTGGCTTCGACCACCACCACGTCGGCCGCCACCGGACCGGCCGCCAACGCCAGGACAACCGCAACCCACCCAGCTGTCGCTTTCATTTGTGCCCCATGATGATGGTGTCGGGGGTAGCCCCCTCCGGGCTTGGATACGAACCCTCTTTCAGGCGTTCCACATGAAAGCGGACCAGCGGATCCTCGCGATGCTTCTCCCGAAGCTCGCTCCAGGCTTTCATGGCCGCGTCGCCGATTCCTTTCTCGACAAGGATCTGATAGGCCTTCCGGTAGTCCTGGACCCATGGCCCGCTCTGCTCATCCAGCGGCGTGAACACCGGGATCGGTGTGCCCTTGCCCTTGAGCAGCAGCCTAGCGACCGGGCGCACCGAATTGCTGGCCTCGGCGAGGTCGACGCAGTCCTTGCTCACCAGGACCGTCGTGCCGAATGTCTTGTTGGCGCCTTCCAGGCGGGCGGCGGTGTTGACCGCGTCGCCGATCGCGGTATAGGCGAAACGCCCACCCCCACCGAACCCCCCCACCCACGCGGTGCCAGTATGGACCCCGATCCGGGTCGTGCCCAGGCCGGAATGCTGCGGCCCGAGTTTCGAAAGCGCGCGGGCGCAGTTGAGGGCGGCTTCGGCATGGTCTGGCTGGTCTTGGGGCGCATTCCAGAAGGCCATGACGGCGTCGCCGATGAACTTGTCGATCGTTCCGTCGTGCTTATGGATGATCCCGACGACGGTGTCGAAGTAGGCGTTGAGCGCCGTCGCCAGGGCGTTCGGTTCGCTGCGCTCGGCGAAGGCCGTGAAGTCGGCGATATCGGTGAACAGGATGGTAATCTTGCGCTTTTCGATGCCGAGTTTCGAGGCGTCCCGACTGTCGCTGATCTTCTTCACCACCTTGGGCGGAAAATAAATGAAGATGTACCGATAGATGCCGACCCACTTCCAGGCGGCTTCGATGGTCGCGCCGAGAACGAGCCCGAGGCCTGGTTTCACCAGCGGCACTTCAAAGCCCAGGGTATAGAGCCCGCACGAGAGCGCCACCCACCCCAGTCCGACCGCCGCCACCGCCAGGACCAGAACCCGCCCTCCGACACTCCCGGACCCCCGTCCGATCCCGATCCCGATCCCGATCGCCGCGAGAACGATGGCAAGCTCTACCAGCAGCGGTAGCGTGGTCAGGTGGCGCCCTTCGAGCAATTGGTCAGCGATCCGGGCCTGAAGTTGCACTGCGGCCAACCGCTGATTGACGGAGCCCGAGAACCGAGTGAAGGGCGTGAGGTATCGGCCTTCACCCGAAAGCTCCAATCCGATGAGGACGACCTTTCCCTTGAAGCCCTGCCGGGCCGCTGGGTTCAGTTGCCCGTCGGCGGTCAGTATCTCCTCCGCGTTCCAGGTTTCGACGCCGCCATTGCCGGCCGGATTCCGCCAGGCGATCGGCACGGTCCGGTCGGCGGGCAGCGTGCCCCCGCCCAATTCGGCCAGGCGGGCCGCAAAAACCGGATGGCCGTAGGATCGGAGATCGGCACGGCGGACAACATCATCGTCATCGCCGACAAAATTGGTCGCCGCCTGTTCGACCAGAGGATTGGTGATACCGCCGAGGAAGCCGGCAAGGAAGTCGACGGCCGGGGATGAGCTATCCTCGCGCTTCGCAAGAACCACCGGCACCCCGATCCGGTTCAGCGCCTGCTCCAGTTGCGCGTCCTTGGCCGCTTCGGTCGGCCGATCCATCAGCAGGTCCAGCCCGATCGCCCGCGGTCTGGCGGCCCCGAGCGCCGTCACCAGAGTTGCGACAAAGCCGCGATCGACCGGCGACCGATAAGGGAATTCTGCCAGCGACCGGTCGGTGATCCGGACCACCACCACCGGCGACAGACCACTGGTGGTGGGTGCCATCAGCTGGGTCCGCAGATCGGCAAACCAGCCCTCGAGCAGTTGGACCGGCTGAAGCAGACCGGAAAACCAGACCAACCCGGTTAGCAGGAGCAGCAGACCAGCGGTTCGTCGATCGGGGAGCCAGGCGATCATGGCGGGCGCTTTCAGGAGTGGGGGTTGATGATGAAGTGATAGTTGCCATGCAGCGACCCGGAAAAATCCGGTTCCTGCCGATCGTTGGTTCGTTCCACCACCCTGTTATTCAATTCTGGAAACAGGTCGTTTATCTGAATCTCGGGGCCGTTCAATATCTCGGACAAGGCTTCGGCGAACGGACTATGGGTACAATGGTTGTAGTCCACACAGTCGTCAGCATATTTCCCGTGTTTGGCGGCATAAATAATGGCCGTGTCCCTGGGCGGATTCCTTCCCGCTCCGGCCCCCGGAATCGCCTCTCCCGCCCGCCCTTCCGGCGGTTCCAAAGACCGGCAGGCATCGAGGAAGATCAGAACCAGCCGTTTGCGGCCAGCCGAAAGCTCCGTGTTCAGTCCATCGACCGATATCAGCTCGGCATAATTGTCGCCACTCTGGGCATCCTTGGGAAACAGGTAGTTATTCTGGTTCGTAGCCGACCGTCCATGGCCGGCATAATAAAACACGACGATATCGCCATCGGCGGCTTCCTGAATGAAATTCCGGATGGCCCATTCGAAATCGCTTCGAGTCAAGTCATGTAGGGCCTTGCCATGAAAAATCTTGAAACCCAATCCTTGTAAGGTCTCGGCGATCAGATCGGAATCGGCTTGCGCCACCGCCAGAGATTTTAAATTCTCGTAATTCTCATTGCCGATCACCAGCGCATAGCGCTTCAGGCCATCGTTGACGAAACTGACAGGATTTATGCCATCCCTGACCAGCCTTACCCCGGATCGTGATCGATAGCCTGGCGGCAGCGTCAGGCCGCTGTGGCTTTCGGCTCTCCGCTTGTGGCAAGCCTTTTCGTAGTCATGTTCCCCGACATCAAGCCTGATCAGGTTACTGTTGATTGGTGGCGATATCTGATAGGTAGCGCCGATGTAGTCATCGGCACAGACCGATATCGACAGGGTCCGATCAGGAACCTTTATTCTGAGAATGCTGGAATTACCGAGACTTTTTACGCTTTCATTTCCGAAACAGTGTTTGACCGGCTGATGAAAGCAAAACTCGACGTCCCTTTGGTTCGACTGGAAGGTCGCCGTAATCTCGGCATCGGGTGTGAGTTGCGGCAACTCTGCCTGTGCGTAGGCAAGGTTGCCACCTCCGGCGATCATAATGGCCAGGACGAGCAACCAAAACGTGATGACAAGCCGATGAATTGGATGACATATCATTTTGGCAATTCTCAAGAAAAGGCATCATGAGGCCAATTTATTGTTTTTGCTACTTCGCGATACCCGGAATCTGGTTCTTGAATTTTATGACTCCTTCGGTGGTATTGGCGGCATAAGCCTCCAAGGTATATTTCGTCGTCGTGATCGGCAACGGTATGTAGCTGGTCACCTCGGTCTTGAGAATGAAATCGGTCAGGAAATCAGCGTTTGCCTTCTCTTTTGCCTGAAGCACCAGGGCATCGTAATCGTCCTTGCTCACGACCGCAGCAGCGTAGAAGTAGGTTGTTTTTGACATATCAACCGCTACGCGGCCATGGGTGGTATCCGGGGTAAGATCATGGTTCGGATAAGCAAACTGGGATTGCAGAAAACGGGAAGTGTAGGTTTGGGCACAGCCAGACATCAATAGGATCGTGGTAAAGCCGAGCATCACTCTGAAGAGTGCCATGGTCGTATTCCTTGATCTTGGATGGTTAGTCTTTATTGTGTTACAGGCTGCTGTTTGACCGGCTGGCCATTGACGGCCACCTTGCCGCCAAGGTCGCGACGCCCGAGTTCCACTTTTCCAGCATTGCCCGTGACGACGGCCGTGACGGTATAGATCGGAAGGAATGGGAAGATCTTGAGTTCGGCTCGGTAGTCACCATCGATCAATATCTTGCGGTCACCACCGGCTTTCTTGAGGGCATCCGCGATTGCAGCCTCGGTCAGATAGGCGTCGGTCAAGGAGGGGATTGCAAAGAAATAGGTCTTGGACGCGGTGCCTGATGTTGGCGTCATGTCGTAGATGTTGCTGTTCGGATAGGCAAAATTGCTTTGAATGTAGGGCTCGTAGGTCGACACGTTAGTGCAGCCCGCGATGGCCACCAAGCCAATGCCTAGGGCTATCTTTTGAATTATTGGTCTCATGACCTCTCCTTCGGTAAGGATACGCGCGGCGCTTTCATGGTCAGGGTTGACAATGAAATTACTTGAGTCTCTCTAAGCTATCGAAACGGCGGTATGGTCTGACGGATGCTAGTTATTTATACAAATCACCTGACCATAACGACATCACGATGCCATAACGACATTTTTTTAGGGTAGGTTGCCGGCCATAATTGGATGACCAGCCGATAAATGTCAACCAACTGAAAATAAGTTTAGACATAACATACATATGAATTTATTACCTACAATCATTGATATTATCAAAATAGCAATGATGCCGTTATGTTATCATATTCCATGATGACGCACTGTTGGTGCGCATGAGATAAATCCTAAACACGGTATAGTCTTTATCTTCAGGCCCGGACGCCAACGCAACCGGCCGAATCGCGGGGCTCATGCCGGCGAGCCTTTTTGGCGGCTTCAAACCTGGCCTTGATGGTCCATCGTTGACCTGCGACCTCGGCCCGGTCGTGAAGACCAAAAACAAGGCCATCTCGTCCCGATCGGCGAGCGAGCGCCGGACCAGCAAGGTGTGATACCGGCGAGCCTTGATACCGGCGATGTGTCGGTATCAAGGCTCGCCGGTATGATTACTCTGAGCGTCACGTTTGCCCCCCGGTTGCTTCGGAATCGTCGTCATGTTTCTTTGCATAACCGACTCGGCGGAGGTGGCTTACGAAAGGATACCTATTTGTTCTTACCATCGCCTTTGCTCCCGATCGTTTCGGAAGCATCGTCATCTGGCCAGTGAATACTAAGATTGTTGAAGATAAGTTTCTCCCATTTGCGAATCCAGTGGTGGCAATTGCCTGTCTCGGGGCAAAAAATGTAAACACTAAGCTCTATTCCTGGGTTAGGCTCAGACAATATAAAATAATCCATGTAACAGCTGTTAGCATCCAGTTGATCCGCACCTCTCCAACATCTATAAAATTGATAATCGCCAACCCAGATATTCGTCTTTTTCGGGCGATTCGTTCTATTTTTACATATCTCCTGAATAAGCGCCTGTTTCCCAACCGGCTCACTGTACGCTATAGTATAGCCAGCATAAATGCCGGCGGCCGGATGTTTAAATACATCTAGACAGGGCACCCCACTTGGACCAATGGCGAAGCCGTGAGAGCTAAGGATTCCATTATCGGTACACCCTTCGGCGCCTTCTGGGATTAGAAGGGTGAAATTATAATTTTCATTCGTCCACAAATACCCAGGTGGAATCCGATAATAGTCTCCTTTCGGCCCATGAAACGTCTCAACGGCCGGTGAGTCCGCGAAGGTCGGTTTGGCACATCCTAAGATTGCCAAACCGACCAAGATCGAGATTACTTTTATCACGCTCCGGTTCCTGCCATCCACTTTGGGATGTGCCACGGTTTGTATTGAGAGCTTATGGCATCCTTCACCATCTGCCTCCAACCCACGGCTCGGAATCCAGGTTAACGCTCATTTTATTTGGAGCAGGGTAAGGAGGAAGTCTGCATTCCAACTCGCTGATACCGGCGAGCCGTGATCATCAAGGCGCGATGGATTCCTATGATACCGGCGATGTATTATTATTGGCTCGCCGGTATCAATAGCTTTTCGGACAAACCGTTAGAGGACGCGCAAGGCCCGTTCGAGGTCATCGATCAGGTCGCGGTGGTTCTCGATGCCAACCGAAAGCCGCAAGAGGCTATCGGAAAGTCCCAACGCCAGCCGCTGTTCTGCTGGAATCGAGGCGTGCGTCATCGCGGCTGGCAGTTCGATTAGGCTTTCGACGCCACCCAAACTTTCGGCCAAGGTGAATAAGTGCAGTGCTGCCAACACCCGCTCGGCCCCGGCCCGGTCGGTGTCCAACTCCACTGTGACCATACCGCCGAAGCCATCCATCTGCCGTTGGGCCAGCGCGTGCTGGGGATGGCTCTTGAGGCCAGGATAGCGCACTCGCCGAACCTTGGGGTGGCGTTCCAGCCATTCAGCGATGGCTTGGGCGTTGGCCGAATGGCGTTCCAGGCGCAGTGCCAAGGTCTTGAGGCCGCGCAGCGCCAGGAAGCTGTCAAACGGGCCAAGAATGGCGCCAACGGCATTTTGCAGGAACTTCAGCCTTTCGGCTAAGGCCGGCTCGTCCCGATGCACCACGGCGACGCCGCCCACCATGTCCGAATGGCCGTTTAGATATTTGGTGGCCGAATGGACGACGATATGAAAGCCATGCTCCAAGGGCCGTTGCACCCACGAACTCGCCAAGGTGTTGTCGGCAACGGCGATGATTCCATGCTGGCGAGCCAGACGACCAACCGCCGCAAGATCGACCAGTTTTAGGAGCGGATTGGTGGGGGTTTCGACCCAAATCAACTTGGTTTCGGGCCGGATCGCGGCTTCGATGGCGGCGGGGTCGGTCATGTCGACGAAACTGACGTTGAGTCCGGCACTGTGCTTGCGGACCCGTTCCAGCAGTCTCCAGGTGCCGCCATAAATATCATCGGTGGCGATGACGTGGGCGCCAACCTCCAGCAGTTCTAGCACGGTAGAAATCGCCGCGAGGCCGGAAGCGAAGGCAAATCCGACGGCGCCCCCCTCGAGATCGGCAACCGCGCGCTCAAAGGCAAAGCGAGTCGGGTTCTGACTGCGGGCATATTCGAAGCCCTTGTGAACCCCTGGTGCCTGCTGGGCGTAGGTGGAGGTCGTGTAGATCGGCGGCATTACTGCGCCGGTGGCCGGATCGTGCTCTTGGCCGCCGTGAATCGTGCGAGTATCGAAGGCCAGGGGAGGAAGGGGCTCGGTCAACGGTCGCTCCGGAGCAAAAAGTTTAAAAGATCGACCCGCGCCACCAAGCCGAGGAAACGTTCGTCCTCGACCACGATGGCCACCTGATCGGCGGCAAAGATCGCAGGCAGTTCGGAAATCGGCGCATGGGCCGGAAGTGTAGTCAGGCGTGTGACCATGGCTTCAGAGACGGGCCGGGCAAACGCCCGCTGGGCCGAGCCACCCGCCGCGCTGATGATACGCAAAAGATCGCTTTCGTCAATCAGCCCAACCAGCCGGCCCTGGTCCAACACCGGCAATTGCGAGACATCGGCGGAACGCATACGAGTGTAGGCAATACGCAAGGTATCGGTGGGCGCAACGGTGATGGTGGCGCCCTCGGTGTGACGGCGGGTGACCAGATCCCGAACATCGCCGGTGGCGTCGCGTCGCACGAACCCCTGCTCCAACAGCCATGCGTCGTTAAAGACTTTAGACAGGTATTTGGCGCCGCTATCGGGAATCAGGGTAACCACCCGCTTTGGCTGGGTTTGAGCCCGGCAGAAGCGGAGAGCGGCGGCCAGCAGGGTTCCCGACGAAGAACCAGCCAGGATGCCTTCCCGCACCAAGAGATCACGGGTCGCAGCCAGCGCCTCGTCATCGGAGATTGAATATGCATGCCGGATCAGGGACAAATCCAGGTTGGGCGGTACAAAATCCTCGCCGATGCCTTCGACCGCCCACGAGCCGGGTTCGATGGTTTCGCCGGTATTGACCAGCGGCGCCAGGATCGAGCCGACCGGATCCGCCAGGATCATCTCGGTTTGGGGGCTGTGGTCGCGGAAATAACGACCAATGCCGGTTAAGGTGCCGCCAGAGCCAACACCGGCAACCACGGCATCAACCTGTCCTGCCATTTGGGCATGAATTTCTGGGGCTGTGCTGTCGTAATGAGCTTGGGGATTGGCCGGATTGGCGAACTGATTGATCCAGAACGAACCGGGCGTCTCGGCGGCGATCCGCTCGGCAATGTCCTGATAATATTCAGGATGGCCTTTGCCCACGTCGGAGCGGGTGGTGATCACCTCGGCCCCCATGGCTTTGACGTGCATCACCTTTTCACGGGCCATCTTGTCGGGCACGACCAGAATCAGCCGATAGCCCTTTTGCGCCGCGACCAGTGCCAGCCCCAGTCCGGTATTCCCAGCGGTGGCCTCGATCAGGGTTGCGCCGGGAGCGAGTTTACCCTCGCGCTCGGCAGCGGCGATCATGGCCAGGGCGATGCGGTCTTTGATCGAGCCGCCGGGATTCTGGCTTTCGAGCTTGGCAAACAGCCGGCAAGGGCCGGTGTCGAGTTGACGCAGCTCGACCAATGGCGTGCGACCGATCAGCGACAGCACGCCGGGAGCGGCTTCGGGGAGAACCGCCGAATGAGTCATGAGCCCACCTGTTAGGATTTGAGGTTACGTTTATTGACCTGCTGCGCGATGAGTTCGCCTCCAGATTGTACAATCTGGACCAACACGATCAAAACCAGAACAACCGCGACCATGACGTCGGGGAGGAAACGCTGATAGCCGTAGCGGATGCCGAGATCGCCAAGGCCACCACCTCCGACCGCTCCGACCATTGCCGAGTAGCCGATTAGGCTGACGGTCGCGAGAGTCAGACCAAGGATGATGGCTGGCAGGGCCTCGGGCAGCAGCACCTTGCGAATGATCTGCAAGGGAGTCGCCCCCATGGCTGCTGCGGCCTCGATCAGGCCACGGTCGACCTCGCGGATCGCCGCCTCGACCACTCGAGCGATGAACGGCGTTGCCGCCACGATTAGCGGCACGATGGCGGCACGGGTGCCAATCGAGGTTCCCGCCACCAAGCGAGTGAAGGGAATGATGGCGACCACCAGGATAATGAACGGCGTCGAGCGGGTGGCGTTGATCACGAGCCCGACGACGTGATTGAAGGTGGGACAGGATAGCAGCTCGCCGCGACCCGTGACCGCCAAGGCCAGCCCCAACGGCAGGCCCAACACAGTGGCAATAACGCCCGAGACCCCGACCATAAGCAGAGTCTCTGTGGTGGCGTCAACCAGTAGCGCGTAGACTTGGGGGGACATAACCCAGCACCTCGACATCGAGCCGGTTGGAGTGAAGGAAGGCAATGGTGGCGTGGATACCAGCGGGCGGGCCGGTTATTTCGGCCACCAAGACCCCAAACGAGGCGTCATCGATGGCGTCTAGGTGGCCGTGCAGCAGGTTCATGTCAGTGCCAAAACGCCGGCTGAGTTGGCTGATCACCGGCTGGTCGGCAAGACTGCCCCGGAAGACAATGCGTAACACGACGCCGCCGCCCGGAACCGGCTGCGGAACCAACCTTCGCATCACCACTTCGGGCGGGTCGCCGCCGGTCGCGGTGGTGACCAGTGCCCTGCCGGTGGGGGTGCGGGGATGAACGAAGACGTCAAGCACGTCGCCCTGTTCGATAAACCGCCCGCTCTCCATAACCGCGACCCGCCGGCAAATTTCCGTGACCACGCTCATCTCATGGGTAATGAGAAGAATGGTCAGACCCAGGCGCTTGTTGATGTCAGCCAGCAACCGCAAGATCGAACGGGTGGTTTCCGGGTCGAGGGCCGAGGTCGCCTCATCGCAAAGCAGAACCTTGGGGTCGGTGGCCAAGGCGCGGGCGATACCAACCCGCTGCTTCTGGCCGCCGCTGAGTTCGACCGGATAACGGTCACGCTTATCGGCAAGACCGACAAGGTCAAGCAACTGACTGACCTTCTGCTCGATTTCAGCCGCCGGCACGCCGACCAGTTCCAACGGCAGCGCGACGTTGCCGAACACTGTGCGCGACGACAGCAGGTTGAAATGCTGGAAGATCATGCCGATACCGCGCCGGGCGGCCCGCAGCGACTTGCCTTTGAGATCAGTTATGTCGACGCCGCCGACCTCCACCCGACCGCTACTGGGTCGCTCCAACAGATTGACCACCCGGATCAGAGTGCTCTTGCCAGCGCCGCTCGGCCCAATGATTCCGAATACTTCGCCAGCCGCGACCGATAAGGTAATGCCGTCGAGAGCCTTGACCGGTCGCGAGCCGGCTCGTCCACTAAAGACCTTGGTGACGTCCTGAAGCTTGATCATCTCCACTCACCACGTCGGTAGGATCGTGCCATGGAAACGGGTCTCAATGAACGCCTTCACCGGCTGCGAACGATAGATATCGATGTACCGCTTGAGCCGAGGATCGTTCTGGTTGTCACGTCGGGTCGCCCAGACCAGCGCCCACTGGGAATGCTCATCCTCAATCACCAACGCGGCCTTTGGATCCAGTCCGGACAGCACCGCGTAATTGAGGTTGATGGTGGCCGCCGTCACGTCGTCGAGAGAGCGTGGCAATTGGGCTGCATCCAGTTCGACGATCTTGATGTGCTTGGGATTGCCGACGATATCGAGCACGGTTGCAGAAAGATTGGCGCCGTCTTTCAGCGTGATCAACCCGGCTTTGGACAGCAGGAACAGGGCGCGGGTGCCGTTGCTCGGGTCGTTAGGAATGGCCACCGTTGCGCCCTCGGGCAGATCGGCCAGTGTTGTCGTTTTCTTTGAATAAATCCCCATGGGGGCAACGATGCTGGTCGGCCCTGGGACAATGTCATAGCCCCGCTTGGCGATCTGGTTTTGTAGGAACGGCAAATGCTGGAAGTTGTTGGCGTCAAGATCGCCTTGGGCCAGCGCGGCATCGGGGGTGTTGTAGTCGCTGAACTCGATGATCTTGACTTCGATCCCTTCTTTGGCAGCCAGTTCGGCGGCAAAAGTGAGAATTTCACCGTAAGGGCCAGCGGACACCCCGATTTTCAGCGGTTCGGCGCCGTAGGCGGCGGTTGTCGCGAAAAATCCGGCTAGCACCAGCGCCGGCAGAGTCAAAATGCGCTTCATCGTCGTGTTCCCTTGTCTATTTCTGTCTATTTCTGTCTATCTCTATTGATTCCGTTATTCCCACACGCCCTGGCGACGATCCTCGACCCGCTTGGCTTTGTGGGTGGCACGCGGCAAGGTGTCGGGAGGCAGCACCCGGATTTCGGCGTGAACGCCCGTGATCGCCTTGACATGCTTAGAAAAACGATGCGCCAACTCGTCGATTGAACCGTTGAAACCGTGAATATGTTCGACTTCGATGGTCAGTTGATCGAGATGATGAAGGCGTTCGACCACCAGCTTGTATTCGCCCGTTAATGCAGTTTCTTGACGAGCGACTGCCTCGATATCACTGGGAAACAGATTAACGCCCTTGATGATCAGCATATCGTCAAGCCGGCCATGAATCCCCTTGAGGCGCAGTGACGTCCGACCACACCGGCAAGGCTCGGTGGTGATGGAAACGATGTCGTTCGTGCGGAAGCGGATCATCGGTCGCGCCGCTTTCTTCAGCGTCGTCAGCACCAGTTCGCCCCGCTCGCCTTCGGGTACCGGCTCGCCGGTCTTGGGATCGAGCACCTCGACATGGATGTGATCTTCGGCCCAATGCAGGCCGTCCCTTTCCTCACACATGCCGGCGCACGAGCCGAAAATGTCCGAAAGGCCGTAATAGTCGTAGACCTTTGCGTTCCACAGCGCCTCGATCCGACTGCGGGTTTCAGGGATCGAGCCGCCGGGTTCGCCAGCCACGAAGATGCGCCGCACCGCCAGATCGCGCCGGGGATCCAGGCCCTCCTTGACCGCCGTTTCGCCCAGATACCAAGCGTAGGACGGCGTGGTCCAAATCGCGGTGGCTTGGAACTGCCGAAGAATGGCCAACAAACGTTCTGAAGGCAAAGTGCCAGCGTGGATCGATAAGGCGCCCAACTTTTGCGCGCCCAACACGCAAGGGCCGCCGATGAACAGCGACAAATTCAGCGAATGGGCGTAGCGATCGCGGGGTCGAAGACCGCTTGACCAGAACTGTCGCGCCTCATAATCGATCCAGTCGTCGAAGTCACGCGCCGTAAATGGTGAAGCCGTCGGCACCCCGGTTGAGCCGCTGGAAGCCGAGATGTAAACGATATCGTCCTCGGGCACCGCCACCACATCTCCGAATGGCGGCACCGCCAATTGACGGTCGCGCAGCACGGCTTTGTCGATGAGAGGGAAGCGGCGCAAGTCGTCCAAGCTTTTGACCCGATCCACCCGGACTCCAGCGGCGTCGAACGAGGCTCGATAATAGGGCGAACCTTGATAGGCGTGACGCAGATGCGCCTTAAGAAGCTCGAGCGTCTGTCGTTGCCACTCGGCGCGCGACTGGGTTTCTAGCCCTGGCGCCCAATAATCGCGATCTCGGCTCGCTTCTTTGCGTAGTGCAACCACCATAATTTGAAGACTCCTTCGAACAATACTTAATAGCGATGCCGCTTGTCTTGCTCTGCCAAAAGCCGGCGCGCCGTGCGCGCGGCGTGAACATTGGCCTGAACGCTGTGCCGCTCCAGGGTTTGGAAGGCGCGTTCGGTAGCGAAGAACAGGAAGCCGCCGCGTTGGGCAACGACAACCCCAGCCGATCGATCGTGAATCTTGATAGCAAAAGCATGAGGTGCGGACATGGAAACCCCCTTCGGCGCGGCAGGGGCCGGCGCCCGGTCAATAAGCGGACGATCTAGACGGGTGGCTAAACGGAGCCTACGGCTACCGGCAACACGGGAGCGGACATGCACCCGGAGCCATCGAAGGGTCGGCCTGTCGGCACTTGAAAACGGACATCCCGGTTTTTCCTTAGTCCGGTCTGCGAACAGCACGAGCGTCTACGCGCCCGGCATCTGCATCGTTTATCGCAGACCCGTGCTAAGGCGTCAACATAAATCTACCATTCTTGTGATCATTACAGTCCATTAACTACGTTAATATATTGTTATTTATTCGGTGCTGTGGTCGGGCAGAAAATCTCGAACTTCGAAGGCATAGTTCACCAAACCATCAGACTTGCAGACAACCTCTGGGATCGCATAAGGTCGTGTCGATTTTGATGCCTTTCACACATGCAATGTGTTTCCGGGAGTCCGCCGATGGCCGTCACCGACACGTTCGGACTTGAAACTCTCAGCCTGCACGCGGGCCAGCAGCCCGATCCGGTGACCGGGGCGCGGGCGGTGCCGATCTATCAGACCACTTCTTATGTGTTCCGCGATGCGGACCACGCCGCCGCTTTGTTCAATCTGGAGCGACCGGGGCACATCTACTCTCGTATTTCCAACCCAACGGTGGCGGTGCTGGAAGAACGGCTCGCCCAGTTGGAAGGCGGGGTTGGCGCGGTGGCCACGGCCAGCGGCCAAGCGGCGTTGCATCTGGCGATTGCCACCCTGATGGGCCAGGGCGGGCACATTGTCGCTTCGGCCTCGATTTACGGCGGTTCGGTCAATCTGTTGGCCCATACCTTGCCTCGCTTTGGCATCACCACGAGCTTCGTGCCGCCGCGCGATCTCGCTGGTCTCAGGGCGGCGATCCGCCCCGAAACTCGGTTGGTGTTCGGCGAGACCATCGGCAATCCGGGGCTGGAGGTTTTGGACATCCCGGCGCTGGCCGAGATCGCTCACACGGCGGGGGTTCCGCTCCTCATCGACAACACCTTCGCCTCGCCGGTGCTGTGCCGCCCGCTGACTCTTGGCGCCGATCTGGTGATGCACTCGACCACCAAATGGATCGGTGGCCATGGTATCGCCATCGGCGGCATTATCGTCGACGGCGGTGGCTTTGATTGGGACGCTTCGGACAAGTTCCAGACCCTCAGTCAGCCTTATGCCGGCTATCACGGCCTCGTTTTTTCCGAGGAATTCGGCCCAGCGGCCTTCATCACGCGGGCCCGTGCCGAAGGCCTGCGCGACTTTGGCGCGTGCCTTAGCCCAACCAATGCCTTCCATCTCCTGCAAGGGGTCGAAACCCTACCGTTGCGCATCGAACGCCATGTGGCCAACACGGGGCAGGTGCTGGAATTCCTCTCGAAGACCCCTGCCGTCGCCTGGGTTCTGCACCCAACCCTACCTGCCCATCCGGATCACGCGCTGGCGGCACGGTTACTGCCGCACGGTGCCGGCTCGATCATCAGCTTCGGCATTCGCGGCGGTCGCGCGGCAGGACGAAAATTCATCGAGGCGCTGCGACTGGCCTCCAACCTCGCCAATGTTGGTGACGCCAAAACGCTGGTGATCCATCCGGCCTCGACCACCCATCAGCAAATGAGCGCCGAGCAACTCGCCGCCGCCGGGGTTGGCGAGGACATGGTGCGGCTTTCGGTCGGGCTAGAGAGCGCCGCCGACATCATAGCCGATCTTGACCGGGCGCTCCACGTCTCCCAAAAGAGTTGAAAGGCGCCATCGGTCATGCATATCGAGCTTCCCACCCGCTTTGGCACGATCTGGGCCGCCACTGGCGGCAAGCCTTTCAATCCCGATTTACCAACCGTGGTCTTCCTTCATGGCGCCGGCATGGATCATACGGTCTGGAACCAGCAGAGCCGCTGGTTTGCTCACCATGGTCGATCGGTATTGGCCCTTGATTTGCCCGGACATGGTCGTTCGGGCGGGGCGGTCCCCGAGAGCGTTGCCGGGTTTTCCGATGTGGTGATTGCCGCCCTCGATGCTGCCGGGGTGGCCAGCGCCGCGTTGGTTGGCCATTCGCTGGGGTCGCTGATTGTCCTGGAGACCGGCGCTCGTCACCCCGGTCGAGTGCGCGCCCTGGGGCTGGTTGGAGCCGCCGCCCGGATTCCGGTCAATTCCACCCTGCTCAAGGCTTCAGAGACCGCTGTATCGGATGCGATCTCGATGATTCTCGCCTGGGGGTTCGGCCCGCGCGCCACCTTCGGCGCTTCACCCACGCCGGGCCTGTCGTTGATCGGGCTCGGACGTCAAGTCTTAGCCCGCTCTGCCCCTGGTGTGCTGCACGCCGACCTCGTCGCCTGCAACGCTTACGACGCCGGCCTCAGCTCTGGTAACCGCGTCTGGTGTCCGACGGTGCTGGTGACCGGCGAACTCGACCGGATGACACCCGCTCACTGCGGTCACAAGTTGGCCCAGGCGATTCCCGGTGCCCGCGTGGTCGACCTGCCTGGCATCGGCCATATGCTCCCCATCGAGGCCCCCGACGCCGTGCTGGAGGCTTTGCGGATCGCGCTCTAATGCCATCGAGCCTTGATGGTGGTTTTGGGAGACCATCAAGGCCACCCTTATTAATCGACCCACGTGACCACCATCGCTGCAACGGTCACGGTCATCACCAGCGTCGCAATCCAGCCCAGAACCTGCAACGGTCGGGGGAGGATGAAGCTGGCCATAATGACCGGACGCATGGACAGCAGCATCATGGCGATCATCACCGGAACGGCCACCATGCCATTCAAAACTGCGCTCCAATACAGGGCCTTGACCGGATCGATGGTGGTGAAGTTCAAGCCGACGCCGATCGCGGTAGCCACGGCGATCACCCCGTAGAACGCCTTGGCCCGGACGGGCCGGCGCGTAAGTCCGACGTGCCAGACCAACAGTTCGCCCACGGCATAGGCGGCGGACGCTGACAGCACCGGCAGCGTCAGCAGCCCGGTACCGATGATGCCAGCGGCGAAGACCGCGAAGGTGAATGGGCCGGCAACAGCCCGAAGCGCCTCGGCGGCCTCGGATGAAGTTTGGATGGTGGTGATACCGTGGACATGAAGCGTCGCCGCCGTGGTGACGACGATAAAAAAGGCGATGGTATTCGACAACGCCATGCCAAGATAAGTATCGATGCGGATGCGCACGAACTCGCCCTGGGCTTGCTCGATTGCCCGGATCAAGGGTCGCGAGCCCGCCCTTTCCTTGTCGTCTTCAACCTCCTGTTGCGCTTGCCAGAAGAACAGGTATGGGCTGATGGTCGTGCCCAGCACCGCGACAATCGCCATGATATAGTCGGGATTGGCCGACAAGGGCGGCACGATCACGGCCCAAGCAACCTCGGGCCATGGAACCGTCACGACGAAGGCGCAAATCACGTAAGCGAACAAAGACAGGCACAACCATTTCAGGATCGAGATGTAGCGGGCGTATCGGGTAAAAATTTCCAGCGCCGCCGAGACCACTCCAAATAGGCAGACATACAGCAAGGCCGGCCCAGGAATCAGCAGCTTGAGTGCGGCTCCCATAGCACCAAGATCGGCACCGAGATTGATAATGTTGGCGATCAGCAGCGCGCCGACGATGCCACTGGACAGCCAGCGCGGATAATGACGACGGAGATTACCAGCAATGCCATAGCCGGTGACGCGGCCAATGCGGGCACTGATTTCCTGGATCGCCGCCATTAACGGATAGCTGAACAGTAGGGTCCACGCCAAGCCATAGCCAAACTGCGCCCCCACCTGGGAATAGGTGGCGATACCGCTGGGATCGTCGTCAGAAGCTCCGGTGATCAGACCGGGGCCCATGATCTGAAGAAGGTGCCGCTTTTTTAACGGTTGCGGTGTGGGCGCATCCATACGTCTTGACCACTCTATTGACCATACACCATCGAGCCTTGATGTTGGCATATCACGGCTGTCCTCAGACGCCGGGCCGCAGTCGCGGCCCAAGGACCGGCGATGTCTCATTATCAGGGCGCTGGCCGGTGCCTGTTTCTTAACGAGACCTGCGCCCCACCGTTACGACGGTCGATCAGCGGGGCGTGGCCTGCCGGGCGTCGCCGGTGATGACATGACCGGCACTCGTCACATCCTGGCCGGCTCCAGCCATGGTGTTGCAGGCGCTCATCAGGAGCGATGCTGCGCCGACCAGCGCGAGCACGGTGAGCATAAGCAGAATCGGTTTTCTGGACATCAAATTAACCTATGGGTGTGGCGTTTCGGGACCGACCGGAACACCCAGGCAACAGCCTAGTGTGACCTGAATCGGCTTGCATGGGTATGAAGTGGAGTCGCATCACATAACGGAGTGCTATTATCCATCAAAGTCTGATGAAAAGCCGTCGGCTCAGGAGGCCACGTCTTCAGGATGAAAGATGGTCATAGGGCTGCAATAGGAACAGCATCGGAAAATACCTAGGACTTAAAGACCAGGATAGTATCTTATACCATCGAGTCTTGATGTTGACCGATCAAGGCGGCGCTGAATCCTCACGACGGTCGCAGGGAGCGATCGGGGCGAATACGCCGCACGCTTATGCCGGATTGCCTCCCAGTCGCCATCACTAGGCGGGGTTGGTGGCGACAAGGCCCTTGTGACCCGAGCGATCGCGGCGTCAAGCCGACCGTCGGTCAGGCTTGGATAGCGGCGGCGGAGGCCCATTTCCAGAAGACGGACACGATGTTGCTGGTTCGCATCGTCGTGATCAATGCAGCCGACCGTTTCCCGCAGTTCCTCCTGGGTCGGTGACGGGATGGCGATATCGCGACGCTCCCGAACCACCGTCGTCTCGTCACGATCCCTCAGGATCATGGCATACTGCCTTCGCCTAATCGTAGCGCCGTCAAGATCGCGGGGCGGCACGATGTCGCGTTGATCGGACGCCCGAAAATCGTCCGCGAACACCGAGTCACCGAAATCGTCGTTCCATCGATCAAACATCAAGAGTCTCCTCCGGCCGTGTGCCCCGGCCCACAGCATCAAGCTTTGATGTTGATCCCACCAAAGCTATCCAAACGCCGGGCGGGCGCCTCCGCGACTGCGGCTTCACCCCCACCCAAACGCCGATCCCGCCTCGAAATTATGCGGCTTTAACGATATGAGGTTGTTCCGCAGCAGCCTTGTTCGACGCCGTACCCGAGATGGCAATCTGGCGTGCCTTCATGGCTTCGGGAACCCGGCGGACGAGATCGACCTCAAGCAAGCCATTCTCCAGTCGGGCGCCGCTCGCCTCCACATAATCGGCAAGTTGGAAGCGGCGTTCGAAGGCACGAGGCCCGATGCCGCGATAGAGATAGACGGTTTTGTCTTCCTCGCTTCGGCTCTTGCCGCGAACGGTCAACACGCCATCATCACTGATCATCTCAACGTCCTCGGCGGTGAAGCCGGCGATCGCCAAGTTGATGCGATACGTGTCCGGGCCGGTCTTTGCGATATTGTACGCAGGATAGCCGGTGTCGCCCTGCGCCAGTGCAGTATCCATGACCCGGCTCAGGGTATCGAATCCGACGGTCGAGCGAAACAACGGCGATAAGTCGAAGGCGTTCATAAAATCCTCCTTGGGGACAAAGCACAGATGCGATACGAATATCTGTACCCTCTAGTGCTTATAGAAACCATTTCAACAGTGATAGGATCGGAATCTACTTATAAATTATAGGTGTAGCAAAGAAGTATCATATTATTAAACCCTAAAATCGTCAAAAATTCCGGCGATTATGACGAAAGACGCTTGGGTGCTGGCGATTGTATTGGCTGCGACATAACATACTGGCGAACCCTGATAATGACACGCCGCTGGTATCGGGCTATAAAGTGGTAGTGAGTCCGATTTTCCGCAATAGATAAAGTCTTGAATGGCACACTAAGCCCAAATTTTTGATATTCGAAATTTTTAGAAAGCACAACAGATGACAAATAGTAATAAAACGTGATCTCGATTTTCTGTTTTAGACCTTATATCTGCTCCTGGTCGCAGACTCTTTACCCTGTCTCGATGAGTAATTTCCGACGGCTGACGTTGATGAGATGACCAGCTAGATTTGAAATACAGGCTGGCTCCCTCGCCACACGCCGATGTCCGGCCCGTGTTTGGCGCCTGATACAGAAGGAAATCCAATCGATGTCATCGGTAATCCATCGGAACGCCGCCGTCCCACCCGCAGTTCGCTTAATGGCGACGGCGGCTTTGTTCGCTGCTGCCATCCTCGTCAGTCCGGCAGCCTCCCGCGCCGAAGACAAAGGCGCAACAGCCATACCGATGACGCAGGCCAGCCCTCCCCAAGCCGAAGCACAGGCACCGGAAGCGCCGGTCGAGACTCTCGAACAGCGAGTATCCAGGCTTCATGAGGAGCTAAAAATTACCCATGAAGAAGAAGGAAAATGGGCTAGCGTCGCCAATGCTATGAAAGAAAATGCTTCTGCCATGGAACGGCTCATTGCCGAACGGGATAGCCATGGGCTTGGAAAGATGACGGCGGTCCAAGATTTGAAGTTATATGAGAAATTTACTCAAACTCATGCGATAGCCCTAAGAAATCTGATCGATTCTTTTGAATTGTTATACAATTCAATGCCGGCGCCTCAAAAGGCAATCGCTGATGATGTTTTTGAGAAATTCGCTCAAAAAGGCGCACCACCCTACAGTCATTAAAGAACTATTCACAATATGATAAGTTGATAAGGAGATCATCATGGCCTATATTGGCAATAATACACGAAGATATCGCATCTTTACCAAGATAGCTACGACCATAGCCTTGTCTGCCTGTCTTATGGTTGGTGCTTACGCCATCTCCTCGGCCGCCGAGAGCCATGGTGGACATCAGGGGGGTGGAGGTGGAAGCCATGGTGTCGGCCACCGGGGCGTCGGCCACCAAAGTGGGGGACACTGGGGCGGAGGACACTGGGGCGGGGGGCGCGGATATGGAAGAGGACATTACGCAGCTCCTCCTGTAATCTACGGCTCGCCTTACTGTGACACACCGCCGTTACTGTTTGTCCCATTTATCGGTTTTAATCAGCCCTGCTACTAAAAAACCAAAAGTGATGCCATCGAGCCTTAATGTGTCACCATCAAGGCTCGATGGCATAAGGTTATGACACTAAGTCCTTACGGATCGATTGCAATTCTTGCAGTCGCTCGGCACTTATTTTTAAGTAGGCCATTTTGAGGTTTGCGAACATATCCAGGATGATTCTGGAAACAATCAGCCAAGCATTTTCTTTGTCATCGGCGGGAACGATATACCAGGGCGCTTCCTGAGTGCTGGTTGCCATGAAGCAGTCCTCATAGGCCTTCATATATTGCTTCCAGAATTTTCTCTCCTCAATATCGGCACTGCTGAATTTCCAGTTTTTCTCCGGTTCATCGATCCGTGCCAGAAACCGTTTACGTTGCTCCTCCTTCGAGAGGTGGAGGAAGATCTTAATGATCCGAGTGCCATTGGTGTGAAGGTGCCTCTCCAAATTCGTGATCGAGCGATAGCGATCGTGCCAGATGGTCTTGTCGCGTTCGGACGCGTCTGGAAGCCCTTCGCTGCGGAGAATCTCGGGGTGAACACGGGCGATCAAAACCTCTTCGTAATAGGATCGATTGAAGATACCAATCCGCCCCCGCTCGGGTAGATCGCGCGTGGTTCGCCAGAGAAAATCATGTTGCAATTCTGTCTGGCTCGGATGCTTGAAGCTGAAGACTTGGCAGCCTTGGGGGTTTACGCCCGACATCACATGTTTGATAGCACCATCTTTTCCCGCAGCGTCCATGGCCTGAAAGATGATCAAAACGGCGTAGCGATTAGACGCATAAAGAAGCTCTTGTAAATCACTTAACTGTTGAACATGCTTGGTTATCAGGCCCACATACTCCTCTTTCGAGCGATAGACAGGCTCGACGACGGTTGGCCAGGCCTTGAGATCGACGTCATGACCTTCCTTGACTCGAAAATCATCGGATTTTATCAACATCTCTCGGTCGTCCTTCGGTGTTGGCGACGTCCCCATGGCGGCTTTTCCGAGAGGGGGTGACACACTCGCACTCCGACCGTGCCGTTCAAGAAACGTCATGGGCTGGATCAGGCGGTTTGCGGCTCCGACCCCGACGGGGTTCCGGCTTTGGTGGGATCGAGTATCCGATAGGCGAGCAACTTCACGCGGTCATTCACAAGGAACCAAGCCAGCGCATAGCCCCAAACGAACAGAGCCCAACCCCAACCGAGGGGCGTCATGTATAGCCCGTAGACCGCGATCAGGGTCGCCACGATTTGCGTGCCGAGCACCGCGATCCAGAGGATCGGCGCGGGGCGTATCGACCAGAACGGGCCGCGAGTTCGTGTCAGGAAGATTGTCAGATGCCCGGCGACCGATAGTTTCAGGTACATCAGCGTCTGGATATGGGCGCGGTCGAGATGGAAGACGCGCTCACCGAGATAAAACAGGCCAAACGCGGACACGACGCCAACGATCCCCAGCATCGTGGCGATCCCCAGCACCACGCGCATGTTCCAGGCCTCTGGTTGGTTCTTGTAGTGAACATTATCGTAGGCAATGGATAGGATAGCGCCATCGTTGAGCAGCGCCAGCATCACAATCATCACTGCCGTTAAAGGATAGAAGTTGAAGACCAGAATCGCCAACGTCATGAACACCAACACCCGCAGCGTCTCGGCGATGCGGTAAATTGCGTAGCTGTTCATCCTTTGGAATATCTTCCGGCTTTCCTTGATGGCGTCGATAATGACCGACAGGCCGGGCGTCATCAGCACGATGGCCGCCGCCGCCCGCGCCGCATCGGTTGCCTCTGAAACCGCGATGCCGCAGTCGGCCTTCTTCAAGGCCGGCGCATCATTCACGCCGTCGCCGGTCATGCCGACGATGTGACCGCGTTTTTGCAGGACATCCACGATATGAAACTTGTGCTCCGGGAAGACCTGGGCAAAGCCGTCCGCCTTCTCGATTGACTCGGCCACCACCGCCGTTTCCTGGCGTTTCACGTCACCCAGGGCGCTGGCATCGAGAATGGCGGCGCCCATCCCCAGCTTCTTGGCGGTTTCCTGGGCGATGGCCAATTGGTCGCCCGTAACCATCTTAACCGTCACGCCCATCTGCCGCGCGGTGGCGATGGTTGCTTTGGCATCGTCGCGTGGTGGGTCGAACAGCGGCAGTACACCCTGAAACTGCCATGGGCCATCGCCATCGGCCCGAGCCACTCCCAAGGACCGAAAGCCGCGCGCCGCAAATGCGTTGACGGCTTTGTCGACGGCGGGCTTCATACCATCGGGCCTTGATGGTGACTCATCAAGGCTGCCCTCAGACGCCGGGCGGGCGCATCCGCGCCCTTGGCTTCGCGTCCACGAGGACGCGGGGCCGCCGTCGCGGCCCGATACCGGCGATGTGTCAGTATCAGGGCTCGCCGGTATCACCTGCGCGGTGTCGGACGACAACGCCATGATCACTTGGGGGGCGCCCTTCGTGACCTTGAACGCCTTACCGTCTGGCCCCTTGATGGCGGCCTCGGTCCGTTTATGCACCGGATCGAACGGCTGGAAGTGAAGCACTTGGTAGCCCTTCAGGGCTTGATCGTCCTTCAGGCCGGCAAGAACCGCCAGATCGATGGTGTCGTTGTTGTCCGCACGCGATGCCAGCGCGGCATTGAGAATGACTTGCCCGGCGGTGGTCCCGTCGACGCCGAAGGGATCGCCCAGGGTCAGCTTGTTCTGGGTCAGCGTGCCGGTCTTGTCCGCACACAACACGTCAACCCCCGCCAATTCTTCGATGGCCACCAACCGACTGACGATTGCCTTTTTCCCGGCCAGCAGGCGCGCGCCCACGGCCATCGTCACCGACAGCACCGTCGGCATCGCCACCGGAATCGCGGCTACGGTCAGGACCAGGGCGAATTGCAAGGTGGTGAGGATGGGGTCGCCCCGGACGGTCGCGACGACAATGATCACCGCCACCAGAGCCACCGCGAGCAGGATCAGGTCATTGCCGATCTGGAGCACGGCGCGTTGGAAGTGACTGGCGGTGTGAGTGTTCTGCACCAATTGCGCGGTCTTGCCGAAGTCGGTGTTTGCGCCGGTGGCATAGACCAGCGCCCCGATTTCACCCTGACGGATGATCGACCCGGAAAACACCGCCTCGCCAGTTATGCGGGTGGCGGGCAAGGATTCTCCGGTCAGTGCGGACTGATCGACCTCCACCGAATCGCCGTCCAGCAAGCGGGCATCCGCCGGCACGATATCGCCTAGGCGCAATCGGATGACGTCGCCCGGTACCAGCGCGCGCGCCGCCGGAGTGATCCATTTCCCATCACGCTTGACTCTGGCCTTAACCGCCAGCGTGGCCTTGAGGGCTGCGATGGCGTTGCCGGCCTCGCGCTCTTCCCAAAACCCGATCACGCCGTTGGCAAGGAGCAAGAGGAGAATGATAAAGACATCAGGCCAGTGTCCGACCACGCCGGACAGGATCACCGCCACTTCGATCATCCACGGTATTGGACCCCAGAAATATGAGAGGAATTTCAGAAGCGGATTGACCTTTTTTTCTGCGATCTCGTTAGGTCCATACTGGACCAGCCGTTTCTGCACCTCCGCCTCGCCTAGGCCATCCGGGGAATATCCCAGCATCCGCTCGACGTCCTTCAGCGGTAACGATTTCAAATCGCCCTTGGCATCGGGTATTGGTCCTGACCTGGAGTCAGATATGTTTGGATGATTGGCGTCCTGTGCCATCATATTTCCTTTTATTTTTGTCCGTGCTCTCACTTTTGTCCGTGCGCCAAGTCTGGGATGGTCTCCTGGGTGTGCCGTGCGATCATCAGTTCTTCGTTGGTGGGAATGACCCAGGCCGACACGGCGCTATCCGTAGCGGAAATGCGCGGTCCGCCTGCGGTGTTCGCCCGCCCGTCCAGGGTCATGCCAAGCCACGCCAGCTTGTCACAGACTGCCGCGCGCACCGGGGCGGAGTGTTCGCCGATGCCGGCGGTGAAGACCAAGGCGTCCAATCCGCCGAGAACGGCGGTATAGGCACCCACGAACTTTGTCATCGCGTAAATAAAGAATTCGATTGCCGCGACCGCCCGAGCATCGCTGCTGTCCTGTAACACCCGCATATCGCCGCTGGTGCCGGACAGACCGAGCAGGCCGGCGTGTTGGTACAGCATTTTCTCTAGCGCGGCTTCGTCGAACAGCTTGCGGCGCAGCAGGTAGAACAGCACCTCCGGCGGCACATCACCCGAACGTGTCGCCATCGGCAGGCCGGATAAACCGGCAAAGCCCATGCTGGTCTCGACGCTGCGTCCGTCCAGCATGGCGCACAGACTGGCACCGCCGCCGAGATGCGCGACGATCACCCGCCGCGCCTCTGGTGCGAACTGGGGCATTTGTCGGCTGATATAGTCATAGGAGAGGCCGTGATACCCCCAGTGGCGCACTCCGGCGTCACGCACATCCTGGGGGAGCGCGTAGTGCTGCGCCACCTCCGGCATGGTCCGGTGGAACGAGGTGTCGAAGCAGGCGACCTGGGGCAAGCCCGGAAACGCCTCCGCGAGCGCCCGTGCGCCTCGCACATTGAAGGTCTGGTGCGACGGTTCCATCACCGCCAGGGACTCCAGATAATCGAGCACATCGCCATCGATCCGCACTGGGGCCCCGAAGCGGGTGCCGCCGAGCACGACACGATGCCCGGCTGCCACCACCTTTAGATCGGGACCATGGGCTTCCAGCCAAGTGATGATGAAGTGCAGTGCTGTCTTGTGGTCGATGGCGTGACCCTCGCCCCATTCGTGGGCGTCGAAGGGCTTGCCGTCCGGGTTCTTGACGACAAAATGTGGATCATCCCCCATGGCGTCGATCTGGCCCCGGCAGACCAGAGGAAGAGATCCCGCCGCGTCCACGCCATAGACGCCGAATTTGAGACTGGTAGAGCCTGCGTTAACGACAATAAGAGTGTCAGTCATGCTCATCACTCTCCAGGGTCGGGTAGGATACCGGAAGGGTCGCGCGCCAGCGCGTCGGCGTAGAGCACGGCGGCTGCGGCCGAGAAGCGGCGGGCGTCTGAAGTGTCGGCGCGGCTGGTCAGCACCACCGGCACCCGCGCCCCGACCACCAGCCCGGCGATCTGAGCGTCGGCCATAAAGGCAAGATTTTTGTAGACCATGTTTCCGGCTTCGATATTGGGCACAAGCAGGATGTCCGCCACGCCCGCTACCGGCGAGGAGATCCCCTTGGTTCGCGCCGCTGCCGCGTCGACTGCGGCATCCAGATCGAGCGGCCCATCGACGATCCCGCCGACAATCTGCCGACGATCGGCCATCTTGGCCAAAATGGCCCCATCGAGAGAGGCCGGCATTTTCGTGCGCACGGTTTCCACGGCGGCCAGCACCGCCACCTTCGGAATCTCGATGCCGAGCGCAAGCGCGAAGCCGATCGCGTTTTGACAGATATCGCGCTTCTGGTCGGTATCGGGTGCGATGTTCAGGGCGGCGTCGGTGATGACGACGCGGCGGGCATAGGTCGGAATTGACACCATGGCGCAGTGACTCAGCAGGCGCCCGGTGCGCAGCTTCGCCTCTTTCAGCATGATGGCGTGCAACAGCACATCGGTATGCAGACTCCCCTTCATCAAGACCTGCACGTCTTGGGCGCCGGCCACCATCGCCGCCTTGAACGCCGAGTCCTCGGGGCCGTCCGTCGACACGATGCGGTAGCCGGACAGATCGAGCCCAGCGGTGACCGCGATTTGGTGCAGCTCCACTTCCGGACCGAACAACACTGGGACAATCAGTCCGATCTTAGCCGCCTCGACGGCACCGGAGAGCGCCTCGACACTGCACGGATGGACCACGCCGGTCAGCATTGGCTTCAGTCCACGGCAGCGTTCCAGCAGTCCCTCCAGCCGATGCTCGGGCAGATCGCGTTGTCGCCGCGTCGTCGGCGCCACGACTTCCAGCAAAGCCGTCGCGACCTGGCGTCCCGTCGGGTCGGTGCATTGCCCGGCCAAAATCACCAGCGTCTCTTGCAGCCGCTTCTCCCGGACTTCCAGGCGCACGGTCAAAACGGTGTCGATCGGAAGGGCGGCTCGCACCTGCACTGCGGACGAACGGATGGATGACCCTGGGCCGGGCAGCGCTGACCCGACCAGGGAAGTCATGACTGCGGTGAGGATTCCAACCGCGCCATGCATGTCACCGGCATCGGCGAGCGGGTCGACTTCGCCGAAAGCGGCGGCCCAGGCCCGGACATCGCGCGCCTGCAAGGTGCGCTGCACCGATACAGTGTCGCCGACGGTGATCTCGTCGAAGGTCTGGTTTTGGATTGACGGCATGGTCATCGTCCTGGTTGAGCCGCTCAACCTGTCGCCTGAATGGGAGGCTCCGCCGACTCTGGCGCTTTTCCGCCGACATGCATGTCAAGGCGCGAGGCGTTCACGGTGCCGAGGATCGCCTTGGCCCGATCCATGTCTTCCTTCGGCCCATGCGCCATCACTAAGAAGCAATCGGCTTTCACGGCCGCCTCGTACTCGATCACGCTGTCCTTCGGAATGCCGATGCCATAAAGCGCCGCGCCAAGCGCACTCGCTCCACCGACGATGATCGTGCTCTCGATCGCAACCAGGACCGTGGCGGCAAGATAGCCAAGGACAATAACCGGCCCAACGACGGGAACGACCAAAAACAGACCGCCAAAGAACAGTCCCCAGATGCCGCCCCAAAACGCGCCTCGTGTGCCCCAGAATTTGATCCGATCCCCGAAATTATAAAAGCCAGCAACTTTTTCCTCACTGTGATATCCTTTGCCGACGACACTGAGATTTTTCATATTGAATCCAGCGGCGGCCAACTTTTTCACGGCTGTGTCCGTAGCAAGATGATCTGCGAAAACCGCAATGATCGTGTCGGGACTTTCCATCGGATCCTCCTTCGAGGCAGAGCTGATGTCGATGCGATACTCTTGGAAGGCTCTTTTTGAATTTCGAGGTGGCGGTGTTTGCGGGGGGGGCGCCCTTCGCAAACCCCGTCGAAGACCGGCGCCCCTTTGATCTTGTGGCCATAAGCGAACAGGACGCCCGCGCTTCCAGGAAGAACCTCTTGGAAAGAGGCTTCGGAACCTACTGATACCGGCGAGCTATAACGATGACACACTGCCGGTATCGGGCCGCGACGGCGGCCCCGCGTCCTCGTGGACGCGAAGCCAAGGGCGCGGATGCGCCCGCCCGGCGTCTGAGGGCAGCCTTGATG
>Ga0302270_10000740_pt1 | contig 34453 bp, 34 predicted proteins | sample III_Bog_E2_3_FD_198773 | JGI IMG/M metagenome (GOLD analysis project Ga0302270, IMG submission 198773) | Peat permafrost microbial communities from Stordalen Mire near Abisko, Sweden - III_Bog_E2_3 | ecosystem: Environmental > Terrestrial > Soil > Wetlands > Peat | place: Sweden: Abisko... | reverse complement strand
GGCAATTGAACCGCAGCATCTGAACAACGCTCCCATCGTCGAAGCGATGATTGCGTTTGATTTCGTCGTTGCTGGGCGCGAACTAGGGCAACTCCGAAGCTCATTCTTCAAGCTGATCCAGCCTGAATATCCGACCCAAACGCTTATTCAAAAAGCTGAGATCACCTTCACCTCGGAAGCGTCTACCCGCAAGACGAATGAAGTAGGTTTAAGGTGCGTATCTGCGGATGGGAAGAACGTCTGCGCCATCAGTGAGCACACTTTCATCTGTTCGCGCCTTCACCCGTATGAGGACTGGGGATCGCTGCGGGCCGAGTTTCAGCGGGTTTGGGACATCTTTATTTCTCTCGGTACAGTTAAAGTCACGAAGGTTGCCGTCCGTTACATCAATAAGATTTTCATTCGCGAGGGCAGCGAAATATTCGACTCAATATTCACCTATCCCAAGCTTGCTGAAGGACTTCCTAAATATATGTTCGGCGTATTTGTGCGTCTTCAGCTCGCCATCCCCGAACCACCAGGGATACTGATTGTGACGGAGGCACAGCTTCCGCCAGAGAAACCTCAGTTCGTTGCAATCGCGTTAGATCATGATCTGCAATTTCCCGTCGCAGCAGAAACTGGAGATATCTGGGCCCTGTTAGAAAAAGCGAGGGAACTGAAGAACCAATACTTTTTTTCGTCAATTTCCGACGAACTAGTGAAGGAGTACTTATGATCGCCAGCCCACCGCAAGCGCTCAATCGCGTTCCGGACGACATTCCCGCTATTGTCTTTCGCGTTGACGCTAGGAAATCCGATTTTTGGGCGAAACATGAGGATGTTTTCCCAAAGGGGTCTCTAAGTGCTTTTTGGACCAGGTATCATCGTTTCAATCAGCTTACGGAAGAAACACATAAAGCGAAGGCTTTCGAAAAGGGGTGGGATGGTTACAACGCCTCCGCTCCGAATGACGAATCCGTTATTCGGACACTCTATGTGCTTTCGAAAGTGCGAGAATCGAAACTGACTCCATACTCTGTGCTTCCTTCTGCGGACGGAGGCATCGGTATTTCGTTTCGCGGAAACGACAATAAAAGAGCTGTCCTCGAACTGCTCAATGACGGCACCTCTTCGTACGTGTTCTACGGCAAGGGATGCCCTACCGAGAGCTCGGAGTTCGATTCGAACACCGAGTTGCCCAGAATAGTTCAACTATTAGAGGAGTATCTATAGACCGTGGCTCCTCAACACACCGACGGCAGATTCGCCGATCAGACTTTCGCAGCCGACGAGTTTCTGTTTCGCCGCGTGCCGATTTCGCACATCGAAAACGGGGAATTGAGTCTGCTCGCAATTAGCAACGGACTGAAGTTTGAGAAGAATCCACCGAAATGTTCCTCGGCTGTCCGCAGCAAATATTGCGCTCACTTTTCCGACGCTTTACATCCCGACTGCGCAGATGACAGGGAATGCCCAGATACAACCGTATACTTTCTGCGTGTTGGCGACCTGGCTAAGGGAATGATGATAAGACCACCGGAAAAGGTGCCCGCGTATAGCTGGGATTTGTATCCGTACCATGACCCGCTGCCGAAGTGTTTCGCACACTCCACCATCTGTAGTTGCGAACAGAGCGCACCGAATGTACCCGTCAAGCCTCCGGCGTCAGTACGCGACCAATTCCGGGAATGGCTGCGAGAAAACCTGCAACCGTGCCAATAGGCGATCGCCCAAGTGCCGTGGTGAGAGTTCTGCCGCCATGAGTGGGTACCCCGGGGCCCTGCGGCGTTCGCCACCCAGTTTTGGCGACTGAACTCAAAACCCGGGATCTGGTGTAACCATTCATCCTTCCGCCCCCACCCTCCATCCGCATTCTCAGCCCTTCGTCAGAATCCCCGAGCCCCAACAACCCCACTGCCGCTACCTTTCAACCAGAGCAACAATCGCTCCTGAAAGGGAACCGCAAATGGATGATCTCGTCACCGTCGAAGCAGTTTCCCGGCAATTCCCCCTCGACCACAACTACGTCAGAGCCCTCGACAACGTGAACCTCCGCATCGCCCCCGGAGAGTTCCTCGCCATCGCCGGCCCCAGCGGAAGCGGCAAGTCCACCCTCCTCAACCTCATCGGCTGCATCGATAAGCCAACCACTGGCCGCATCCTTATCGATGGCGTCGATACCTCCACCTTGAGCCCCACCAACCTCACCGCCCTGCGTCGCGTCAAATTAGGCTTTGTCTTTCAAACCTTCAACCTGATTCCCGTATTCACCGCGGCTGAAAACGTCGAGTTCCCCCTGCTGGTGCAGGGATTCAGCAGCCAGGAGCGCCGCACCCGAGTAGCCGCCGCTCTTGAAAGTGTCGGCCTCTCGGCCCGCGCCAGGCATCGCCCCGACCTGCTCTCAGGCGGCGAGCGCCAGCGCGTTGCCGTTGCCCGCGCCATCGTTCATCGTCCCGCCCTGGTGCTGGCAGACGAGCCAACCGCCAACCTCGACACGCACAACGCCACGCAACTTATCGACCTGATGCACGATCTGAACCGCACCCTGGGCCTCACTTTCCTGTTCTCCACGCACGACCAGCGGCTGCTCGAGCACACCGACCGCATCGTCCGCCTGACAGACGGTCAGATTGTGTCCGACACACACACAGCCGAGTCCCTGAACCCCAATGTCCTCAATCCCCAGGTATTTAATCCCCACGACTCGAATCAAGGAGCCAGCCATGGCCAAGTTCTTGCTGCTAGCCTTTAGAAACGTCTTCCGCAACCGTCGCCGCACCGTCATGACCCTGATCATGGTCGGCGGAGGCGTTACAGGACTCCTGCTCGCCGGCGGATACTTCGCGTTCATGACCCGCGGCCTCCGCGAAGACACCATCAATGCAGGCCTGGGGCACCTGCAGATCTTTACCGCCGATCACTTCAAGCGCGACGAAGTCCGCGTTCTCGACACCGGCATCGAGAACTGGCGGCAGGTGGCCGCAACCGTCTCCTCTGCACCGCACGTCCGTGGCGTAGCCCCGCGCATCGACTTCTACGGCATGGCCTCGAACGGCACCAAAGCTGTCGGATTCATGGGCAGCGCCGTCGATCCCAACGCCGAAAGAAGCCTCGGCTTCCGTTCGCGCGGCTTGGTGGGCCGCGATCTCGATCCAAAGCCGGGCGGTGAGGTCGAAGCCATTCTCGGCGCCGGCTTGGCCAAGTCAATGAACGTGAAGGTGGGCGACGGATTGACCCTCCTCGCCATGACCTCAGACGGTGCGCTCAACGGCGTGGATGTTGAGATTGTGGGAATCGTCAACTCCGGCATCTCTGAACTGGATGCGCGTTATCTGCGCATCACACTGCCCGCCGCCCAGCGCCTGTTGCAGAGCGATCGCGTTACCAACCTGGTGGTTGGCCTCGATTCCACCAGCAACACCGATCTGGCCTATACCGAACTTATTCCCCGTCTGAACGGCTTGTCCCAGCAGATGACCCTCAAGAAATGGATTGACCTGGCCACCTACTACAAGCAGGTCAACACTCTGTTCAACGGCATCTTTCTCTTTATGGGTATCATCGTCTTCTTCATGGTGCTCATGTCCAGCGTCAACACGCTGTTGATGGCCATGCTCGAGCGCACCCGTGAAATCGGCACCATGCTGGCCATGGGCACGCCGCGCACCTGGATCGTCGCGCTGTTCATGCTTGAAGCCACGCTGCTTGGTGGCATGGGCGCCGTAGTCGGTGTGGTGGGGGGCAATCTCCTTGGCGCGATCCTCAACTCAGCCGGCTTGCACATGCCACCACCCCCTGGATACAGCGTCGCCATTTCGTTCAAGGTGCTCCATGTGCCCGCCATCATGGTTGGGGCTTCAATCCTGGTCATCTTTTCTCTGGCGCTTTCATCCATCATCCCGGCGATCCGCGCATCCCGGCTGCAAATTGCGGAGGCACTGGCTCATGTCTAACATCAACTTCATACTGCGAACGTTCCTGTTCGTCCTTCTCGCCGGCTTCCTCATTACGTGCGCGCTGGTGTGCCACGCCGCAACACCCGCAACCAATCCGGACGCCGAAGCCATCCTCAAGCACGCCGACACGTATCGCAACGGCTGGCCCGCTTATGTCCTCCACGTCAAAATCACCAACTTCGAGTCGGATCGAGCAGACGAAGAAAAACTCTACGAGGTATCGCAAAAGGGAACTGAAAAAACCTATGTCGAGTTCATGAGTCCCCGCGAAAAGGGCCAGCACTTACTCATGTTGGGCGACGACATGTGGGTCTATCTGCCAGACACCAGCCGCCCCGTTCGCATCACACCCCTTGAGCGTCTCTCCGGCGATGCTTCCAACGGCGACGTTGCCCGCACCAACTACGCCGCCGACTACACCCCGGTCTACGTCCGCACTGAGAAGGTTGGCGTCGAAGATTGTTACGTCCTCGAACTGACCGCCAAGCGAAAAGGCGCCACCTACCAACGCATTCTCTTCTGGGTCCGCGCCCAGGACGCGCGCCCCGTCAAGGCCGAGTACTATCTCACCTCCGGCAAACGCATCAAGTCTGCAACATTCGACGACTACATGACCGTCGCCGGAAGGACTCAACTGCGCCGCTTCACGCTCTACGACGAGATCCGCCACAACTCCCATAGCGTGTTGGAGTACTCTGGCATAGCTCCTCGCGAGTTGCCCGACAAGCTTTTCTACCAGGGCCGCACCGACCGGTTCTAGGCTTCAAACATGCTTTCGAAACCACTTTGAAAGGGAAATAAAACGATGAAAAACAGCTTCACTATCAAACAGCTTTCCGCACGCTTTCTTCTTTGCTGCGCGCTACCCATCACCTCCGCCGGATCGCTTGCGGCACAGGCGCCGGCAACGCCTGCCCCCGCCCCAGCCACAACCGCGCCAATAGTCGCCAAGTCAACGCTCACCATTCACATCACCGGTCTTCGGAATGCGAAGGGAAAAGTGAGGATAGCTCTGTTTCGCGATGCGAAGGGTTTCCCAATGGACGTTGAAAACGCCGTCGAATCCCAAAGGCTTGAGATTGACCCGCAAACCATGACCGTAACCGGCGTGTTCGCGAATCTCCCCCAGGGAGCTTACGCCGTATCCATATTGCACGATGAAAACCTCACCGGAAAAATGGAATTCGACGCACAGGGAATTCCGCAGGAAGGCTACGGCATCTCAAACAACCCCGACACAACCCAGGGTCCGCCCACTCCCGAACAGGCGAAATTCCCGGTGAATCAATCGCAAGTCACACTCGAAATCAAGATGGTGTATTGGAATTAATCTCCGTGACTCTCGAGAGACTGTACCCCACGGACAACCATTCGTCCGTGGGGTCGAGACCCCGCTGCGATCTGCATCAAACGATCACGATGCGGCGGCCTGAAAATCCACGACGATCAACAACTGTGCTTCCTTGTTACACAACAAATGTCGCACCCCTCCCATGAGACTTTACCTCCCACTTCCGGCGCTCCTGCTGCTCGCAATCCCAATGATTGCCGCATCCCAGATTGCGCCGGCTGATGCGCCGGCTCAGGATGCCTCCCCCGCCGAATCCAACCACGATTTCCGATACACCCTCACCGTCATCGACGACGCTACGTTCTACCCCAACCTCATCCCGCCCCTGCCGGCGCAAGCAAGCCCATTCCTTCACGATCCCTCGGTAACCCTGTTCCAGGATCAGTTGCTCCTCGAGCCTTCGTTCACCTTCCGCTATAAGTCTCGATGGACCGTTGCATCCAGCGTGGTCGGCCTCGCCGACAGCCATGGCGGCCTCTCTGCCGCGGACTTCGATGCGCCTTCCTCAGGCCCGGTCGCCTCCGCACTCGATGCGGCCCTTGTCCCCTACACCGGCACATTTACCCAGTTCCGCGTAAAGGAGACCTACGCCGGACTCTCAGCAGGTGACTTCGACTTCATGGCAGGTCGCCGCATCGTCCGCTGGGGCACCGGATACGCATTCACCGCCACCGGCGTTCTAGATCCCCCTCGCGATCCCACCAATCCCACTGACCGTCTCAACCTTTATGAAGGCCGCGACATGGTCAAAGCCGATTTTGTCCATGGTCCACATGCGTTCACACTTGCCTGGTCCACCGCCGCGCTCGCTCCCGCATCCGCCAATCTGCACGACACAACAGCCTTCCGCTATAACGTCCTGGTGCACGGATTCGACACCGCGCTCATAGCCGGGGACGACCGTGGTGGAGACGCCTTTGGCGGACTTACCTTCACAAGCGTCTTCGGCCAGGCCTGGGAGTTGCACGGGGAAGCGGCATGGCGCGAGCACGAGGCAATCCTGTTCGGCGCCAAATACACCACCACCTCCGCCATCACCTTTATCGGAGAATTCTTCACTCCGCCTGACATCCCCTACTATCAGGATGTGACTCTCTTCCCTCTTACCGGCCGCCAGTACAATGCATTCTTTACCGCATACAAGAATCGCCTCCGCGAGTTACCCGGATGGAAGCAGTGGGACTTATCGGCCGCGGCAGTGGCCAACCTCAACGACCGCAGTTACACGGCCGTCTTCGACGCCAATCGCCGCTTCGGCAAGCGCTTCTCTTCCTATCTCCACATGGAGATTCCAGCCGGCAGCTCAAGATCGGAGTACGGCGCAACTCCCTACTCCGCAGCTACTTCAGTGGGGGTTCGTTTCCAGCTATGACTATCGAGACTTTTTCACCAATGCCCGGCCCCGGAAACGATCGGAAGCAAGTTTCCGGTTACGCTTTCTTTGTTACTAGAGTGCTTTGGACCACCGTCGCCGCGACGGTGATTGTTCTCCTGCTCATGCTCACCACGCACCACACCCGGCTTTCTCAAAGCGGCATAGAAGCTGTTGCGGCCTTCTTATATGCCGCCTCCATCGGCCTCCCTTCCACGCTGATCCTGACCCGTATCATTCACCGCTATGGCAATAAGTACCCAAGGCTTATCATCCTTTTCCAAGTTCTGATTCTTGTAGGCACAGCTACCTTCGGCTCTTTCGTGGCCGGTCTGCTGCTGCAGTTGGTCGGTATTGTTCCGCGCGGCGGATATTGGAACGAACTCAGCAAGAGCCTTCCGTTCGCCATCGTCATCTCCCTGATGATTGGCCTCACCATGACAACCTACGAGACGCTGCGATATAAGCTACAGGCCGCCAATCTCGAACTGCGCACCAAACAGGTTGAGCAGGAGCGTGCCTACAAACTTCTCGCCGAGGCTCAACTCTCTTCGCTTGAATCCCGCATCCATCCGCACTTTCTCTTCAACACGCTCAACTCCATTGCCGCACTCATTCCATCCGACCCCGTGCGTGCGGAAGATACTGTCGGCAAGCTCGCTTCGTTACTCCGCTTCTCGCTCAACGCCAATCAAACCGGCCTCGTCCCGCTCAGCCAGGAGCTCAAAATCGTGCGCGACTATCTCGAGATCGAGAAGACCCGCTTCGGCGCGCGCATCCGTTTTGAAATAAATGTCGCGGCCGATCTTCAAGACGTCAAAGTTCCTCCGCTGGCGCTTCAGTCCCTCGTTGAGAACTCAGTCAAGCATGTAGTCGCACATCGCACCCAGGGAGCCGGGATCCAGATCACCGCCTCAAAGGATTTGAAGCGCATCCTCCTCACTGTCCTCGATGACGGCCCCGGCTTCGCGCTGGACGCCATCACTCCCGAGCACGGCCTGGGAAATCTCATCGCCCGCCTTGAGCTTCTCTTTGGTCCCGCCGGCCAGCTTCATGTAACTCGCGAAGGCGAAAAGACCGCCGTTCGCCTTGCTATTCCCCTATGATGGCCCCGCATAATTGAAGTGCCCATGGAAACCGCCCCGCTCCGAGCCTATCTCGTGGATGACGAACCACTCGCAATCGAGCGGCTTCGTCGTCTGCTGGCCGGCTTCGATTCGCTCGAAATTGTCGCCAGCTCCACGGATCCAGCCGAAGCCCTCGATTATCTCAATCAGCCCGCCGACCAGCCCATCGATGTCCTCTTCCTCGACATCCAAATGCCTGGCCTTAGCGGATTCGACCTTCTCGCCCGCCTCGCCGTCCAGCCCTTCGTCATCTTCACAACAGCGTTCGACGAATATGCGCTCCGGGCCTTCGAGGTCAACTCCATCGACTATCTGGTCAAGCCCATCGAGCCCGCTCAGTTAGCCCGATCGCTCAAAAAACTTGGCCGTCTTCGGCCCGTTCCCAAGCCCGATTGGCAGCTCGACTCGGCCGCCCTTCTTCAGGAACTGGCCGCATCCCTTCGCGGGCAGCGCACGGACTATCCCCGCCGCATCGCCTCCCGCGTAGGAGAACGCATTTCATTCCTCGACCTCGACGCAGTAAGTCACTTCATAGCTCACGACAAGCTCACCTTTGCCGTGGTTGACGGCCATCGGCACAATATCGACCTGACCATTGCGGAACTCGAGCGCCGCCTCGACCCCGCCCGCTTCCTGCGAATCCACCGCGCTGCCCTGGTCAACATCGATTGGATCCACGAAGTGAATTCATGGTTCGCCGGCAAGGTCATCGTCTCGCTCAAAGATCCCCAGCACACTCAAATCCCAGTCGCCCGCGACCGCGTTCGCATTCTAAAATCGCGCTTGGGAATCTAGTGCTGCCGGCGTCCCGCCCCACATCGGTACAGGAATGCGATATGCTCTTAACCGGCGCAAAACAGCCATCGATCCTGCGCTCGAATCCTGAGGTTCTTGAAATGCCGTCCCTCTTCGCTCATTCTCTTCGCCAACTTGCCAAGTTTGGAGCAATCGTCATGATAACCCTCGCCCCAGGCACCCAGGGAGCAGCATCCCAGCAGCTTGGCATCTTTGAAAACCATCAGGACGTAGGCACCCTGCTTCACCCTGGCTCCGCCGAGTTCGACGCAGCAAAAGGTACCTACACAATTGCTGGCAGCGGCGAGAATATGTGGTTCGGCATCGACGACTTCCACTTCGCCTGGAAGAAAGTCTCCGGAGACGTCGCTCTCACCGCCGACATCGCCTTCCTCGGCACGGGAGGAAACCCTCACCGCAAAGCGGTTCTGATGATTCGCCAGACCCTCGACGGTCCCTCGCAATCGGTCGACATAGCCGTTCACGGCGTTGGCCTCACCTCGCTGCAGTTCCGCAACCCGGCCGGCGACAATACGCACGAGGTCGAGGCCAATGTCTCCGCTCCCAAGACCGTGCGAATCGAAAAGCGCGGCGACTTCATCTACGCCTTTGTCACCGGGAAAGACGGCAAACTTCAGCCTGCCGGCGCATCCACAAAACTACCCCTCACCGGCCCGTTCTACATCGGTATAGGAGTATGCGCGCACGACAAGGACGTAGTCGAGAAGGCTGTCTTCTCCAACGTCAGCTTCGAGCAACTCCCACCCGCAACCGGCAAGCAGGTCCTCGTCAGCTCGCTTGAAACCATCAAAATCGCCTCGACCGACCGCCATGTGGAATACGTTGCCGCCGCGCACTTTGAAGCTCCCAACTGGTCCCGCGACGGCGCTTTCCTTATCTTCAATCAGGATGGAACTCTCCATCGGCTGGCGCTCGATGGCAGCGAGCCCACGCTCATTCCCACCGCACCGCAAATCCACTGCAACAACGATCACGGTATCTCGCCGGACGGCAAGCTTCTCGCCATCAGCGACCAGTCAACCGAAGATAGAAAGTCGCGCGTCTACATCGTTCCCATCACCGGCGGCACGCCAAAGCTGATTACGCCGAATGCACCGTCGTATTGGCACGGATGGTCGCCCGACGGCAAGACCATCGCCTTTACCGGAGAGCGCAACGGCAACTTCGATATCTACAGCGTCCCGGTAGACGGTGGCGAAGAAACTCGCCTCACCACGGCCGCCGGCCTCGATGACGGGCCCGAGTACTCACCCGACGGCGCATGGATCTACTTCAACTCCGAGCGCAGCGGCCACATGCAGATATGGCGCATGAAACCCGATGGCTCCCAGCAGGAGCAGGTTATCGTGGATGAAAGCAACGATTGGTTCCCGCATATCTCTCCCGACGGACAATGGATGGTTTTCCTCGCCTACGAAAAAGGCGTAACCGGCCATCCTGGGGGCAAAGATGTGGAGCTTCGCCTGATGTCGATGAAGGACAAGACCATTCACACACTGGCAAAGCTCTTTGGCGGCCAGGGTACCATCAACGTACCTTCCTGGTCTCCAGACAGCCTCCGTCTCGCTTTCGTGAGTTATGAGCAGTTACCGCAGGAAAGCCTCGACGGGAAATAGCTGGAAATCGTCAGGCGCCGCTCAACCGGTAACCCGCAGCGCCGCCTCTGCCCACACCACCGACTCGGCATAACATTGCATTAGTTCGTCAACATGCAGACCATGCGACTGTGCAACGGCATCGCTCTTTAGCCAGTCTCCCCGCTCGTGGCTTTCCACCCAACGCAGCAGGCAACTCTCCACATTCGTCGCACCCAGCAACGCTTCACGAATCTTCTCCCGCAGAGGCAATGCCGGAGCCAGGTCGGACATGGGGATCCGCAGCATTGCCGGAAGAAGGCTGAACATGCCCAGCAAATACTGCTCCGCCGGTCCCAATGCGCACAGCCCCGCACCCAATTCGCAGAACCGCCCACGCACAAATGCCATCCGCAATATCTCCGCCGGTTGATTCGCGTTCAACTCACTCGCGATAGCCAGTGTCGCGATTCTCCGGAACATGTCCTCGCCAACCACCATCAGCGCCGCCTCAATCGAGCTCACCTCCTGGCGCATGGCGCACAGCGGCGAGTTGACCAGACGCAGCAATCGGTAGGTAAGAGAGGCGTCACGCTTCACCAGCAGGCTCACCTTGCGCAGGTCGATCGAGTCGCTCCGCATGGCCTGCAAAATCTGAAGATGAAACAGCCGGTTGGGAGGAACTCCGCGCCCTTGCAAAAGCAGCGGACGGCAGAAGTAATAACCCTGAAACAGCGTGAACCCCTCATCGCACGCCTGCTTGTATTCCTCCTGCGTCTCCACCTTTTCCGCGATCATTGCCACCGTCGCGCTTCCAAGCTGCCTCCGCAGATCCTTGCGCCCAGCCACTGATAGCTCTGCGAAATCCACCTTGATGTAGTCGGCCAGCTTCACAAGAGGCGTCAGCTTCCTTTTCCAAACAAAATCATCCAGAGCCAGCCGGAATCCTGAAGCCTTCAATTTGCGGCAGGCAGCTATGAGGGCGGGCGTCGGCTCCAGGCTCTCCAGTATCTCAAGCACTGTCATGCTCGGGGGCAGTACATTCACCAACTCGTCGGTCAGCGCTTCCTGCGTGCAGTTCACAAATGCGGGTAACCCCGCCGTCAGCTTTTCCAGCCCGAACATTACCGTGTTGTCCAGCATGGTGCGGGTGGCCAAATCGCCGTCCCCGCGGAACGCCGCCTCCGGGCCCGCGCGAAACAGTAGTTCGTATCCGTGCACACGGCCGCGCAGATCCAGAATCGGCTGCCGCGCCACATACCGCAACCCTGCCGTCAACTCAGGAGGAGCCGCTTCAAAGATATTGGCCGGACTGATGCTGGATACCATGTGAGCCTGCTAGTTGGCTCTATCGGCAGGCAGCAAAGATTTCTTCAAACCTATTTCTCACGAGATGAGATTCTCGCCGGTTCGCAGCAGATGCCTGCCTCAGGCTCGCGTTCGTGAGTTATCAGCAATTACCCGACGAAACCATGCAAATAAAGTTCCCACGAGGCACCTGGATGCAGAACGAGCCCGGCCCTGCCGGCGCGCTCTTGGGGCTCTAATTACGCCGCAGCCCGCAACGCCTGCTCCGCCCACACCACTGACTCGGCGTAGGTTCGCATCAAACCGCCGACCTGCAAACCGTGATACTGTGCAATTGCGTCGCACTTTACCCAGTCTCCCCGCTCGTGGCTTTCTACCCACCGCAGCAAGCAGCTCTCCACGCTCACCTCGCCAAGCAAAGCCTCGCGAATCCTCTCCCGTAGCGGCAATGCCGGCGCCAGATCCGACATCGGGATGCGCAGCATTGCGGGAAGCAGGCTGAACATGCCCAGCAAATACTGCTCCGCCTGTCCCAGTCCACGCAGCCCCGCGCCCAATTCGCAGAACCGTCCACGCACAAACGCCATTCGCAATATCTCCGGCGGACGGTTCGCATTGAATTCGCTGGCAATGGCCAGCATTGCGATCCGGCGAAACGTATCTTCGCCCACCATCACCAGCGCCGATTCGATCGAACGAATCTCAGTGTGAACTGCATACAACGGTGAATTGACCAGACGCAGCAACCGATAGGTCAGTGAGGCATCCTGCTTTACCAGACGGCCCAACTTGCGAAGGTCCATCGTCTCAGCAAGCAAATGTTGCAGAATCTCAATATGCGCGACATGGTTGGCCGGAATTGTCCTGTTCTTCAGCAGGACTGGACGGCAAAAATAGTAACCCTGAAAGAGTGTGAAGCCCTCTGCGCAAGCCTGCTTGTATTCCTCTTGCGTTTCTATCTTCTCGGCGACCATTGCCACCGGGGTTCGGCCTAGTTGTCTTCGCAGGGACGCTCGGGCCTCAGCGTCCAACAAGAAAAAATCCACTTTTATATAGTCAGCCAGCTTCACCAGGGGCTCAAGCCCCGGCTTCCACACAAAATCGTCCAGCGCAAACCGGTAACCCGCCCGCTTTAATCTGACGCAGGCCTCAATCAGGCTCGGAGTCGGTTCCACATCTTCCAGAATCTCCAGAATGGTCATGCTCGGCGGCAGCACATGCACCAAATCCTCGGTGAGCGACTGCGACGTGCAGTTCACGAATGCTGGCAGCCCAGCCGTCAACTTCTCCAGCCCGAACATCACAGTGTTGTCCAGCGTCGTCCGCGTAGCCGTTTCCCGATCTCCGCGAAACGCAGTCTCCGGCCCCATTCTGAAGAGCAATTCGTAGCCGTGTACCTGGCCGCGCAAATCCAGAATCGGCTGGCGCGCCAGATATCGTATTCCACCCGCCAGCTCGGGCCGCAATGCCTCGGGATACTCCTCCCCAACAGCCCGTGGATCCATTTGGACCCTCCCTAGTTACAATCGGCCTGCCGCTGTGTTTTTCTAATAGAACTCCTATGCGGCAACTTCATGCAACATCGCCAGGCGCCACTTACCCGCCCATAAACATCCCGCCGTTTACATCCAGCACATGTCCTGTAATATACCCTGCCGCGTATGAAGCCAGGAACACAATCGACTGCGCAATCTCCGCGTCCGTCCCCACACGCCCCAGCGGAATCTGCGCCAAAATCGCCGCCCGCTGCTGGGCGTCAAGCGCCGCGGTCATCGGCGTCTCAATGTACCCCGGCGCCACTGCGTTCACCGTGATCCCCCGCGACGCCACCTCCCGCGCCAGCGATCGCGTCATCCCGATCAGCCCCGCCTTGCTCGCCGCATAATTCACCTGCCCCGCCTGCCCCGTCCGTCCCACTACGCTTGAGATATTGATGATCCGTCCCCAGCGGTTCTTCAACATCGGCCGCAGCACAGCCTGTGTCAGCAGAAATGCCCCGGTCAAATTCGTCCCCAGCACATTGTCCCAATCCGCCCGTTTCATGGCCATCATCAGCCCGTCCCGCGTAATCCCGGCGTTGTTCACCAGGATCTCCACCTTTCCAAACCGTTCCAGCACTGCCTTGGCCGAGGCCTTGATCGACTCCTCGCTCGCCAAATCCAGCCCAAACGCCGCCGCCTGCCCGCCTGCGGCTTCAATCTCCGCCACCGCCTCAGCCAGCTTCCCCTCATTCCGTGCCGCCAATGCCACAGTAGCCCCAGCCTGCGCCAACGCAATAGCACAGGCCCGCCCAATCCCCTGGCTAGCCCCCGTCACCAGCGCAATTCTTCCTTGCAAGTTCGTCATGCGTCTCTCTTTCCCGCCTTCGCAAAGCAATCAACCCCGCGCCCTTCCGTCCCTCATTATAGGGCTGCGGAAGTCACAGGCTCGAACTCGCTTGGGTAGCCCGCTCCGGCCCTTCATCGCTGGCGGACACCGAACCCAGCTTCCATTGCCTGCGTGCGCACTGCAAACGCCCAGCTATTTCCCAGGCAGAAGTTAATCACCGAGCACCACAGAATCGCAATGCCGTTTGAGACGAGCAGGGGCAGGCGCGCCTCATCCACCAGAATGCGCATCAGCGCAAGATTCCCCAACATGGATACCAGCCCGTTGGAAAGATGGAACCGCAGCAATTGAGCCGGCAGAGCGGTTGGATCGCGACGGTCGCGCCATGTGTAGTGCATGTGCCAAACAAAGTTATGCAGCAGAGTCAGCTCCAGTGCCGCGGCCGATGCAAACATATAATGACCCGCGGCCCACCGGTTCAAGAGCGCCAGCGAGCCAAGCTGCACAATCATTCCCATGGCTCCCACCAAATTGAATTTACCCCAACGGATGAAGGTGTTCATGGCAATGGCTCTTGGCGATAGAGTTGCGCGGTGTGGCGCACGGTCACAACGATGGCCATAGCGAACATGCCGACCGCCGCGATGGTGCCTCCCAGGTCGAAAAGCAGCATTCTGTGCCCGAATAATGTGGAGTAAGGACTCCGCAGCAACGCCAGGTTGCCCGCGATGAGCAGAATGCGAACTTCGGTGGGGCCAAAGAACCCTTGCGATAGCTCAAAGCGGGACAGGGTATAAGTGGCGAGGTAACTCTCGCTCGAAAGCAGAAGAAATGCGATCAGCATAGCAATCGCCGTCGTCCAGTGCAGAAAGCCGGAGAACCCAAGGCCGCCCATCAGCGCTACCGATCCAAAGATGTCAACCATGTGATCCACATAAAAGCCGTAACGTGGACGCTCTTGCCGGCGCACGCGAGCCAGGGTGCCATCCAGGCTGTCTCCCAGCCAGTTCAGGCCGATACACAGAATCACCGCCAGCAAAGCGCGGCGGTCGTAACGCGAAAGCGCGTAGCAGATCCCGGCCGCAATTTGCGCAGCCAGGCCCAGCAAGGTGAGCTGGTCGGAGGTGAGCCAGTCAGGCGCGCGCTCGGCCATCCATTGCAGTGCTCGCTTCTCCATTCGAGCTGTAAGAGCCTGGTTTACGCGACGTGCCGGTGCAAATCCGACGCCATCCTTCGTTGCAACTGAATTCGTATTCATCTTCATGTCCTTTCCGATTGGTTTTTTTGGAATTGAACTTCCGCGAGCAAGCCAAACTAAGCACACGCGCCCCATTGCGATTGAGTTCGCATTCATGTCCGTTCCTTTCGAATTGTTATTAGTCCTCCACCGGTGTTACCGACCCACTGCGGATGAAACGAGAAGACGCGGTTCGCTTTTGCGGAGGGGGCAGGGGCGGGGTACCCACCGCGTGGGTCGAGGCCCCTGAAAAAGTGAGCGGCAGATTCTGGCCTTTAGGCCCGGGCCCGGTCGCCGGTTCTTTGTTTTGTTGAACTTGCATTTTTGTTTCTTGCTAGTGGCGCTGAGCTTCAGCGCAATCAGGCTATCTGCGCAACGCGCTCACGGTCGCGCGCAGTGTGAACTCCAGCGACTCGCGGGGCACGCTCTCCACAAACGGCCCAACCATCCAGGCAAAACCGTACGGAATGGACCGCGTCAGTTGCACCGACTCGATCTGCATGTACACCCCGCCGTCGCGCTCCTCGTAGCTCCAATAAGTATCCAATCGCCATAGAAAACCGTGATCGTGATCGGAATCGAGAGCTCGCTCGGCGCTTGTGCCCGGCGAGTCGATCTCCGAAATCTGCGTGCTGTGCGCCAGGCTGTAACCATGCTGCGCGTCGAGTCTCGTGAACCCGATCTCGTACGCGATATCCGTAACTACCGTGATTACGTGCCGCTGACGTGCCCGCAACACGACCTGAAAACGATCCCCCTGTTGCGAGACGATTCGCGCCTGAATCGCCTGCGGAGAGTAGTGTTGCGGATAGGCGTTGATGTCCTTCATGAGCCGTTCAAAATCGCCAGCCTTGGCGCCTGGAGCAAAGGCTGTGCCGCGCCAGTGGTGCAACATCGCCCCTTGAAACTCCGCACCCGTTGACGGCGTCAGGCGCTCAATCACTAACTCTTCCCGGCGCAGCCGCTCGTCGTTCTTCGGATCAATAGTTCCGGCGGCCAGCACGCCGCCCTGCGAGCGATGCTGGCGAGCGAGCCGCGATTCAAGCGCGCTTATATAAGAGTTGAAAGCTGAAACAGCAGCAGGCGGCGGTCCTGCCAAAGCGCGCTCTGGACTGGCCGCCAGCAGCAACAGAACCAACAGAACCGGGAGCCCCCGTAGTGCGGAAATTATGAAGATTCTTCGCAATTCTGAGTATCGGCGCTGCATCATTATCGAAACCTTACACTGGCGCGGCTTTGAAGGCAATGCATGAATCCTCATCTGATTGAGGAATGTTTCTCACTCTGCAAACAATTGCCGCACTTATACTTATGGGAAGTTGTACATTGCACGCCGGCCGTAAACTTCGCTCAGAATCGGATATATTGAGCTTAAGTCATGACAGATATCAGGGCGAATCCGGAGCCGCCGCGACGCTATCGCTTCGGAGCATTTGAAGCCGACGCCGAGACCGGCGAACTTCGCAGGGCTGGTGTGCGAATCAAGTTGAACGCGCAGCCATTTCAGGTACTGCTGATGCTTTTGGCCCGGCCCGGCCAGTTGCTCACTCGAGAGGAAATCTCCCGCGAGCTGTGGCCCGACGGCACCTTCGTCGATTCCGAACACGGCGTCAACTCAGCGGTAAATCGCATCCGAGAAGCCCTGGGAGATTCCGCAGGCAGTCCCAGATTTATTGAGACCATGGCTCGCCGCGGCTATCGGTTTGTGGCCCCAGTTGCGCGGATATCGCCCGAGCTAGTCTCCGCTGAGCAAATCTCCATCGATGAGAAGCCGTCAGCAGCGGAGCCCGAGCCGCCTCCCTCCCAGCCCAGACTCGAAGCAGCAATTCCTCGAGCGCCCGAGACGAAACTCAGCAGCCGGATTCTTGCCTCTCCACAAGACCTTCCCAAGGCCTCCTATCGTGTGGTGCAAACGCTCTTCATCCTGTTTCAGTTGATGTACCTGGCCTTCTATGTTGGGGCGCTGGCAAACCTGGCGGAGATCGAAGATCTCTTTTCGCCGCTCCCGCATGCATCTCTGGCGCTCACCATCCTCACCGTGACCGCCGCCATCATGATTCCGGTCCGGGCTTTCGTGCTCTGCGCGGTGCTGTTCCATGCGCCCGGAGTTCGCAAAAAATTCCTCACGATCTGGCCGTTTCTGCTCTCCCTCGATGTGCTATGGTCGCTCTCGCCTTTCCTGCTGTTGCACCACATCAACTTCGGACTCGCATTGTCATGCACCACGCTCCTCGTCTACTCTCCCTTCGCCCAGCGCTCGCTGATCCTCATGGGCGCGGGCGAGTCCGGCAAGTGAATGCACTGCATCGTAAGCGATGAAAACTGGCCATGAGCCGTCCTTCGTTACGTGCCAATACCCATCATCCTCACAATAGCCAGTGCGTTAGCTTGCCGCATGATCCCCGGCTTTACGCGGTAATCGAATGCGAGCGGCCGATCGGAATCCTCGCTCTCCATATGAACGTTGATTCCGCGAAGGTCTGCGACCTCCGCAATTTCGGTCAAAGCCAGGTCGTGTGTTGAGAGCGCACCAACGGCGCCGCCCGCGACCAACACCTCAATCACGGATTCCGCGGCGATTCTCCGATCCCGCGAATTCGTTCCGCTCAGAATCTCGTCGATCAGGAACAGCACCGGCCTGCCGGCTTTCGACAAGCAAATTGTCTCGCGCAGCCGGTCTACTTCGGCCATGAATTTCGACCTTCCCTCCTGAAGCGAGTCGGCAATGGAGATTGAAGCGCAGATATGGAATGGAGAAATGCGAGCAGTAAGAGCGCGGACAGGCGCACCCGCCAGGGCCAGTATGGCATTTAATCCAATCGCGCGCAGAAATGTGCTTTTGCCGGCCATGTTCGAGCCGCTGACCACATAGAACGCGGTTAGTTCGTTGAGCGCCACATCGTTGCCGACGCATTGTTCCCGCGGAATGAGTGGATGACCCATGCCTCTTGACTCAAATCTCGACCGGCCATCCACTAACTCCGGAAATACATCTTCCGGATGTTCGAAGGCATAACATGCGAGTGCGTTCAACGCTTCAAACTCCGACCACGCATCCAGCCAATTCTCAAAGTCGCTCCGATGTTCCGCCCGCCATCTTTCTACCGCCAGAACAAGCTGAGTTCCCAGTGCCAGCCACAACCCAAATCCATAGAGCAGCAAGTCTTCTCTCCGGTTCACGGCGAAAACCAGGCGCTCCAGCCTGCGTATGCAGACGGCTGCGTTTCGTTGGTGAAGACGTTCAACCAGTTTGTCCAGCTTGCCGGAATGAAATCGCTGGCGTTCCATGAGCCCAACTCCCTGCCGAAGCAAGGCAACATCGCCGCCAAGCGCCACCAGCGCCTTGATGTTGGGTCGAACCTGACGCATCAGCACTGCACCGATCGCGGCCTGCACGGCAAGCAGCGCAGTCAGTGCAGGCGCAACCTGCATCCACGAAGCGACCTGCGCATAACCGCACACACCAAGAATCAAGACGGCAAAGCTTGAGAAAAACAGAAACGCGGGAACAACGGGATGGGCCTTGAGAGCCGGCAGTCCAAGCCACTCGCGAAGGTGTCCCCCGCCACAGTTTTGAAACTGATACTTGCCGAGCAGGGCAACCTCTTCCCGCAAGCCCGTTGTCTCTTTCAATTCCTTCACGGCTTCCTGCCGGGCCTTTGCCTCTTCAAGCGTGGGCGAATCGAGAAGATAACAAGCGAGCCGTTCGGCGCCCGCCTCGGATCGAGTCGTTGAAAGCAATTCGAAGAGCGATCCCTTTCCAACAATGTCCAGATCCCATTGGTAGAGATGCCTCGCGCGCGCGTAATCCGTTCCCGTGTTTCCCGTGCCGCGCCATTTATCTTCAAGCCGATCGATGCCCCGCTCATAGAAGCTCGATCGGCGCGCAAGGTCAGAGGCACTTGCCCGGCATCGCAGAAAACTCCGCAGCGATAGAGCACAAAACACGCCGGCAACGGTCACCGCGAGATACACAAATGAGTGCTCCCCACCGTGCAGTCCCTCTGCGGCGAGCACCGCAAACAGGACGAATCCAACGAGAGTAGCCACCAGCGCCTGGACTTTGCGGCCATTAAAGGCAGCAATTTGGCCCTCCAGGCACTCTAACTTCGATCTGTAATTGACCAGCACCTCGTTGGCGCTAGCCGGCGTATAAGAAATAGTCATGAACACACCCTCTCCTTCCTGGCAATGTCCAGGGAAGCTGTCGGAAGACAAGGAAAACGGAACCGTCAGCACGGCTTAATGGTCTTGAGATCTATAGGAGTAGCTAAGAGAAGATGGAGGAGGGCGCTGAAACAATGCGGACAAAGTAGGCGCAGAGGGAACCGAAAGAGAGACGAACGATAACCCCCGAAATCCAAACCGGGGTACCGGTGCCAGCCACGCAGATGGAAGAGCGCTGAGACAGGCCGCGAAGGCACGCTCGATATCCGACCTGCACGCGACCAGGAACATCAGCAGGACAGCCAGAATGAGAAATAAAATCGCTCTGCCTAATCCGCCAATAACGAGCGCATGATAGAACGCCAGATACACAGGAAGTGCGTAAAGGAACAAGTCCATCGTAACCTCCCTGGAGCCCCGCCGATTCATGCGCATCCTCTTGTCGTAATTATATCGCCCGGCCGAACCCAGGCAAGGTGCGGTATCGAGCCATCAATCTCTCCGACGGACCCACCAAAACGCGGCAATAACAATGAAAAAGCCGGTCGAAACGATGCTGTCCACCGGGCGGCGGATGACAAAGTCAAGAATGATTGCCGCCGCGGCCATGGTCGCGCCTAAAACCGCCAACCCGGCTTGTGCCGTCCTTGGAATGAGCACCAACGTTCCGCCAACGATCTCCACCACTCCTGTAAAGTACCTGAACCATTGTCCGATTCCGATTTCCTGATAGAACTTGACCCATGGCGCCGCTGGCGCTGAGGGGAATTTATCCAGGCCGAAAAGGACAAAGGCGAGCGCGATCCCTCCGCGCAGCACCCAGTCGCCCAGTCTGTTTTTGCTCTCGCCTTTGCTAACCTGTTCGAACATATTCAATTAGACACCGAAGCGACCTGGCCGGTTCCCGTCGAATCCCATCGAAGACGGCGAGGAGGCTGGCCACTCACCGCAACGGCGGCGTCCACAAACCCTCATGATTCGCTCTACAATCGTTTCTTGCTCATCGAATCCCAATGCGACAGCGTTGAAGTAGTGCTTGTCTCGCCACGCAACCCGCTCAACATAGGAGCGGTGGCGCGCGCCATGGCCAACTTTGGGTTCTCGCGGCTCGCGGTTGTCGCCCCCTATGCTGACCACTGGCGCGAAGCGCGGTCGGCTGTCGGTGCGCCGGACCTGCTTGTGGCCGCTACGGAATTTGCGACCCTTGCGGAAGCTGTTGCCGGTTGCACACTCGTCGTCGGCACTGGAAGTCTCGCCTGGCGCAAGCCGGAGCAGCCGGTAGTTCCGTTGCCAAATCTCACGCCGCTGGTGCAGAGAGACCTGGCAAACGGCGGGCGCGTGGCCCTGGTTTTTGGTCCGGAAAAGCATGGCCTTACGCGGGAGGACCTCTCCTGGTGCCACCTGCTGATCGAGATTCCAACCGACACCCGCCAGCCCTCAATGAACCTGGGACAAGCCGTTGCCGTTTGCCTGTACGAACTGGCCGTGCGACCCACAACTGCTGGCGCGGCCACGCAGGCGACGAATGCTGTCGAGGATCAAACCCACGCCCCAACCTCCGGCGACCTCGATCTGCTGGCCAGCCTGGTGGAGGAAGTCATGCTGGCGGCAGACTACTCCCCGCCCGCAATGCGGCAGGCCAACCGGTACGACATGCGCCTGCTGCTGCGTCGGCTGGCTCTCGCCCGGCCAGACACGCGGCGCATTCTGGGCCTGTTCCGCCGAATCCTTTGGCGGCTGAAACGGACCAATAAGGCAGACTGACCAGTGTCCGGGCTGCTGTTGGAAACAGCAGAATTTCTTTTTTGCACGGTTCGAATGATTTCCTGATACAGTGGCGCACATAGGCTCCCCCATGCCGCTCAAGATCGTTCTCTGTCCAAAAGCATCCGGCGATCCAGTTCCCACCCGAGTTGGGAGAAGAATCTGCGGCTGTACGCCGACCGTGGCCATCACCATGGCGTTCGTTCTGCTGTTCAGTCGCCCAGGATCGGCGCAACAGCCAGCACCGCAGCAGCCCGCTCCAACCCAACAGCCTGATGCAACGGCTACCCCGCCGCCCCCGCCTGCAACGGCCTCAAAACCGGCTGACCAAGCGCCCGCCCCCGCCGCACCAGAATCAACGCCTGAAGCCCCGACAACTACCTCCGCTCCCGATCCGTTCCAGGAAGGCGGCATCACCGAAGCAGAGCTCAGGTTGATGCTGGTGGGCAAACCGCTCTACCTGCGCGGAGGCTACCTGGAAAACTCCCTCAACTTCAACGAGCACGGGAAGCTGATCGGGCACTCGCCGCAGGGCTCATACACGCTCAGCGCCATCCAAATCGACAAGATACGCCTGACCAAACACAAGGTTGAGCTTGAAGGAGCGCGCTATGGCCTGCATTTTTTGGGCGCTTTACCCTATGAGGATCCCACCAAAGCTCTTGACCGCGTAAGAATTACTCCCGCCAAGAAAATGGTGAAGTTAACCATCGACCGCGAGTTGGTGGTGAAACCAAAGAAGCAAAAGGAAAAAAAGAGCGAGAAGGACAAGAAACCTGCGCCCGCAGTTCAGGTCCAGACCGCGCCAGCCCCCCCAGCCAATTCTCCGGCAGTTACTTCCGCCGCCCAGGCTTCGACTCCTACCCCCGCAACCACTCCGAATGCGGCTCAGGCTGCGGCTTCTTCGACTCCCGAACCAGGCGATGCCGACCAGGCGAGGGCGGAGATGGCCGCTGCTCCTCCAGACGAGCGCCCAGCCGATCCGAATAGTGTAACCACTACACTTTCGCCGGTTCATGCCAAAAAGATGTTGACGGATGCGCTCGACCAGATCTTCGCCCCAGGATTGGATGATCGCATGATGGCCGCAATGCCGGACTTCTGGAAGCTCTATTACCAGGCTGTCGCCGCCAAAACCGATTACCGGTCAAAGGATCCCAGCGTGCTGCGCCAGAATACCGTGGACAAGAAGGCCGTGATGGTATCCAAGTTTGAGCCGGAGTCAAACGAGTGGGCGCAGACCAACGGAGTGGCCGGCATGTCCCAATATCATGCCGTGATAGGCCCCGACGGCAAGGTGGGCGAGGTGGCCGTGAGTCGGCCGATTGGCTTTGGGCTGGATGAGAATGCTGTGGAAGCAATTCGCAAGGCCACCTTCGAGCCCGCCATCAAAGACGGCAAGCCGGTCGCGGTCATGATCAACCTGAACGTGTCGTTCCGAATTTACTCGCATAGAACCGAAGGCAAACAGGAGGCAGAGGACAAGACGCCAGACAAGCCGGCTCAGACATCGCTACCCGGACCGTACTCCGTCCAGCATTAGTGCGTTGAGCTTGCTGGGTCAAATGACCGGGGATCGGTTACTCCGAGGGCGGTGCCTGCCAAAGCTCCACGCGGTTTCCTTCCGGGTCCCAAATCCAGGCGAATTTCCCATACTCGTGGTCGTCGCGCTTTGGGTCGATGCGCACCCCCGCCTCGGCAAGCTGCACCAGCATCTGGTCCAAATCGTCCACGCGAAGGTTGATCATGAATTGCTGCTCTCCGTCGCCGAAGTACTTCGTATCGAGCGGAAACTGCGAAAAGACAGTCATTCCAGTGGATTCCGGCCCGTCAAAGAAGAGCGAACCCCCTCCAACCTCCTGGATGCCGAATTGAGCGGCATACCAGGCCGCCAGTGCCTTGGGATCGCGCGCCTTCAGAAAGACGCCTCCTACTCCAACCGACTTTGCCATCGCTATTCCTCCTGACGGATTATATCTTCGAGCTTGGGCTTGTGCTTCGCCTCGCGTCCGGTGCGGGGCTCGGTATCCACAATGCGCGCAGGCTTGGGCTGGCCCACACGCTCGCGGGCGTTGGCCTTCACCGCCTTGGTAACGGAAAACTTGCCTGGCTTGCGTTTCGTCATTGCAAGGATGAGTATGGAATAAAATCCTCCGGAGCGAAAGTGCCCCGGAGCCCCTGAATCGATTCTTGCCCGATTCTGGACCGATTTTTGTCCACGGGGTTGAACGCTGGGAGCCTGAACAAAATGGATGAACGAGAGTTTTTTAATGAGACCACAGAACAACGGAAGCACACACTCACTTGCCCCAAGTGCGGACAGGCAGGCGAATACCAGGTGACCTGGGTCGTGCGCCGAAAGCGGTCGCAACTGCCACGGGGAGCGGACGAGCGCGACCGTGCGCGTTTTGCCAAGGCGCAGTCGTATATGGTGCGGCGCGACGACAAGCTGGGCTGCGCCAACATGCGCTGCCGCAAGCCGTTCGAGATCACGCAGTTGCAGTCGCTGGCGTTCCTCAACGACTAATGCCCTTGCGGTGCCGAAGGAGGCGGGAAGTCCGAGATTCACCTCTTCCCAGACTACTGCTGGCAAAAAATCACCACGCTCCAACTGGGAAGGTTGATGGAAAGCTGGCCGCCGGAAACCTGAAGCTGGAATCCATAATTGCCAACCGTGTTGATGCCGCCATAGACCGGCGCCTGAGAGTTGAATATCTCCATCCAGGTTCCCGATTCGCCCCCCATGTTCACGCCGTAATCGATGGCGCCCCACTCGCCATTGCCGGCGTTCACCACCACCAGCAGCACATCGCCATCCATGTTGTAGCGGGTGAAGGCGACCACCTGGTTCTGATTGTCCACATGGACAACGTTGCCCCAGGGCGACCGCAGCGCCGCGCGAGCCCAGCGCAGATTGTTCACATCGCTCACCATCTGTTGCATGGGCGCGCCGATCGGATCGCCGATCTTCGACCAGTCGATGCGAAGATCGCTGGTAACCACACCTCGAGCGTCAGTCTGGACCGCCGGATCCCAGGCGCCGTCGAGATGGCCCTCCGTTCCCATGAAGAGCATGGGCGTGCCCGGAAGCGTGGCGTTGAGAGCCCATGCCAGACGGGCCTTGGCGGTGGCCCAGCCGTTCTCGCGTCCGCCAAATCGCTGGGTGAAAAACACGCCGGTATTTCCCTGGCCCCCGTAGATTTGATCGTGCGATCCGGTTAAGTACGTGACCAGATGCCAGGGATTTGGATCGGAAAACCCTCCGATTCGCGCCAGTAGCAGCGGAACTGCATTATCGCCGTCCAGCAGGTTAAAGGTGTCCCACGGGCTGTTCATATCCCATGTGGCGCAGAAGCCGAGCGTGCCGTACGGGTCGCAACCTGGCGCTGCCGATGTGGTGGGGTCGTTGGGATTGTATTCCGCAATCAGATACTTGTCGGGGAACTCCTGGCGCAGCGCCTGCACCACGTATTCCACGGCGTCGGGCTGCATGGCCTGTACCGCGTCAAAGCGAAGTCCGTCTACCAGATACTGGCCCAGGAGCATGCGGGCATTGTCGAGCAGAAAGTCTTTCACCTCCTGTTGCCAAAGCGCGAAGCCCGCACCCCAGGGAGTGGGGTGTCCGTCCACAAAATAGATCCCGCCTTCAACTCCGTTCACGCCGGCGAAGTTGCCGTCGTACTGCCAATAGCGGTTGTTGGTGATGGCGGCGTGGTTGTAAACAACGTCCAGGATGACGGCGAGACCTTTCACGTGGGCCACATCAATCAGTTGGATCAGCTCCGCGACCGCCTGGTCGGGGCTGGAGGCGTACGCGTCTTCCGAGGCGAACATGTCGGACGGGCCATAGCCTTCGCCTGCGCCGTTCAGGTCGCAGAGACAGTCGGTGATTGGCAGAGGTTCGATGGCGTTGAAACCCAGGCCGCGGATGTAATCGAGCTTGGCGATCAGATCCACGAAGGTCGCTGTGTCGTTCACCACCGGAATGCCGTCGTTGTGCCCGGCATACGAACCGATGTGCAATTGATAAATCAGAAAATCGCCGAAGGCCGGCGTGGTGAAAGGCTGGCGGTTGGCGGGAAACGGCCCCACAATGTAGCCCATCGACGCCGGATCGGAGCTTTGCACCTGGTAAGCACGCGCATCTGTCCGCGTCCAGGGTTGGGAGTTGTTGTTGTTTTCCCCGCCCATGTTGGTAATGATGTATTGGTATTTGTCGCCTGCGCTAGCCGGAATCTGGTCGGCGGACCAGTTGCCGGTGCCGGGTTCCGAGCCCAGGTCGATGGGCGCGCCGCCACTGAAGTCGCCGAAGACCTGTACAAGGCTGGCGTTAGGCGCCCAGACGCGGAATCGGCAGGTTCCGTCTGTGAGCAGGCTTCCCATGCCATCGTTCAAGGGTGAGGGTGCACGCATGATGACCTCCGGTGGGGATCGGATCGCCGTCATGCAAGAACGAGGCATGCCGCGGTCCGGTTGGTGGTTGACTGCGGGCGTCGACGACGTTGCTTCCGGGGACTTTTGTCGATGAGCGCCAGGCGCTGCACACCTACTCTACCGCGATTCCGATCAAGTTTCCGTTAAGAAGCCCAGGATTCGCCTGGCGAATCGCGCGGCCCTGCCTTCGTTGACTGTGACACCCGCGAAACTGTCCCATGTTCGGCCCACCGGGCGCTCGGCTCCGTGTCTCATGAACACAGCACAACTTCAGGAGGCTATCCATGGCCCTGCAAAACATTCGCACCATCCTCACACTCTTTGCGCTGGCCCTCGTCTCTGCCAGCCTCGCCCTGGCCCAATCCCCGACTTTGAATGAGTCTGCCGATATACCTATCGGCAACACCACCAGCGACACGTGGCAAGTCGCGCAACAGGTTGGCCCTTCCAAGGGCACGCTCCTCGTCATCACCCAGGAACAGCCGCATCGTCGCCAAACATGCCACTTACGGTCCTTCACCGCGGACGAGCTCGTTTGCTCCCGCGCCATCGGCGGCCCTCGCACCTACCTCCGTCAGCAAGTTGTGGCGCTCATGCTTCCCGGCTACGAGGGCTTGAGGATTCCAGGGGTGCTTCTCGACAGTGCCGAAGCAGGTGCGGCAATCTGGGGCACTGTTGTTCTCGCGGCCACATGCCCCGCATGCGCCGTAGCCACAGGGTTCGTAGCTCTCTATTGCTTCGTCGGCGCCTGGGTCATCCATTGGACGGACGACCTTCAACCGGACCGCCTCCTCTACCTCGCCCCCGGCCAACAGCTCTCTCGCAAGCTCGGCCACGTTTAGTCCTGGCAAATTCAGGGCCGTCCAGTCCGGTAACTGGCGCGCCACCCGCAGTTTATGATTGAATCGAAAGTGTGAAAGCCCGGGTGAAGTTTGAAATTGCCTTTCGCCCGATCGACAGGAGAGACACGATGGCAAATCCCCTTCTTCCACCCGAAGAGCGCAACCTGACTCCCGACCAGGTTGAGGCGCTCGACAAGCGCCGCGACCTGGGTCATACGTTCCTCGTCATCGCCGGCCAGTTTGCGGTTATCGCCACCATCCTGCTGCTTTGGATTGGTCAGGACCTAACCTATTCTCCGGGCTGGGCGCATCCCATCGCCTTTTACTTCGCCATCGCGCTGGCCATCATCCTGGTCTTCGGTGTCTCAGGGTATGTCCTGCGCAAAGGGACGCCCCGAATCGATTAAGGGATTGGTCAGGAAAGTACCATTCCGGCCCGCGACAGAAGCTTCCTTTTCTTCCCGGTTCCGCGGCCGTGCAATCAATTGGTGCCAAAACAGCTAAAAGCGTATAGCGTAGAGATTGCCGATGGCCGCTGCTTTCCTAACCGAACTCCCCACGGTGACGCCTGCCGTCCGCCTGACTGACAGCCACGGCCGCGTCATCCACGACCTGCGCGTCTCCATAACCGACCGCTGTAACTACAAGTGCGTCTATTGCCGGACGGGCGAAGCCGGCGCGCAATATCCCGAGCTCGAGATTCCAGACTACCTGCGTCTGATCGGAGTCTTCGCCGGTTTGGGGATAACCAAGGTTCGGCTTACCGGCGGGGAGCCGCTGCTGCGCCGTGGGCTTGTGGAACTGATTCAGGAGTTGAAACGCCTGCGCACCCCCGGTGGCCAGCCGCTTGACCTGGCGCTGACCACCAACGGCCACTTGCTTGACGGGCTGGCCGCAAAGCTGAAAGCCGCCGGCCTGAACCGCGTCACAGTCAGCATGGACGCCGTGGACGCGCCCACCTTCGAGCGCATCACGCGCGTTCCGGGCAGCTTTCAAGCCGTGCTGGCGGGCGTTCGCGCAGCCCGTGAAGCCGGACTCACTCCTTTGAAGATTAACTGCGTGCTCCTGCGCGGCTTCAACGATTCCCAGATTGAAGGCTTTGCCCGGTTTGCCCGCGAAGAAAACGTGGTGGTGCGTTTCATCGAGTTTATGCCGCTCGAGGAAGGCCGCCTCTGGACCCCCGAAATCGTCGTGCCGCTGAAAGAAATTGTGGCGCGCATCAGCCGTGTGCTCCCCCTCGTCGAGTTGCCCCCGCGCGAGGCCAGCGAGACCGCGCGCCGTTACACTTTTGCAGACGGAGTGGGCGAAATCGGCATCATCGCCCCGGTCAGCCAGGCATTTTGCGGAGCATGCAGCAGGGTGCGGCTCACCTCCGACGGCAAGATTCGCACTTGTCTCTTTTCGCAGGTGGAGCACGACATCTATGGAAGATTGCGGGCCGGAGCTGACGACGCGGAACTTCGCGCCTACATCCTGGAGGTCATAAAGGGCAAGGAAGCCCGCCATCACATCGGCGAGCCTGGGTTCCTGAAGCCGTCGCGATCAATGGTCCATATCGGCGGCTGACCGGCGTCTCGCAGACCAGAAACACCGGGTTGCAACATCTCGCGTCGCAGGAGCAGGTACCATTTTCCTATCGACCTCAAAGTCCGCTATGGCAGAATGCTCATCACAACCCCCAGCGTGGGTCCAAGGATGAATCACGAGACGGAAGGCCGCATCCCGCTCGCAGATCTACTTGTTTTTCACCAGTTGGCGCGCTCGCTCACCTCGAGCTTCGACCTTGATGCCATTCTGCGGACCATTCTCGAACATATGGAACGCATTATCGAGGCGGAGCTTTGGACGCTGCTGATGCTCGACGACTCCCGCAAGGAGCTCTACTACGCGATTGCCGCCGGCGGGGAGCAGGAGTCACTGCGCGATTTGCGCGTCAAAGTGGGTGAGGGTGTGGCCGGCTGGGTGGTGGAGCATGGCGAGACTCTGATCGTCCCCGAGGCCGATTACGATCCGCGCTTGAGTCAGGAGCGAGGCCTCAATCCGCAAACGGTGCGCTCAGTGATTGCAATGCCCCTGCGCGGACGCAAAGGCACCCACGGCGCAATCGAAATCTTCAACCCGCGCGCCGACCGGATGACCGATTACACCATCGCTTTTCTGCACATTCTTGCCGACCATGCGGCCATCGCCATTGAGAACGCACGCGACGTAGCCCGCATCCAGCAGTTGACCATAACCGACGACACCACCGGCCTTTACAACGTGCGCCATCTTTACGATGTGCTTGCGCGCGAACTGGAGCGCTGCGGCCGTCTGGGGTCGCCGGTGAGCCTGGCCTTTCTCGACCTGGACAATTTCAAGCTCGTGAACGATGTGCACGGTCACCTGATTGGCAGCGAGTTGCTGGCGCGCGTGGGGCAGCGGCTGCAGGAACTGAGCTCCGACCGCAGGGACCTTTGCTTCCGCTATGGCGGCGACGAGTTCGTCATTCTCATGCCGGATACAGGCTCGCAAGCCGCGCTCGCACAGGCCGGGAAACTCCACAGCGCCCTGATGGAGACCCCTTTCCATATGAAAGGCGGACTCGCCCTGGGCGTCAGCGCCAGTGTGGGATTGGCAACCGCTCCCGTGGACGGAAAGACCATCCACGCCATCATCGGCGCTGCCGACACCCGCATGTACGCCGTAAAAACCAACGGCCGGGGCCAACTGCGCGGAGCGTAACGGCCTACGAAAAAACTCGACTCGGACGGGGGCGGGGGCCATTGCGCAGAGCATACGTCCTGCGAAAGAGCTTGACACGGAGGGAGGCGGGGGTTTCAACCCCCGCATAAAGCCCACAGAATCAACGAGGGCTTCAGCCCCGGAAAGACATCCTTTGCCCGGCCCAGATCACTGAGCCATTCCCGCTTCCCGCCCCCTTGCTAACTCGGCCGCCAACGCAGAATCGGCTTCCGTGCAGCCTGCACCTCGTCCAGCCTTGACACTCGCGTAGAGTGCGGCGCGGACCTGACTAACTCCGGAGTTTCATCCACTTCTTTATCAATCGCCCGCATGGCCGCGATGAACAGGTCCAACTCCTCCACCGACTCGCTCTCTGTGGGTTCAATCATTAGCGCTCCATGCACGATAAGTGGAAAACTCACCGTATAGGGATGAAATCCGTAATCGATAAGCCGCTTGGCAATATCGCCGGTCTTCACGCCTTTGGCCGCCTGGCGCTTGTCGCTGAACACAACCTCGTGCATCGAGGCGGTCTTGTAAGGCAGCTCGTAAAGGTCTTCCAGCTTGGCGCGAATGTAGTTAGCGTTCAGCACGGCGTCTTCGGTAGTCTGGCGCAAGCCGTCCGGCCCATTGGCAAGAATGTAAGCCAGCGCGCGAATGAACATTCCTGTATTGCCATAAAACGCGCGCACGCGGCCCACAGACAGCGGCCGATCATAATCCCAGCCTAGCGAGCCAGTAGCTTCCAGTCCCTTAGTCCCTAGTCCCTCAGTCCCTGCCTTACGTACCAACACCGGAATCGGCAGAAACGGCTCAAGAAATGCCTTGCAAGCTACAGGACCGGACCCGGGCCCACCACCGCCATGCGGCGTCGAAAAAGTCTTATGCAGGTTCAGGTGCATCACGTCCACGCCGAAATCGCCGGGCCGCGCCTTGCCCACCAGCGCATTCATATTGGCGCCGTCCATATAAAGCAGCGCGCCTTTGGCGTGGAGAATGTCGGCGATCTTGTCGATCTGGCTTTCAAACACGCCAATGGTCGAGGGGTTGGTAAGCATCAGCGCGGCGGTTTCATCGTCAACCTGGCGAGTTAGAGCTTCTAAGTCAATTCCGCCTTCTGCGTTGGATTTGAGGTTTTCAACCGTATAACCGCAAATGGCCGCGGTTGCCGGATTGGTGCCGTGCGCGGAGTCGGGAATAAGTATCTTCTTGCGAGCATTGCCCTGCGACTCGTGCCACGCGCGAACCAGCAGGATGCCAGTGAACTCGCCATGCGCGCCGGCCGCCGGTTGCAGCGTAATCGCATCCATACCGGTGATTTCGATGAGGCAGTGCTGCAACAGCGCAACAATATCCAGCGCGCCTTGAGAGAGCGATTCGGGACGATACGGATGGGCTTCCGCCAAGCCCTCAATGCGAGAGACAAACTCGTTCACGCGCGGGTTGTACTTCATCGTGCACGAGCCCAGCGGATACATGCCCAGGTCGATAGCGTAGTTCCATGTAGAAAGCCGCGTGAAGTGGCGAATGATCTCAATCTCGCTCAACTCCGGCAGCAGTCCCGGAGTCTTGCGATGCGCGTCACCGAGCAGGACTGCGGGATCGACAGCCGGCACATCAAGCGGCGGCAGCTTATAAGCCTTCTTCCCAGGCGCGGACTTCTCAAAGACCAGAGCTTCATTCTGCGTCTGGTGCGGGCGGACTTTGCCGGTAGACTTTCGAACGGTGGTTTCGGTGCTCGATGTCATCCTTTGTGCCTCATTGCGTATCGTCCCGCTAATCAATCGGTCCTGTTTGTCTGGAGGTGATGTGGGTGGCGCGATAGATGCTCTCGTTTCGATTCCACTCCCATAGGCTTAATACAAGTACTCCGAGGAACCACACAAAGGCGTTCGTCTCGATCAAACGGAGACTCAGTTGTTGGTGCCAAATGAACAACTCAAACAACATGGCGACGGTAAACAAAACGCTTCCGCGAAACAGCAAGCCATGAACGATGAGGAAACGAAACTTGCCGACTCTGTGAGTTTTCTTGCATCGCAGCCGGTCCTTCTCGCTTATGCCCCATTCGATTTTCCGGAACATTGAAATCTACGCCTCCACCAACCCCTCCGCCAGAACCTTAGCCGCTGCGTCAATCTTCTCCTTAGTTATTAACTCCGTAGCGCACCACAGCGTCGCATTCCCCAACTCCGGATACCACTTCGATAAGTCCAACCCGCCGATAATCTTCTCGTCCAGCAGCCGCTTGCTCCACACCGCGGAATCCTCCGCCGTATTCAGCACAAACTCATGGAAGCGCGGCGCGCCGGTGAAGACCAGCTTTGCGCCGGGCTGCGCGGCAAGCATCTGCGCCGCGTAATCCGCCTTGGCGAGGTTATGTTCAGCCAACTCGCGAATCCCTTCCTTTCCATAAACCGTCAGGAAAATAGTTGCCATCAGCGCCACCAGCGCCTGATTCGTGCAAATGTTCGATGTAGCTTTCTCGCGCCGTATGTGTTGCTCGCGCGTAGCAAGCGTAAGCACAAAGCCGCGATAGCCATTCGAATCCACAGTCTGCCCGACCAGCCGCCCCGGCATCTGGCGCAGGAACAGCTCCTTGGCCGCGATAACTCCGCAGAACGGCCCGCCGTAACTGAGCGCCACGCCAAACGACTGCGCTTCCATGCTCACGATGTCCGCCTCAAGGGGCGGCCGCACCACACCCAGCGACACCGCTTCCGCAATCGACACACTCAGCAGCGCGCCTTTGGCATGGGCGATGGCTGCAATGGCGGGAATATCCTCAATGATTCCGAAGAAGTTAGGGCTCTGCACCAGCACGGCAGCAGTTTCATGGGTAACTTCGGCCTCAAGAGCTTCCAGATCCACGCGGCCGGTTTCCGGGTTATACCCCGCGAGCGTCGAAGGCAGACCCTGATGCTTCGCATAAGTCGCAAGCACTTCGCGATACTCGGGATGAACCGTGCGGGAGACGACGGCCTTGTGTCGGCCAGTAACTCGAACGGCCATCATCACAGCCTCGGCCGCTCCGGTTGACCCGTCGTACATGCTGGCATTGGCCACATCCATGCCGGTCAACTCGGCAATCATCGTCTGAAACTCGAAGATAGCCTGCAGCGTGCCTTGAGTTATCTCCGGCTGGTAAGGCGTGTAACTGGTTAGAAACTCGCCGCGCTGCACCAGGGAGTCGATAATCACCGGGCGATAGTGGCTATACGCGCCCGCGCCCAAGAAGCTGGCATAGCCGGTTGAGTTCTTTGCAGCCGCCGCGCGAAAGTAATCGATGATCTCGCTTTCGCCCTGTTGACGCGGCACGTCCAGATCGCGAGCGAGGCGATACTCCTCCGGAATGACGACAAATAGGTCGTCAATGGACGAAGCGCCAATCTCAGCGAGCAGTTTCAAGCGTTCGGCAGGCGATTTAGGTAGGTAGCGCATCGAACGTCCTCCCGGGACCAGTTGTCAGTGTTTAGTTATCAGTTGTAAGTCTGCGGCGTGCGAACTCTGCGCCCTTGGCTGCGGGACAGTTAAAACATCCAAACAGTCAATAAATCCAAACTGTTCACTAACCACTAACCACTAATCACTGTTCTTCAGCGATAAACGCCTCGTACGCCGCCGCGTCCAGCAGCGCGTCGACTTCCGCGGGGTTCGACAGTTCAACCTTGATGATCCATGTCTCATGCGGAGCTTCGTTGATCTTGTCAGGCGACACCTTCAGTTCCTCGTTGATGGCGGTCACAGTGCCAGTGACAGGCGAGTACAGGTCGCTGACTGCCTTCACGCTCTCCACCGACCCGAAGGTGGCGTGGGCGGCCACCGGATCTCCCACCTTGGGAGCATCCACGTAGACAATGTCGCCCAGAGAGTTTTGCGCGTAGTCGGTAATGCCTATGGTTCCGATGGAGCCATCGACAGCGATCCATTCGTGTTCGCGAGTATAGCGATAATTTGCGGGATAGGCCATTGCAGTTCCTTTCCTTGAAGAAGTAGTGTACGGCGCGGGGGTGGCTTGAGAGAAGCGCGGAACAAGAATCAGAAAGTTGAGAGCACGACGCTCAAAGCCCCAGAACTCGCTCGCCGAGCAGTCCTTGACATTGCCCGGACGCCTTTGTAACCTGACTTACATGTCAACGAACCTTCAGAGGACTTTGGTTTGTACACCATGTTGTTGCGCCGACGCGCGCACAGGGTGTCCTCTGGCAGGTAGATGCAGGGCTTGAACCATCATCGAGCCTAGCTTCAGCTAACAAAGCTGATTAGCCCACCGCCGGAAGTCGATACGGCAGGTGGGATTTCTATTTATAGGCCGCAAGAACACACCGCCGCGACGACCACCCATCATTGAGCGAATGCATAAAACATGCCACCGGAAGGGCGTGCCTCCCCCGGGCGTTGTTCATTCGCAATGCAATAAACGCCACCTGAGAAAGAGGAGATCGTCGCATGAGAGTGATTGTGAAGAAAGTAATCCCGGTGGTAATGGCGTTTCTGTTAGTCGGCGATTCGTCCTTTGCGACGGATGGATACTTCCTGACCGGATTTGGCACCAAGCAGCAGGGCCAGGGCGGAGCGGGCGTCGCCAAGCCTGCAGACAGCCTGGCCGGGGCGACCAATCCCGCGGGACTTACGCTGGTTGGCGACCGCATCGATATTGGGCTGGCGCTGTTTCGGCCTGTGCGCTTCGGAACCATTACAGGAAACCAATTGCCGCCGGGCTATCCCGATGTGAACGGCACTTACGACGCCAACAGGGTTAAGAACTTCGAACTGCCGGAGCTGGGTTACAGCCTTCAGTACCGGCCCAACCTGGCGGTGGGCGTCGCCATTTATGGCAATGGCGGATTGGATACTTCGTACACCACCCCGATACCCCTGCTGGGGTCAACCAGGGGCGGCGTGGATATCGAGCAAGTTTTCATTTCGCCCACGCTGGCTTACAGGGCGGGCGCGCATAACTCCCTCGGAATTGCCGCGAATATTGCCATCCAGCGTTTTTCGGCCGAAGGACTGCAGAACTTCGCCTCGCCACAGGTTTCCACTGACCCATCCAATGTAACAAATACCGGGCACTCCTATGCGTCTGGCGGCGGCGCGCGCGTGGGCTGGCTGGGCGAGCTGAACCATGCACTCAGTGTGGGCGCCACGTATCAAAGCCGCACCTACCTGAGCAAATTCAACCGCTACAGCGGATTGTTTGCCGAGCATGGCGGATTCGATGTTCCCGCCAACTTCGCCGGCGGCGCGACTCTGAAGCTGGGTCCCAAAGCCTCGCTGCTCTTCGACGAGGAACGCATTCTCTACAGTTCGGTGAAGTCGGTTGCGAACTCCGATGCAAACCAGGCTCCGCTTGGAGCCGACAACGGACCCGGCTTTGGATGGCACAGCATCAACGTAGCGAAAACTGGGCTTGACTACGATGTGAACCCCGCGCTGACGTTGCGTGGAGGATACAACCACGGCGGTGT
>Ga0302270_10000734_pt1 | contig 34533 bp, 27 predicted proteins | sample III_Bog_E2_3_FD_198773 | JGI IMG/M metagenome (GOLD analysis project Ga0302270, IMG submission 198773) | Peat permafrost microbial communities from Stordalen Mire near Abisko, Sweden - III_Bog_E2_3 | ecosystem: Environmental > Terrestrial > Soil > Wetlands > Peat | place: Sweden: Abisko... | reverse complement strand
CCGCGCGGCTGCGGGGCGACCGGCCCAATGCACGAGAAGACTTATCGTAAATCACCCGCTTCAACTCCCAGTGCCGCGCGATTTCGAAATGCCGTGGCCGCCTTTGGCCATGATCCAAGCCGAGTCGCACGGCCAGTCCTGAGCAGTCGAACCGACTCAAGTCGTCTCAGAGCTGCTTGCGTCTTCTTGTGCGAACGGACCAGCCTCATGGGCGGCGAAACGGTGGACGTGGCATAATGCAGCGAGGAAAGCGCATGGTGAATACCGTCCAGGATGGGATCATGGCCATCGAGCCGACAGAGATTCGGCCTGACGTGTTAATTTATCCAGCCTCCGCAACCACAAGGGACCGGCGCATCTTGGAGTGCGTTTGTTTTGTTGAGCGCAAGAACTTTTCGAAGGTTTTTCTCTACAAGAGCCCAGAGGAGACTCCCGGTGTTCAGTGGATTGCTGCAGACCAAATAGAATCAGTGCTCGAAAGCACAGCTCGGCTGCCCGCTAGATTCGCGAATCAGATATATCAAGCCGGAGAGGCAGGGATGGGATATTATTTGTTCACGCTCGCTTTCCCTTTCTTTCTGCGTCGCACTTATGTGGTTTCAGGAATAGTTGATTTCTTATACTACCCACTTTGGTTTAAGCCGGGAGACGTAAGAGCCGTCGTCGGGTCATACGGAAGGGCACGGCGACGAGCAAGACCGAGACCGATGCCAGAAGTGAACTGGTGCGTCTTCTAGCGTGGGCTGGCGGCCAATCGAACTTGCCACGGAGAACAACTGGTCACGCGTTCGGAGGAAAGGTATGGGGGATAGGCCGAGCCGGGCGTGGTGGACCGCGCTATCTGAAACTGACTCGCTGCTCAACAGTCGGGCGGCCCCCCTAGCCGCCCTCTTCGACTAATCAATGTGCGTCCGCTTACCACACCATCACATAGCTCTTGCCCGGCAGTTGCTTCACCAGTCCCATCAGTTCCAGGTCGAACAGCACGGCGATCGTCTCCGACGCGCTCGCGCCTGGCAGCGCTTCCAGCAGATCGTCCAGCGCCGTCGGGGTGTCCGGTCGGAGCAATTTGACCACCCGCTTGGCGAGTTCCTTGGTCGCGGCCGGCGCTTCGCTGTAGGGCAGTTCCTGCTGTGCCGGTTCTCCCCGCTCCTTGCGTGACGCGGCCAGGCGCAGCCGGGCGTCTTCCGGCAGCTCATCAAGGATGTCGGAGGTCTGGAGCACCAGGTGCGCGCCCTGGCGGATCAGCAGGTTCGGCCCATAGCTCATCGGAGAGGTGATATTGCCGGGCACCGCGAACACTTCGCGGCCCTGGTCGAGCGCCAGCCGGGCCGTGATCGAAGAGCCACTGTACTGCGCGCCTTCCACCACCAATACGCCCGCGGAGAGTCCGCTGATGATGCGATTCCGGACCGGGAAGTTCTGGGGGTAAGCCGGCGAACCGAAGGGGTACTCGCTCAGCAGCAGGCCGTCGAGCGCGATCCGCGCCGCGAGTTTTCGGTTCTCGGTCGGGTAGACGAGGTCCAGCCCGCACCCGAACACGGCGATTGTTCCACCCGAGGCCTGTAGCGATGCCTCGTGCGCCGCCGTGTCGATGCCGCGCGCCATGCCGCTCGTCACGATCACGCCCGCCGCGCACAACTCGGCCGCGATCTTCTGGGAAACGGCCTTGCCATAGGCCGTCGCACGACGGCTGCCGATGATCGCAACCATCACGGTTTCCAGGAGTTCGACGCGGCCTTTGGCGAACAGCGCGATGGGCGGGTCGTATATCTCACGGAGCTGTTCCGGATAAAGCGGATCGTCCAGCGGGATCAGCACCGCTCCGGCTTGCTTCAGCCGTTCGTGCTGCGCGGCGGCCTCTTCGAAAGCGACGCCGCTCGCCAGATTGCGCGCCGTGCCGCCGTGCAGGCCGAATCCCTCCAACTCGCTCGCCGAAGCCCGAAAAATGGCGTTAGGACTGCCATAGCGCGTGAGCAACTCGCGCGCTTTGCGGGGGCCGAGACCCGCCGTCAGCGATAGCGCGAGCCAGTGCAGGGTGTCTTCTTCAGTTCGTACGGCGGCGGCTGCGGACATGCTCTCCTTCTCTTCCTCTGAATGAGTGCGCGCGACGCCGTGGAATTCTCCTATTCTTCTCCCAAAAAGACCCGGGGGCTTTGATAGGCTCGGTATGAGTCATGCGGCAAGACGAGAAGTTCTTTGGCGACCAGGATCTGGCGCTGGTCTACATTGCGAAGAGGTTGCGGGAAGCCAAGCGTCTGGAAGCGATCCTGACGGCGGCGAACCTTGACTACCTGGTCGAGACTGACACCTATCGCGGAGGCTTCATCTTCGTCAGCGAGCGGGTCGGCGCCTTCTTCTACGTGCATCCGGACCACGAGGAAGAATGCCGCAACGTGATGACGCAAAACAGCTTCAAGCCCTACCTGGCAGATTGAGATATACGGCCCGAGCCGACGCCTCTTCCGGGCCTCCGCCACGCCCTCCTCAGGCATCCCCATCATCATCGCCTGGCATGACTCGGGAGAAGGCGGCCACCTGGAGCCTGACACCGGGAACCGGTTGAGTTACCTTGATGGGGTCCACTCCGTCTTTGGTAGTCAGTCAATGGGGGTGGCGCTTCATTCATGCCGAAATACGTAACCCCGGGCGGGATGAACGTCGTCCAAGGATTGACTGCGAGTTAGAATCCGGCTGTTGGCGGCCGTACGCGCCGCAACCGAAAGGATAATTCCATGAAGAGTTCCGCGTGGTTGATTGGCGGCCTTGCGCTGGCCGCGACGCTCTGGGCCGGCGACGTCTGGAAGGAAAAGAAACCGGCCGATTGGCCACAGAAAGACTTGCAGAAGTTCCTAACCAAGTCGGCGTGGTCCAAGACCGTGCCGATGCAGATGGATCCCAGCCGCATGAACGGCGGCCGTGGTAGCCGTGGCATGGGCGGTGGCGGCGGCTATGGTGGCGGCGGCGGCATGGGTGGTGGCGGCGGAATGGGCGGCGGAGGCGGCCGCGGTGGCACGGGTGGCGGCGGCGGATATGGCGGCCGTGGTACGGGTGCGGAAGGCGGTGGACTGGAAGGCGCTGGTGGTGGAATGCCGGAACTGCCGGCGGCCGTCGTGCGTTGGGAAAGCGCGCCCTTGGTTCGCGAAGCTAACGCCATCGCCGAATCCAAAGGGTTCAATGAAGCCGTCGCCGGCTTCTCGAAGGACTATTACGTTATCTCGGTGACTACGGTGGGACCCGAACGCCAGGGTGGCTGGCAAGGCCGTTCGGGCGGCGAGGCGGATGATCCGCAGCAGGCCGAAGAGCGCCGCGCGCAAATGGTGGCGCGCCTTGCGGCATCGACCTTCCTCCGGCGAGGCGGCAGTGAATCCCGATCTCCAGAGCGGGTTGAAACCCTGAAGGACTCGAACGGCCGGGTGCTGCTCTTCCTGTTCCCACGCGCGCTGGCGCTCGAGAACGGCGAGAAGGAACTGAACTTTGAAACCACGATGGGCCCGATGATCATCAAGACCAAGTTCAACCTGAAGGATATGGCGCAGGGCTCGATCCAAGGGCTGTAGAAAACACGCAAAAATCACGAAAAAACAGGCAAAAAGGCGCCATTTTTGACGCTTTTTTGCCTGTTTTTCGAAGTGCCGCGGTTTTCGACGCCGGTTGCGCGGAGCCTATGCCGCGGACAGCGTCGAGAGCTTCGACTCGCGCTTCGCCTCGTAGGCGGCGATCAGGTCCGTCTTCTTCAGGATGTAGCCGAGTTCGTCCACGCCTTCGAGCAGGCACGTCTTCGAAAACGCATCGACCGGGAAATGGGTGGTCTGATCACCGGCGTAGGTTAACGTTTGCGTAGCCAGGTCGACCTTCACCGTCCCCGAAGCAGCGGTTTCGAGCAGCTTGGCGTGTACTTCGCGCGAGACTTCAACGGGCAGCAGGCCGTTTTTCAACGAGTTGTTCTTGAAGATGTCGGCGAAGCTCGTCGAGATGATCGCCCGGAATCCGAACTGCATCAGCGCCCAGGGGGCGTGTTCGCGTGACGAGCCACAGCCGAAGTTGTCGCCCGCGAGCAGCACCTGGCACTCCTTCGCGCCCGGCTGATTGAGGATGAAATCCGGCTTTGGTTTCCCCTCGGCATCGTAGCGGTAGTCGAAGAAGAGCTGATCGCCGAGGCCTGCCTTGGAGATCGTCTTCAGGAAGCGCGCCGGGATGATCTGGTCCGTGTCGATGTTATCGACGGGAAAGATGATGACCTTGCTCTCGAATGCGGTGAACTTTTCCATTTCCTGTTTCCTTAAGAAGACGATCTAACGGAGCAGCGTGCGCGGGTCGGTTACGACGCCGTTCACGGCACTGGCGGCGGCGGTTAGCGGGCTCGCGAGGAACGTACGCCCGCCCTTGCCCTGACGTCCTTCGAAGTTACGGTTCGACGTCGAGACGCTGTACTGGCCGGGCTGGAGTTGATCGCCGTTCATGGCGATGCACATCGAGCAGCCGGCCTCGCGCCACTCTGCGCCGGCCTCACGGAAGATCGTGTCGAGACCCTCGGCCTCGGCGGCGCGCTTGATGGGCTGCGAGCCGGGAACGACCAGCGTGCGGACGTTGGGGTTCACCTTCCGTCCCTTCAAAATCGACGCCGCGGCGCGCAGGTCCGAGAGCCGCGAGTTGGTGCAGCTTCCGATGAAGACCACGTTGACGGCGTGGCCGAGCAGCGGCTTGCCGGGTTCGAGGTCCATGTAACGGAGCGCCTTGGCGAGGGTCTCGCGTTCGGCGAGATCGCCGATTCCAGCCGGATCCGGCACGGAGCCGGTAATGGCCATACCCATGCCGGGGTTGTTGCCGAATGTGATCATCGGCTCGAGCGTGGAAGCGTCAATGCTGGTTTCCAGGTCATAGGTCGCGCCGTCGTCGGTCGGCAGAGCCTTCCAACGGGCCAGAGCAGCGTCCCAATCGGCGCCCTTCGGCGCGGCGGGACGACCGTTCAAATAGTTGTAGGTGGTGTCGTCGGGGGCGACCAGACCGGCTCGCGCGCCGGCTTCGATGGACATGTTGCAGACAGTCATGCGCTCTTCCATCGACAGCGCCCGGATAGCCGAGCCGGAGAACTCGAAGACGCAGCCCGTGCCCCCGCCGATGCCGATTTTGGCGATCAGGGCGAGGATGATGTCCTTGGCCGCGACGCCGGGGTGCAGCGTGCCATCCACCTTGACTGCGTAGCTTTTCGACTTGCGCTGCAGCAGGCACTGAGTCGCCAGGACGTGCTCGACCTCGCTGGTGCCGATGCCAAAAGCAAGAGCCCCGAACGCGCCGTGCGTGGCGGTGTGCGAGTCGCCGCAGACCACGGTCATGCCCGGCTGCGTATAGCCGTTCTCTGGTCCGACGACGTGGACGATGCCGTTCCGGTTGCTGAAGAAGTCAAAGAGCGGGATACCGAATTCCTTGCAATTCGCCGTGAGCTGTTCGACCTGGGCGAGTGCGATCTTGTCGACGATGGGCAGCGACTTATCCGTGGTCGGCGTCGAGTGGTCGCAGGTCGCGATCGTCAGATCGGGCCGGCGGACTTTCAAGCCCCGCTGGCGGAGACCGGAGAAGGCCTGGGGCGAGGTGACTTCGTGGACGAGATGGAGGTCGATGTAGAGTAGCGCGGGTGCGCCTTGCGGCTCGTCGACGACGTGCGAATCCCAGAGTTTTTCGATGATGGTACGTGGGTGGGACATGGTTTTCTTCTGCCAGGCTTTCTCTTCGATTTTATGCGAGTTGCGGGGCCTGGAGGCCCCGCGCGGCTCTGGAGAGCCGCCCCACTTGTTACAGTGCTTCGCAGATCGCGTCGCCGACTTGCGTGGTCGTGGCCGGAGCGGCTTTCGGTTTCAGGTCTGCCGTCACACGGCCGCTATCGAGAATCGTCTCGATGGCGCGGTTGACCGCGGCGGCCTCTTCCAGCAGGCCGAAGCTGTATTCGAGCATTGCCGCAACGCTTCCGATTGCGCCGAGCGGGTTGGCCTTGTCCTGGCCGGCAATGTCCGGCGCAGAGCCGTGTACAGGCTCGTAAAGGCCGGTGAATGCGCCCGAGGGCCGCTTTTCGCCGAGCGAGGCAGAGGGCAGCATGCCGATGGAGCCGGCGATGACGGCGCCCTCGTCGCTCAGGATGTCGCCGAACATGTTCTCGGTAACCACGATGTCGAAGCGCCGTGGGTTCAACACCAGTTGCATGGCGCAGTTGTCGACCAGCACGTGCTCCAACTCGACGTCGGGGTAACCTGCGGCGACCTCGACCATTACGCGCCTCCAGAGCTGCGAAGTCTCCAGGACGTTGGACTTGTCTACCGAGGAAACCTTCTTGCGGCGCTGCGTGGCCAGGTGGAAGGCCATGCGCCCGATGCGCGCGATTTCCGAGCGCGTGTAGGTCATCGTGTTGGTGCCGCGCTCGGTATCGCCGGAGCCTTCGATGCCGCGCGGCGTGCCGTAGTAGATGCCGCCCGTCAGCTCACGGACGATGATCATGTCGGTGCCCTCGACGCGCTCGTTCTTGAGCGGCGAAGAGTCGATCAGCGAGCGGTACGTCCGCACCGGGCGCAGGTTCGCGTAGACGCCCAGGATCTTGCGGATGCCGAGCAGGCCGCGTTCCGGACGCTGGAGCGGCGGCGCGTTGTCGAATTCGGGGAGACCCACGGCGCCGAGCAAAGTAGCATCGGCCTCGCCGGCGAGACGAGCGGTTTCATCCGGCATCGGCTGGCCCGTTTTATGAATGGCGATGCCGCCGAGCAGGCCTTCGGTGAGAACGAGCGTGTGGGAGAATTTCTCCGAGACGCGGCGGAGGACCTTGACGGCCTCCCGCGTGACTTCCGTCCCGATGCCGTCACCGGGCAGCGCCAATACTTTCAACTGCATCTAACTATTATCAACTCCTCAAATTGGGGCTGGGGATAACGGAGGACGGCAGGCTACGGGGAGCCCGCCACGCCACCGCACGGAACGGGCGGGCGCTGGAGCGCCGCCCCACACAGATCTCAGTCGCCCGCGACGGCCGCGTCCGTCTTCATCCGCTCGCTGGCCTTCAACGTGAGAAGGATGGCCAGGATCTCCTGGTCGGAGACGTTCTTCTTGCGGTCGGCGATTTCGATGAAGCCCTTGTAGACGACGTCGAGCTCTTCCTTGGAAACCTGGTAGCCGAGGTGCTCGCATTTCGACCGAAGCGCGTGACGGCCGCTGTGCTTTCCGAGCACCAGGCGCCCCTCGGGAATGCCGATGCTTTTCGGATCGATGATCTCGTAGGTCGACTTGTTTTTCAGGTAGCCATCCTGGTGGATGCCCGCCTCGTGGGCAAATGCGTTCTGCCCGACGATCGCCTTGTTCGGCTGCGGTCCGAAAGCGATATATTCGGTGAGCAACTTGCTTGCCGGATAGAGATGCTGAGCGTGAATGCCGGTGGAGTACGGCAGTTGATCCTGACGCACGCGGAAGGCCATCACGACCTCCTCAAGCGCGCAATTGCCCGCCCGCTCGCCGATGCCGTTGATGGTGCATTCGATCTGGCGGGCGCCGGCCACGACGGCTGCGATGGAATTCGCCGTCGCCAGGCCCAGGTCATCGTGGCAATGCACGCTGATGATGGCGGTATCGCCGACCGCCGCCGTCATGCGGGCGATCAATATGGCGTATTCGTGCGGGACCGAGAAGCCGACCGTGTCGGGGAGATTGACGGTGCTGGCTCCGGCGGCGACCACGGCGCGGGTCACCTGTTCCAGATAGTCGTAGTCGGTACGCGTGGCGTCTTCGGCGGAGAACTCGACGTCGTCAGTGAACTGGCGAGCCAGTTCCACGGCCGCGCAGGCCTCTTCGAGAACCTGCTGGCGCGACTTCTTCAACTTGTACTTCAGGTGGATGTCGCTGGTTGCGATAAAGGTGTGAATGCGAGGCCGGCGCGCCGGTTCCAGCGCACTCGCCGCCCGCTGCACATCGAGCGTACAGGATCGCGCAAGCGCCGCGACACGGACCCACGGAAGCTCGTTAGCCACCGAGCGGACCGCTTCGAAGTCACCCTCGGAGGCGATGGGGAAGCCCGCCTCGAGGATGTCTACCCCTAGCTCCGCCAGCTTGTGCGCCATGCGAAGCTTTTCGGGGACGTTCATACTGCACCCGGGGGATTGCTCGCCGTCCCGGAGCGTGGTGTCAAAGATATAGACGCGATTTTTGTCCTGCGTTTCGGCCATGGGTATGAGGCTCTCCTTTTTGCCGGAATGCGGATGGAAGCCATCCGGCTACGGGTGATCCCGCCGGGCGGCCTGTTTCTCCGGCGCGGCGGGGGACTTTCCCTATTGTCATCGCGCGGACCACGATTCGACAAATTTATAGTGCCACGATTTCGCATAAAGCGATCGAATTTGATAAACTTCGCAAATGTAAGGTCGCGTTCGCATTCGAATCCTAAGGACCGACGATGGAACTGTATCCTCTAAAGGTGTTTTTGACCGTCGCGACAGAGAGAAGTTTTTCTCGCGCTGGGGAGAAGCTGCTCCGGACGCAGCCTGCGATTTCGCTGGCAGTTCAGCGGTTGGAACACGAACTGGGCGAGAAGCTGCTGGACCGGACCGGCCGCGAGATGATCCTGACCGACGCGGGGAGGATCGTGCTGGAGTTCTGCCGGCGCTTTGAAAACCTCGAGCGAGAGATGGAGAACTCGCTCGCCGAACTGCGCGACATGGCGTCGGGTCGATTGGTGATCGGCGCCAATGAAACGACGTCGCTGTACCTGATGCAGCACATTGTGAGCTACCGGCGGCAGTATCCGAAGGTGAAGGTGCAGGTGCGGCGGTCGCTGTCGAGCCGCGTGCCCGCGCAGTTGATCGATGGCGATCTGGAACTGGGCGTGATCACCTACGATCCGGAGGACGACCGGCTGGAGTCAAGGGTCATTTTCAGCGATCATCTGTGCTTTATCGTGAGCCCGGCGCACCGGTTCGCCCATCGCGAGTCAGTCTCGATCCGCGAACTCGGCATGGAGACTTTCATCGCGCATAACGTATTCTCACCGTATCGCGACATCGTACTGAAGGCGTTTCAGCGGGCGAAGGTGCCGTTGAACATGGACGTCGAGATGCCCACGGTGGAGACGATCCGCAAAATGGTGGCGCGCAATGAAGGTGTGGCGTTCCTGCCCAAGATGTGCGTGGAACACGATTTCGAGCAGGGCACTCTGAAGGAAGTGCGAGTGGAAGAACTGAGCATGGAGCGCAAGATCCGGCTCGTCTACCCGGCGCGGCGCGCATTGAGCCATGCCGCGAGAGCATTTCTGGAGATCGTGATGGGGCCGGAAGCGGCGGCGCATGAGGCCAATGGATCGAGTCCTGTACACACTGGTTTAAAGGCCTGAATCAGCAACGGTGTTCGGTGGAGGAGTGTTGTGGCGCACGCCTCCAGTGCGCCGGGTCGAGATTCGTCTCGCCGCTCGTTATGTCGAAGGCATGGTGGCAGGAAGGCCGGTTCGGCACGCCAAAGCGTACGCCACAGACTCTTCTCTACGCCGCCATGTTGACCACTTCAAAGTGGAAGCGCTCGGGCGGAAATGCCGGATTGGGCGCCGGACTCAATTGCGCCCGGGTCTCAAACGCCGTGGTGGCGATCTTGCCCTGCAAATACATCAGGAACTGATCGGAGAAGCATCGCAGTGGCGGAGGCTGGCGGAAAGCGAGCCGCATGCCGACGGCGCTCTCGGGCTCGATGCCCTGCGTATCGACGTCCTTGTCGCGCAGCAGCGTGACGAAGCTCACCCGGCTCGCGCGCGGCCAGAGATCGGGCCGCAGCAAGGGGCGCAGCTCCAGCCGCGTCTCGAACGTGGTCTCGCACTGGCGAATCCATTCGAGGATCGAATCGCCCAGCCGCCACTGGTTGACCAGCCCCTGGTAGTGCTCCACCAGTTGCAGCGCCAGTTCCAGCTTGCGCTGTTCGAGCATCTCGGAAATCTGCGCAATTTCGATCACCGGCGGCGGGAGCATATCCTCGCTCTCAACCACATGACTCGCCATCTGCATGGCCCGCTCCATCTGATTCGCCTCTCTGGCCGGGCGGATCAGCAGCGGGGGGAGTTCATGTGTCCGTTCCCCAGGTATCTCGACGAATTGGCGGCCACCTACGATATTCATAGAGCCTCCTCTTTCGGTCTGCGGCTACTGGGCCGGTGTCTTCCGCGAGGTCTTTTCTGACCAGCGCGGAAAAGCGTCTCTCGATTGTAGGGACGAAGCGGTCGCTATACAAGGTTCCATTCGATTTAGTCGTAATTTTGATGGCGCTCTCCGTCGGTTGCTGCCAGCCGCTCTGCTGGCGGTAGCGACGACAATAGGAACAATGGCCCTCAAGCAGACTCATCCCCCGGTCGCGGCGGTCCGCCCGCACGCCATCACGCAGCACGGCGAGACGCGGGTCGACAACTACTTCTGGCTGCGCGAAAAAGAAAACCCTGAAGTTCGCGAGTATCTCGAGGCCGAGAACGCCTGGACCGCGGAACAGATGCGCGACACCGAGCCGCTGCAGGAGCAGCTTTATCGCGAGATCGTCGGCCGCATTCAGGAGACCGATACGTCGGCGCCGGTGCGCAGCGCCGGCTGGCTCTATTACAGCCGGACGGTCGCCGGTGCGCAATACCGCATCTACTGCCGCAAGCGCGATGGAAGCAACGGCGAGGAAGAGATCCTGCTCGATGCAGACCAGGCGGCCGAGGGTCTCGCCTACTTCCAACTGGGCGTGTTCAAGCCCAGTTCCGATCACACGCTGCTCGCCTACTCGATCGACACCGAGGGTGACGAGGACTTCACGGTTTTCTTCAAAAACCTGCGAACCGGAGAACTGCTGCCCGACCACATCACGAACACTTACTACTCGTTCGAATGGGCGGCCGACAATCGCACCGTGTTTTACAACATCCTCGATGAGGCGCGGCGGCCTTACAAGGTGATGCGCCACACCCTGGGCGAGGATCCGTCAAAGGATGTCGAGGTCTATCACGAGACCGACGAGCGCTTCGAGGTGGACATCGACCGCACGCGCGATCGCGCATATCTGCTGCTCGACAGCCACAGCCATACGACTTCGGAGACGCGCTTCCTGCCGGCTGGCCAGCCTACTGGCGAATTCATGCCCATCGTCGAACGCGTGCAAGGCGTCGAGATGGACGTCACGCATCACGCAGGCCGCTGGTACATCCGCACCAGCGACGGCGCGCCGAACTTCCGTCTGGTCTCGGCGCCGGTCGGCAATTCGGTGAAAGCAAACTGGCGTGAGGAGATCCCCGCGCGACAAGACGCGACGATCGAGGCCGTCGATGCATTTTCCGGTTTCCTGGTAGTGAGCGAGAGATATGATGCGTTGCCGCAGATCCGCATTCGCGACTTCCGCACGGGCGCCGAGCACTATGTGCAAGTACCCGATCCGGTTTACACCGTGGAGGCGGAGCCAGGCGGCGATTATGCCACGCCGGTTGTGCGCCTGACCTACTCTTCGCTGACCACGCCTGAGACCGCCTACGACTACGACATGGGCGAGCGGACGCTGAGCGTGGTGAAACGGGAAGCGGTGCTGGGCGGCTTCGACCGCGAGAACTACGCGACCGAACGGATGGAGGCAACGTCGGCGGACGGAACGACCATCCCGATTTCGTTGCTCTACCGCAAGGGCCTCAAACGCGACGGCTCGCATCCGGCGTTGCTCTACGGTTATGGCTCGTACGGCATCAGCATCGACGCGAGCTTCTCGCACGTGCGGCTATCGCTTGTGGATCGCGGGTTCGTGTATGCGATCGCGCACATCCGCGGCGGCGGCGATCTGGGCAAGAGCTGGCACGAGGCCGGCCGCATGGCCAACAAGACGAATACGTTTCAAGACTTCCTGGCCGCGGCGGAGGCGCTCATCGGGGCAGGCTTCACGAATTCAAGACGGCTCGGGATCATGGGCGGCAGCGCCGGCGGGCTGCTGATGGGCGCGGTACTGAACCTGCGTCCCGATCTGTTTGGAGCGGCCATCGCGAAGGTGCCCTTCGTCGATGTGCTGAGCACCATGTCCGACGCGACGTTGCCGCTCACTGTTGGAGAGTACGAAGAGTGGGGCAACCCGGAGCAGCCGGAGCACTACGCCCGAATCCGCGCCTACTCGCCGTATGACAACGTGCGCCTGGCGGACTACCCGCAACTGCTGGTGACCGCCGGGTTGAACGACCCGCGCGTCAGCTATTGGGAGCCCGCCAAGTGGGTGGCGAAGCTGCGCGCCTGCAGTTCGAGCTCGAAGCTGTTGCTGCTGAAGACCAACATGGGCGCCGGACATTTCGGGGCATCGGGCCGCTACGAGCGCTATCGCGAGACCGCGCTCGACTATGCGTTCCTGCTGAAGGCGTTGGGGGGCGAACCAGGCAAATGACAGGAGAAGCGCCCCATTACGTGGGAATGCAAATCTCCCGGTTTGATATCATTCGGCTTCATGGCTCCGACGACGGCGTACTCCATTGGAGTGGATCTGGGCGGCACGAATCTACGCGCTGCCGCTGTGGACCGCGCTGGCCAATTCCTCGGCAAACAGGGCGGGTCTATCCGCCTTCGGGAGGGCCGCGAGTCGGTGGTGAGCGACATTGTCGCGTCCATCCAGGCGCTGCGGGAGCGCTTTGGCGAGCAGGAGTGCGCGGGCGTCGGCGTGGCCGTTCCCGGCTTCATCCGTTTGAAAGAAGGCGTCGTCGAGAACTCGGCGAACTTGCCATCGCTCGAAGGCTTTCCGTTGCGCGATGAAATCAACCAGCGGCTCGGCACGCCCGTCATCCTGGAGAACGACGCCAACGCGGCGGCGCTCGGTGAGAAGTGGCTCGGAGCGGGCCGTGACGTGGACGACCTGGTGCTGCTGACGCTCGGCACGGGCATCGGCGGAGGCGTCATTCTCGACGGCCGCATCATGCGCGGCCGCGATGGCATGGCCGGCGAGTTCGGGCATATGACCGTGATCCCCAATGGCAACCCGTGCGGTTGCGGCAATACGGGCTGTCTGGAGAAGCATGCTTCGGCGACAGCCATCTCGGTGATGGCGCGGCTGCTGCAACTCGGCGAAATGCTGACGGCCGAGCAGGTGTTTCGCATCGCCACCGAAGGCAGCGGTGAAGACGCAATCAAGGCGCGCCGCATCTTCGAACTCATGGGCGTCGCCCTGGGCATCGCCATCGGGAATCTGGTGAATGTTTTCAACGCGCCGCTCTACCTTTTGAGCGGCGGTCCACTGCCGGCCTGGAATCTCTTCGCCCCAACAATGATCGCGGAGGCGCGCAAGCGTAGCTTCACTTTCAGGAGCACCGGGACGAGGATAGAGAAGGCACTGCTGGGCAACGAGGCGGGCTTATACGGAGCGGCCTATCTGCCATTTCTGGAAGTGGGCGAGCCCGCGGGAGTTTAACAATGAAGCGGGCGGGCCCGCTGAGCTTTCATAATAGGACTGTGGCCTCATCCAGACGCCGCGAACGACGGAGTTCAAACTCATGTACTGGCTAGGAATCGACATTGGCACCGGCGGCAGCCGCGCGCTGCTTATCGGCGAAAAAGGCGCCTTCGTGGCGGGCTTCACCGCTCCGCATCAGGAGATGGCGATGGAGCGTCCCGGCTGGGCCGAGCAAGACCCGCGGGATTGGTGGGACGCCGCGCAGAAGGCCGTCAAGGGCGTGCTCGAAGCCGCGGGCGCCAAGGGCGAGGACGTCCAGGCCATCGGCCTCTCCGGCCAGATGCACGGCCTCGTGCTGCTCGATGCGGCCAACGAGGTCATCCGGCCGTCGCTGATCTGGTGCGATCAGCGGAGCCAGGCGCAGGTCGATTTCGTCAATTCAAAGGTTGGCAAAGACGACGTCGTCACCTTCACCGCGAACCCGATGCTGACCGGCTTCACGCTGCCGAAGCTGCTGTGGGTGCGCGACAACGAGCCGGCGAATTTCGAGCGGGCGCGCAAGTTCCTTCTTCCGAAAGACTATGTGCGCTTCCGCCTGACCGGCGAGCACGCCACGGAAGTCTCCGACGCCTCCGGCACGGGACTGCTCGACGTGGTGCGCCGCCGCTGGTCGAATGAAATGGTCGAGCGGTTGAAGCTCGACAAGAGCCTCTTGCCGAAGCTTTACGAGTCGGTGGACGTCACCGGCAAGCTGAGCAAGCTGGCCGCGAAGGCGACGGGTTTGAAAGAGGGCACACCGGTTGTGGGCGGCGCGGGCGATCAGGCCGCGAGCGGCATCGGCAATGGCATCGTCGGACCCGGCGTGGCGTCGTGCACCATCGGCACCTCGGGCGTGGTCTTCGCTTATCTCGACAAACCGCAGTACGACCGCAAGGGCCGCGTGCACACCTTCTGCCACGCCGTGAAGGGCAAGTGGCACGTGATGGGCGTGACACAAGGCGCGGGGCTGAGCCTGCAGTGGTTCCGCAACCAGCTCGCGCCCGGCGTGGAATATGACGCGCTCACGGCCGAGGCGGCCACCGCGCCGCCGCTGAGCAACGGCCTGTACTGGCTGCCGTACCTGATGGGCGAGCGTACGCCGCACCTCGATCCGTACGCCCGCGGCGGCTGGATCGGACTCACCAACAAGCACACGCGCGCCGACCTGATCCGCTCGATCATCGAAGGCGTCAGCTTCAGCCTGCGCGACTGCCTCTCCATCATCCACGAGGACATGAACCTCGACATCGCCAAAGTGCGCGTCTCCGGCGGCGGTGCGAAGAGCCCGTTCTGGCGCCAGATGCTGGCCGACATCTTCTCGTCGAGTGTCACGACGCTGGCCAACACCGAAGGCTCGGCCTACGGCGCGGCGCTGCTCGCGCTGGCCGGTGCGGGACCTTACGCCTCGGTAGAAGACGTCTGCGCCACAGCGATCAAAGAAGTGAGTAGCGTCGTTCCGGCTCCGCACGAATGCGCGGTCTACCAGCGCGGCTATGAAGTCTACGGCGTGCTGTATCCGACGCTGAAGCCGATCTACGGATTGATTCACCAGATGTCGTAGGGCGGTCCGGACATCGGATATGGCCAGGAACGTGGAAGACATAATCCGGGAACTCGGTCCCGCTCAGCGCAAGCGCGTCGAGACCCGCGCGGCGGAATTGATTGCCGAGGAAATGACTTTGCGGGAGTCGCGGCGCGCGCGGAAGCTCAAGCAAGTCCGGATGCCCAAGACGCTCGGCATTGCGCAAGACAGCCACCTTGCAAGGGTCCCGCGGATTCTTCGCTATCCGTGATCTGAGCCGGCAGGGTGATAGGATGACCGGGAACCTGAGGTTCCTATGGCATCATCCGATACTCGCCGATCTTTCCTTGAACGCAGCCTCCTGTTGGGGGCCGCATTGTGGCCACTGGAAGGTGCGGCGCGCTCGCGCGTCAAAGTCAGCGCGAGCGGAACGCCGGCGCTTGCCGAGAAGGAGATGCTGCGCGGGCTGCTCGCCCTGCGCCTGAGCGCGGAGGTTCGTTTCGAGAACCCGGGCGAGGCGAGCGTCGCGGGCGACCGGCGCGTCGTTTTGCGCATCGATAAGACAGGGCTTCCGCACGAGGAAAGCTACGAGATTCGCGCGAACGGAGCTGACGTGATCGTGCGCGGCGCGAGCGAGCGCGGATTGCTCTGCGGCGTCTTCGAGTTTCTGGAGCGGCAGGGCGCGGTGTTCGGCATCGATGGCGAGAACTACCCTCCGGAGCCGGCGCGTGAACTCGTCGTACCTGGCAGCGGGCAGAGCTGGACGAGCACGCCCCGCTTTTCGGTGCGCGGTCTGCTGCCTTGGCCGGACTTCCTCAACTGCATCACGATGTACAACGAGGAAGACTTCCGGGCGTACTTCGAAGCGATGCTGCGGATGCGCATGAACACCTTCGGCATGCACGTCTACACGCAGAAGGAGCAGTGGGCCGAGAGTTACCTCAACTTCGAATTCGCGGGCGCGGGGCATCTCGCGTATCTCGACAACACGGCTTCGAATCGATGGGGCTACCTGCCCGAGCGCACCTCGCGTTTCGGCATGGGATCGTCGCAGTATTTCGACGGCGAGGTCTTCGGCTCGGACGCGACGCGGCTTGGACGCAACACCTGGGAGATCGCGGAAAACACGCAAAAACTGCTAAAAAACGCCCTTTCTTACGCGAAAAAGCTGGGTATTCACACCGGCGTCGGATTTGAGCCCTACCAGATTCCCGACGAGATCTACCGCGCTCTGCCGCCCGAGGCGCGGTTTGAAGACCACAATGCGCGCCCGCGCTTCGACCCTTCTTCCTACACCGGGCGGAAACTACTGGAAGCACGCCTCGACAATCTGCTGAACTCCTACCCGGACGTCGACCACGTCTGGCTGTGGGAAGACGAGGGCGCGAATTGGGACAGCCGCAGAGAGGGCGTTCCGCTGCCCGCAACGGCGTTCCAGTTGACCTACGATTACCTGCGCCGACACGCGCCGGGCAAGCGCCTGATCATCAGCGGCTGGGGCGGCGTGGCGCGTCACTTTGCGGATCTGCACAAGGTGCTGCCGGAGGAGATCGTCTTCTCGTGCCTGAGCGACTCGCTCGGTTGGGACCCGGTGCACGAAGTATTCGGTCAACTGGGTTCGCGCGAGCGCTGGCCGATCCCGTGGCTCGAAGACGACCCATCGATGTGGCTCGCGCAGTTCCACGTCAACCGCTTCAAGCGCGACGTCGACCTTGCGGACCGGTACGGCTGCCAGGGCATGCTTGGCATTCACTGGCGCCATCGCATCGTCGATCCTACGGCAACGTTCTTCGCGCGTGCGATGTGGGACAAGGGCTATCAACCGGACGCGCACTATGCCGCGTATGCGAGGTCGCAAGCCAGCGGCGAGCGGGCAGGCAAGTATGGCCGCATCCTGAGCGACATCGATCGGAACCAGACGCTGCTGCGCACGGGAACCGACGTGGTGAAAGACGGCCATGTCATGCAGAACGCGTTCACCGGCGACTACTCCGAAGCCTTTGAATATTGGACTTCGTCGAAGGTCACCGACAAAGTGCGGGCCTCGCAGCAGCAGGCCGCGCGCGAGCTGCGCTCTGTCACCGACTCCGCGCCGGCGGTTGAGAAGGACCGGATGGAGCACGTCACGCGGCATGTCGAGTTCATGGCGCACTATGCCGAGGCGTGGATCTATGCACAGGCCCTCGATGAAGTGTTGAAGCGTGCGGTTTCACTGCGCAAGAACAAGCAGAAGACCGAGGCGAAAGCGCTGGTTGAGAAAGAGGGACTGCCGATCTGGCTGAAGCTCGCGCCAGAGGTGCGGCAGGCGATCCTGCGCTTCCACGGCGCGGTGGCCACACGCAATGACATGGGCACGCTGGCGTCGATGCAGAACAAGTTCGTGCGCATCGCGCTCGACCGCCTGCCGTTGTCGATGGCCGAGTTTCTGGATGCCATGCCCACCCAAGTCGAAGCCGCGGTGAAAGCCGCGCGCCAGCCCGATACGGAAACGCCGGCGCGGTTGATCGTGCCCGTGCGTCCGACCATGCTCGGCAAGGGCGAGAAGGTTCGCATTCTCGCCGTCATTCCGGGCACGGGCGCGGTTGGCGCGGTCCAGCTCAGAATGCGTCCGGTCGGGTCTACGCAATGGGTGGAGCGGCCGTTCAAGCTCCTGGGCCGCAGGACCTGGGAGGCGTGGCTGGAATTGGCCGCCGCGACGGGTGCGGTGATGGAGTATGCAGTCGAGGCCAGCGTGGGAGGCAAAGCGTTGCGCGCTCCCGTTGAGGGCGTTTATCGTCTGACCGTGTGCTGAGGGCTAGTCGTGCCCGAGGACCAGGTGTCAAAGCAGGATGAAGTCCTGTAGCAGAAAGCTACTCGCGCCCTCCGGCGGCCTCACGGCGCATAGCCGCCCGCCGAGAGGATGGCCTCGCCCAGCATGTCTTTGCGATTGGCGGCGCGAGTGTCTGGCAACGCGTCCGGCTTGAACTGCGCGACAATGCGTGCGGGCTCCCACTCCATGCTCTCCTCGCGAGTGATCTGGCGGCGTGGATCGAAGCGACCCTCGGTCACATAGCCCACAGCCAAGGTGCCCGCGATCAGCGGGTGCAAGACAACCAGCGGGACGGCGTATTTCTTCGACATAAGGAGCGATTCGAGCACGCCGCGCGTCTTCTTGCTGCGCGGCGAGTCGCCGCCGATTTGGGGAATCACGAAGCTCGTGAGGTGCAGCTCCGGGTGCTTCCGGCCATACTTCACCAGCGACTTGGCGATTTGCTTTGGCGTCGTCAGCCCGGCGTCGGCGAGAAGGCTGCGACGGGCGGCGCGGGGATAGTAGGCGTTGATCACCGTGCGCGCAAAGTCGGCGCAGTTGTGAAAGAAGAGATTGAAGTGGGCGCGGTTCGTTTGTGAGTTGAGCCGCTCGATCAGCCGGTCGTCCTGTTCCCCGGTCGTCTCGATCTTGAAGCTGTAGATCCTTCGGTCGTAGGACGATCCCACCAACTGGATCCATTCGCCGTCCGGCGTCTCCCCGTCTTTGTCATCGGGGACGATTTCGTGCAGCGCCTTCTGGCGATACGCTTCCCGCAAGTCCACGATTGCCTGTTCGCTGGCATAAAGCGGGACATCCTCCGGACTCTCGACAGCATAGAGATAGGGGATCAGTGGGATGGCCAGCCAGTCGTAGCCCGCGACCTCGTGATAGCGGCTGATCACCACTCCGCTCTCGCCCGCCGCGCAGCGGCGCAGGTGGTGCGGTGAGTCGGCGCAAATATTCGAGAAGTACAGAGCGGCGTGTCCGGTCGGGTTCATGGCGCCGAAGAGGCCGAATGGCTCCTCCAGTAGAAAGGCCATCTCCGCGTTGGCTCGTGGCGCTCCAACGCAGACGCAGACCGTGAGCGCCAATAAAAGGTTCTGTAGTCTGGCGAAGGCTCCTCTCATGCCCAACATCCCTTCAAACCCGGGAGATGCATGGCATGGCGCGCGGGTTACATCACAATCGCCCGTAGCGTGAAGGATGATCGTACGAGCCATGTAAGCTGCATAAATAAAAAGGCTTGTGCCTCAACACGAGAAAGTAAACAGTGCGCGACTGCGCGAGTTCACGTGCTGGCGGAGTCCATCTGTGCGAAGGCAACTCTGGCCTGACCCGGAACTGGTCCCGCGGCACGCCTCTGTTGCTCGCGCCCTGGCATTGAATCGCGCGACGCACCTATCTGAAACTGGCTCCCCAGGCCAGATCAACGGGATGGCTCAGAGCGCCGTGAACGTGCTCACGTCCCATGCGGGATTGCCTCGAAGCTCCACGCCAGTCCCATAGAGCGAGCGGACGTCCGCGATGGGCATCGCCTGGCCGCGCGAGTTCACCGCGCCCGCCAGGACGATGGCGCGGGGACTTGCCAGGCGCGCGACGAAGGGCAGATCCGTCCTGGTGAGGACGCCGGGCAGGAAGCTTGAAAAAGGCTCGGAGTAGCTGTCGCCTTCGAGCAGGCTCGACCACGAGACAAGCCCGTGCGCGAGGTAGGCCGTGTGGATCTCTGGGTCGAGGGCGGTCGCGCAGAGGGCAGGCACCGTCATGTGACCGTTGGCGCATAGGACGACCCGGCGGTCGCCGCCGCGCCAGTCCCGAACGGCCCGCGTCATGGCGAGGATGTCCTGCACGCGCTGGCCGAGCAGCGGGTGGCCGAGGATCAACGACGCCCATGCGTAGGACTCCTCCACCGCGTGCGGCGCTGTGTAGCCCGGGTTGCCGCGGCCGACCTCGGGCGCCAGATCGCCGATGCCGCGCACGTCGAAGGCGCACACGATGAAACCCGCTGCTGCGAGTTGATGGTAGAGACCGCCTTCGCGCCAACTGTGAGTGCGCCCGCCTTCATCGAGCATCAAAAGCAACGGACGTTGCTCAGAGTGAGGACGAAGGACAGGATGCGTGGCGGGCTGGGGCGCAAAGAGGAAGGCGGGCAGGAATACGCCCGGCGCGGACTCCACCTCGAAGGTCTCGACATCGCAGCTCTCGGCATGGTCTTTCATCATCGGGAGCGCCCTGGACGCCGGTGTTGCGTCGAGCCGCAACAGCGATCGGAGCTCGGCGGCGTCGATGGGTCCGGGGGTTGCCGCTGCGATCGGCGGGCGCGCGGCCTGGACGCCTACGAGGAGTTGCTGCTCCGGTTCGGGCGAGACTTCCGGCTCGCGTACGGCGTGGTTCGCGCCGTGCAGCCAGCGCTCGAGAAACTCATACGAGTACAGCCGCATCTGGTGTGTGAGTGCGTGCGGCAAAGCGGTGGTTTTCCACTCGATGTGATCCCGAGCGCCCAGCACGTCGTACATGCGGCGCAGCTTGTCGAACTCCTCCTCGCCGCTGGTGAGATACGACGGCGAGTACGTGCCGAAGGAATCGTGCTCGCTCACGATGACGAGCAGCGGCTTGGGCGCCATGGGATAGAGCAGGTCCCAGCGGTCGAAACCGAGCGGGCCGGAGTTGACGAAGTCCTGCTCGGCGTCGTCGGTGGAGCCGGGCGGGTTGAAGCCGGCGCAGGCGAAGTTCTCGGTGTTGCCCGACGAGACGACGGCGCAAGAGAGCCGGTCGTCTACGGCGGCGAGCAGCATGGTCAAAGTCGCGCCGCCCGACTGTCCCATGGAAGCGAGGCGCCTGGCATCGACCATGGGCAGCGCGGCGAGCACGTCGAGGCTGCGCACGGCGTCCCAGAGTTGGAGGCGCGTGGCCGTGTCGCCGACCAGCAGCATCTGGCGGCCTGCGCGCGAGTGCTCCTCATCAGCATCGCCGGCGTGAAGGTAAGTGCGCTCGCCTTGCCCCATCGGGTCGAAGGCCAGCACGACATAGCCGAGACGCGCCAGGCCCTGGCAGCACTTCTGATAGGACTCGTAGGCCTTGCCGTTCAGGCTGTGGCCCATCTGGAACAGGACGCCGGGGAACGGACCTTCAGACGTGGTGGGGATGTAGAGATTCGCGGGGATACGCAGCTCGGGCCGGCTCTCGTAGCTGAGCTTTTCCAATCGGTAACCACTGCGCTCGAAGCCGTCCGCCTGCTTGGTTTCCAAAGGCGTGCGCTCGGGCTGGCCTCCGATGAGTTCCCACAGAGTCCGGCGCACCCACTTCTGGCGGGCGCGCACATCGGCGGGAGTCTTCACCAGTTCCAGCGCGGCGTTGCGGCGCTCGTAGGCATCGCGCGCGAGCGCCGCGAGATAGTCCGGCAGGCAGCGGGCGTAAAGACGAAACCGCGGCGCGCCGAGAGCCGCGGCTCCGCCGAACAGAGTTAACAGCGCTGTGCGACGTGTCACTCTTAGAAGGTAATCCGAAGCAGCAAGCGATGGTACGGCATTCAGCGGGTTCGGCCATGCCGAATGGCGGAAAAGCGCGACGCGCCAGTTCCCCGATGGGGCGGTTCAAGCCAGGTGCATGGCGAGCCGCGCCTTGCGAATGGCAAGCCTTGCCGGTACACTCAGACACTGTGCCGGCGGGTGCATGATTCTGACGTCAAAAGCGAGCACAAAGCGTTAATGCGAAGATGCCGATCATTTGTCCTTTCCACGCGTGTCCCTTCCACGCGCGGATGCGCCTTGTTGCTGCGGAAGGCGAATCCCATCGCTCAGAGGGAGATCCCCTGCCAAATGGCATGGCATGGGCAGTGCGCCGCATAGAAACCGGAGGGTGATGTGAAACAGGAAGCTTGCTCAATAATCCGGCATGACAAAGCCATGTGGATTGCACTACTCGCTCTCTCCATTTTTCCTCTGCAAGCACCGGCACAGTCTTCGAAATCCGTGGCGGTCACGATTTATCGGCCATCAGGCAGCATCCTGGGGAATACGATGTTGAGTTGCGATCACAACAAATACAAGATTGTTGTTTTTCGCGATGGCCGGAAAATGATGAGGATTCAGAAGGGCAGTTTTGTTACGCTGCGCTTGCCGGTTGGCCACTACGCCTTTAAGAGTACCCGTTCCAAAACGCTGGAAATCGACCTCAAAGCCGGTGAACAGTACTTTATTCGACCGCGCCAGACATGCGGGGGCGCCTTCCTCGCTCAAGAAGCCGTCGAACTGGTCGCGTGTGAGGAAGCTACGACGGAAGCGCAGCCGCTGAGTCCAATCGATGCGAATGATATGTACATAGACAAAGACCTTGTCGAAAATGTCAGCCACTATTCGGGGATCTGCAGGGAAAGACCGGTGTTTTGACGCGACTTGGATTCGTGTAACATTGTCTGCGCCCAGCAATTCCCCCGGGAATTGGGCGCGCGTTGCGGGCTCCTTTTCCCAATCATAATAGCGCCATGAGCGTATTCGATTTGCTGTTCATTGCCGTGCTCCTGGCGACGGCGGTGACCCTGCTCAGCGCGGTAATCCTTGCGCTCCGTGGCAGAGGCGCGTACGCTCTCGTGCTGCTTCAGAGATGGTGCCTCTGCGCGGGGGCGTATCTTGGCATCGTAGTTCTCTCCTCCGTGTTCTGGCCCCGGACCGTTCTTGAAGTGGGCGAGCGGCGATGTTTCGACGACTGGTGCATCGCCGTCGAGAATGCGAGCCGGCAGGAGGCGCCAGGAGGCGTCTCTTACCGGGTTACGCTCCGGCTGTCGAGCAGCGCGCTCCGGGTAACCCAACGCGAGAATAGCGTGGTCGTCTATCTGGCCGATCAACGCGGGCGCCGCTACGACCCGGCTCCCGACCCATCGGCGGTCGCCATGAACGTTCAGCTTGCGCCTCAGGAATCTGTTGCGGCCATACGTTCCTTTGCAGTGCCCGCGAATGCCCGCGAACTGGGCCTGGTGATCGACCACGAGGGCGGGTTTCCCATTGGCTGGTTCATCCTCGGTTATGAAACCTGGTTTCACAAGCCGACGATTGTGCGGCTGAACGTGAATTAATCCGGATACGGATCGAGAGCTTCCCATTCCGACCTGCGTCGTCAGCGTTGTCGGAGGCCCAAAGGCGGGCGAACGAATCTGGATGGCGCACAAATCACGTTGGCTGGATGTTGCTTTCCCCCCGGCGTTGATAAACTGTCGCTGTCATGAGAAAAGCGAATCTGGCTCTGGTTCCCGTCGCGGCGCTTGCGCTGCTGGCAGGCTGCGGAAGGTCTCCCGCCGAGTTTCCCGCCTATACGCAGGAGTTCATTGAAACGACTCTGGCTCTGAGTCCCACGGGGGCGACGGCGTCTGGCTACCACAAGCATAAGGGCCAGGAGTTGGACGGTCATCTCGACGATTTCAGCGCAGCGGGAATCGAGAAGAGCCGGGCGGCGTGGAAGGAACTAAAGTCGAAGCTCAACAAATTCGACCGCGACAAGCTCGACGCGGAGTCGAAGGCCGACGCTGAATTGATTGACTCGCAGATCCAACTGGCTCAGCTCGAAGACGAGGAGATCCAGAGTTGGAAGCACAACCCGACGATCTATGTCGAAACCATCGGCAACGGACTCTTCGTACCCTACAGCGTGGAATACGCTCCGGTGGAGACGCGCTGGCGGCACATCATCTCGCGCTTGAACGAGGTGCCGCGCGTGTTGAGCGAGGCGAAGCTGCAACTCGTGGACTCGCCGTCGGTCTGGAAGAACGTCGCCATCGAAGAGAACGAAGGCACGATCGGAATGATCGAGCAGACCTTTCCGGCTCAGGTTCCCGGCGCGTTGAAGGGCCAGTTCGACCCGGCCGCGAAGAACGCCGTCGCGGCGATGCACGCCTTCAGCGACTGGCTCAAGACGTCGCTCAAAGACACCGGCGCGGAGAGCTGGCGGCTGGGGAAAGAGAAGTACGCGAAGAAGTTCGCGCTGGTGATGGGGACGGACATGAGACCCGAAGAGGCGCTGGCCAAGGCCGAATTGGCGTTGACGGCGACGCGGAGAGAGATGTTCGAGCTGGCGCTGCCGCTGCATCACGTAATGTACCCGAAGCATATCGATCCGGTGGATGTGAACCTGATTATCGGCGAAACGTTCAAGAAGATTGACGAGAAGCATCCCACGCCCGAGGGCTTCATTGACGAGGCGCGGAAGGCATTGAACGAAACGCGCGCTTACCTGAAGTCGCATCCGGATCAACTCGTGAAAGATCCGCCGCGGGACAACCTGCAAGTGATCGAGACGCCGGTGTTCATGCGTGGCAGTTACGCGCTGGGCGGGTTCAATCCCGCGCCGCCGATGGAGCCGCAACTCGGAGCGTTCTACTGGGTCACGCCGATCCCGAAGGACTGGCCGCAAGAGCGCATCGATTCGAAGCTGCGTGAGAACAACATTTACGGGCTGCGGGTGCTGACCATCCACGAGGCGATTCCCGGTCACTACGTCCAGGCGGAATACGCCTCGGCGATCGAACCGCTGTCGAGGCGCATGTTGCGCGCGATTTACGGCAGCGGCGTCTACGTCGAAGGCTGGGCGGTGTATGCAACCGCGGAGATGATCAAGGCCGGCTACATGGACAACTCGCCGGAGCTGAAGCTACAAAACCTGAAGTGGGAGTTGCGTGCGATCGCCAACACGATTCTCGACATCAAGTACCACACGATGGGCCTGACCGACGACGCGGCGATGGCTCTAATGATGGGCAAGACGTTCCAGCAAAAGGAAGAGGCGACGGCGAAGGTGCAGCGGGCGAAGCTCGGCTCGTGCCAGTTGCCGACCTATTTCACCGGCTACTCGGAGTGGAAGCGGCTGCGCGCGCTGGCCGAGCAAAAACAGGGCAAGGACTTCAAGGCGGGCGCCTTCAACGAGCGGGCGCTGCGCGAAGGAGCGTTGCCGATGAAGACGCTCGGGGCGCTGCTGGGGCTGCAGTAGGTATCGGTGATCGTTCGTGACGGTCGCGGCTCCGTTTCAGAGGCGCTCGAAGCGCGCTCTAGAACGCCACCACAGGCAGAAGACCGTTTTCAGAATGATCCATCCGGCGCGCAGGCTGGCTCTCAGGTTGCCAGAGACCTTGTTGACGCCCGCGGCGCGCTTCCGGTAGGAGACGGGGACTTCCAGAACCCGAAGGCCCTGCTCGAGTGCGCGCACCTGCATCTCCACTGTCCAGCCATAGTTGCGGTCCTGCATCCGCAGGCGTTCGAGAGCGTCGCGACGGATGGCGCGAAAGCCGCACAGATCGGTGTAGCGGTGGCCGTAGAGCAGACGGATGAGCGTGGTGGCGAGCCAGTTGCCGAAGGCCTGGTGCGGTAACAACGCTCCCTTCTCCGCACGGCCTAGCAAGCGCGAACCGAGGACCAGATCGGCTTCGTCGCGCTCGATCGGGCCGAGCAAGGCCGTCGCCTCCGACGGGTCTTCGCTCAAGTCCGCTTGCAGGAATACGACCGCGCCGATGTCCGGAGGCAGCGCCGCCAGGGCACGCAGACACGCCGCGCCATAGCCCCGCTCAGGCTCGATGACAACCGTTGCATCGCACGCGCGCGCGACCTCCGCAGTGCGATCCGTGGAGCCGTTGTCCGCCACGATGACCAGGCGGAAAACGCCCGGCGGGATGGCGCGGAGGGTGGCCGCGATGACGGGCTCCTCGTTCAGGGCGGGGATGATCAGAGCGGCGCTCAGCATGCCTGGGTCACTCACAATCCATCCCCTGCAGCCGCGGCGTCCCGGCAGCCGCGGAGACGGCGCGAGGGTGCAACGCTTGATCGCGTGCCTGGGAGCATGCTTCAATCATGGCAGTTGGATGCACCCCACGATTTGGAAACATGCCGGGCGCTTGCTCCGCGAACTGGCTATCGCCCTGATCCTCGCCGCGGCGATCATTTTCTTCGTCTATCAACCCGTAAAGGTGGAAGGCACCAGTATGATGCCGGGCCTGGTGGATGACGAACGGATCTTCATCAACAAGTTCGTGTACCGGATGGGCGTGAGTGGCGTGCAGCGCGGCGACACCGTAGTCTTCCTGTTCCCGCAGGATCCCCGGCGCAGCTACATCAAGCGCGTGATCGGGACTCCCGGCGACACCGTGGAGATCCGCGAAGGACGGGTCTGGTTGAACGGCGGCGAGCTCAACGAGCCGTATGTTCCCGAAGAGTACCGCGACCCTTCGAACATGGCGCCGTTTCGCGTTCCCGCGGGCCACTATTTCGTGATGGGCGACCATCGCAGCGCGTCGAACGACAGCCGGGCGTGGGGACCGGTGCCAGTGCAGGCCATCTACGGCAAGGCCGTTTTCGTTTACTGGCCGCTGGAGCGGATCGGGACTCTACGGTAGACGTCAGGGCGAGGTCGCGGGACTGCCGTTGCCATGCCACGATGGCCAGTGGCTAGCGACGTCGGAAAAGCAGCGAAATCAGCGAGAATACGATGCTCAGCAGCAGGCAGGTGCCGAGCGGGAAGTAAAGCGTAGCGCTCTTACCGCGCCACACGAAATCTCCCGGCAGGCGGCCCGCGCGGAACGGCAGGCGGGGACCGAATGTGATCAGGAGGCCCGCGGCAAGCAGCAGGCATCCCAGCAGCATCAGAGTCTTCCCGAGCGGCGCCATCTCAGCAACGATCTTCGCTCGCGCGGCGCGATTCCGCAATCGGCGGGCGCCCCGCCAAGCGTTTCAGGCCTGATCGCGCGAGTGGGCCTGCACGCCGCCGCGTACAGCCGGAACATGGTGGGGTGCGCACGTTTTATGCACAGCAAAGTCACACCACGTGCCTTGTAACATACTGAAAACAAGCCAAATAAATCATCTGTAAAACAGTCGTCGAATCGAATTATTCTTTTGACTTGGAGCGCCGAATAGCGCATCCTGAATTCGGTTCCAAGAGGTTCACGGAATCAGCGAGCCGGACGGAACGGCGCAGATCCTGGAACGATGATCTGTTGGCGGGTTATCACTAAGCCGCTAGCGGGGAGCGAAGGGAAAACGGTCGCGCCCGTCAGGCAAGTTACCGGGACGCTCGACTGGCTGGGTGCTTTGATCCAAAGGGGCGAAAACCCCGATGGGGAGCGACAGTCGGATCGGATGCGGCCTGGAACGGCAGGAGCTCATGAGGCAACGGGTTTTCTCCGTTGATCTCCCGGAAGCGGAAACGCCGAGGGGAGGGAGGAGAGAGCGGACCGGGCCAAGCGAGTTCAGGTCGGGGAAGCGAAGATTCAGGGCGGGAGCTATGAGCCCTTTGAGGCGGTCCGGCAACGGATGCGGTCTCCGGGGGGAGCGAAAGTCCGAATCGAGTTTCCGGCTTCGCGAGGTCAAAAGACCGTCGCAAGCGTCGAGCATCGAACCGTAGCGTGCAAATCGCGCTGCGGGGAGCAAAACGCACGTGCGGCGGCAAGACCAAAGCGCCACGCTCAAGCCGAGCATGCCGGCTGGAGAGCAAGCTGTGAACGAGGGTCACTTGGAACCATATTTATTGAACGGCGCGCCCCGCGAGAACGGGGCGCGCCGTTCGCATTTCAGGGCCGATGGTCCGGGCCCGGACCATCGCGCCGGCAGAGGTGGCGCCTTCAGACCAGAGTGCCGCGCGCATCAGGCGATTCCTCCGATACGACGCGGTCGGCCGGCCGGACGTACTTCTCTTTTCGCGGCCTCATACTGACAAAATTACAGCGGCACACATCACAGCGCCAGCGGCGGGCGCCCAGGAGCATTTGCAAGCGCATCCAGTTGCCCGCGCGATAATGCTTCAAGTCCCACGTGGAAAGATCCTGCCGCAGGCAGCGGGGGCACTTCGCGTAAAGGACGGAGCGCAATCCTCCTCCGCGCACGTGAAAGCGGGCGGAACAATCCTCGCATCGCGCGGGAAATTCCCCCCAGAAGAGACGCAGATATCCGAGCAGCGACCGCACCTGCCCAACCCGAATGCGCGGGGAATCGCAGACCGGACATTGCTGAGTGTTACCCATAAAACGTCAATTGCTGAACAGGCGGTAGTGGCTCCCAGTCGAAGAATCAGGACTCTTGACCACTAGTATGAGAATCCTAAGATAGTATACCCTCGGATAGGGTCTGGGATGTTCGTCAAATATGATCAAGAAGTCTTTAAAGCGTGATTTCGCCGACACGTGCGCGTCTCACCGCCCCGGCAACGTAGTTCGATTCCCACACAGTGAAGGCGTGTTCCAAGGCGTGCCGGACACGCGCCTCACGGCGGATGGACAGCCCCTCGACCTCGCGCACGCCGAGCAGGTCGCGAGTCGATGAGGTGATGAAGAGACCGTCGGCGGACTCCAGGTCGCCGAGGGTGAGCGGTTTCTCGACGACCTCGACACCGGGGACGCGGATGGCTTCGAGCAGCAACTCGCGGGTGACGCCAGGCAGGCATCCGGAATTCAGCGGCGGCGTGACGACGCGGTCGCCGGAAACGGCAAACACGTTCGCCGACGTGCATTCACTTACCTCGCCCCGCTCGTTGAGCAAGAGCACTTCGTCCAGACCGCGCAGATGCGCTTCCTCGTACCAGGCGAGATTCGAGGCCCAGGAGAGCACTTTCGTGCCGGCGAACGGGCTGGCCGCGAAGCGGCCGTTCGGGACGATGCCCAACCGCACTTCTTCGCCCCAGTCGTTGCGATCCGCCGTGAACCCCACCAGGTCAACGTCCAACTTCTGGTTGGGGCCTTCCCAGATGCCACCCTTGTTGCGGATGACCGCGACGCGCAGGGTTGCGTTGTAGGCCTGATTGGCCTCCACCAGCGAGAGCAGCGCCGATTCCAGTTCCGCGGGTTTCCAGGGAAAGGGAACGCGCATCAGATCCGAGTCCCGGCGCATCCTCGCCCAGTGGCGATCGAACGCAAACAGCACTCCGTTGACAACCTTGATGGTCGAGAAGACGCCCCACCCGTTCATCACTCCGACCTGGCCGGGAGAAAACGCAAGATCGGCCGAAGGCTGGATGTGACCGTTGTGGAGCAGCAGCGAATGTATCACTTCTCCATCTTATCGCCGTCCGGCGGCGGACTCATCTTCGCGACCAGGCCGCTACCTGGCGCAGCTCTTCCAGGCAGGGAAGCAGGAGGGCCGCGCCACAGCCGACGTCTCGATCAGATCGGAGACCAGCCGGCGGCGGCGGTAAAGCTGTTCGACGAGGCGCTCTACCGGCTCGTCGTCGCCGTCCGGCAGCCACTGCCGGGGCAGGTCCCGCAGGATGCCGTCGAAGAGTTCGGAGGGCGCTTCCCGGATGCGCGTCAGCCAGGGCTCAAAATCGTCCAGGTTGCGGACTTCCTGGTACACCATAGGGCGAAAGTAGAAGCCCTGCATGGGGCTGTCGGCGAACTCCCAGTGAGGCCCATCGAAGGCATAGCCGTGATCGATCATGAGGGCCACAAAGCCCTTCGCCAGCGGCGACAGGTTGCCGGGAGCCACATCGGGGTCGTCGAGCCATTCCCTGATCCGCTGGCGAACGAAGATCGATTGGCGGGAGTCGGAGTTGGCCGTCCATTTGTCGAACGCAAATACGCCCAGGAAATGCCGCAGATTCTGGACCTGCGCGAGCAGGCTGTCCGGCAGGTAGTCGTAGACGGCGTCCCGGTCGGGATGGCCTGGGAAGCGGGATCCGAAATGCCACCCCGCGGAAACCGGCATCTCCTTGGCGACCAGCCGGATTTTCACGTCGTGCTCTCTGGATAGGAATGACTCGTCCAATTCCACGATCGCAACCTTGGGAGCGGCGATTCTGAGGTATTCGAGCAGACGGGCGGCGATCCACTCATTGACGAGGATCCGGACATGTTGCGGGTTGTCGCGGAACTTCGTGACATAAAAGTACCCATCCCCGCCTTCGAGCAGGTGGGCCTGCGCGCCGCCGCGCATGTGACGAAGAAACCGAGTTGCGTGGACCGGCATATACGCCTGCGCTAATCTGGTTGATGCCTAAGCAAGGAGCCTTTCCGAGCTAGAGCAAACCCTACGCCCAGGAGTCGTACATTCCGATGGAAGAACAAGACAAGAAGACGGCCGCCACGACAGGCGATGAGGTTGCTCTCGAATTGATGAAATTCATTGCGACTTCCACAGGATACGGCAAAGGCGTGCAGCAAGTGGGCTTCTCCAGCACGGGAACGCGCACCCCGGAAGAGCAGGCCGACGCGTTGCTCGACCTGTTCAGGAAATGCCGCACGGTCGTTCGGGAAAACGGAGACGCTTCCAAGAGCTAGAGCCTGGCACGTGAAATAGCCCTTCCGTGAACTGCGGCGAGTGCGATTTTATGTTTGTGCCGGACTCTGCGTTCAACCCGGAACGGCAGGCCCAAAAGAACGGGCGCCCTAGCGGGCGCCCCATTGAACATCAACCGTATTTTATTTGAGCCCGGTTCACGCCCGAAAGCGCGCCGAGTCTCTGTCCGGCCACTACTTTTTCTTTGCGGGGGCCTTTTTAGCCGGCGCTTTCTTGGCGGGTGCAGCAGCCTTCTTAGCCGGCGCGACGGCCTTCTTCGGGGCAGCAGCTTTCTTCAGAGCGGGCTTCACAGCCTTTTTAGCCACGGCCTTCTTGACCGCTTTCTTTACAACGACCGCCTTCTTGGTAGCCGCCGTTTTTGGCGCAGCCTTCTTTGTTGCAGCTTTCACGGGTTTCTTTGTCACCTTTCCAACGACGGACTTTACCGCCTTTTTCCCAGCCGGTTTAGCGGCTGGCTTACCTGCCTTGGGGGCAGGAACTCGTACAGAGGTTTTGGCCGCGACTTTCTTTGCAGCCTTCTTTGCCAGTTTCTTTACTTGCTTCTTTGCAGGCGCGGGCGCAGCGGCCTTCTTCACGGACTTGGCCGGCTGTGGCGCCGGTTTTGACTTCGGCTTGGACACGCTAGCCGCGCGCTTCTTGACCGGCTTCGCTGCCTGCGCCCGATCGGGGAGCGGCACGCTTTCTGGTGCGGGTTCAGAAACCTCAATGACCTCGATTGTGAAGACTTCGGAAATAATGGAAGGGGCTTGCTGTTCCTCTTCCGGTTCTCCGTCGAAATCGTCATCCACGTCGCTAACTCCGTCGTCTTTGACCACGGAATCAAAATCGCCTTCGCCCTCATCGAAGGAATCGAAGGGACTCATCTCCCAAGACACCATGAACAAGGCCTCCTTTTCCAGGATTAAAACAAAAGTACCATGTCTTGTAATTGGTTACAAGGCTGGACTTTCTGAGCGAAAAGTTCAGCCGGCGTGACGGCTCCGGGCTTCCCGCGCTAGCGGTTGGAGGTCCGGCGCGCTTTGGCGTGTGTGGCGGAGGCGAGTTGGACAGCGTGGGAAGCGGTCCGGGAATGAAGAGTGGGCTTGCCGCCAGCGTGAGCAACGGCCGATCCGCGCGCGCCTTGCTTCCTCTGTCCTGCTGCCGCCCGCACCGACTTATGAATGGGCTCGGGCCTGGGGGCCGCCGGAATCAGGACAAACTCGCCCTCCCGGGGCTGCTCGAACCACAGCGCATCCAATGCCGGATTGGCCGACAGAATCGAGGCTGGTTGAATCCCAAAGCGGCGCGCGATCACGGGAAGGCTGTCGCCCGAGCTAACCCGATGCAGCCTCCAGGAAAGGCGCTTCGCATCCGGTACTGCTTCCAATGCGGTAAGAACCACTGGCCCCCTGCCCTTCGGAACACGAACGTCCGAGCCGGGCGGGGCTGCATTCTTGAGAATGGACGGGTTCAGGTCGCGGAGGTCGGATACCGGGGCGTCGGCCGCGTCAGCGAGCAGAGCAAGGCTGGTGGGTGCGGTCAAGTGCACTGAATCAAACGAGAGCTCCGGATCCTGTTCAATGGCGGGCAAGCCATAGGCGGAAGGGTCTTTGGCGATAATCGCCATGGCGAGGATGGCGGGAACGTAGTTTCTCGTCTCTTTGGGCAGCGCGTTGCGGCGGTAAAGCTCCCAGAAATCGGCGTATCCGGTGCGCTGCACGGCTCGCTCCGGGCAGAGTGGACCGCAGTCGTATCCGGCCATGGCCAGATACCAGTCGCCCGTCTGCCTGTAAAGGTCGTGCAAGTGGCGCGCAGCGGCCCGAGTGGCCTTTTCGGGATCGAGCCGATCGTCCTTGTCCACACCCGCATTCAGGCCGTACATGCTTCCGGTAAACCGGGAGAATTGCCACATCCCCGCGCAAGCCTTGTTGGAGAGCGCACGGGGCATGAAGCCCGACTCGGCCTGCGCCAGATGGATCAGTTCAGCCGGCAACCCCTCTTCCCGGAGCACTCTTTCGATCATGGGGCGGTAACGCCCGGCGCGTTTCCAACCGAACATGAAGACTTTCTGACCGCGCGGGCTGCTGAAGTAGTTGATGTAGGACAGCACCGCGTCGTTGACCACAAGCGGCAACTCCGAAGAAGAGGCCCGGACGCTCTCCAACACCTTGTCCTTCAACTTCGGATCGACAGGGAAAGTCAAATCGAGAATGCTGTCGAGGGGCGACTGCGTGAAGCTCAGGCCCTCGGGCGACTCGCCCGCACCCAGACTTTCCAGGTCATACTTGTGTATCTCCCGGATGAACTCCTCGGCACGGCGTTCAAGCACTGCCCGGTCCGGCAGGTTGTCGGGCACATCCATCAACGCATCGACCGCCAGATCGAACTCGTGGCGCGCCTCACTGACTTGCTGGTTGGCGAGAAACGTCTTACCGGATTGGAAATGCTGGTCACACTCGCGCAAAGCCCGCTGCACGCGCGACTGAAGCGAGGAGCTGTCATCAGGCAACGTTGCGCTGTCCCGCCGGTCACGCGAGGAGCGGGGCGGATTCTGCCGCACGATTCCGTTCGACCCGTTGTCGGCCGTCTCAATCGTGACTGCGTCGGATTGGGGCGCTTGATCTGCCGTTCCGCCCACTGCCGGTAACACCGGCACCGGGAGAAGAATGAAAGAAAGCGCGAAGAAAGTTATGTTTACGGGCAAAGCCATTCGGTACTTCGTATGAAGAAACGATTACATGACCGCGAACTTAAAACTCTATCCGAGTTTTTCAGCGCGGTCAACCCTTCATTTTAGCCAGATCGCACTCGCGATGCGCTTCAGATTCAAAGATTTGCAGGGCAGTGTCCGGCGCAGTACCGACAAGTCGGTGCGCGCCGGGCGGCGAGTCTGTCAAGCCTCGGGGACGCCGCCTTGGGACCAGCGCGCGCGACGAATGCGCGCCTTTCCATTTGAGCGCCGCGCCGGAACGGCATTACCCGCTTGGGAGGATGTCCGCCTACCGCCGGAACGGGCGTTCCTGCACTCATGCCGGTTTCCCACGCGGTATTGGCGTTCACACCGCGCAGCCGGCAAGTAAAGGACTTAACCCCGAAGTTCTAAGACCGTTCATGCGAGTTCAGCCGCATCTCCTCAAGCGCTACACGCCGGGCCGGCATCCCGCCATGATAAGCCAGTGGTTGGGTTGGCCGTCTGACGAGGCCTCGATTCCGGCCGGAGGTTGATGCCTCCTCACTGGCAGTGGGTATCTGCGGAATTCCTCGCCAGTTTTCGGCCCACGCGAGCGCTAATAGCCGGAAACCACACCACCGGATGGATCCGCCGAAACCGGGGGCGGACCTGCATCGTCCTTCATTCAACTGTGTACGGGTTTTAATCAGAAGGGATTAACGGATTGCAACTAACTGCTGGTGCTCGCGTCGGCAATGCGCTTTATGAGGAGCGCGTCAACCCACAATGGGTCAAGCTCCTGAATGTCTTGCAAATGAATGTCCGCTACAGCCGGTGCATCGGCGCGGAATTGTTCCTTGAGGAGGGTGGACGCATTCTGGACTTCCTGTCCGGATACTGTGTCCACAATGTGGGACACAATCATCCGGCGGTGATCGAGGCGATCAAGGACGAATTGGACCGCAAAGGTCCGGCCATGCTGCAGAGCCACGTGCCGGAACTGGCCGGTGAGCTTGCGCAGAGCCTTTGCCGCCGCGCCGGCGGCGATGTAAGGAAAGTCTTCTTCCCCAGCTCCGGCAGTGAGGGCGTTGAGGCGGCCATCAAGTTTTCGCGGGCGCACACGAAGCGCTCCGGGTTGTTGTACGCCGATGGCGCATTCCATGGCTTGACTTGCGGCGCGCTGTCGCTGATGGGCGATCCGTTCTGGCGCGAAGGCTTCGGCCCGATGCTGGCAGATACCGTGGCCGTGCCTTTCGGCGATATCGAGGCGCTGGAGAAGCAACTGGCCACCAGGAAGTTCGCCGCTTTCATCGTGGAGCCAGTGCAGGCCGAGGCCGGCATCCGCTTACCCGGCGCGGAGTATTTCAAAACAGTCCAGCAGCTCTGCCGCCGCTACGGAACGCTATTCGTGCTGGATGAAGTTCAGACGGGCATGCACCGCACGGGGTCGTTCCTCGCGGGGCAGCATTTCGGGGTCTCGCCCGACATGATCATCATGGCCAAGGCGCTGAGCGGCGGCTTGATGCCGGTCGGAGCGGTATTGATGACCGACGAGATATATGCGTCGACTTACGGCTCTTTCAAGCGCTCGATCGTGCACACTTCCACATTCAGCGAAAACAGCCTTTCGATGCGGGCTGCGCTCGCGACCCTGGATGTACTGGACAGGGAGGGGCTCGGAGCGCGGTCGGCCAGTCTGGGCGAGTACTTGCGGGAGCGATTGAGCAGTTCCCTGGCCGGCTACGAGATGGTGAAAGAGGTGCAGGGCCTGGGGCTGCTGAACGGCATCGAGTTCCGGGCGCCCCGGAGCCTCGCGTTGCGCCTGCCCTTTGAAGCCTTCATGGCGATCCACAAGGGCATGTTCGGCCAGATTGTGGTGATGCGCCTGTTC
>Ga0302270_10000728_pt1 | contig 34610 bp, 26 predicted proteins | sample III_Bog_E2_3_FD_198773 | JGI IMG/M metagenome (GOLD analysis project Ga0302270, IMG submission 198773) | Peat permafrost microbial communities from Stordalen Mire near Abisko, Sweden - III_Bog_E2_3 | ecosystem: Environmental > Terrestrial > Soil > Wetlands > Peat | place: Sweden: Abisko... | reverse complement strand
GCGACACATAACTGAACATCCCGTCCTGACTCCGCTCGTCTCCACGCATACCGCTTAGACGTGCGCCAGCTTAATCGAGTCGCAGAGCCGCGCCTTTTTCAACAAGTTCCTAGAGCCTGTTATGAACTGGGGCTGAGTAATTTAGGTTGGCGAGCATGAGCCAGGCGAGGGCGCGGTGCCAACCTGGAAGCGAGCTGAAGCTGTGGGCGCTTCCAGACACATGGAGGCAGACTAGTCGGGGAGTGTGGTTCAGGATGCTTTCCGGGCAGACCGGGCCGCTGGCGGGGAAACAAATGAGCGTATTGTCTGACGACGTGAATCGTCTGCCCATGGATGGGGTGTTTGCCGGTTCGTTGCTGGAACCGAAGTAGCCCCGACCTGCTGGGATGGGACCGCGTACCTCTGCGTTAGTCCCCGTAGCGTCCCTGACGTTTAGGTGAACGTCTTGAATTTCCGATCAATCATTGATTATTGACGTGCCCAATGACAGACATCTGGCCAAACCTGATTCCAGCGAAGCTGTGGTCCCGATAGCTTCGTCGGGCGTTGAAGACGGGTTGAGCAGGGAATTCATAGCTTCGTAATGTTGAGGATTTCGGCAATCTCGAAACTTAGAGCCTCGGCGAGAGAGGCATTTTCAGCTAATCGGTTCAATTCCTGAATGCTCGGGGACGCCAATAAAATCAATCATTTAGAAGAGAAATATAGCGGTGAAAGCTGCTCATACATCACGGGTACGTCATCGAGGTGTTCGGTGGGGTGCGCGAGTCGGAGTTTTGAGCGCATTTGCAAGCAGGATTCAGAGGTATGATTTCTCCAATGCCCAGCGAAAAAGACAAGGAGATAGCTGCGGAGAGTAAACCGGTGGTGCGGGTAACGTCCAAAGCTGCGCTGCGGGAAATGCTTCTATGATCGTCTCTAACCTCTTTGGCAATTCGAGACTACACAATAGTTTGCGGGAAAAGGTAAATTTCACGATGAAGAAGTCACTGATCGCATTGGCAGGTTTCATGGTGGCAGCCGCGATTGCAGCCGCAGGGCAGAGCGCTGTGATCCCAGCTGAGACGGGGGCTGGTTCAACTTCGGGTTCTGCCGCCTCGCCAGCTACGGTCGAGGGGCCTAAGCAAGCCAATCCACGCTATCAACTGCGAAAGGGCGACAGCTTCGAAGTAGATTTTGCATTTTCACCGGAGCTCAACCAGACGGTGGCAGTGGAGCCGGATGGATATGCGACCTTGAAGCAAGTTGGCTCGATTCCGGCAGAGGGCAAGACGGTGCCGGAGCTGGTGGAGACACTGAAGAAGGCTTACGCGATGATTCTGCACGATCCGGTCATCGCGGTCTCTCTGAAGGATTTTGAAAAACCCTATTTCATTGCCTCAGGCCAAGTAGGCAAGCCGGGAAAATACGACCTGCGCGGACCGCTCACGGTCACGGGGGCGGTGGCGATTGCCGGAGGGTTCAACGACAACGCGAAACACTCGCAGGTGGTCCTGTTTCATCCCGTGGCGAATGGTATGTTTGAAGCGAAGCTCCTCAACGTAAAGCAACTCCTGGCCTCGCGCAATCTAAATAAAGATATTTATGTACAGCCTGGCGACCTGGTGTATGTACCACAAAGCGCGATATCGAAGATCCGTAAGTTCATGCCGAATACAGCTGTCGGTGCATACTACAATCCAGCGACATATTAAGGAATAGAGCAGTATGCGAACGGAAAATCTTGTAACCGAAGGTTATGCCAGAAAGTCGTTGCCAACACTGCGCGACATGGTCGCTGTTCTATTTCGTCAGCGCCGGACGATATTGATCGCGTTTATTTTCGTAGTCGTGGCAGCGGCGCTTTCCGGCAAGTGGGTTCCGACCTATGAAGCCAAGATGAAGATACTGGTTCTGCGCCAACGCTCGGACGCCATCGTGAGCTCATCGGCCAATTTGCCTGCTCCATTCAGCGGCGACCAGATCAGCGAGGAAGATCTCAATTCCGAAGTGGAACTGCTCAACAGCGATGATCTGTTGCGCCAGGTCGTTATGGCGACGGGGCTGAGCAGGTCATCCCGCGGCCGCAACAGTGACGTCAACATCGCAAAGGCAGTACGGAAATTAGGCAAGGACATCACAATCGAAGCCGGCCGCAAGAGTAACGTGATCTCCATCGCCTATATGAACCACGACCCCAAGCTGGCGGCCCAGGTACTTCAAGCGCTCTCTACCGCCTACACCCAAAAGCATCTTGAGATACATCATTCTTCCGGTGAGTTTAATTTTTTCGATCAACAAGCGCAGCAATACCTGCATGGACTGGACCAGGCCCAGACAAAGCTGACTGACTTTACCAATACAACCGGCGTCGTCTCGGCCCAAATCGAACGGGACGATGCGTTAGGGCACGCCAATGAGTTCAACGCTACCGCGCGTCAGGCTCAAACGACGATCGTCGAGACCGAACGGCGTATCCAGACGCTGCAGGCTCAACTGTGGGCCATGCAGCCAAGAATGACGACAGTGGTGCGTAGCTCGGATAATCCGCAACTTCTTCAGCAGTTGAAATCGACGCTTTTGAACCTGGAACTCAAGCGGACCGAGCTGCTGAGCAAGTACGAGCCCACCTATCGTATGGTGCAAGAAGTCGACCAGCAGATCTCCGATGCGAAGAGCGCTATCGCCGCAGAGGGGAGCAGACCGATTCGCGACGAATCTACCGATCAGAACCCGAACTATCAGTGGGTGCAGCAGGAGCTTACCAAGGCGCAGGCCGAGCTAAGCGGCCTGAAGGCACGTGAGACTACCGCGGCTTCCATTGCCGGAGCCTATCACCAGACCGCGCAACAGCTCGATCAAGATGAACTCGTCCAGCAGGATCTTTTGCAGGATGCCAAGACGCAAGAAGAGAATTATCTGCTGTATGAGCACAAGCGCGAAGAAGCACGCATCAACGACGCTCTGGACCAGCGCGGAATCGTGAATGTGACGCTGGCGGAGCGGCCGGTTGTTCCCGCACTCCCTACGCAGTCTCTAAGGAGTTTTGCATTTGCCGTCTTGCTGCTGGCTGGAGCTTTCAGTTTTTCGACGGCATTCGCGATCGATTTGATGGACCCAACATTCCGCACGCCGGACGAGTTAGCCAACTATCTGGGCACGCCCGTGCTGGCTGCACTGCCCAAGGGGGTAGCGTAGGATGATGCTGCTGCAACACTGCAATACACCCAAGGCCAAGCTCATGCAGCCCTCCCCGGTGGAAGTATCTGGATTTCAGGCTCAACGGCAGATCCACTGGAAGAAAATGCAATGACCCCAAGCAACGTGAGGAACCTTCTTTGAGCAGCACTCGAGCCGAAGCTGATCGCGCAATCTTGAAGGCCCGTACCCCCGGCGATGCCGACAATACCGGCGGCGAGGAGATGCTGCGTCTGGTCCAGGGCCTGTTTCTGTCAACCAGCGGAAGCGTCCATCGAGGGGTGGTTTTTTGCGGAGTGGACCGCGAGAATGGCAGTAGTTCTGTCTGTGCAAGAGCAGGAAGAACTCTCGCAGCCTACAGCTCGCGTTCGGTCTGCCTTGTCGATGCCAATCTGCGCTCACCGCGTCTTTCGAGTCTCCTCGGAGTTGAGACAACTGCATTTCTTCGCAAGCCTGTCTCCGTGCGCGAACGATGCGTTGAGATCGGTGAAAATCTCTGGCTCGCGGGAACCGGTTTTCTTGCTGATGATCGCGGCGCCCTTCCATCCGTGGCCACGCTCAAACAGCATCTCGCAGAATTATCCGAAGTTTTTGAGTTCGTGCTGATCGATGCGCCGGGAGCAGGTGTGAGCGTGGATGCGGCAATTCTCGGTCAGATAGTGAATGGAACTGTTCTGGTGATCGACGCTGATCGTACTCGCCGGATAGCCGCGCGCAAGGTCAAGGAATTTCTCGATGCAGCGGGCGTTCGGCTATTGGGCACCGTCCTGCACAACCGCTCATTTCCGATTCCAAAAGGACTTTACGACAAGCTGTAGCCCTCGCCCGCGTTGAGTCTTTGCCGGATGGACCTCGTACGCTACACTCAGACTTAGTCATCGATCTCAGCTCGTCACGCCACCAGGTTCAGAGAAGTATCCGCATGACTGTCCACTCGCAGGCGCCAGGGCTTTTGATCGAGAGATTCTCGCGGGAACAGTTCCTTCCGGGCTGAAGAGCGCCGGGCTGCGCAAGGAGATTGGACAGTTGGTAGCCGAAGACATAACGGTCGATCCCTCTGCGGAACAACCACGAGGCGCATTTAAGAGATGGCTTCCGTGGCTGACGAAAGGCTCACTGGCGATTGCCGACCAGGGTGTCTTCGCGGTGTCGAACTTTCTGCTCAACATCCTTCTGGCCCGCTGGCTGGCGCCAGCCGACTATGGCGCCTTCGCCCTGGCCTATTCCGTCTTCCTGTTTCTCCTGCTCGTGCACAACGCGGTGGTCACCACGCCCATGCTGGTCTTCGGCCAAGGGAAATATCGTGAGCGTTTTCCAGAGTACTTAGGTATTCTGCTGCGCGGCCACCTGGCGTTGATGCTTCCGGGATCGGCGCTGCTTGTGGTGGTAGCCTTCCTGCTCGGAAAGGTGTATTCAACGGTTGTGGAGCAGGCTTTCTTTGCATTGGCCGTCGCCACTCCCTTCATCTTGCTGCTATGGTTGCTGCGGCGTGCCTTTTACGCTCGGCTGGAACCCGTATGGGCAGCGGCCAGCGGCGTAGTTTACTTTGTCATCCTCGTCGTCGGGACCGCGGCGCTTCACGCGGCCGGACACCTCTCGCCTTCCACGGGATTCCTGAGTATGGCTGCGGCAAGCCTGATTACCTCTGCGATTCTGCTGGTACGCCTACGGCCTGCGATGGCGACGAACTCCTCTACAATTCGCGCTGTCGCCATCGATCATTGGAGCTACGGGAAGTGGGTGGCGGCGGGTGCCGGTCCAAATTGGGTTACGGACAACATTTACTTCATTGTGCTGCCCGCGTGGCTTGGCCTGGCCCAGGCTGGAGCGCTCAAAGCGCTTCTCAATCTTGCCCAACCCGCATCGCAAAGCATCTCCGCATTAGGCGTGCTGCTTATGCCTATACTGGTGCACGACCGCGAAGCCAGGGATCCCGGCGGTATGGCGAGAACGATGAAGCTGTCTTCCATCTTGTTTGTTTCCGGCTCCGCCGCCTACATGGCGTTGCTGTGGGTATTTCGGTTCCACATCTTTCACTCACTGTATGGGAATAAATTCTCAGCGTACGACTCGTGGCCGTTGCTGGCAGTCGGTCTGATCCCAATCGCCCAGAGCATCCCAAACGTTGTCGGGGCAGCGCTCGGGGCGATAGAAAGGCCAAAGCTGGGGTTCTGGGCAGATTCCTGGAGTGCGCTCTGCGCGCTCGTGGTCGGCATTCCGCTGGCATTCTGGCTGGGAGTTGGAGGAGCGCTGCTGGGGATTGCATTGTCATACACGGTGATGGGCATCCTGACGCAGGTTTTCTATACGCGATCCATACGGCGCGACAGCCCGATCGTGCAACCTCCGACAGCCGCCGTGCCGGGCCCTCCGAATTGGACAGAAGCATCATGAAAATTGTGTTTGTATCGAAGGAGTGTCCACCCTCACCGCGGTCGTCCGGCATAGGAACCTATGTCTGGGAGACGGGGCGAGCGCTTGCGAACATCGGCCATGACATCACGATTGTTGCCGCTTCCGATGATGGCCAAATGTCCTCGTCGACACCGTTTCCGAGACTAAGCGTGATCCGGCTGCCCGATGATGAAATCGACGTAGGCAAGAGGAATATTGTCGCCCGGACACTTCGTGGTCCCATTGAGCAGGGTCTTGCTTACCGCGGACGCGTTGCGAAGTGTCTCGCGGACCTGGCTGCCCAGAATCGCGCGGACATCGTTGAGTTTGCGGGTTTCCGGGGAGAATCGTTTGTCTGGCTGGACAGCGGTTCACGACTACCCATGGTGGTACGGATGCACGGCTTTACCGCAGGTATCGACCCAAATTGGAAGAAGCGCGTATCCGCCAGCGGGCGCTGCCTGAACCGGTGGGAACTCCGCGAGGTTCTGGCTGCGGACGTAATTACGGCGGTATCAGAAAACCAGGCCGAGCCTGTCCGTGCCCGATTCGGCGGAGACCGCGTCAGGGTTGTCCATAACAGCATCGACACAAATTGGTGGCATGAACTTTCCGTTCATGCGCAAAAGGAACTCGATGTTGCCGACATCCTGTTCGCAGGGGGGCTGGCTACCAAGAAAGGTATCTTCGTCCTACTCAAGGCAGCCAGCCGGCTCCGGGAGAACGGTTGGCGGGGCCGCTTGTTTCTGGCCGGCAGGGCCTATCGCGATTTCGAGCGTTTTATGCGGCTTCGCTCTGCGGTTGGCCGGAAACTGCCTTCCTGGGTCGTGGTTCTCGGCACATGCCCGCGGGAGCGGCTGGCTGGGTTCTACCGGGATGCCGGAGTCTGCTGTTTTCCGTCACTGACCGACCCATTTCCCTACACATGTCTTGAAGCGATGACGTGTGGCGGTATCGTCGTGGGCTCGGCCAGAACCGGAATGGCCGAGATGCTTGACGATCAATCTGGATTTGTAGCTGCGCCAGGAGATGTTACCAGCCTGGCAACGGCACTAGCGTCCGCGCTTGGCTTGACCGCGACAGAACGGGCGCAGATGAAAGAGGCCGCACAGCAACGAACCCGTGAATGCTTCGACCACCGGATCATTCTTCCCAAGCTGATAGGCTTCTATGGAGAAGCCATCGAGTTGTTCAATAATCGCCGCTCGTTGGGATAGAGGCTTAGGCTAAAAAAGGAGTGCTCCATACATGCCGGCCAGTTCAGGAATCCTTGCGATAGGAGTGATTGCGGCACTGTTAATCTTCTTTTTGGCGTGGCGACGCCCAACGGTGGCTCTGACGGTATGGCTCATCTTCAGCACTGTACTTTCCGAGTACATCCTGCTTCCCGACGCTCCGACCCTGCACGTCCATCTCAGCCGGGTGTTGCTGAGCGCGTTGCTGCTGGGGCTCGCCGCAGGATGGATTCCGCGGATCACCCGTCCGGAGGCCTCAGTCACTCCGGTGGTTCTGATCGTGATGTTGACCGCATGGACGATTGTGTCCGCTTTCTGGACGGGTACGATCTACCGGGTAGACGGCACGAGAAATCTCAGCGTTTTTCTCACGGGATTCTTCGTACCGGGTATGATCCTTTACTTTGCCCGGTATTTTCCCCTTACGCTGAAGGTCTCGCGAAGCGTATGCACGCTCTTATGTCTTCTGCTGGGGTATATGGTTTTCACGGCGTTCGTCGAACACTTTCATATCAATGCGCTGCTATTTCCGCAGTACATTAACGATCCATCCCTCGGCGTGGCCCTCCACACCGAAAGAGCGCGAGGGGCCATTGTCAACGCCGCAGAAAATGGCGGAATGATTGCGATTCTTCTCCTTGTGGGTTTGCATACAGTGCTCTATGCAAGCAATGGTGCGATGCGCTGGGCAAGTGTCTTCGGTCTGCTTGCAGCTGGCGGAGCGGCCCTTTTTTTTACAGAGACGCGCGGTCCGTGGCTGGCGTTTCTCGGCGGTCTTGCCGTGATGATGTTCCATAAGCGCTGCAGGGGATTGGTGTTTGGGTTGGGTGGCGTCGGCGTCATCGCCATGGCCGCGTTCCTGGTCGTATCCGCGGCCTCGGTAGGAAATCTGGTCAAGGAAGACCCGCTACCCCAGCGGTCAGACAATACATCCGATACTGCCGAGTTCCGCATGGATCTCTATAGGGAATCGGTGCGGCCATTCCAGGAGCACCCGTTGGTAGGCTGGGGCCTGGGAACCTTTACCGACACGGAATATCTTTTCGATGCCTACGGAGGGTCACTGACTATTACAACGGCTGTCCTGCACGACACCGTGGTTGCCATCACACTCGAGTCGGGGATCATCGGCGGTGTGCTGTACCTTTCATTTCTGGGCACACTCGTTGCTACATTGATAAAGCTTCGAAGAGCTTCTCTTGATTTTGAGACACGAGACTTTTACACGCTGGGCATGGCATCGCTAGCCGTATTTGTTATTAACGGACTGTTTGTGGATATCCGCTATTTCATGCAGCAGAATGCCTTGATATTCCTGATCGCAGGCCTGGGCTTGGCCCTCCCGCCGAGGAATCGTCTGCAGGTTGCAGAGCCTACTCCACCATAGGAGGTTGAGTCGTGGACCTTGCGTGCATGCAACAACGGCTCCTGAAGACAGTGGACAATTGAAATGGCATCCACCGATCTTCTCGCTCCCTTTTCACAAAGCTTAACAAGTTAGCATCTGACCTGACCGAATGTTCTCTACTGGTGGAGCTATGCAAAGCAAAAACGTTTTGGTAACCGGCGGCGCCGGATTTATCGGTAGCCATACCGCGAAGGCACTGGCGGCGAATGGGTTCGTTCCAGTCACGTACGATAACCTAACCTACGGCCACCGCTGGGCGGTCCAATGGGGACCGCTTGTCGAGGGGGATATTCGCGACCGGGTGAGGCTGGTCGAAACTATAAAAAGCTATAACATTACGGCGGTCATACATTTCGCCGCGTTTGCTTATGTGGGCGAGTCGATGGTGCGTCCCGAAATTTATTTCAACAATAATGTCACGGGATCATTGACGCTTCTCGATGCGGTTCTCGAAGCCGGAGTGCCTCACGTCATTTTTTCCTCCAGTTGCGCGACCTATGGTACGCCGGAGCGCCTGCCGATCACGGAAAACACTCCCCAGTCTCCTGTAAACCCGTATGGGGAAAGCAAGCTCGTCATAGAGCGCGCGTTGCATTGGTACAGCAGGGCACACCCTCTCACTTACGCGGCACTTCGATACTTCAATGCTGCCGGCGCAGATCCTGACGGCAAGATCGGCGAGGACCATACGCCGGAAACCCACCTGATTCCCCTGGTCTTCGATGCAGTGCTAGGTGGCAAACCCATTGAAATCTATGGCGACGATTATCCGACCCCCGATGGAACCTGTGTGCGCGACTATATCCATGTCTCGGACCTGGCGGATGCCCACGTGCGCGCTCTACAGTATCTTCTGCAGGGTGGAAAATCAGCAGCGATGAATCTGGGAACTGGAACCGGCTACAGCGTCCGGGAGGTCATTCATGCAGTGCAAAAAGTGACAGGGCGCGATGTGCCGCATCGCATTGCGGCGCGCCGCCCGGGCGATCCCGCCGTACTGATCGCCAGTCCACAGCTCGCCGAAGAACTTTTAGGTTGGCGTCCGAAAAACTCCGCGATTGAGAACATCGTGAGCTCTGCATGGAGCTGGCAGTCCACTCAGAGCAGAGCAATCCGTACATCAACGGAGGAATGAATGCTGAGTGTAAGCGTCGTCATCGCCACAAAGAACCGCGAAGATCAATTGCGTGCGATAAGTCTTCCCGCCCTTGCGCGACAAGAGGGTGCGCCGTCGTTCGAAGTGATTGTCTGGGACGCGAGTGACGATGACAGATCCCAGACGCTGGTGAAGGAATTCGCCGCGGAAAATCCCGGCATCGCTGTTCGTTATTTCAAGGCTCCACGGGTGGGGCTGGCTCGTCAGCGCAACGACGCAGTGAAGGAGGCGAAGAGCGACGTTGTGTTTTTCATCGACGATGACAGCGAAATCTCGCCGGATGGTATTGGTGCATTGGCCGAGATGTTCGCCGCCGATGATCGAATTGCCGGAGGCTGTCTTCCCCTGGACTATAACTTTCCAGAGGGGACTAAGCCGGCAATTCTGAAAGTTTCCGGCCCTTTAGCCCGGTTGGTGAGAGGCTACTATTGGGTATTTGAACCAGCTAAGAAGGCCTCAGGATATTACCCACCAATTCCTCCAGCAAAGTCAGGGGCAATTTCTTACTTGTTCGGTTGCGATATGGCCTTCCGCAAGAAAATATTTGAGACCCATCGCTTCGAGGAACGCCTGCAAAGATTTTCGAACTATGTTATCTGCGATGATTTGATTTTTTCTCGCGTACTGATGCAAGAAGGATGTGAACTCCGAGTCGCGCAAAAGGGTTATGTCATCCACCGGGCAGCTTCGGGCGGAAGATTCAAATTCGGCTTCGATACGGGACGGGTGGAAGGTTACAACGCAGGTCTCGTCTGGTTCGTTGCGGCGTTTCCGTGGTCGCGATGGACAGTATTTCCATTTGTTTGGGCTCGGACAGGCGTCTTCTGCGCTGCGTTCCTTCAATGTTTGAGGTGGCCGTGGCAGTTCAATCGATGGGGGCGGGTTGCAGGATATATCTCCGGCCTTTGGATTTTTTTCTGGGAAGAATTCTTTGGGCTGGCAAAGCGAAAGCCTCAACTAAGCTGAGATTTCACTGTTTGTCGAGGATGCGTATTCCGTTCACGCCGCAGGCGAGCGATGATCAGAATACATTCGTGGGGGCTGCAAATCTCGCATAGAAAGCAGGACGCTCATGAAGCTTCTTTACGTAAGTAATCTGTATCCACCATCCATGGGCGGGGCCCAGATACATTTACATTACTTAGCCAAAGCGATGCAAGCGGCCGGCAATGAGGTCTCCGTCGTAACGCATTCCTGCCGACACAGGACCGACTGGCTTCGTCTCTCAACGGTGTTCACAGAACCAGACAGCCATCTCGAATATGAAGGCATCCCTGTATGGCAGCTTGGATTTTCGCGCCTCACTCGAGCACAGATCATGCCATGGGCACTCGCCTATTACGGGCTGATAGGGCCGGCCACGCGGCATATTTCGCACCATGCGCTGAAGGCGCTTTCGCGACTTTCACCTCCGGACGTGGTACATGCCACACGCATCGGCAGGGAATTCCTGTGTCGCGCGGCGCTGGACTTCGCACACCAGCACGGACGTCCGTTTGTGCTCACTCCAGTTCACCATCCTCGATGGGACGGATGGAGGTATACCGAGTACGACAAAATCTATCAGGAAGCAGACGCATTGTGTGTGCTGACTAACGCGGAAAAAAGACTCCTCATCGAGCAAAAAGGAGTCGATGAGGGAAAGATTCACATCACTGGAATCGGCCCAGTGCTGAGCAGCACCTACGATGCCGAAGAATTCAGGTCCAGGTACGATATTCGCGGGCCATTTGTGCTGTACGTCGGCCAGCAATTTCGTTACAAAGGAGTCGGCGCGCTCCTGGAGGCCGCTCCTTTGGTTTGGGAAAAGCATCCGGACGTAACCTTTGTTTTCATCGGTCCACAAACGAGCTACTCCAAGGTCCTCTTCTCGTCGGCGACTGACCGGCGCATTCGAAACCTCGGCGAAGTGAGTCTGGAGACTAAGACAGCGGCACTGTCCTGCTGCGAGTTCCTCTGCCTGCCGTCGTCGCAAGAGAGTTTTGGCGGAGTCTATGTGGAAGCGTGGGCACTTGGAAAGGCTGTTATTGGAGGTCGAATCCCGCCGATTGCAGAACTAATCTCCGAGGGCCAGGATGGGCTTCTTTCGAGCCAGAATCCGCAAGAACTTGCCGATCAAGTTTCGCTGCTGCTCGCTGATCCTGAACTGTGCAGAAAAATGGGAAGTGTGGGGACGAGAAAAGTCGAGGCTCGATATACATGGGAGCGAATCGCGAAGAAGACAGCCGAGGTGTACGAGCATCTTGTTGGGGGGAAACGGCCAATCCATGAGGAGGCTTCCACCAGCCGTTTCGACCAAAGGAGTATCAGTTGAGCGAGATTTTAGGTGTTGAGGTCACGGCGAGTAGTTATGAAGCAGTTGCCAAGAGGAGCCTTGAGTGGGCGAAGCGAGGTGAGTCAAAGGCAGTCTGTTTCTCCACCGTGCATATGCTGATGGAGGCTTACGATGATCCAAAGTTTCGCGCTACCTTGAATGAAATGGACATCGTCAACCCCGACGGCATGCCGCTCGTATGGTCGCTACGGGCGCTGGGGGAACGCGATGCAACCCGCGTCTATGGCCCGGATGCAACCGAGTTCCTGCTGCAGGCTGCACAGGACTCGGATATTCCCGTAGCGTTCTACGGAGGAAGCGAGCAGACCCTTGAGATACTTGTCGCGGAGGTGCGGCGCCGGTACCCCCAATTGAAGATCGTCTTCACGCTGTCACCGCCATTTCGTCCATTGACTGACGCCGAAGACGAAGAGATCACGACGCAGATCTCTAACTCAGGGGCCCGGATGGTGTTCGTAGGATTGGGATGCCCGAAGCAGGAGCGTTGGGTCATGGAGCATCGTGGGAGAATTCCCGCGGTTCTGTTTGCTGTGGGAGCAGCCTTCGACTTTTTCGCCGGAACCAAGGCACAAGCTCCGCGCTGGATGATGCGTAGTGGACTTGAGTGGGTATTTCGACTGGTGTCGGAACCGCGTCGCCTGGCGATGCGATACCTGAAGCACAACCCACGGTTCGTGGTCTTGATCCTTATGCAATTGATGAGAAGACGCGCAACGAATGATTGAATAGGAAATGGTAGCCCGCAGCCATGGTTCAGCCAAGCACCACGTCTATGGTAAAGGCCCAGTTTGCAGCAGAATTGGCTGGTCCCCGATGGTGACGACTCCGTTCGCGATGGGATGCGTCGCACCTGCGAGATCGAGGTACTGCGTATATTGCTTGGGAACCGCGAACTTAGCCGAACTGTTCGATATCCAGACCGCCTCAGCGGAGTAACCACCCGTCCGTGACAGCGGACAGATCCATACTTTATTCGCCGCATTCGAGCAGGGAGCGGTCAGCGTGGCGCCAATCATCCACTTGTAGGTTTCGCGGTAGGAAAGGGCTGTGGCTGTCTCACCGGTGGGGGAAGTATAAAGAGTTCCCCAAGGGCTGTTCGCGTCATACGCATACCAGGAGAAGCGATCTACTCCCAGGGACCAGTGGAGGAGATAAGACTTGGCAATATAAGCGACTTGCTCGGAGGCCGGTGGCAAAGACATGGTGCTCGTGTAGGCCCAACTGGACTCTGTATCCCACATGGGCAGGCCGGACAATCCATGTGCTGCAGCCACTGCCCGGAAGTTCGCTACGACTGTGACAATATCTTCAGCTTGGGAACTCCAATACCCATGGAAGGCAATCACGTCGACCGATCCGGCACCGCCTGTCGATAAGAAGGATGCAAGCCATGGAGGACCTGAGATTTTATCCGTGGAGGGCGCGAGAATGAGTGCGGCCGGGTCAATCCGCTTGATGATCTGATGCGCGTGTTGCGCCATCGTGACCATGGTGGGCATATCACCACAATAGGCTGCTTCGTTGGGCTCATTCCATAGCTCCCAGTACTTAATCCGGCCTGCGGCATGAGTCACGATGGCGGTCACATAAGCGTCCCAGTAGCTCATATTGGATGGTGGAGCGCATTCGCCCGGCCCATAGGGGGAGTCTAGATTGTAGGGCTGAGATGAAGCCCAGCGCGGCGTTCGGCCAAACGTGTAGATGCCCTCCGCCCCCCGAGCTTGATTGAAGGCGATGAATTGATCGAGGGGAGAGAATTTGTAGACCCCTTGCGAAGGGTTGGCATCGGACCAGTCGAGGCCGGGCCCAGCATCCCAGCTTCGGGTGGTACCAAACGACATCGACGGGCTGAGATGGGAAAAATCCAGAACTGAGAGACCGAAGAACGTCGCGGGGACTGGGAGCGTCAACAAGATCGTCGACTGGGCGGACCTGGTTGCGTCAGTCGCGCTGGTTGCCGTCACCGTAACCGCCTGGACTCTAGCGACCAAGGGCGGTGCCGTGTAGAGTCCTGCAGCCGAGAGGGTTCCGACCGCCGGATTCAGTGACCAGGTAACACCAGTGTTCGCATTGTTAGCCACGATTGCGGAAAACGACTGGGTCTGCGAAGCTGTGAGCGAAACCGTGCTGGGATTGACCGCCATGCTGACGCTGGACGGGGCGACCGTGACGGCCGGTGACCGGAGCATGTAGAGCCCCGCCACAAAGAGGCTGCCCACGGCCGCCGCGACAGCGATGTTTCGGGTCATTGCGGTTGCGGTCAACGAGATGGCTCCGAAGTCAAGATGCGAAAAAGTGATCGGCGTGCTTCCATCGGTAGTGTAGTAGATCTGTTCGGGCTGCGCCGCGGCCCATAACCATGTACCGGAACTCGCATGCGGTTTAATGCAGGCTGGTCCTAGACCGTTATGACAGGTCTGGCGAGGCGTCGCCGGCAGAGACTACGCGGTTGCGTCCGGCATTTTTGGCAGTATAGAGAGCGCGGTCAGCTTTGCGCAGGATTTCGTCGATGGGATCACGGCCGTCGCCCGCAGCTGCGCCGATGCTGATGGTCACGGTGATGGCGTGCTCGTCGAAGGAGATGGGCGAGGCCGCGATCTTTGCGCGGAGACGCTCAGCGAAGAGGAGGCCATCCTGCAGTTGGGTATCGAGCAGAATAACAACCAGCTCTTCTCCGCCGTAGCGGGCAATCACATCATTGCGACGCAACTGCGCGGTCATGAGCTTGACGAGCTGACGCAGAACTTCATCGCCCGCCATGTGGCCAAAGCGGTCATTGATGGATTTGAAGTGATCCGCATCCATGAGGAGCAGAGTGAAGGGGCTGCCGGAGCGTCGCGCGCGCTCGATTTCAGCGTCTGCGAGGGCCAGGAATTGACGGCGGTTGAAGATTCCGGTGAGAGAGTCGCGCGTGGCCAATTCGGCGAGCTGTTCATTGGCCAGTAGTAATTCTGCCTGTTTTGCGGCAAGCTCCGAGGTGCGTGCGGCGACATCCCGCTCCAACTCGGTCTGGCGTTTGCGGATAACCGCCGTGCGCACACGGACGGCGAGTATGAGAACGACGAAGGCCGCGAGAATTTTAATCAATAGGAACCAGGTGCGTTCATACCAGGCAGACAGCACAATCACCGGAATATCCAGTTGTGTAGAAGGTCCAGCACCGAGGCGGCCCGCTGCGCGGATGAGCAGGTGGTACCGGCCGGCGGGCAGGTTTGTGTAGGCTGCGGTACGGCTATCAAAGGATGAGTCAGACCAATCCTTGTCAAAGCCTTCGAGCTTGTAGGCGTAGCGGACTTCATTGGCGGCAGCGTAATCCAGAAAGGCAAAACTCGCCTGGAATGCGCGATGAGCCGGGGTGAGAACGATTCCATCCTGGGAGGAGCGCCAGGCGATTGCCGCAGGGGAGAGTGCGCTGCCGGGGACAGCAATGTCTGTGACCACAAGAACCGGGGGCTGCGGAGTGTTGTTCAAAAGCGAAGGGTTCACGACGATTAATCCTTCGTCTCCGGGGAAGACGATGGTTCCATCGCGCAAGGTAGCAGAGCCGAAGAGATTCTGAGAGCTGGTGCGGAGACCATCTGCCGCAGTATAGGTGTGGAACTGTAGTGTATTGGGATCGACGACGGCCAATCCGTTGGGAGTGTTGCTCCAGATGCGACCGTCGGCACCGCGCATCACGGTGAGAACAATGTTATCGGGGAAGCCATTGCGCTTATTCAGGCTGCGGAAGTGCGGTTTGCCGTCGGGAGTCCAGTTCCAAAGAACGGTGAGACCGTCGCCGATGGTACCGATCCAGAGCCTGCCCTGCAGATCTTCCGCGATGGGTTGAATATTGTCAGTGGGTAAGGAGTCTGCGTTATGAGCATCGTGGCGGAAATGAATGAACTTGTCGCTGGCAGGATCGAAGTGGTCCAGGCCGAGCCGGGTAGTGACCCAGAGTCGACCGTCAGAGGTTTTGAGCAGATCCCGCACATAGTTATCCGAGAGGCTATCGGGATTGCTGACATCATGCGAGTAGAGCCGCACGCGGCGGGTTGAGCGGTTGTAGCGGAGCAGGCCGTTGTAGGTGGCGCACCATACGTCGTTGCTATCCACCAGCAGTGCGTTGATGATCTGCGTGGCCACTGCGGGGTCGAGGACTGGGCGGTAGGTGAGGCGGGCGGAGTCAATTTCATACAAGCCGCTGCCACCAGCGTAAACGGTCTTCTGGTCGGCCGCCTTGATGGCGAGGACTTCGCGCTGGGAACGGTCTGCTGCTTTCACACCTGCAGCGAGTGTGACGTTGCGGATTGAGCCATCCGGCTCAATGACGGCAATACCACCTTGATCGAAGCCGACCCAGATGCGGTCGCCCTGGGAGGATACGCTGCGCACCTCATTGCCTTGCAGTCCATTTGTACGCAGCGGTGACGCATGGATATTCATCAGGCCATCGGCGCTGGAGTTGATGCGCGAAAGTCCATGGTCGGTGCCGAGCCAGACGATTCCGGAGCGATCCATGAAGATGCCACGGAGGAAGTTATTGCTGAGTGGGGTGGAGGAGGTGATATCGCGCATGTAGCGATGGCCACGACCCGTCGCCATGTCGAACATGATGAGACCGCTGCCGTAGGTGGCAATCCAGAACTGGTTTTTGCGGACTTCGACGATACCGCGTACGGTGGCTTCGCCGATCAGAGAGTCTGGGCCAGCGAAGGCTGGTACGGCCTCAATCTGATTGGTGGTGACATTCAGAATGCCTGCGCCGGATTTGTCGGTTCCGATCCAGAGCCGGCCTTCACCATCTTCAAAGATGGTCCATACCCGCGGGAATTCTCCTAGTTGCCCCGGACCGGGCAGGCCGGGAATGGGCTCAAAGGTGGCCGAACCGGGTCGCCGGACGAGAAGACCATGATCTCCGCCCACCCATAGGTTACCGGCATGGTCTCTGAGGATGGAGAAGACGCTGCCCTGGGTGAATCCGTTGGCGCCAGACTTCCCGGAGACTTTTCCGAATATTTCGTAGCTATGGGATGCAGCCTGGTAATGGACAAGGCCGAGCTGCGAACCGAACCACAGGCCATTTTCGCCATCATCGGCCATGCAGAAGACATGGCTGCGCGACAGCGTGGCCGGCAGATTAGGCAGAGGGTGAAAGGCGTCTACAGCGGGATCGTAGGTGATGACGCCGGCATTGCCGGTTGCAATCCAGAGGCTGCCGTTTGCCGCGGGAAGGAGAAGACGGATGTTATTGTCCGGTAGCGAGGAAGGGGTGTGCTCGTCGTGCAGGTAGTTGTGCAGGCGATAGCCATCGTAGCGGGAAAGGCCGCCAAAAGTGGCTATCCAGAGAAGGCCGCGACTGTCCTGGGCAAAGCCGTAAACAGAGTCGTGCGGGAGCCCCTGCTTGGAGCCCATGAACTCGAAATCGGGGTCGGCCAGGCCACCCAGTACTTCGCCGGGAGAAGGCGAGCCAGAAGGGTGTGTCTGCGCCTGCAATGCAGAAAGCACAGCAAAGAGAACCGCTGCTGCGAACATTGCCCGAAGAGGATATCGTGTCAGCACGCTGTTTCCGTACAACCTTCTCTTATTTGCCAGCCTTATGACCATGGTGACACAAACAAACCGCCATTAGAAGCAGACAAATCCGGTGTACAAGGCGCTCTTTATAATGTCGCGGAGCCCTGTTGTGGATGGTGCACGTGATGGGGGTCACAGGCCTGGGTGTATGGGCTTTGAGACAATAAGCGCCGTTGTGCGAGGTGTCTTTTTATGGCTACTGTGGCTGCTCCAGATGCGAATGCAATGCTCACCCTTCCCGGCGATGCGGTACGCCAGATCCAATGGCGATTTGCCGACCGGTTTGATCTGCAGATGCTGGTGCAATCGGCACGCAGCGTGGCGCGCGGTACGGTGGCGCGCATGGTGGCCGGCGGTGAACGCAATACCCATGAATGGACTGACGCCAAGAACGCGATGATGGAGGCGTTTGACGAGGCCGGCATCACATCTGCATTTATGGAACCCGAAGAGGGCGGATACATCATTGGACCGAAGAATCTGGCGATGTCGCTGGCGGCGTTTGAGCTGGCTTGGGTGGATGGCGGCGCGGCAACGGCCAGCCTGGCGAGTTTTCTGGCACTGGCGCCGATCCAGGAGTGCGGTACGCCGGAACAGGTATTGCATTACAAGACGCTGGCTGCGCCTCCACAATCTGGTGAGGACCGCAAGCCGTGGCGCGGAGCGTTTGCGCTGACAGAGCCTATCCCCTACGTGGGCGTGGATACTGGCATGCTGGGCGGCAAGGTGACGGTAGCAGAGTGGGAAGCAGGCGAAGAGCCCATACTGCAGGTGGACAAGCGCGGCCGCTTCATCACGAACATGGCGTTTGCGAATTTTGTGACAGCGGCAGTCGGTTCCGGCGACAAACGGATACAGGGCACCTGCATGGTGATCCTGGAAGAGGGCGATGAAGGCACATTCGACCGTGGCACGGCGACCAAGAAGCTGGTGCATCAGCTTTCATCCACGAGCGACCCCATCTTCAACCTGAAGATTCCAGCGAGCAGGATTGTGGGCGGCTATACGGTGGTGGACGGCGTGATTGTGCCGAACTACAGCCATGGACAGGTGATTGAGGCGGTGTTCCGGCATACGCGGGTGCCGGTGGGTTTGATGACGGCGGCCAAGCTGCTCTCTGCAGTGGAGCCGCTTATCCGGTATCAACGGGGACGTTTCCGCGGTGCGGAGGGGGCAAAAGCGGGTTCGATGCGGTACGAAAGGGGGATCCAGCAGCGTGAGGATGCCCTGCACCGGCTGGTAGATGTTTGGTCTACGGGCGAAGCAGCTGCTTCACTGGGCTTTGCGGCGTCGCGACTGTTTGATGTGCTGGATCCGCTGGAGCGGCAGAAGCGGGCGATTCTGCATGCGCGGGGTGTGCATGGCGTCCGAGCAGAGAAGAAGGCGTTGCGTGAAAGTGAATTGCAGGCAATCGCGCTGCTGGCAATGAGCCCGAAGAATCTGCAGCGTGCCGAAATGGCAGCCGACCCGCTGGTGGATTATGTGCTGAAGAGCAGCGAAGCGGATGTGCTGTGTCCGGCGACCAAGCTATGGAATACGGGGCATGGGGCGAACATGATGCGGGAGGCGGTCAGCCTGATGGGGGGCTATGGCATTACGGAAGATTGCCCCGGTTTTCTGGCGGGCAAGTGGATGGACGCGCAGTTGGAGGCCACGTACGAGGGGCCGGAGGCGGTGCAGCGGCGGCAGATGACCATCACCATGGTGAACGAGGTGTTTCTGGCGCAGTTCCGCACATGGATTAGTGAGATGCGGCAGATCGCAGCGGAGAAGCCGGGAACGGGTGCGTGCACGCTGGCATCTGCAATGGAAATGTGGATGTGGACGCTGAACCATCTACAACGCGCAACCGATCCGACGGGGAACAAGCTCTACCACGGGCAGCGGCAGGGTGTGACGTTTGAGCTGGCGGATGCGCTGTGCTGGCTGCTGGCTTCGCGGTTCCAGATTCTGGATGTGCTGGAGTTGGAGAAGAGCGGTGGCGGCGATAGCGTGGCGGCGGAAGGATTGGCAGGAACGGTACAGTTTCTGAGCGACTTGTGCCATATGCAGGCGGCACGCGCGGCGGGCGAAGTTTCACGCATCAGCGCGGAACTGGTGTATGGATACAACGAACATCCGTGCTGGAACGGGCAAGGGACGAACTGCTTCTCTGCCAATGAACTGGATGAGCTGGAGGAGACGATTCCGGGTATCAGCTCGTTTGCGACGGATGTGGTGGCCATGGACGGAAGCCATCCGCAGAAAGCTGGGCCGTGCGCAGGGTGTGCAGGCGCGGGCGACTTCCAGCGGATGCAGAACAAGATGTGCATGTGCCTGAGCGGTGCGCGGCTGGCGAAAGACCGAGCGGCAGAGACGGTAAGCACGGTGATGATTCCTGAAGCGCTGGATTACCCGGCATGAGCGTAGATGCTGCAGGCACGGAGACGCAGGTTGCGGAGTGTGAACGGCAGAGAATGGATGTAGATATCGCCTGCGTGGGCTTTGGGCCGGCGATGGGCGGTTTTCTGACTACGCTGACGCAGCAGTGGAACAAACAGCCGGATGATCCTGCATTTGCCAGCAAAGCGATGCCGGGGATGCCGCTGCAGGTGATCTGCTATGAGCGCGCCGATGATATTGCGGCGGGTGTGAGCGGCGTGGTGACACGGGCGCGGGGAATTCGCGCAAGCCTGCCCAATCTGAATCCGAATGAAATTCCTATGGCCGCTGCCATCACGCAGGAACGCGTGATGTACCTGCTGGACCCGGTGGGAGCGAGCCGGCGTTCGCTGCCTTTGCGAGCGGCGGACGCGATGTTGCGTGCAGCGGGACGGCTGTGCGTGAAGGATGCTGCATTTGAACTGCCGTGGACGCCGGGATTTCTGCATAAGCAGGGCGGGCTGGTGCTTTCAATGGGGCAGTTCAACCAGTGGGTGGGATCTGAACTGATGGCCGGTGGGCTGGCGCAGATATGGCCGGGCAGCCCGGTGAGTGGACCGATCTTTGGCGGCGAGAGCGGTACTGAGGTGCAAGGAATTCGGCTGGCGGACCAGGGAGTGGACTGCGAGGGGACGCCTGCGGATGGGTTTATGGCGGGCATGGATGTGCATGCGCCGTTGACGGTAGTGGGCGATGGCCCGGTAGGTGCGGTGGGGCAGGCGATTGACCAGCGCGTGGGCATGCCGAAGGGCCATGCACAGCGGGAGTGGGCGCTGGGCATGAAGATGGTGATCGAGCTGCCGGAGCTGGGCGAAGACTCGGAACTGAAGCCGGGGACGGTGTGGCATACATTCGGCTATCCGGAGCCGGAAATCTTCGGATTTTTGTATGTGCATCCGGAGCGGCTGGTGTCCGCCGGAATTTTTGTGCCGTCGTGGATGGGGGATTCGTCGCGGACGGCATATCGCTATCTGCAGCACTACATTCAGCACCCGGCGCTGTGGAAGCATCTGAAGGGTGGCACCCTGCGCTCGTGGGGCGCGAAGTCGCTGCAGGAATCTGGCCAGCATGGCGAGCCTTTTCTGAGTGGGGACGGATATGCGCGCATCGGCGAGGGCTCCGGCAGCACAAATATGCTGACGGGCTCAGGCGTGGACGAGGCATGGACAACGGGCGTGCAACTGGCCGATGCCGTGGTGGAACTGCTGCGCGCTGAGAAGCCGTTCACCAGGGAAAATCTTAAAGCAACGTATGAAGTTGCACGGAATGCGAGCTGGGTAGAGCACGATGCCGAGGCGGCAAAGAATGCGCGTAATGGTTTTCATGGTGGCGTAGTGCGGGGCATGATGGGCATGGCGCTGGCGGGGCTGACCCGTGGGCGACTTTCGCTGAAGGCGCGGATTCCGGCGGCATATAAGCAGATTCGTGCGGCGGAGGACGCAGAGCGCGACGATGCTCTGGCACGCGTGGCTGCTTCCGGAGGCCATCCGCTGCATGATGTGATTATGACGGCGCGCGGTTGGCCGGAGATTCCATTTGATGGCAAGCTGCTGGTGACGCAACAGGATGCTCTGCTGATGGGCGGCAAGGTGCAGGCGATGCCGGGATTTGCCGACCACGTGACATTCCGCAAGCCGGAGTTGTGTGCGGCGTGCGCGGAGAAGACGTGCATCGCAATGTGTTCGGGGCAGGCAATTACGCAGGGTGCAGGGGGGGTGCCTGCATTTGAACGCGAGAAGTGTATTCACTGCGGAGCGTGCCTGTGGAACTGCGCACACTCTCCAGATGGAGAACGCGGCAATATTGAGTTTCGTGCAGGCTCTGGTGGCCTGCATTCAGCAGAGAACTAAACAGAGGATAAGGCAATGGCTGAAGTATTTCATGTTGTGGTTTGCGCGGGAATTGTACCTGATCCGCTGCAGACGCTGGAACCGGTGATTGGACCGAATGGGCCGGGTTTGAAGAACGAGATGGTGTTGCCCGCAGTGCTGGATCCGTGGGCGGCAAGCTCGCTGTACGAAGCGGCGCAGGTAGTGGCCAAGCATCCGGGCAGCAAGCTGTGGCTGGTGAGCCTGGGACCGAAAGCGAAGCTGCAACAAGTGATGATGACGATTGCGCAGAAAGTCAGCTTCGAACTGATGCCGGTTGATGGTCCTATTGGCGGCTTCCCGGATGCGCATGCGACGGCTGCGACGCTGACAGAGACGATTGCTGCATTGCCGGGGTTGGATCGCGGGCGTCTGCTGCTCTTTGGCGGATGGGAGTCTGCCACGCGCGGCGCGGGTGTGACACTGCAGTTGATCGGTGAACTGTTGGGCATCACGGACCAGTTCCAGGGTGTGGACCAGATCGAGATGCGCGCGGATGGTTCGTTTGAGGTGCTGGAGCGGATAGAGGGTGGCAAGCACCAGATATCAGTGTGTGCCGGCGTGCCGGCGGTGCTGGGATGGGCTACGGGGAACCTGGCGGAGCCAAGGAACAATCCGCAGACGGGCATGGCGAACATGCGCGGGATTATGCCCGCGCTGCAGAAGGCGAAGACGGTGAAGCTGGAAGGCAATACGTTGCATTACACATCAGTGAATCTGCCGGCACAGCAGCGCGAAACGCGCGTTGAGAAAAATCTTTCGGCCGATGCGATTGCGCAAGAACTTGTTCAATGGATTACAGCGGAGTGATGACGATGGAAAAAGTACTGGTTCTGACGCATGTGGATGAAGGCGGAGTGTCGCTCACGAAGGCTTCACTGGAAGCAGTTACCGCTGGAGTGGAGTTAGCGGCACGACTGCAATCGCCGCTGACGGTCGGCATTCTGGGACGTGATGCAGAGGCGGCAGCACAGGCTGTGGGCGGCACGGGCGCGAGGGTACTGACAGTATCAGGTGAAGCATTTGCCCAAGCGCGCTATGCAAGCGATGCAGCAGCGTGCGAAGCACTGTGCCGTGCAGCGGCGGCCAGTATTGTGCTGGCACCGGACAGTTCGCGCTTTGCGCGCGTGGCGGCAGGCGTGGCACACCGGCTGGGTGGATTGCTGGATACGCACATTACCAGCATCGTCGGAACGGCAACGGTGGAGGCTACACGCTGGTTCTACCGGCAACGGATGGAAGCAGTGCTGAGCCGCGAGGCCAGGCCGTGGTTTCTGCTGCTGGATGCAGGGACGCACTCGGCGTTTGCGGGGGAGGCAAAAGCAGTGGCGACAGAGTCTGTGGAGGTGGTGTTGCCTGAACTGCGGACGGTGGTGGAAGGATTCCGCGAACCGGAGCGGGACGCACAGACGATTCGCCCGGATGCGAAGCTGCTGTTTGTGGCGGGCGCAGGTTGGACGAAGAAGCAACCGGACGGACAGATGCACGTAAGCGATGCCGCGGAACGGATTAAAGATTTTCTGCGGCTGACTGGGGCATCGCTGGGCAGCAGTAAGTCGCTGGTGGACCAGTCTGGGGAGAATCAGCAGGTGCTGCCGTTCCTGACTCACATGAATCAGATCGGACAGACAGGCTCCACACCGCGGCATGCAAAGGGGCTGTCAACGTGCTGCCATGGTGAAGAGCCGCATGTTGTGGGGTGGCGCTTCATCGGCGAACGGCGCGCGATCAGCCTGGACGCAAACTGCGGATGGGCACGTGGCAAGGCGGACGTGGTGTATGTGGCGGATGCATTCCAGGTGATGAGCAAAATAAACGCGCTACTGACAGAAAAGCAGGGCTGAACCGCAGACCTTCCAAGGGTGGCCGGATGAGGCAGTATGTTGATTTATGCCCTATAAAACCGCTTGACTAACATATTGTATGGAGTTGATACTGGGTGCCTTCAGGTTTTCAGGTGTCTATGCGGCGAACAACTTATCTTCGGCTTCCGGTGGCTGCATGTCTGGCTCTTCTGGTAACCACCCTGGTTTTATCGGGCTGTGGAGCGTCTAGTTTCAGCACGGCGAGCCGCCCCAGTTTTCTGGCGATGGGAAAGATCCAAGGCAGAGTGCATGGTGGTCCGCAGGCCATCCAGGGAGGCACTGTCAATGTATACGCGACCCAGAGCAACGGTTATGGCGGTTCTGCCCTATCACTGGCACCGTCTACTCTGACCGACAACCAGGGCAATTTCACCCTGACTCCGGATGTGCCTTGTCCGGCAGGGCAGTATGCGTATGTTGCGATTGCGGCCGGCAATACCGGAGGCAATGCCCCGAATAGCAACTCCCTGCTGATGGCAGCACTGGGAAGGTGCAGTGATTTCTACTCCGGCACGGTCTACAACGGGTCGTTTGTCTGGGTGGATGAAATGACCACTATCGCCGCAGCCTACGCACTGGGAAACTTCATTACGATCGACAGCTCCAATGCCACGCCGGTGGTGAATATCAGCGCTCCAGCGGCGAATAATGCCGCCACGCCTTGCATTGCAGGAGTGGGAAGCTGCACTACTACGGCGGCGAGTGGCCTGGGCCATGCTTTTGCGAATGCTGTCAACCTGGCCAACACGGCGAATGGGCAGGCATATGCAACGCTGCCGGCACCAGCGAACACTGCTGCAGTGGCGCCAGCGGCACTGCTCAATTTGATGGGCAATATCCTGCAGGCTTGCGTGAACACCACTGGAACGACTGGCACGAATACGGCCACGTCAAATGATGGCAGTGGCTGCGGAAAGCTCTTCAGCCTGACAACGGCTCCGCTGGCCGGCTCAGCCGTTCCCGGCAATACGCTGCAGGCGATGATGAACCTGGCGAAGTATCCCAATATCGCTACCGCGACATGGAACTCAGGTTGCACCGTTGCCGGATCCGGCACCACCAGTGGCACTGCATGTCTTTTCAGCCTGGCGACGGGAAACAGCTATTACTTGCCATCCCTAGTCGGCGCACCAGCGGACTGGTCAATTGCCATCGTGATTCCCCAGGGACAGGGTGCAATCACGACCGGCTGCAGCGGTACCTGCTCCGGGCTGACCTATCCCTGGTCGCCTGCGCTGGATATCAGTGACAACATCTACATCACCAATAACGACAGCAGCAATCAAAACTGGGAGAATGTGCTTAGCTTTGCCTATAACGGCGTTCCGCTGTGGAGCACTCCGCAAAATTCCACGCAGAAGGCGGTGAAATTCATTGCCACCGATGGGTTGGGCAATGTGCTGACGGCCAATAACAGTACAGGCTCCAACCAAGTCATCACGATCTATAACGGTGCGACCGGCGCGGTGCTGGGATCACCGATCCTTACGGCTGTTGACTCGCCATTCGGCATCACCATCGATCCATTCAACAACATCTGGTATTCATCCAGCAGCACGGGAGTTCAGAACCTCCAGGAACTGACCTATACCGGGACGAGCGGCGGAGTGCCGCAATATACGGCGGCGACTTTCGCCCATCCTCCTATCGCGTCGCAGGGGATATATCAGCTGGCGCTGGATGGTGCCCTTAACTTATGGGGAGTTGGCAATGCCAGCTCCGCCTCCAGCACATTTTTCTTTCCCAATACAGGGACAGTGGCCGCGCCGGCGTATACGGGAACGCTGAAGTCAGCGGCCACCGCAGGCTCGACCAGCCATGGATATGGCATTGCGCCGGACGGAAGCGGCAATGCCTGGGAAGTGAACGGAACCAATCTCTATGAGATTGCCTCGGTTGGCAATGGAGACAGCGCAACGATCTCGGCCGGATCCGGCATCTCGATCGGTGTCGGCTATCCGCGCTATGGCGTGATGGATGGCGATGACGTGTTCTGGACCGTGGACAATGACAACGGGGCAGGCGGGTGGGTAAGCGCCTATGACACCATCCATGCCTATGCGCGCGGTATTGACAGACCATGCCGGGTCAACAGCACAACCGGAAACACCTGCGGTTCGGGCTCAAGCCAGACGACCGGGGCCGCTCTTTATGGACCGCGCGGGCTGGCGCTGGACAGCGCCGGCGACATATGGATAGCCAGCGCGACCAATGGTAATTTGGTAGAGATCATCGGAGCCGCCGCTCCAACCTGGCCGGCGGTATCGCTGGCAACGTATGGCAGGCCGGGAGGCGACGGAGGTACGGCGACTGTCTCCACCGCGGCACTTTCGCCATCGAGCGCTACCTTTCCCAGCACCAATACGGGATCTAGTTCTGCAGCGCAGACCTTTACCTTTACGAATACCGGGAACACCAGCTTGACGATGAACGGAGTCTCGGTGACTTCGGGCTACACTCAGACGAATACCTGCACTGGCACAGTGGCGCCGGGTAACACCTGTATCGTTCATCTCAGCTTTGCGCCGACCACGGGGGGGATAGTGCTGGGAACGCTAACCGTCACGTCGAGCAGTATATCGAACCCCACTCTTACGGCGTCTTTGACGGGAACGGGTATATCGCATTTGACGAGCTTGAGCACGCCATCCGGTGACCTGGGCGGATCGAATGTGGGTTACAGTGCGGCAGCACGATATTTTGATCTGACCAATACGGGCACGGGATCTATTTCGATTACGTCAGTTACAGCTACCGGAGATTTCTTCATCGGTGACGGATCGAACGAGTGTGGCTCGACGCTTTCAGTAGGAGACGATTGCTATGTGCGCGTGTTCTTCATTCCCACAGCAACCGGAACACGCACGGGAACGCTGACTATCAAGACAAACAGCACCAATAGCCCAACATACACGGTATCGCTGACGGGGACGGGCCTGACGCTGCCTGTGCCAGTAAGCAGCACGATTGCGAATGTTTCGGTGACAGCTTCAGCCACGCCGACCTCGATTGTCCCGAAGAACTTTGTTGGGTTTTCGCTAAATGTGGATGTGGTAACCCAGCAACTCGGTTACTCCGCCAATAATATGAACCCGATCTTCTACCAGGTCACGAAGAACATTACGGACATTACCAGTGTGCCGATGCTCGACCGTTTTCTGCACGATACTGCGGGAGTTACGGTATCGAGTTCATACCTGGCGATCATGGCCCAATTTTACAAGGATACGGGCACCACGATGTTTGTGGGGATCAATATGTCCAGCGACGATCCGACTTCGACTGCGGCGGAAGCAGTAAAGACTGTAGCAACGCTGCCCGCAGCGGCACTCATTGGCCTTGAGCTTGGAAATGAGCCGGACCTTTATCCTTCTGGAGGATATCGCAGCAATTCCTATGGTTACAGCCAATATCTGGCGGACGAAACTGCCTATGCCAATGCTGTTCTGCCGCAGACCGGTGGCGTAAAGTTTGCGGCGCCGGTGTGGACAGGTGGAAGCTCATCTTTTGTAGACAACCTTGATAACTTCATCACGGCCCGGCAAAGCGATTTGAGTATGGTGAACATTCACTACTACTCCGGCACGGGACTGGATACCGTGCAGCCAAGCGATTATCTGCTAACCGATGCTGCGATAACACATAGCCAGAACTATCCCACACATTCATCGATTGCGAACGCAGTAACCGTCGCGCAGAATGCAGGTATTCAACATATCCGAGTCGGCGAGATGAACTCGATTACGAACGGCGGACTGTACGGCATTAGCGACACTTTCAGTTCTGCGCTATGGGCAATGGACATTGGTATGGGCTATGCCAATGCGGGCTTCACGGGCGTCAACTACTTTCTGAACCCAAGTGTGATCGATGCCTACAACGCGCTGGACTTTGATTACACCACGAGCGGCAGTACCCGCACCTATACTTTGCGCTATGTGGCGCCGGAGTACTACGGAATGTTGATGCTGGCCACCATGCTGCAGAACAATGCGGGCATCATATCTTCTCCGATTACCGTGGTGACGACAAACGGCGATACACCGACGATCAAGGCCTGGGCGACCAAGGATGGCAGCGGTACGATCCGGGTCTTGTTACTCAATAAAGATGAAACTACCGGAGGGCCGGTAAAGCTGACCATGACCGGCTGCGGCAATGCTACGGTCATGCGCCTGAGTGCGCCGTCGTGGCAATCAACCTGGTATGACCCGAAGATTGACGCACCCAAGACCAGCGGCATCAGCGGGGTCATCATCAACGGCCAGACCTTCGATAACTCAACCGACGGCAAGATTACCGGAACTGCTGTTTCGGAAACGGTCATTCCAGCTTCAGGCGTGTATACCGTGAATCTTCCCGTGGCAAATGCCGTTATCCTGACGATTCCACAATAAACGAAGGCTGTAGGGATGCCCCGATTCTGCCGATAGAAAGGCGAATCCAAAACGGGGCGAAACCAGGAATGTTCTCGATCGTAGGAATTTTCGTTGTCTTCGGCAGCGTGGCGGCAGGCTACCTGATGGAAAAGGGAAAGATTGCGGTGCTGGTGCAGCCGTCAGAATTGGTGATGATTGGAGGAGCTGCGATCGGCACACTGCTGACGGCAAATCCCATTCGACTGCTGAAAAAGATTGCGGAAGGCTTGCTGGGAGCACTCAAGGGCAGTGTGTACACGAAGCAGAGATACCTGGAGACGCTGAAGATGCTGTTTGATCTGCTGGCAAAAGCGCGCAAAGAGGGCGCGGTAGCGATTGAGTCTGACGTGGAGGAGCCTGAAAAGAGTGCGACGTTTTCAAAGTACCCGGTATTTCTGAAAGACCATCATGCGCGCGATTTTGTGTGCGACACGATGCGTATGGCTATCACCGGTGGTGTAAACGCGTTTGATGTGGACCAGATGATGGAGCTCGACATGGAGGTACATCACACTGTATGCGAGCAGCCCAGTCATGCACTCACTACGGTGGCAGATGCTCTTCCGGGACTCGGCATTGTGGCGGCGGTGCTGGGGGTGGTGGTGACGATGGGCTCACTCGGCGGACCGCCGGAGGAGATAGGGCATAAAGTGGCGGCGGCGCTGGTGGGTACCTTTCTCGGCATCCTGCTTTGCTATGGGGTAGTGGGGCCGCTGGCTGCGAATATGACAAAGAGTGTGGATGAAGAACATCGCTACTATCATGTGCTGCGGGTGGTGATGCTTGCGTTCATTAAGGGGACATCGCCGATTATGGCGGTGGAGATGGGGCGTCGTGCGATTCCGGCGTATGTGCGGCCGAATTTTTTTGAAGTGGAGAAGGTGTGCCGCGATAAGAGTAGTGATGCGGCTGCAGCGCCTGCAGTGGCGGCATAGGGACAGATCGTGATGGGAGAAGACGAACAGATCATCGTCATCAAGAGGAAAGGCGGGCATGCAGCGCACCATGGCGGCGCGTGGAAGGTAGCCTATGCCGATTTTGTAACGGCAATGATGTCGCTTTTTATCGTGCTATGGCTGATGAATAGCAGCAAGCCGGTGCAGGATGCTGTAGGGGGCTACTTCCGCGACCCGAAGGGGACGGCACAGAAGCGGGGAACCAACCTGGGCGGGATGGGAGATGCTTCTGCGGCGAAAAAAGAGGACATGGCGAAGTTGAAAGAAGATCTGATTAAGTCTATCGAAAAGATGGCGAACTTCGAGAAACTGAAGCAGCAGATTGAACTGACTATCACGCCAGAGGGGCTTCGCATTGAGATGATGGAGGATCCGAAAGGGACATTTTTTGAACCGGGGAAAGCACAGCCAACGCCGGTGCTAGGAGATTTGCTGAAGATACTTGCGGAGGAAACAGGGAAACTGCCGAACAACATTTCGATTGAAGGGCACACCGACGCGACACCCTACTCAAGCACGGGAACATACAGTAACTGGGAGCTATCAGCAGATCGAGCCAATATGGCACGCCGATTGATGGAAAGCACTGGGCTGCATCCGGGGCAGGTAGTGCAGGTGCGTGGGTTTGCGGACCACAATCTGCGCAAGCCATTGCAGCCTAATGATGCTTCGAACCGGCGCGTTTCGGTGATTATTCAATACCTGGCTAAACCGGGAGAGCCGGACTCCCTCTTCGATGGTAGCTTATCGGGCGCAACCAAAGTTGATTTGGGGGCGGCCAATGCGATTAGCGGTAAATGAGGATTTAATCTTCGTGCTCAAGCACGAGGGCGAGGAATTTCCGGGCTAGCTCGCGCTGCTCTTCCGTGTGAAAGATGAAGGAGAAACCGACTTCGCCTATCTGGAGATGGGTTACGACGGCCTGAACGGTGAGAGTGTGCCGAGAGTGGCGCAGGATGAGCGAGCCGGTGCCGCCAGCCAGAACATCACCATCCAGCGTGGCCCTAATGCCAGTATCGCTGACGTTGATGCAGTGACCGTGGAGCGCGTGATCGCTCATGAGGAAATCAACGCTGAAGTTGCCACGGAGCCTTGGAGTCCGATACTCAAACTTGCGCATTATGTTGCAGCCACTCCATTCTCAAACGATGCTGACAGCGTGTCTGCGCTGAAGCGCCGGGCGAAAGTAGACATCATCCTATTTATCGGTCGAGTGGTGGCGGAATTTTAGTTCGTGGATGGTAAATGCGAGGCAAGGTAGCGCTGGGCCACTGGCGCGGTGGGCTGGGGGCTGATATATCTAGTGCGTACAAGTACAGCAATAAGGTACGGGGAATGTGCAAGTATGGTTGCAGATACGGAACGGAATGCGGGCGTGGTGGATTCAACGGTGCCAGAGATACCGCAGAGTGCTGCGGTTGGGGCGAGCAACAAGAAAATTCTGATTGTGGATGACGATGTTGCGCTGGCTAAGTTTCTGGGCCGCGAGCTGCGTGCACTGCAGTTTGTGACGACTGTGTACCACGATGGCGAAGCGGCTCTTCTGGACGCGAGGGAGACTGCGCACGATCTTGTGATCCTGGATATGAACATGCCGAAGGTGGATGGTATGGAGTTCTTGCAACAAATTCGACCCAGCCACCCTCAGCTGCCGGTGCTGGTGTTAACAGCGCGCAATAGCACCGAAGACCTTGTGCAGGCACTGGATTGTGGTGCGGATGACTTCCTGATCAAGCCGTTCTCCTTCATGGAGTTGCTGGCCCGTATTCGGAGTCTGCTGCGGCGGCAGGCGGCTACGACGACAACGGCAACACGTGTGGGCGATTTGACGCTCAACCATGAAGCACATTCAGTGATGCGGGATACACGCAATATTGAGCTGACGCTGCGAGAGTTCGCGCTGCTGGAATACCTGATGCGGCATGCTGGGAAACCCGTATCGCGAGTGACACTATTGCGCGAGGTGTGGAACGTTGATGCAGACCCTGCAACGAATATTGTGGATGTGTACATGAAGTATCTGCGCGACAAAGTTGATGTGACGGGAGAAGCGAAGCTGATCCGTACGATCCGCGGCGTGGGCTACGTGCTGGGCAGGGAGTAGCTGACTATCTGACTTGGCAGATTTTTTTGCCTTACACCAAAATGGAATTCCAGCGTTCAATTGTTCCGAAAGCGGAATAAGCCCTCAAGAGTAACTGTGTAACGTGGATGGTGAGTGTAACAAGACGGGACAATGGCTTGTATGAGCACTTGTGCTGCGCCCGAATTTCGCATGACCGAAACCAGTGCAGCCGGAGTGCTGCTGGTAAGCCCCAACAGCAGGCTTCGCGAGGAACTCCGCGAGAAACTACGATATCCGCAATGGAGCCTGACAGAGGCTGTAAGCGGAGCAGAGGCCTTTGAATATTTGCAGGAGAGGGCGACGGAGATCTTACTGCTGGATCCTCTACTGCCTGATCTGGAATCAAGAGAGTTTCAGGCGATGGTCGCGGCGAGGTATCCGGGAGTGCAGCTTGCTACGGTGAACGCGCATACGGGGCAGATCGTTCTGGGCACTGCGTCTCCGACGAGGCTCTCAGTGCAGCTTGCGGCCGTGCTTCGCGGTTCGGAAGAGATGCAGCCGAAGGTGCCACCGGCGCAGCTATATCGAATGTGCGCATTGAGAAGAAGTCATCCGGGACTATCCGGAATGGTGGGTGAGTCTGAAAGCATGCAGCGTGTGTATGAACTGGCGCACATTGTGGTACGCCGCGACACGACGGTGCTGATAACGGGAGACAGCGGGACGGGCAAGGATCTGGTAGCGCAGGCTATCCACCTGATAAGTCCGCGGCAGAAGCAGCCTATGGCGGTCATCAATTGCGCGGCGATACCTGAGGCGCTGCTGGAGGCGGAGCTCTTTGGCTATGTCAAGGGAGCGTTTACCGGCGCAGTGCAATCGCGTATTGGGAGGATTCATGCGGCGCACGGAGGGACGCTGTTTCTGGACGAGATTGGCGATATGCCGCTTTCGCTGCAGAGCAAGATTCTGCGATTTCTGGAGCAGGGTGAGATACAGCGAATCGGCGGAAACGAAAATTTAAAGGTAGATGTGCGCGTGGTAGCAGCTACGAACGCAGATCTGCAAAGACTGGTGAAACAGAAATTATTTCGCGAAGATCTGTACTACCGGCTGGCGATTTTTCCCATCAAATTGCCACCGTTGAGGGAGCGCGAAGGCGATGTGGAGAGGCTGGCAACGGCCTTTCTAGGTAAATTCTGCCCAGGAGCGCGGTTAAGCGCAGAGGCGCTGGAAGCGCTGGAGCAGAATGACTGGCCGGGGAATGTGCGTGAGCTGCGAAACGTGCTGGAGCGGTGCAGCATCCTGGCAGCTGGAGAGCGGGAAATTCTGCCTTCACATCTGCTGCTTTAGCTTTGGCCCTCGCCGTGCTTAGTGAATAGGCAGATGCTGCCCAGTTCTCATCATGCGCCAATGAACGCCACGTTGCTCGAAAGCGGAGACAATAACCGTAGCTGTGTGCCGAAGCAGAGCTCTGATGTGCAGGCGGCGAATAGTGCGATGCTGCTTGCACAGGCTTTTTCAGAATTCATCGCCACATCATCACGGCTGGAAGATTCCTATCGCCAACTGCAAAAGGAAGTAGCTGCATTAGGCATGGAACTGGCTGAGCGCAATCTGGCACTAAAGGCCAGTGTGAATGAAAACGAGTTGATGCGCCTGTCATTGCAGGCGATTGTTGACTCCATGCCATGCGGCATCCTGGTTTTCAATGACGAAGGAAAGATCTGCACCATCAACCCGGAGTGCAAGCGGCTGCTGAATATTAATGCTTCTGCGCCGAAGCAGAGAGTGCCGGTCACGCTGAAGGAGATTGAGAAGCAAAGCGGCATACAGCTGGCACTGGCAACTGAGATGGATGGAGATGTAGAACGAGAACTATGCTTGCGGAGTGAAACGAGTGAACGCTGGTTGCATCTGCGGCATAGCAGGACGATGCCGCGCTTCGAGGGAAATGACGGGCCGAACCAGATCATTCTGATCGTGCGTGATATAACAGCGCAAAAACATGCGGAGCGAGATCGTGAAGCGGGACGCAATGCCATGGCGCTGGCAGAGATCACGACCACGCTGGCACATGAGATTAGAAATCCATTAGCGAGCCTGGAATTGTTTGCGGAGCTCATCGAAGAGGATAGTGAACGCAGAGGAGAGTGGATATCAAACCTCCGTGCCGGTATTCGGTCGCTAGCAGGTACGGTGAACAATGTTCTCGCCTTTCATACTTCGAGTGCGCTGCAACTTTCGCCTCTGAACCTGTGCAGACTGGCAGATAGCGCAGTGCAGTTTATGCAGCCACTGGCTGATCAAGTGCGAGTATCTCTGCGACGGGTGGATGCCACGAGGGAGGAACGAGCGGTGCTGGGGAATGAAGGCGCGCTGCAGCAGGTGATGCTGAACCTAATTTGCAATGCATTGCGATATACGCCGGCCGAAGGCCGGGTCACACTATCTATTAAAGATTGCGGCGGTAAGGTAGTGCTGGAATGCGTCGATACGGGGTGCGGTCTGTGTGGAGACCAAATCTCGAAGATATTTACGCCGGGATTCAGTGGGAATGGCAGCACGCCGGGGCTGGGGCTGACAGTGTGCGAACGAATTATGAAACAACACGGCGGCAGTATTCATGCTGCAAAGGGTGAAGCGGCCGGCGCACGGTTCGTGCTCGAGTTTCCATGCTGCGGGAAGGATGGAAGCACTCATGTATGACGAACATATCCATTGTGATAAATCGTCTGTTCTAGTGGTGGACGATGAGCCCGGAATGCGTACTGCACTGCATGCTAACTTTCTGCGTCATGGCTGGCGGGTGAATATGGCGAGTGGTGTGGGAGAAGCAACCCGGGCCGTGGAACAGGGGGACTTCGATCTCGTTGTAAGTGATGTACGTATGCGTGACGGGGATGGGTTTGAGGTGATGGACGCTGTCCGCAAAAGTTCTCCGGGTACGGCCGTGATTCTGCTGACGGCATTTGGCAGTGTGCCGGAAGCGGTGGAATCGATGCGGAACGGTGCATTGGATTATCTGACGAAGCCAGTTTCATTTGATCTGCTACAGACTACGGCGCGACGCGTGATGCAGCGGCGATCTGATGCTGTGCAGGGTTATGTGCACTCGCCGCAGAACGAAGCCCCTGCAGTTACGGCCAATGCGGGAATTGTCGGGCGTTCGCCACTGCTATTACAAGCTCTGCAAAGGGCGCGCGCCGCAGCGAGCACGGACGCGGACGTATTGGTGGAGGCGGAGAGCGGGACGGGAAAGGAATTGCTGGCGAGGTTTATTCACGGCGCAAGCAGTAGGCGGAGAGGACCATTCATTGCGATCAATTGTGCGGCTGTGCCTGAACACCTGATTGAGAGCGAGCTGTTTGGCCATGCCAAGGGAGCCTTCACGGGAGCAAATGCAGCGCGAGCAGGCAAGTTTGAACTAGCGAATGGGGGAACGCTGCTACTGGATGAGATTGGTGAAATGCCATTGAACCTGCAGCCGAAATTACTGCGCGTGTTGCAGGAACGCGAGTTAGAGCGGCTGGGCGAAACGCGCTCGATTCATGTGGATATCCGCGTTATTGCAACGACGAATGCGTCGCTTAGCGCAATGGTGGAGCAAGGACGTTTTCGCAGTGATTTGTTCTAGAGCGTGTTTCATAAATAGGTACGGCCTCAAGCTGGGGACTTCTGGGTGAGGCGGGAGATTTGATGAACTTCTTGTATGAGCAAGAAGCGATTCCAGTTGTTGAACGAGGCGCAGTGGGAGTT
>Ga0302270_10000727_pt1 | contig 34615 bp, 29 predicted proteins | sample III_Bog_E2_3_FD_198773 | JGI IMG/M metagenome (GOLD analysis project Ga0302270, IMG submission 198773) | Peat permafrost microbial communities from Stordalen Mire near Abisko, Sweden - III_Bog_E2_3 | ecosystem: Environmental > Terrestrial > Soil > Wetlands > Peat | place: Sweden: Abisko... | reverse complement strand
CAGTTGCTCGATCACCGCTGCACTACGACGTGGCCGACGAACTTGAACCAATTCCCGCTTTTCGCTCATGCAGACACTTCATCACAACCTCATTCCGCGAAACAGGTGTGATTGCTCTGACGCATACTCTTTTCCTGCATCGTTTAGCTGGCGTCACGGCCCTGCAGCTCGTAGCATCTGGCAGATGCCACTGGGCGAAACGCTGTACTGGCCACTATCCGCGGACGGCAGAAGAAATAGCCCTGGAAGTATTCGTAACCCTCAGCCAGCGCCTGGTTGAAATCCTGCTGGCTCTCGATCTTTTCTGCCAGCAACGTGGCGCCGCTGCCGCGCACCATGCTGTCGACCAACCGCCGCTGTGCGGCATTAGACGCTTGGTAGTCCACCTTCACATAGCTCGCCAGCTCTACCAGCGACTCCATCTTCTGCTGTGGCACAAAGTCATCCAGTGCCAGCGCATATCCCATTCCGCGCAGTGTGCGGCATGCATCCACCAGTTCGGCGTCGGGCTCTACCGTCTCCAGAATCTCCAGAACTGTGCTCTTCGCAGGCAGCAGCGTAACCAATCCGTCCACCAGTGCTTCGCGCGTGCAATTCACAAACGCCAATCCCTTCTGCGTCAGTGATGAAAGCCCGATGAAGGCACAGTGATCCAGTATCTGTCTCGTCGCGTGGTTGGGTTCGCCGCTGAACGTGTTCTCCCAGCCTTCGCGAAAGAGCAGTTCGTATCCCAGCGTGTTTCCGCGTGCATCCAGAATCGGCTGGCGTGCTAGAAAGCGGCCCGGCTGCGGTGCAGGCTGCTGCGTCAATCCGTCGACGGTTATCGCCGGATAAACCTCATCAATCATGGCAAAGCTCCTGCACCGCCCCTGGGCGTGCGCTACGCAGATCAGGCCCGCGTCTCTTCCTATCGGCATACTGCCCGCAATGCATTAGGCGCGCGGCAATACATGCAGCTCCCAGTGCGGGTTGTCTAGATTTCATTGGCTCTGCATGCAATGGAATTATCAGGCTTCCAGTACGGCGTCCGTGCGTTCCAGGCTCGCTTGCGCTACCGGTGTACGCGGGCTGAAGATGTGCACCAGTCCCGCCATCGAAACAAAAAACAGCGCCAGTACGCACACGCCCCGCCATTCATAGTGAACCCACGCCAGCGAAGCCAGCGCCGAGCCTACGGATGCTCCGGCAAAATAAATGGTCATATAGACGGTGTTCAGCCGGCTTCGTGCGGCTGCATCGATACCGAAGATGCGCGTCTGGTTCGCAATCTGTGTCGCCTGGGCCCCCAGGTCCAGCACTACCACGCCCACGATCAGCCCCGCCATGTGATATCCGAAGATCCATAAAGTGAAGTAGGAGAGGGCCAGTGTGATCAATCCATATCCCACTACGTAACGTGAGCCTTTTCGGTCGGTGTATCGCCCTGCAATGGGCGCGATTAGAGCCCCTGTTGCGCCCAGCACGCCAAAGCTTCCCGCCACGCCCGGCCCCATGTGGTAGTGCGGGCTCCCCAGCAGAAACACCAGCGTGGTCCAGAATGTGCTGAACGATGCGAACACCAGGCTGCCAATAAACGATGATTCGCGCAGCAGTGGCTGCGTGCAGAAGAGTGTCCACAGTGAGCGCAGCGCCTCGCCATAGGGAACCGGCGCCGTTGGCTCCAGCCTCGGCATCACCTTCCACACCAGCGGCACAAACGCTAGATTCATCACTCCCGCCACCACAAACACCACGCGCCAGTGGCTCGCCGCGCTTACCCACCCAGCAAACGATCGCGCCAGCAGAATGCCCAGCAGCAATCCAGTCATCACTGTGCCAATGGCCCGGCCGCGTTGGTCGTTGCTTGCCATTGAGGGTGCAATCGGCAGTACCACATGGGTGACTGAGGCGAAGAAACCCACCAGACCGCTGGCAACTAGCAGCAAAGGAAAGCTCGGTGCAGCGGCGGTGGCAAACAGGGCGACCGACACGGCGGCAAACATGCGCATCATCAGCGCCCGGCGCTCGGTCACATCCCCCAGTGGCACCATCAGAAATAGTCCCAGCGCATAACCCACCAGCGTGGCTACAGATACAAACCCTGTGTGCCCCGGTACAATCTGGAAACTTTTCGCCATCTCCAGCAGCAGCGGCTGGTTGTAGTAAATGCTTGAAACCCCCACCGCGCACGCAAATCCCAGGAAAGGAATCATCCAGCGGTCGGGTTTTGTCTCAGGAGCCATGCGAAAGAGGTCTAACCACCAGTGTAGTAGTTTCACCGTCCCGCGGCCAGAAACGGACAGGGAAGTGTGCGAATATTCTTGACCATTTCCCGCACCGGACTGCTAATATTGTCCGCACTCCGCGGTTCATTTCGAATCTGCTGGAAAGCCTGTCCTGATGGACTCTGCTTACGCCGGATTACTCTGTTGCGTGTTGCATGGGCAAATTGTCCAACTTCCCCGGTCCTGTCTTACCCCGTATCAAACAAGTTGCTACACCTTTAGTTCAATTCGTTCCCCGAAAGGTTTATGCACAATGAATCGACTCAGCAAAATTGTTTTGGGATGTTCCCTTGTCTTTACGTCAGGTTTCTATGCCATGGCGCAGTCGTCCCCCGCTCCATCCACCCCCCACGTCCTCCAGTTCATCCGGGAATACACTAAGCCCGGCAAAGGCGGCTCTCTCCATGACAAGAGTGAAGGTAACTTCGTTCAGACCATGACGCGCGCCAAGTGGCCCACCCACTATGTAGCGCTGAATTCGCTCTCCGGTAAGAATCGTGTCATCTATCTCATGCGCTACGACTCCTTTGACGCCTACGAGAAGGACTCTTTGGCCATGCAGAAGAACAGCGCACTCTCAGCTGCGCTTGACCATGCCACTATCATCGACGGCGATCTGCTCGACTCCATGGATCAGGGATTTCTCATTGAGCGCGATTCCCTCAGCTACAAAAGCGTGAATGACATCGGCCACATGCGCTATCTTGAGGCCTCCACCTTTCACGTTCGTCCCGGCCATCAATCGCAGTGGGACGAACTGGTCAAGCTGGTCAAAGCCGGTTATGACAAGGCAGGAGACACCAGCGTTCACTGGGGCATGTACCAGCTCACCTACGGTGGCACCGATGGCACCTACCTGGTGCTCACAGCGCATCCCAACCTCGCTGAAATCGACCACGGGTTTCTTGACGATAAAAAATTCAGCGACGCCGTGGGCAAAGACGGCCTGAAGAAGCTGGATCAGCTGATGGCGGAAGCCGTCGAATCATCTGACAACGAGATCTTCGCCGTCAATCCTCACCAGAGCTATGCCGCCGATGAATGGATCAAGGAAGATCCATCTTTCTGGAAGCCCAAGCCGGCCGCCGCTCCTGCTGCGAAGTCCACCCCCGCAGCCAAGCCAACTCCCTAACTTCACTCTCCAACTACACCAACTCAAATGCGGCTCCAGTTCCTCGGAGCCGCATTTTCTTGTGCTGATATTGGTGGTTTAGTGTTTAGGATGTTGCGATCGATCTAGCCTGTCGCAACCTGCTGCATCGTGCGCCCATGTCGGGTCACAATGCGCAGCCGTTCGCCATTCATGATCTTGCGTGCCTGCGCCTTCGCATGTCCTGCCCATGGGCCCACCGAGTCAAGCCGCATGTACATCGTCCAGTGGCGCAGTGCCTTGCGCTTCTCGCCTTTGCGCTCATATGCAAGCGCCAGATTGTAGTGCGCGTCCGCATACTGCGGCACCAGCCGAATGGCCGTCTGGTACGCCACAATCGCATCACTCAGCCGCTGCAGTTCATCCAGCACATTGCCCAGGTCAAAGAACGCCAGCGCATACTCCGGATCAGCCTCGGTCGCCCGCCGGTAGAACTCCTCCGCCTTGCGATACTGCCGCTGGTTGTAGTGAATCGTGCCCAGGTTGATGCAGCTCGGTGCGTGCGTGGGCAGCACCACCAATATCTCTTCGTAGATCGCGATGGCGTCGCGCAGCGTCGCCGGATTTTCTTCCAGCGCCACTGCCCGCAGAAACATCTCCTGCGCCTGGGCCTGCCGTTCCGGCAAGGTCGGTGTGCGTTCCGCTGCCGGAGCACCCACCACAGACAGTTGCGTCTGCGAAACCGCATCGAAATCAAAGATCAGCTGCTGCCGAACCGGATCAACCAGCGCCCCGCAATGCCGGAATGCTATCCGCGAGCCCCGCTGTACCGCGCTGGCTTCCAGCATCGGATTGGTCATGCCGGAGACGCGCTGCATCGCGTCGACTGACGCGCGAATGCTCTTGGAGCTGATGCGCGTAGCCCGCAGGTCGCGCAGCTTCCTCAGCTGTACCAGGTTTTCAAAGGAATATTCCTGAAAAGAGGCGATAAGTCCCGCCCGCTCCCAGGCCACCAGCTGCCGGGGGTTCAGGCGGAGGATGCGGAGAACGTCTTGCCGTGCGTAGCGGGTCACAGGGATGATCTCGAAAGGCACCGGTTTCTCTCTTGGTTGGAGTATGCGGTGTCACGTCACTCCAATCAAGTGAAAATCCCCCATGTCTATCAATTTTCAGTGGATAACGTGTACATCGCTAGATACCCGGTGTACATCCGGCATTAATATCAGTAGCTGCGCACCCTCAAAGGTGCAGGTCGAAATGAAATCCCGGATTCAAAGCGGGAACCGCTTGCCCACAAACACAAAGACCGCGCCAGTTTCGGCACGGTCTTTTCCTGGAAGAAGTGGAGGGAAGATCTTAGTCGGAGTCTGATTCAGACTCGGTGGAGCCTGCCCGAGAGGCAACGATGCATGGAAGTAAAACCATGGCGAGGAAAGCGACTGCGATCAACATATCGTGCATTTGGTGAGGTCTCCTTCGTGGCTGGCTATGTGCTGCCTGCCTTGACACTCACAGAATCGCTCTATTTCCGCATCATCACCATTCCACTTTCGGCTTTCTCTCTGCTGACTTGAGTGGTACAGCCGCATCCCCCAAAAGATGCAGGTCACTTTCCCGCTGGCGTCATCTCCTGCAGTGCTTTCTTCAATTCCACTGCACGGTTCGTCACCAGGATCGCTATCGGCCTTGCACTCAGATAGTCGCTGTAGGCCGCATTGTTCTGCTCTGCCTGCACATCCAGCTTCTCCATCGCATCACTGATCACCGGCTTGCCCGTCTTCGCTGCGTATGCAAACAGCTCCGGTGCGGCTCCTTGCGGCACATAGAACGCAATCGGATGCCCCGCCGCCTTCGCCAGCGCCGCGTCAACCTCCGCATCGCTCTTCACCAGCAGAGACACTATTACCTTCGGATCCGCTGCCAGCGCCTTGTCGTCCGTATCCGGATTGAAGCTCAGGAAGATCACGCGCGGCAACAGCCCTGCAAGTTTCAGCATGGTCGCTGCCGTTGCCGGCGATCCCGATTTCAGATCCACCAGCACATGCACATCATTCGTCTTCAGCCAGCCCAGAAACCGCGCAAAGTACGGTATGCGCTCGCTGGTAATCGTCTCGTCGTCGCGCAGAAATACCGTGGAGAGGTCCGCATCGGTGTAGTGGCTGATGGGCCCCTTCGCCGTCGTCGTGCGGTCCAGTGTCCGGTCATGCAGCAGATAGAGCGTGCCGTCCTTGCTGGTGGCCAGGTCCATCTCAATCCACGGCACACCTGCGGCAACTGTCTTCTCCATCTGCAACAGGCTGTTCTCTACCTGGTCTTTCGCCAGCCAGCCGCGATGTGCGCATACTGCCGGTTTGTTGGAGTTGGGATAGTTGGGGACAGGGGCCGTTGTCGCCGCCGGAGCAGCTGCGGCCAGGCTGAGTATCGGCAGAAGCAGCCATTTCAGAACGGGCATCCGCGGTCCTTTCAAAAGCAGGAGAAGAAAAAGATGATCTGGATTAAGTTAAGGAGGGAAGTGGAGCCGACGAACGGACTTGAACCGTTGACCTGCTGATTACGAATCAGCTGCTCTACCAACTGAGCTACGTCGGCCTACAGAATTGATTTTATCGGCTCTGCAGCCATCGTGCAAAGTTCTGCCCTACCGCACTATTTCATGGGCACAAAGGCAGTGGCCGGGCAGCCATGGGTGGCCACCAGTTGCTTGCGGTCCACTACCTTGTCCACGGTCACTCCCTCACCCGCCGGCGTAAAGTTCACCATCCCCGGCCCTAGCGTAATCTTTGAAAACTGGCTGTGCACCTGCTCCGGCTTCAGTCCCTTAATGATCACGCTGCTTAGCGAAACCTCGGTGATGTGGTCCGCGTCCTTGCCCGCAATCAGCACATCACCCGGGGTCAGTGACGTGATCTTCTCCAGGTGAATAGCCTTGTAGTCGGGAATCTTGTTGCCCACTACGCCCGGGTCCACAAAACCCTCGGTCGTCCCGTTGTTGTAGAACGGGCTGATGGCGATAGGCACTGCCACCTCACGCATGCAGATATTGCGGAAGGTCAGGTCATGCACCGGCCCACCACGCGTCGCATTGCTCTTGATGCGGATGCCGCTGGTCGTATGGTCTTCCGTCAGCCCATCCACCATGATGAAGTTGTCGTTCGCCACTTCGCTGCCGATTGACATGCCGTGGCCGCTGTAGAAGTGGTTGTCCGTCACGCTCATGTGCTGCACATCGCTCTTGATGGCGATATTGTCGTCGCCATTATCGATCCAGCTCTTTGTAACCGTCACGTTGCTGGCAAATCCCGGGTCAATGCCGTCCGTATTCCGCGCATCAGTGCCCTTCACCGTCGGCGTCACCAGGTGAACGCCCCACGCCGTAAAGCCATTCAGGTGGTTCACGCATACATGGCAGTTCGGTGCATTGTGCAGGTTGATGCGGTACAGCACCAGGTTGTCCCCGCGGCCTGTAATCAGCCGGGTGGTGTAGTAGTAGAGCTGCTTCGGCTCTGCCTGCCGCGCCATCTGCCACCACGTATAGTCATGTCCCATCACCACCGCGCCGCCGCGGCCGTCAACCGTACCGTCGCCCATCACCGCTACGTCCTTGCCTGCAACGTTCAGCAGCGACCTGCACACGCGGCCGCTCTGTACCGGCGGATCGGGCATCTTCTTGCCCGGCGCGGCGTCTTTCGCCGTGATGTATACGCGGCTTACGTCGCTCATGGTTCCGCACAGCAGCTTGGTCTTGGTGTCGTCCGGATTGGGGTCATAGTCCTTCGGGTCGCGCGAGCCATACAGCGTCACACCCTTGTCGATCACCAGTACCGCACCGTCCTCCAGCGTCAGCGAGCCGCTCAGAAATGCGTTCGCTCCGTTCGCCCCTGTCGCCAGTTCCACCGCTTTACCCGGCCGGCAATAATCCAGCGCCGTCTGGATCAGCACGGTATCGGTATTGTTCTCATACTTCGCATCCAGTTTCTCGGCAACGCCGGTCCGGTCCGCATGCAGCGTAATGCACGGCGCTGGAATTACCGGCTCCTTCACCGTGCGTGTGTCCTGCGCCATTGCCATGGTTGCTGTCATACCGCCCAGAAGTAGTGAACCTGCTAGCCAACGCATACGCATCGTGAATGCTCCTTAGAATTGCCGCAGACCAACGTAGCAGAAGTGGGGATGTCTTTGCTTTGGATTTGAAAGCTGCTCGGTGCAGAGACGCTGGCACCGTGAGAAGAGTCGCAACCAGCAGTTTCAAGATAGCGCTTGCTCTGTTTCAACGGAGCGGCACTCGAGTATTGCTTTTGCGAGCGGAGCGAGCGATTCGCCGTCCGCGTAGCAACGAAAAGGCCGCCCGGCAACAGGGCGGCCTCTTCTTAGGGAGAATAGTTCCAACGGAGGCAAAGCCATCAGAACTTTCTTGTCCGAATCTTATGTACCACCCGGTGGAGTGTCAAGCCAAAATCAAGAAAGTAATAAACAGCTTATTATCATCAACTTGAAGCGTATCTATTTAGTTACTGGCTCATGATTTTATTCGCTTTTTGTTCGTGTAATGTGGTTGTGCTGAAAGCTCAAACTGCGCTTTTTCAGCCGCTTACCCTTTGCATTGCACCAAAAAAGGGTCAGTCCCGGGGCCTGTCTGTCCGCACCGGCCCATGCTCCAGGTTCAGGCTGATGAACTCGGTATCTTCTACTGCCGAAGCAGACTTGCCCTGCAGCACCCGGATAATAGCTCTCGCTCCCCCGAAGAACAGCCCCAGAATGACCGACGCCGCACACAGTATCCCCGCCAGCGCAGCAATGCCCAGGTAGAGATGCGCTGCCCGCCAGGCCTCGCTTACGTACCCCTGCGGCTTATCCAGCGTGATCTCCGCTTCGTAGTGAACTTCATGGGCAAGCTTCACCGCCTCAGCCTGCGTCATGCCATCCGTCAGCGCAACCAGCGGACCAGATCGCCACGCGATGATGGGTTCAGTGGTGAGGCGTCCCTGTGACGTAATTGTCGCTGTGCCAGCCTGAAGGCCACTGGGCAGTTCCTTTTGGGCGGCAAGATTGAACATTGCATCGAATGTCTTCAATTGAGCTTGCGCCATCTGCGGTGTGGGGTATTCAACCAGGGTGAGTGTGCCGCCATTGTTGTACTTCGCGACGATTACTTCTGCTCCGGTGTTGAAGTCGAGCTTACCCGCTAGCGGACTCTTCGTCCCCATTGCATACAGACGCCATACCTCCGGGCCGAAGGCATACACAATACTGCTTTTATCAAGTCCCGCCTGCGGCAGATAGCTCGGCAGAGTTGGAAGCTGGCCCTTGCTGCCAGTTGCAATCGGCAGGGTCCCAGCCAGGACCTGAAGATCTTCTTTCAGATGCGCTGGCTTGCCGCCCTCGTCTATGACCAATGCCACTGTATCGCCGTTGCGGAAGCTTCCTGCGGTTACTGGATCAGAAAAGAAAGCGTATGCACTAGTGGCATCAGCAAACTGAATTACATCGATTCCAATCTTTGAATTTCCCTTGGAATAGCTTGCAATGGACTCTCGCCGGAATCCTAGCTCCTGCCGGAAGGCTGGGCCTTCCTCGCTAATAGTGGGCGTTACGGGATGAGTGGCCTCTACTGGCGCACTCACCGCCGTCCACCCCGCAAAACTTTGCGGCAACAGCGGTTTCGGAGGCAACTGCACACTGACGGCAGGCTTCTGCTGCGCGGTGAGCGCGGGCACTGCGACCAGAAGAAATAGTAGGAGGATGAGGCTGCGACGCATACAAATCTGAGACTACCACTGCCTGCACCTGGTTAGCTCGCGCCTCGCCTTACTGTGCGCCGTGGGGCGAAGCCATATCCTGCATCGCCGCCGTGCTGGTTCGCACGCCGCTCAGTCCGCTGGCATACTTCGCCACGCCTTTGTACAGCGACTCCGCCACCCGCTCGCGATAATCCGCCTGCTGCAACTGGTTGGCATCCTTCGGATTGGTCACAAACGATATCTCCGTCAGGATCGACGGCATATTTGCCCCAATCAGCACCACAAACGGTGCTTTCTTGATGCCGCGATTCTTCAGCCCCGGGTTGCCTTTTTCCAATCCCGCATACAGCGAGCTCTCCACATCCAGCGCAAACTCCCGCGACTCGTCGATCTTGTCCTTCAGCGTGATCTTCTTCACCAGGTCTGACAGCTGGTACACCGACGACTGCGACACCGCATTCTCTCTCGCCGCCACCTCCAGCGCATTCGGGTCGCTGGTGAAGTTCAGGTAGTACGTCTCCACTCCCCGCGCCGAAGCATCGCTGGAAGAGTTTGCATGGATGGAGATGAAGAGGTCCGCCTGCACCTTATTCGCAATCGCCGTCCGCGTCTCCAGTGGGATAAACGTATCGTCCGACCGCGTGTAGATCACTTCCACGCCGAGCCGTTCCTTCAGCAGCTTGCCCAGCCGCAGCGCCACATCCAGCACCACATCTTTTTCTTCAATACCATCCGCGCCCAGCGTTCCGGAGTCATGCCCTCCGTGCCCTGCATCAATCACCACCCGCCCAATCTTCAGCCCCAGCGCGCGTGCCAGGCTGCGCTGTCCGTCAGCGGTGAGCTCCGCCTCATGCGCAGGGGTTGCCGCATCCGCTTTGCCTTTTTTGCCGTGGCGGCTGGTCGTCGCGGCAGGTCCAGCCCCAGTTGCCGCATTGTCCGGCGTCACCGTACTGCCCGTCTTCGTCCCGTTCATCTGCCGGATAAGCTCCGTCTGCGGCACCGTAGCGGCAATCGGTTGGCTGGTAGGGGCCGATGTAGCTTTTACCTTGTCCGCATGCTGGCTCAGTCCGGCTACATCTACCGTGTTGGTGGTGCGGCGCGAAGTCGTATTCGGTACATTCATTGAAGCCGCCGGGTGCGATGCCGCGCCCAATTTCGTCTGCGAATCAGCCGCCGCGTCCAGTGCTACATCGCCTGAAGGATGTGCCATGCCGGTTCGTGCCTGTGCCATCGCAGGATTACTCTGCATCGCGGCTGCCGCAGCCACGCTGCTGTCTTTTGCCGCTGGTGTTGTCTCCGCCGGTGTCGCCGTAATCTCTGCCCCGCGCGCAGCCCCGTTCTGAGCCGCTGGCGGCCCGCCGTGGATATCAATAATCAGCCGGTACGGATTCGGCAGCAGAAACGCCGAATACTCCGTCACGTCATTCACATCCAGTACCACGCGAATCACGTCGTTAGAAAACTGTGCCGCCCGGATGCGTTTCAGAAATCCGTCATCGGTCACGTCAAACGTCTTGCCCGCCAGCTCCGGCGAAAGCTTCGCGCCGTGCAGGTCAAAGTAGATGCGGTCAGGATTTGGCACCCGTGCCGCCTCATACTTCACCTCGTCGCCCAGGTCGATCGCCACCCGCGTATAGCTCTTCGTAGACCAGTGCCGGATGCCGGTAATCAGCGCTGCCTGCTTATGGTTCACCGCCCCGTCAAACGATGGCAGCACCGCGGTGACCGGCGCTGAAGGCGTCGTCTCGCTCGGCGGCAGATTTACGGATGGTGTCGCGGGCAGTGAGGATGCCGTGCTGCGGCCTGGCTTCGTCGTGGTATCCGTAAGCGGCACGGCCATCACGGCAGTCTTCGCGGCAGTTGTGGCCTGCGGTACAGCTTTGCCGCGCTTCAGCGCAGTCAGTGCCGCTTGTGCCTGCGGCACCTTGTCACTGTGCGGATAGATCTTGATCAGCTCCGCATAGTTATCCTTCGCCGTTGCCACATCGTGCAGATCGTTGGCTTCAATGGCGGCCTCAGCCAGCAGGCAATCCGCGCGATAGTGGCTGGTCGGATAGTTCTTGCGCAGGAACTCATATTGGCCGACAGCAGCTTGCGAAAGCTTGGCGTCGGGTAGCTGCGCGCCTGCTTCTGAGAGCAGTTCGGCCACGGCAAAAATGCTATCGGGCGCGTGCAGGTCCGCTGGATTGCTATGGTAGATCGCGCGGAACTGGTCCATTACTGCGTCGTATTCGGCGCGCGTAGCTTGCCCGTTGGGCTTGTTCTCCAGTGCATCGCGCGCCGCCACAGCCTGTTCAAATGGCGTCAGCACCGGTTTCTTCACCGCGTGCTTCGCTATGGGTTTCTTCACCGGCTGGGCTGGGCCGGGCAGCCCGCAGGCCAGTGCCATCGCCAGCGCAAGCCGCGTGCTGTATCGCATTATCTTCATTGGTTTCATCGGGCGCAGTAGTTCCAGCCTGCCCTCAGTGTAGGGCAGCATCCTGTGGTTTCTTTGCCGGAATGCCCTCACCCCGGCAACGGGCGGAACCTTCGCAGATTCCGCCCCGTCTCTTCAATTTGTCATTCCGCAGCGCAGCGAAGGAATCTGCTTCCGGCTTGTTCTGGTAGCAGAGTGAGCGCCTCGCCGTCAGCGCCAGCGCTAGCCCAGCAGGGAACCAACCACTTCCGCTGCTGATGCGAGCGCACCATCCAGCGCGCCGGCATCGCTGCCGCCCGCCTCGGCCAGGTCTGGCCGTCCACCGCCCTTGCCGCCCACCTTTGCCGCCAGCAGACCCACAATCTTGCCCGCCTGCACCCGCTTGGTCAGCTCCTTGGTCACGCCCACAATCAGCGTCACCCGGCCCTCTGCCGCTGCACCCAGCACCACCACGCCTTCGCCCAGCTTGCCGCGCAGCGTGTCCACCAGCGCGCGCATCTGGTTCTTATCCAGCCCGTCCACGCGCTGCGCCAGCACCTTTACGCCCTTCACCGTCACCGCGGCGTCCGCTGCATTCTCCATCTGCGATGCGGCAGACTTCATCCGTGCCTGGTCTAGTTCGCGCCGCAGCTTCTTCAACTCTTCTTCCTGCGCGGCAATCTTGTGTTGCAGCGCCTCTGCTGGATTCTCGTCGCTTCCGCCGGTAATCCGCGCCGCCATCTTCGCCACGTCGAAGTCGCGGCGGAACTCCGCCAGCGATCCCGTGCCCGTCACCGCTTCTACGCGGCGCACGCCGCTGGAGACGCTGTTTTCACCCAGCAATTTAATCAGCCCGATCTCGCCCGTCGCGCCCGTATGGATGCCGCCGCAAAGCTCGGTTGAGAAGTCGCCGATCTTGATCACGCGCACCTTCTCGCCATACTTCTCGCCAAACAGCGCCATCGCGCCATACTCGTTGATGGCCACGTCGATGGGCACATCCACTATGGTCTCCACCTTGGTGTTTGCCAGCACCTGCGTGTTCACAATCTGCTCAATCTCCGCCAGCTCTTCTTCCGCAATAGAAGAGAAGTGCGAGAAATCAAAGCGCAGCCGCTGCGGATTCACCAGCGATCCCGCCTGCTTCACATGCTTGCCCAGCACCTCGCGCAGTGCCGCATGCAGCAGGTGCGTACTCGTATGGTTGCGCATGGTCGCGCGGCGCACGTCGCCGTTCACCACCGTATCCACCGCATCGCCCAGCCCAATCGCCTGCCGCGCAATCACCCTGTGCGCAAAAATGCCCTGCACCGGCTTGGTGCAGCCCAGCACTTCGGCCACCACCGTATTGTGATCGTCTGAGTACAGCCAACCGGTATCGCCCACCTGCCCGCCGGAGTCGGCGTAGAAGCTGGTAGCATCCAGCACCACCTCGGCCTCGTCGCCCGGCGCAATAGACTGCACCCCGGTTCCATCCTTCACCAGCGCCAGCACCTTAGCGCCATCCACGCGCAACGCGGTGTAGCCCTCAAAGTCAGTCTTCGGCAGCTCGCGGTACACGGGCGATGCAGTCTTCTGCGAGCCGCCCTTCCATGAGGCGCGGGCGCGAGCTTGCTCGGATTCTTTCGCTGCTTCGAAGCCAGCCATGTCGAATGCTAGTCCCGCATCGCGCGCTGCATCCACCATGAAGTCCAGCGGCATGCCAAAGGTCTCGTAGAGACGGAATGCCGCAGCGCCGTTGGTGAGCGATTCTTCATTCATCTGCGCCAGTCCAAGCTGCAGCGTACGCGCGAACTGTTGTTCTTCTGCGAGTACGACCTTCGCAATGCGTTCGGCATTGACGGTGAGTTCGGGATAGGCGACCTGCATCTCGTCGCGGACGGCGAGGACCATCTCGTGCAGGAACGGCTTCTCCTGCCCCAGCAGACGGCCATGACGGATGCCGCGGCGCATGATCTTGCGCAGCACATAGCCGCGCCCTTCGTTCGCGGGGAGAACGCCGTCATTGATGAGGAAGGTAGCAGCGCGTGCGTGGTCGCTGATGATGCGCAGGCTGGCGGCAGAGCGTTCGTCGCTTACCGCGGCTGCCGCAACTTTATCCGCACTCAGCGGCTTGCCCGTCAGCTCCGCGGCGCGCGCGATCAGCGGGGTAAACAGGTCAGTTTCGTAGTTTGAGAGCTTGCCCTGCAGCACGGCGGAGACGCGCTCCAGTCCCATTCCCGTATCAATCGAGGGCTTGGGCAACGGGGTGAGCGTGGCAACGCCGGTCTTTGCGTCAATGGCGCGGTCAAACTGCATGAAGACCAGGTTCCAGATCTCCACGTAGCGCTGTTCATCTTCGCCAAAGGGCAGATCCTTATTGTGTTCGCTGGCGGCCAGGCCCAGGTCGTAGAAGATCTCTGAGCAGGGGCCGCAGGGGCCGGTTTCGCCCATCTGCCAGAAGTTGTCGTGCGCGCCGAACTCGAAGATGCGCTCTTTTGGGACGCCGATGTCGAGCCAGAGCTGGTAGGCCTCGGTGTCGCGCGGCACGTTGGCATCGCCTTCAAAGATAGTGACGTAGAGCTTGTCCTTCGGGATGGCGTACCACTCCGGCGAAGTCAGCAGCTCCCACGCAAAGGCGATAGCGTCTTTCTTGAAGTAGTCGCCAAAGCTGAAGTTGCCCAGCATCTCGAAGAAGGTGTGATGTCGCCGCGTAAAGCCGACGTTCTCCAGGTCATTATGCTTGCCGCCCGCGCGGACGCACTTCTGCGATGTGGTGGCGCGGTGGTACTCCCGCTGCTCCGCACCCAGAAAAACGTCCTTGAACTGGTTCATGCCCGCATTGGTAAACAGCAGTGTGGGATCGTTGGCGGGCACGAGGGAGGAGGAGTGGACACGGCGGTGCCCCTTCGACTCAAAAAACCGCAGGTAGTCTTCGCGAATCTGGCTTCCGGAACGGAATTGCATATATGGGAAAAGTTTATCAGCGTAGCGCAGGCTACAGCGCAGGCACCCAGGTAATTCCTTCCAGCTTCTGTACCGGATTGCGGGTCTTCTTCAGCCCCGCAAAGCTCCCGGCATGGCGCGCCATCTCCATCACGCTGATCAGTGCGTCGAAGACATCCTCTGACGCGACCGCCTTCGCCACGACGCCCCGCTTCAGTGACGAGTAGAAGGCATCCTCGCGCATCTTCGCCCGCAGATACGCGCGCCGCGCCTCCGCGCTGGACTTCTTCACCGCTCCAGTCAGCAGCCGTGCATACATCTCAATCACCAGTGGCTTCGGCCGCTTCGCATCCAGCGCCGCACTCTCAAACGGCCAGATGCGGAATCCCGCCTCATGCAGTTGCAGCAAAAAGGGAATTGCCCTCAGCGAGCCGGTGCCGACAGACCCCGCCCCGCCGATCTGGAAGGGCGACTTGGGCGCAATGCCGCGAACCAGTGCTGCCCGCGCCGCGCTCATCCCCTCCACAATCTTGTTTTCCATGTCCGTCAGCCGCATCATCCGCGGCATCCCCTCCCCGCGGAACTGCGCCGGCTTCTTATGCGGCTTTCCCCAGAACCGCTCATCCCGCGGCAAGCACTCCCGTGAGAGCCAGCGCTCCCCATGTCCCTCGGCCACATGCCGCCAGAAGTCGAAGACCGTGGTGCAACCTCGCTCAGTCAGAAACCAGGCCGGGTAGCTGAAGCAGCAGTCCAGGCTGACCACCATCCGTGGTGTCTGCCGCGCCTGCTCCACCAGCCACGCTATCCACCCCGCGCGCGTCCGCCCGGACTCCACAAAAACACCGTGAGATGTCCATATAGCACCCGCGATATGCCGCCGTTGTCCCGCCAAATCCATCCGGCCGGACCAGTCGATGGCGATGATCTTTTCTGGATGGATATTCGCGTTGGACATAGGGATTTACCGCTATTCCTCTTCGACGCTCTCCAGCCCATCCAGCGCCTCTTCCGCCACATTCCAGCCCTTCAGCACCTTGAAAATCGTGCCCGTAGAGAACCCCGCACGCATCAATCGGCCCACCGCGCGCGCCGTTTCCTTCTGGTCTTGCGGGGGCTTCATGCGCTTGCGGGCTATGTGTGCACGGCACAGCGCCGCCTCATCCAGCTCGTCGTATGCCTTACTCAGAGTGGAGGAGATAAGCTCTGAGTGCACGCCATTCTGCATCAGGTCCTGCTGTACCCGGCGGCGGCCAAACTTCTCGTTTTCCTGCCGCAGGCGTGTGTAATCGGCGGCAAAGCGGGTGTCGTTCAGGTAGTTCATCTGCTTCAGCTTGATGATGACGGCGTCCACGCTGGCCTCGCCCCCCTCCCCCGGTTCTACCCTCCGGCGCAGCAGTCGTTTCAGCCCGGCCACAGTCCGCATTTTGCTCGCCAGCGCACGCACGGCGTACTCATAGAGTTCGCCCGGATCGAGCATCTTCGGCTTTCTGGGACCCTTGTTTTGCGATGCAACCGCCATATCTGGCAATATCCCTTCTGCAACGTCTCCAAGTCTAACGCCCAGATGCGGGCCAGCGTCCAAACTGGCGGATTAGCGTCTAAAGTTAAGCCACACAGTTCTGTCTCACGGAGCCTTGTCCCACATGAAGTCAACCCTGTCGGTCCGCGCCCTGCTTGCAACCCTGCTTTTTCTGGCAGCTCCTACGCTGTTATATGCACAGGGCAACGGTCGATCCACCATTACGCCCATAGCTGCCGCGGCAGACTCTGGTTTTGGACCTCTGGATCCCGCGCCGCCTACCGATATGACTCCGGAGCAGGTGATCACGAAATTTGCCGCGCGCGAAAGTGAGTTTGACGATGCGCGGCATGACTACGGCTTCCAGCAGAAGGTGCGCGTGCAGACCCTGGACGACAACAATAAGGTGGATGGCGAATATCAGCAGACCACCGACATTAGCTTCACCCGCGATGGCAAGCGCGTAGAAACCGTGGTATTTGCACCGGCCAACAGTCTGACGCGGCTGATGATGACGCAGCAGGATTTTGCTGACATTGAGCACCGCCTCCCCTTCGTGCTCACTACTGCCGATCTGCCGGACTACGACATCACGTACGTGGGCCGCCAGAAGGTGGATGAGGTGGATACCTATGTTTTCCAAGCCGGTCCTAAAGTGATGCTGAAGGGCCGCCGCTATTTCCAGGGTAAGGTCTGGGTCGATCAGCAGGATTTCCAGATCGTTCTAGTAGACGGATGCAGCGTGCCGGACGATGTACGCAAAGGCCATGAAGACCTTTCTCCGCCCTACACCACCTACTACGAACAGGTGGACGGCGAGTATTGGTTCCCGACCTACACCAAGGGCGAAGGCATTCTGAACTTCTCTGCTGGTACCGGGAATCTGAGTGAATCCGTGCACATCCGGCAGATCATTACATATTCAAACTACAAGCGTTTCCGCTCGCGTACGCGCGTGATTTACAACGGACAAGAGGTGAAACGCGAGCCCGGCGCCGACGTTCCTCCACCGAAGCCCTAACCGTCAAAGTCCCAAATGCCATATCGCCAATTACAGCCTGATACGTCTATGCTTGCTATAGCGGAGCGAATCGATTTGTAAGTATTTGCTGAAGGGAACCGAATGGCATTCAAGTTGACGGTCAATCAACGTTCCTTCACCGTGGATGCGCCACCGGACACGCCACTGCTGTGGGTGCTGCGCGATGCACTGAACTTCAAGGGCACAAAGTATGGATGTGGCCGCGGACTCTGTGGAGCCTGTACGGTGCTGTTGGACGGGCATCCAGTTCGTTCTTGCATGACGCTGGCCTCCAGTGCTGTGGGACGATCCATCGTGACGATCGAGGGTTTATCGGTTGATGGCAACCATCCGTTGCAGAAGGCATGGAAGGATCTGGATGTACCACAGTGCGGCTACTGCCAGACGGGCCAGATTATGACCGCTGCGGCACTGCTGTCGCACACTCCCCATCCAACTGATGGACAGATTGACGATGCCATGAGCGGCAATCTGTGCCGCTGTGGCACTTATACGCGAATCAGGCAGGCCATTCATCAGGCAGCAGGTGAGGCGGCAGTGACGGCAGACAAAGCTTTGGCAAAGTAAATGAGCACAATCATGCAAATAAAGCTGCAACAGATCGCCGGAAATGAAAAGACGGAGTCCACTATGGAACGCCGGACATTTCTGAAGTTGAGTGCGCTTGCGGGCGGTGGGTTGCTGCTGCGTTCTTATTTTGGCGATGCGGCATTTGCTCAGGGTAAGACTGGGCCTGTACTGACCCCTACTGCATTCATCCGCATTGCGGCGGATGGAACCGTGACCATCATGGCGAAGAATCCGGAGATTGGACAGGGTGTAAAGACCGTATTGCCCATGATGATTGCTGAAGAGTTGGATGCTGATTGGAACTCGGTCAAGATTGAGCAGGCTGATCTGGATGAGGGTGTGTATGGCTCACAAAACTCAGGCGGGAGTGTCTCTGTACCGGTAAACTGGGAGCCACTGCGTCATGTAGGCGCTGCAGGGCGTTATCTGCTGGTTCAGGCAGCGGCGCAGGTCTGGGGCGTGGATGCTGGCGAATGTTCTACTGCATTTGGCAAAGTGCTGCATAGTGCTAGCGGCCGCTCGCTTGGATATGGAGAACTCGCTGCCAAAGCTGCAACACTTACCCCGCCGGACCCGAAGACGCTGAAGCTGAAGGACCCGCGGGATTACTCAATCATCGGTCACTCGCAGATGGGGTGCGATGTCCCAGATCTCGTTACTGGCAAACCAATCTTCTGCATCGATTTCGCTTTGCCCGGAATGCTTTATGCCGTCTTCGAGAAGTGCGCGGTATACGGTGCCAAGGTAAAAAGTGCGAACCTGGACTCAATCCAGAAAATGCGTGGTGTGCGCAAGGCGTTCATCGTGGAAGGAAATTTGAAGTCCGGCGTCGTGGGCGGTGGCAACGCATTGGAACCAGGTATTGCTATCCTGGCAGACACCTGGTGGCAGGCGGAGACGGCAAGAAAAAGCCTGCGCGTGGATTGGGATAAGAGCGGCTGCACACTGCAGACCAGCGGGGATATGGCCCGGCAGGCAGAAGAAATTGCCAAGCAGAGGCCAGCGAACATGCTACGTCAGGATGGTAATACCGAAGCTGCCCTGAGCAGTGCAAAGCACGTGGTTGAGGCGGCATACTCTTATCCGTTTATTGCGCACGCATCGTTGGAGCCACAAGGAACCATCGCCAATTTCAAAGACGGCAAGCTGGAACTATGGACGAACAGTCAGTCACCTGCCAGTGGCATGCGCGCGGTGGCGGCACTGCTGCAGATTCCGCAGGAGAAGATTTCCGTCCATCTGCTGCGGGCTGGTGGCGCATTCGGCCGCCGCTTGTTGAACGATTACATGCTGGAAGCGGCTTGGATTGCCCATGTAGCAGGCGTGCCAGTGCAGCTGCTATGGTCGCGCGAAGATGATTTTGGCCACGATTACTACCGCCCCGGCGGATATCAGCATTTGAAAGCGGGATTGGATGCAAGTGGGAAAGTGATTGCGTGGCAGCACCACTTTGTAACCTTTGGCGATGGTGCGAAAGTGGTGTCTGGCGGAGATCTGCAGCCGGGCAACTTCCCCGGGGGATTCGTTCCTAACTTTGATCTTGGCATGACGGCTATGCCTCTTTGGCTGAAGACGGGCCCGCTGCGGGCCCCGGGTCATAACGCGCATGCATTTGTGACGCAATCGTTCGTGGATGAGCTGGCCTATGCCGCCGGTATGGACCCTCTGGAGTTTCAATTGCAGATGCTGCAGAAGGTCATTGTGAACCCACATATCAAGGGCGAGGTGGATGCTTCACAAGCGCAGAGTGCTCTGGAAGTCGAACTCAAGGGTGACGTGAATGCTTTGCGAATGCGAGGTGTGCTGCAACTCGTGGCGGAGAAGTCTGGCTGGGCGAACCGGAAGCGACCCTCTGGTACTGGACTAGGGCTGGCATGCTGGTATTGCCATCAGGGTTACTTTGCGGAAGTGGCGGAAGTGACCGTGGACGCAGCGCTTAAGGTGAAGGTAAATAAAGTTTGGGCGGCGGGTGATATCGGTACGCAGATTATCAATCCGGCTGCTGCCGAGAATATGGTTCATGGCTCCATCATCGATGGCATGAGCGAACTAAGCCAGCAGATTACGCTGATGAATGGGCAAGTAGAGCAGACCAACTATCACCAGCACGGGTTGCTTCGAATGCGGCAGTCGCCTGCAATCGAGGTCTACTGGAACATTACAACGCATCCCACTACAGGACTGGGCGAACCGGCACTTCCTCCCATTCTGCCTGCGGTATGTAATGCGATCTTTGCCGCAACCGGTAAGCGGATTCGAACGCTGCCATTCTCAAGTGCCGGATTCAGTTGGGCATAGGGTTAGCGGTCATGAAGGGGGGAAGACACGTGCCTCCCTCGAAATTTCACGCTGGTACTTCCGCACACAATCCGGCTATACTTTTTTTACAGAGGCCCATAACCCCTCTGGCGAATGAGGTGCATCTTCAGCAGGAGAGCCTTCAGCAGCAGCCAATTCGATGCCGCACAGGGCGCACCGTCTGACGCGTCCGCATGGCGTGCGATTGTACGTGTGCTGCGAAGTCCCTGTGCTACTTCTTTGGGCTGCATTCTTTCTACCCCCTTGCACGATCTCGGCTCTGTACTATTTCCATCCTCCTGCCGGCTCTGCTCCGGACCGCTGCTGCGTGTTTCCACCGTCCCGGTCTGCGACGATTGTTTGGCCCGCCTGCTGCCCCAATCTATGGATGTATGTGTACGCTGTGGCGAGAATCTCGGCGAAGAGGCCTTCTTCCGCTCCGGTCCGGCAGAGTGTCGTAGCTGCCGCCTGGCGCCGCCGCAGTTTGTGCGCGCAGCCGCCTATGGCACCTATCACGATGAAATGCGCCGCTCGCTGCATCTGCTGAAGTATGAGCGGGTAACCTCCATGGCAAAACCGCTCGGGACGTTAATGGCTCAGGCCATACTTATGCTTGCGCCGGTTGCGCCGCCCGCCATGTTGGTGATCGCAGTACCGCTCTTTGCCGGTCGGCAGCGGAAGCGCGGCTACAACCAATCCATTCTACTGACGGATATAGCCTTACAGGCGGTGCGCACTCAGCTCCCGGAGTGGGATCTACAAGTTGCACACAGCCGGCTGATTCGCACTCGCGATACCGAAAGTCACTTCCGCCTGGCACCGCATCAGCGCCGCGAAAACTTGAAGGGCGCATTTGCCGTTGCTGCAAAGGACGCTGTTCGTGGTCAGAACATTCTGCTGGTTGACGACATTTACACCACAGGAGCTACAGCGCGGGAGTGTTCACGGGTTTTGCTCAAAGCAGGCGCAAGCTCAGTATGGGTCGCTACCCTGGCCCGTGCGCAGGTAGATACATTCGCGACGTGGCAGCTATCCGCAGTAATGGAGCAAGCATCGACGGTGCACTAAGAAGAGAAGCAGGCTTTGCAATAGAAGATTTTCGCCACATCTCGATTGCAATCATTTTCTGGGGAGGCATGATGGTATTGGCAAAGACCGCAGTTCACCCACGCAAGCAGAAGTCACTGGCGAAGTGCCATACCATGCGTACGGCATGGCAGGACGGTGAAAACGGCCCCGGCGGAGATCGCACCCGAGGCTCGTCGCCCATGACCACTCCAGTGCTGGTTCTGAACGCCTCCTACGAACCCATCAATATATGCGGAGCCCGCCGCGCGCTGGTATTAGTGCTGAAAGGAGTGGCACGCACGGAAGAGCAGCAAGGCGAGATATTGCACGCTGCTTGCATGAACGTTGCCATGCCATCTGTTATCCGCCTGCTGGAATACCGCCGCATCCCACACCAGACTCGTGCCCTCTCCCGCAAGAACATCCTGCTGCGTGATCGTAATAGCTGCCAGTACTGCGGCGTTATCCTAACCTCGAGCGAACTCACGCTGGACCACGTGATTCCGCGTTCTCGTGGAGGACTTTCTACTTGGGAGAACCTGGTCGCCTGCTGCCACAACTGCAATCGTCGCAAGGGAAACCAATTGCTGCAGGAGTTGCGAGAAATGAAGCTAATTCGTGAGCCCCGCCCATTCACCCTGCATACCAGCCGCCACATCATGCGCGCCATTGGGGGGAATGATGAGCAGTGGCGCAAGTACCTCTACTTTTGAAAACTTTGTACTTCTGATCGTGCATTGACTGGTGCAGAACTTAGCGGCGCACTGAGTAATAACAATTGGTACAGGATGAAAGTACTGCTGTATCTGCGTGCTCAAGCGTTTTCTTCCTGTCAATCCTGGAAATTCATTTCCGCATCAGAATAGGCAGAGGTTCCTGCCCCATGATTACTCCTGCGCGCCTCATCGCCGTGGACGGAACCGAGAGCGATGTCAATCCAGGCGCCATTCAGGTTGGCGATCAGATTCGGGTCAGGCCCGGCGAAAAGATTCCCACAGATGGCATAGTGCTTTCCGGCAGCAGTTCCGTTGACGAATCGATGGTGAGCGGCGAACCCATTCCGGTGGAGAAGGCAGCAGGGGCAAAGGTCGTCGTCGGCACGATCAATGCGACCGGAAGCTTTGTGATGAAAGCGGAGAAGATTGGTGCGGATACACTGCTGGCCCAGATTGTGAAGATGGTGGGTGAAGCACAACGATCGCGTGCGCCGATCCAACGGCTGGCGGATGAGGTGGCGGCCTGGTTCGTCCCGGCGGTACTGATTGCTGCCGTGATTACGTTTGCCGTGGAGTACCTGTCGCGGCCGGTATTCTGTATCCATTCTTCGGATTGCTGCTGAATCCGATGATTGCGGCTGCCGCCATGAGCTTTAGTTCAATCTCTGTGATTGCCAACGCTCTCAGGCTGAAAGCCGCAAAACTCTAGGCAAATCCGGTGACGCACGTCACATACCGGACAGAATGAACAGTGCATAGTCAAATCAGAACATGAAGAGGTTGCTCCAATTCGTTGCATTAGCTCTCGCGCTGCTTATCGCAGCACAGCCTTTGCTGGCGGAAGCCTCTTGCGCAACCCAGAACTGTAGTGGCGAACATGCTATGACGTCCTGCTGCATGCATTCGGGTGGCATGGCTATGGCTGCTGCCGGGATGCAATCCATGCATGCAGCCTGCACTCCGGCCAGCGGACATCAGGCCGTTATGACGGTTGGCTGCACCGATCCCGGCTGTGGCATTGCTTCTGCCGAGGCTGCACTACAGCTCGTAGACCCGGCCAAGTCCACTTTAACGGGTGTTGCAACTCCATTGATGGCGGTAACGCAGATTGCTGCAAATGTGGCGCCGTCGCGGGCCATACGTCCTACTCAGGATGCGGTTGCGCCTGCAACTGCACGTTGCATTCTGCTGCAAACCTTCAGAATTTAAATCTCCTTGTACTTTAGCGCACCTGTCTGTCTATGGGCCTTTTATACCCATGCGGCATGCTTTGCACCTCAGCCTGAATCAAGGAGATTTCCATGAAACATACATTCGCAGTCCTTTCCGCCCTTTCGCTCGCACTTGTCATGACTGTTGCCGCTATCGGCCAGACCGCAGCGAAGCCGGAACATCTGAGCAACAGCCAGTTGAATACGCTCATCACAACCGCCAAAACAGCAGCGGAGCATCATCGCATTGCGCTCTATTATCAAGCGAAGGCGCAAGACTATCTGGCGCAGGCAGCTGAGCACCAGAAAATGGTGGACGCATACAAGGCAAACTCTAGCCTGACCGCGAAGAACCAGGCAGGCACCATCAACCATTGCGAGTATTTTGTGCAGGAGTTCAAATCTCTGGCAGCAAAGAGCCAGGAGCTTGCGCAAATGCATGAACAGATGGCGAAGGATGCCCCGTTGACGTTGGCCCCGGTTGGTAAATAACGGCGTTTGTTGCTAACGCGGCAAAGGATGTAATTCAGACCAAGGTATTGCGAACTGACATAGCTGCTGGGCTGGGAAATTAACCCCGGTCCAGCAACATCATGTTCGTACGGCGGACCACCGAATTTCAACTTTCAAAGGAGACGACGATGAAGAAGACGATTTTCAGTTTTGCGCTGCTGGGTGCACTAGTAGTTCCGGCCGGGGTGCAGGTTTACGCGGCTGCACAGACGATTGAAGGTGTGGTGAGCGACACCATGTGCGGTAACAAGCATATGATGCGGGGCAAGCCGGATGCGGAGTGTATTCAGGAATGCATGAAGGCGGGCAGCAGCTATGCGTTAGTGGTGGGCGGCAAGATATATACACTCGCGGGTAAGCCACAGGCCATCGCCCCGTTTGCAGGTAAGCAGGTCAAGGTAGAGGGGAGCATTAAGGGCAACATCCTCACCGTCACCTCGATCCACGAGGCAGCCGGTAATATGCCGGGAATGAAGATGTAAGCATGCGATGCTGTGCGCCGCATGATGGGGTGCGGCGTACGGCGTGTCGCTCAGGCAGATTCTGCTAGTGAGCGGGCAGCTAGTCGCGCGGCGCGCACCAAATCTGGAATGCCGACGCCGTGGTATGCGTTACCGATCAGCCGCATGTTCGCGGGCAGGCGATGCATTAGCGCGGCAATACGCTCGGGGTGACCTACAGCGTACTGCGGTAGCGATCGCGGCCAGTGCCGCACAATTGCCAGGTTCGGTGTGGGCAGTGGGCCCAGTACGGAGCTGAGCTCCTCCAGCGCCAGTTGTAGTAGTTCAGCATCGTTGGTCTGTATCCACTCTTCGCCACTGAAGAATGCACGCAGCATGGAACCGCCAGTCGGCACGCGACCGGAAAATTTCTGATGCGTGAATGTTGCGGCCAGCAATCTGCTACCAGCCTCCGGCAGCGTCAGAAACCCGAATCCCTGAGGCAGTGCAATGGGTTCTGCGAATGTCAATGCCACAATGGTTGCGGAGCTTGCGTCGTTGGGCAGTAGTTCGGCGGCACCGGGATCGATACCACGCAGTAGAGCGCGGGTAACGTCAGCAGGTGTGGCTACGATTACCGCGTTAAACTCCTCCGCTATCCCCGCAAAACTCACGCGCCAGCGCACGCCAGTTGACTCCAATGCAGTGACTGCAGTATTCAGCCGTATGTCGCCAAGTTGCAGCGCCATCGCATCAATGAGCGCGCCCATGCCATCACGCAGCGTGGTGAAGACTGCCACAGATTTTGCGGATTGCTTCGCAGCAAGCGCGGTAATCAGACTGCCGTGTTCACGCTCCATCGCGACCAGCATGGGCATCACGGCGCGAACGCTGAGCGTCTCCACATCGCCGCCGAAGATCCCTGCCAGAAACGGAGCGGCAAAGGTTTGAGTTACCTCATCGCCGAAGTGTCTGCGCACAAAGCTGGCGACGGACTCATCTGCTTGCGGTGCACTCTCTCGCAGTTCTGTTGCACGCTTAGGCTCCTCACGGTACGCCCGCTTCGCGTTTTCGCTGAGTAGCGGTGAATTCTCAATTGCGGAAAGACTGGCTGGGACCATAAGACGCATGCCATCAGGGATGGCTTCCAGTCTTCGGTGGCCAGCACTCTTGCACAGCAAATAAGTGCGGCGTTGTGTGTCGAACGAGGGGAGCGTCGCCAGGCCAAGTTCGTCCGCCAGTTCGCGGGCCCAAGGCTTTTCCGTCACCCATGCTTCTGGTCCGCACTCGATGGTATAGCCGGCAGCACGCACCGTTTCAATGATGCCTCCTAGCCGAGAGCTAGCCTCAAATAGCGTGGCCTGTACATCCGCACCATCAGCCTGCAGACGAGCAAGCTGATAGCCTGCCGTCATTCCCGCCAAACCGCCGCCTAGGATTGCGATCTTCATGGTTTCTGAAAACTATCGGGAGGGATGCCCGACCGATGCCACTTCCACTGCGAGCAACTGCGGTGTGCGTGCTTCTGCATCGTGTGCCAAAGCGGCCAGCGCTTCTGTTAGCAGCGGCGAATTGTTCAGACTCTCCGTGCGCCACAATGGCAGGCCAAGTTCATGGGCCGTCTGCTGAAACGCGACGTCAATGTCATACAGCACTTCCACGTGATCGCAGACAAAGCCGACTGGTTGCAATACCACGCCGGGAGCGCCTTCCTGTTTGAGTGCTGTTAGCGTCTCTTCCACTGAAGGGCCTATCCACGGTCCGCCGGCTACACCCTGACTCTGAAACGCAAAGTACCATTGCTCAATCTCTGGCAGGTGCGCGGCGACGAGCGCGGCGGTATGCTTCGCCTCTATCGCGTAGGTATCCGGTGCATCGCCCTGCACGGTGCGGCAAGGGACGGAGTGCGCGGTAAAAAGTACCGGCAGCTTCTTGCCGCTGGCTTCGCAGGCCGCCGTCCATGCAGCGCGAAGCCGCTGAGCGAATGCCTGAATGAGGTGTTGTTCTGCGGCCCAGCCTGCGATGAATTCAATGGGGAAAGCGCCATCCACGGCTTCTGCCAAGGCACGCTGATAGAGACCGATGCTGGTGCGGGAGGTCTGTGGGGCCAGGCAGATTACTGTCGCTGATTGCACGCCGTCCACTTTCATCTGCGCCACGGTATCCGCAATGTACGGGTGCCAGTTGCGCATACCCACATAGACGCGTGCAGGTAGTAGCTCGCGTAACATCTCCGCCTGACGCAAGGTCCAGCGCGTTAGCGGCGGAGGCTCCAGGCCGGGCTGCTCAGTCAGGCCAATCTCAGCATAGCGGTGCTGCAACTCTTCCACTACGTGCTGCGGCATGGGGCGTCCACCCACAACTTTGCTCAGATATTCGGGGATCTCGCCAAGTGTGTTCGGCGTGCCATGGGCCAGTAACAGGATAGCTCTCATGCGCGCACCGTTTGGGCGGAGAACTCTTTCACCAGTTCCACCACGTACTGCACATTTTTTACTGGTGTGCCGGGAACAATGCCGTGGCCCAGATTGAAGATGTGTCCGTTACGCCCTCCGGCTGCGGCAAATACTTCCTGCACTCGGCGGCGCAGCACGTTTTCCGGCGCAAACAATGTGATGGGGTCAAGGTTTCCCTGTACGGCGCGGTCATGGCCGACGGCGCGCCATCCTTCGTCCAGCGGGACGCGCCAATCCAGCCCAATAACATCCGCATCAGTTTCGCGCATCGTGGAGAGCTGCGAAGCCGTGTCCACTCCGAAGTAAATGACTGGTACGCCCAGCGCTTGCACAGCTTTTACCAGCCGGGTGGTGATGGGCAGAACATACTCACGGTAGTCAGCGACAGAGAGTGCACCGGTCCAACTATCAAATATCTGGATTACATCGGCGCCACCTTTTACCTGCTGCGCGGCAAAGCCGGTCAGCACTTCCAGAAGCTTCTCCATCAATGCAGTCCATGCACCTGGATCGGCATACATCATGCGCTTTGTCTCAATGTAGTTGCGCGAACTGCCGCCCTCAATCATGTAGCTGGCCAGGGTAAAGGGTGCTCCGCAGAAGCCAATGATGCCGAGAGTGTCGCCGTCGGCGCGGGGCCCGGAAAAGTGCTTGGCCACGCGGCCAATGGCCTCTGCAACGTACCCCAAGTCAGCCGTGCGATCGGTCCGTAACGCGTCAATCTGCAGCCGGGTCCGAATGGGCTGGTGGACGACGGGCCCTTCGCCCGCCAGAAATTCGAAGCTTACGCCCATGGGATCAAACGGCAGCAGCAGGTCCGCAAAGATGATGGCTGCGTCCACGCCTAGCTTTTCGGCTGCTGTAATGGTTACCTCTGCCGCAATCTCAGGCTTGCGGCAGATATCCAGTAGCGAATGGTGCTTGCGAACAACCATATACTCCGGCATATAACGGCCAGCTTGGCGCAGAAACCATACCGGGGTGCGGTCTACAGGCTGGCGCAGACAGGCGCGGACGAATCGGCTAGTGGAAGGGATCACAACTGGTGTTTCGGGAAAGCTCATGTGTGGCATGCTCAGAAATAGGATTGAACGCTAGACTAGCATTTTCGCAGGGATTTTGGTGGTGAGGTATCTCACTGATGGCGCCGGAAGAGAGGGCGGTTGAAATCAAAGTGGTAGTCTACGCCGAAGCTATAAAGCCGGGGATGGAAGATGATAGTAGTATTGGCTCCTCCAAGGTTCCAGCGTTGCACCATCAGATCGCCCCGAATGCCAAACCGGGGGGTGAGCACGTAATCCACCCCAACACCACCGCTGAAAACGACTGAATTATCGTGAGAATAGGGGCCAGAGGGATAGATTACAGGATGCGGGAAGGTGATAGTTCCTGTGCCGATAAGCGCAAATGCGTACGGGTGCAGCCGGTTCAGATTTGCCTCTACCCGTGGCCCGAAGTCATAGGTGGTTTCGTGCTGGTCCGGTCCCGGCGCAAAGGTAGCACGTACCTCCAGTGAAGGCTGGATGAGGCTGAGCGGGCGAAGATTGAGGTCGGCTCCCAAGCTAATGCCACTGTTGTTGGAGGGGTAATAGTGCCCCTGCACATAGGAGTAGAGTCCAAAAAACTGGAGGCTGGAGTCCTGCTGTTTGGTCGGGATCTCCTGCGCGGTAACCGTGCCGCAGATGAGAAGAATCACAAAACCTAGCCAGCAGGCTTTCGAGTTGATTATGCGTTCCTGCATTGTTCCTCTATTCCGCATCCTCCTCTTATGATGCAAAACGGAAGGATTACCGTGTTGCGCAGTATCAACACGAGTTTTGATTGCCAATCGACCGGCATGCGTCCTTTGAATGCCTAAATCCCTCTATTTCTTTAGTAACAAATTCCTATTATGCGATTACCACGGAGTCTTTGATGATACGGAAATGCTCTCTACTGGCTTTGCTGCTGATTCCGTCCGCAATATTCACATGGGCCCAACAGGTTCTGACCGGGCAACAGGCTTTCACGGACTACACCAAGCAAGCACCCGGCGTGCGCCGTAAGCTCGCCGTTGCCGATCTGCCCAAACCCTATGCCACACCCAGCGTAGATGTGAGAAATAATGCAGTGCCCCGACCATCTAATGCATGGCCTTCTGTGCCTAAGGGGTTCAAGGTCGAGCTGTATGCGTCAGATATTCCAGCCCCGCGCCTCATCCGTACTGCGCCCAACGGCGATCTGTTCGTCGCAGCCAGTGAGTCCAACCAGATTCTGGTCTTTCGCGGTGTGACCGACAAGGGTAAGCCGAAGATGATCTCTGTCTTCACCACTGAGGTAACTCAGCCTTTTGGCATCAACTTCTACCCCAAAGGATCCAACCCCAGATGGGTCTACGTCGGCAATACGGATTCTATTGTGCGCTTTGCCTACAAGAATGGAGACCTGAAGGCTACCGGTCATCCTGAAAAGCTGGCGGATATTCCCGGTGGTGGCAGGTTGCGTGGTGGTGGTCATTGGACGCGCGATGTCGTTTTCTCCAATGATGGCCAGAAGATGTTTGTATCCGTCGGTTCGCACTCTAATGTGGATGATGCGGACACGCATCCGGAGGAGTTCCATCGCGCCGATGTGTTGCAGTTTACGCCGGAGGGACAGTTCCAGAAGATCTATGGATCCGGCATACGCAACTGTGTCGGTGAGGCGGTCAACTCCCGCACTGGCGAACTCTGGTGCTCCACCAATGAGCGCGATGCGCTGGGTGACAACCTGGTGCCCGATTACATCACCCATATTCAGGAAGACGGCTTCTATGGTTGGCCATGGTGGTACATGGGGCCAAACCAAGATCCGCGTCATGCCGGAAAGCATCCTGAATTGAAAGACAAGGTCATCACGCCCGATGTACTTCTGCAGCCGCATGACGCTTCGCTGCAGATGATGTTCTATGTGGGATGGATGGCGAGAATGGATACCTCGCATTGTGTCCCGCATGAGCCGCCCGTAAAAGGATGTGGTGTCTTTATTGGCAGCTCAAATTTTCCGCATGAATATAATGGCGATGCTTTTGCTGCCGAACATGGCTCTTGGAACAAACAGGTAAAAACGGGCTACGAACTGATTCGTGTGCCAATGAAAAATGGTCACGCAACCGGCGAATATGAAGACTTCATGACCGGTTTTGTGACGCCAAACGGCGATACCTGGGGTCGCCCTGTAGGAGTCACCGAAGGTTTAGATGGCTCATTGTTTGTGACCGACGATGGTTCTAATAGCATCTGGCACATCATCTACACCGGTAAATAGCACGGCGTTATGCGATTGTCTGCCTTGTGGTGAACCGCGGCCGGACCCACGTCATATAGACCATCACGGACTCGGTTACGAAGAAGATTAGTGGTTGTGCTGCGTGCTGCACGTCCCAGCGTACGATGCCTGGGAGGGCAAACAGGCATGACAGAAAGTACAGCATCCAAGCGGCTTTATTCTCTTTCTGTGGTTCCTTGTATCCGTGCACGAACGTAGGTATGGAGCCGATGAAGAGCACGGTCAGACTGGTGATCAAGCCATAGGTCGGGCTGAAGAACATCAGGCAAAGACCTGCTGCCGCGCCAAGCATGCAGCCGATGTCCAGCTTGGACCAGCCGGAAGTGCCGCGGCTGAGCGCCAGTATGGCTACGATCCACACCCCGAGCACAGCGCCGATAATCTGCCCGTTCAGCGCATGCGTCATGGCCATGCCGGTTAGGGTAATGGTGTCGATTGCAGCCCATATGATCCAGGTAGCCTTTGCGGGAGTTGTTTCTCCGCGAAGGATGGAACGGATATAGGGAATAAAAGCTATGAGAAAAAGTATGCCAGCAACTGCGGACGAAATTTTGTGCAAAGCCACGGCTTTGCTCCTGAATAATGAACACCAGGCCCTGATGGCCCTGCTTTACGGCACACATAGATCGGCCCGGAGGTTGACTCCGGGCCGATCTTGCGGGGATGTATTGATTCTAGACTGTAACAGCTTCTTCTGTCTTCACTTTCACCGGCGTAAGCCAGTTGTAGCGATCGGGCTTGGCGCCGCTAAGAATGGCGAAGAATTCCTTGTGCAGGGCCGTGGTGATGGACCCCATTTTGCCGTCAGCCACCATGATGCGGTCCACCGAACGCAGATGGTTGATTTCCACGGCAGTACCGGTAAAGAACGCCTCGTCTGAGATGTACACCATCTCACGAGGCAGCGCTTGCTCCACTACCGGAATGCCGAGATCTTTTGCAATGGTGATGATGGAGTCGCGAGTGATGCCGGAGAGCACGGAATTGGCGAGCGGCGTAGTGTAGATTACACCATTGCGTATGAGGAAGATGTTTTCGCCTGAGCCTTCTGAGAGGTAGCCGTTGACATCCAGCGCGATGCCTTCGTCATAGCCATTGGTTTCTGCTTCCATGCGAATCAACTGGGAATTCATGTAGTTTGCGCCGGCCTTGGCGAGCGAAGGCATGGTGTTGGGCGCGAGGCGGTTCCAACTGGAGACGCAGACGTTGGCGCCTTCATTGTGGGGGATGTATTTCCCCCAGGGGAAGTTTGCGATGTAGAAATCTACCGGGGACTTGAGCGGGTTGACGCCGATCTCGCCGTAACCGCGGAAGGCGATGGGGCGGATGTAGCAGGGCGCGATGCCATTGGCTTCCACCAGCTCAATGATCGCTGCGTTCACCTGTTCCAGGTTATAGCCGACAGGCATGCGGTAGATGCGTGCAGAGTCCAGAAGGCGTTGGGAGTGCTCGGGGAGCCGGAAGATGGATGAACCGCCGGGCTGGGTGTAACAGCGGATGCCTTCGAAGACGGAAGAACCGTAGTGGACCACGTGAGACATAACGTGGATATTGGCATCGTCCCAGGGCAGGAGTGAGCCGTTCTTCCATATATATTTTGTCGGGGTAATTGGCACGTTCGCTTTCCTCCTGTGTGAAGTGGGTGACGCTTGAAGGCAATTATAACGACTAGGAGCGGATGCCTGCTGGATCAGGCGTAGACCGCGTCCACATCATCCTCAATTGCGGTGAAGGTGTGCGTATCCAGCTCAACCACTGGATTGACGGAGAGAAGGACGACCAAAGTGGCCATGGCCGCGGCTTTTAGCAGGCCGTTGAGGCGCAGAGTATTCCAGAAGAGAAAGAGCTGCGGGGTAAAGAGAATGCCAAAGCAGACGAGGGCGAGCGCGAGGCCGGGTTGCCTGTCTCCCTGATGTGAGGCGCGTATCGCGGCCAGCGTAAAGAGCGCAAAGGGCACGCAGAGGTGGACCAGCGTGTAGTCATACGAGACGGGCGGAAGCGCGACCATGCAGATAGTGAGGAAGAGCACGCGATTGACGAACGGCAGATGACGCACGCGCAGCAGGAAGAGCAACGTTGCGCCCAGGCCGGCGACGATGATGTAGGCGTGCGTGAGGAACGTGAAGTCAGTCCGCAGCCAGGGGGGCTGGGTGAGGACCTGCTTGATGGCACCGAGGAAGGAGTGGTCAAACTGCAGTTCGCTGTGCGCGGTGGCGGCGTAGTTGGTGACAAAGCCGTTGATGCCGCTGAGCGTGCCGTGCAGGGCCATGCCCATGGTGGGGCCGACGAACCATAAGGAGGCGACGAAGGCCAGTGCGAACGTGGCCATGCCTGCGCAGAATTCGCGGATATGGCGGCGCGAAAAGAGCAGAGCGAGCAGAAGGATGGGATAGAGCTTGAGCGATGCGGCGAGGCCGAAGAGGATGGCGGCCAGCATGGGACGTTCGCGGACCAAGGCCCAAATGCCGAGCGCGGCCAGCAGCCAGATGATGAATTCGAGGTTGGCGCGCTCGTAGAGGAAGAGCAGCGGCCAGGAGCTGAGCCCCATGCCGGCGGCGAAGAGTGTGGCGGGTAGAGTGGCAACGCCGGTGCGCACCAGCGCGCTGCGAAAGAGAGCACAGGCTGCGAGGCCAGCGGCAATGATGGAGCCGAGGAAGATGTGAAGCTGGTAGGGGCCCATGTGGTAGAGCCAGCAAAAGACCACTGCAGATGGCGCAGGGTAGGCGAAACGTTCTTCAGAAAAGAAAAAGGCCGGAGTGTGAAAGACGCGGAATAGGTCAGAGTAGTTGAGGAAGTCGCCGAAGGCATCCTGGGGATCGTGCGACCAGACGCTGGCCCACTCGGTGTCAGTGTGGCGGTAGTAGAAGGCAGCGAAGAGCCAGGAGAAGACCATGACCGCGAGGCATGCGGCGCAGAGCCACCGGAAAGGTGACGGGAGTGTCCGTGCCGGATTGGACATAGACTCGGAACTCATCAGGGACGAGGGTATTTCCAGAAAATGTGGGGAAGAGCGGCAAAAAAGGATTAATTTCAGTTTAGGGCAAAGCTCGCCGTAAATCCGCAAAATTCTTTATAGGACAATGCACGACCGCGGGTTTCACTGGTGCAGGGTGGACTGTTGCGGTGTAGGAAACCGGACGCGATGCGGTAGGCGCAAAGTTATTTTGAGGCGTAGCGAGGCACCCATGCGATTTGCTACGGCAGGCATTTGCAATAGAGCGGTCGATGTAGCCTAGTGAATGAAGAAGACGGATGCGGCGATGGCAATGCCGACTACGCCCAGTGCCATGCCTGCTGCCCAGAAGGATTTGCGACGGGTGAGTAACGTGATGGAAGAAAGGACGACGCCAATCTGCAGAAGGGCTTCACTCAGGTCGAAGCGGTCGGCGCGGCGTTCAATGAGATCGGTCTTCTCTTCGAGGGCACGAGCCGCTTCGTATTCCTGCTTGAGGTCTTCATCCCACTTGGTACTGTGCGATTTATAGTCGGAGAGCTTGGCGGCGGTGGCCTTTGGATCTGCAGAGGGCAGCAGATTGAGGAGATCAGTGGTGAGGCTTACATTTTCCTGGCGAATTTTCTTGGCCTGGTAGAGGCTCCACTGATCGGCGGCGCGGGATTGCGAAAGCACGGCCTGGGTGTGTGAGCGATGACCAAGCACGGTGATCATCGCGACCAGGACGGCGAGGATGCTGATGGCAAGTGATACGCCAACGATGCCTTTCTCGCCGCCTTCCTTCATCTGTTCCTGAAACTCTCTAATCTCGTCAGCTTCCATATGCACTATGGTACCGAAAGTGTGTCGCAAGGGAACAGCTACAACCAGGATAGAGAGATAGGTGCGTGATGAAGAAGGGATGTAATTAGCGAAGTAAATGGGAGAATTGGACGTGCATGGGTAAAGTGTTTGTTATGAGTGCATTGAGGTGTTCGATGGAGAGATTTCCGCAGCAATCCACAGTTCTGCGCTGATTTTCAACAGTGGTCAGCTTGCATTGTGGGTGAATGCCGGATACTCTAGGGAAGTTGCAAATGCTTCGCAGCTTGGCCGGGACGCAAAGAGGCCTGAAGAATGCGAAGCGCAGTCCAAGCGTTTCATCGGCGCCGGCCCACTGGGCCCGCCCATAAACCCAAGACACTGCAAGATAAATTTCAGAGGCCCAGGCCTCGCGGCAGCCATGTGCTGTCCGTCATGATGTTTTGAAAGTATGCGCTGTGCGAAGTGATCTGCGTTGAGGTCGTCTGTTGTGATGCTGAAAGCAAAAGGCTGAATTTTTTCTACAGAACATCACGAAAGCAGTTGACAGACTGGCCGGGTTTCGATAGTCTCAGAAAGTTCGCGCAAATGTCCGCCGAACCCGAAAGACTCTGAGTAAAAGATGTATGCGAGTCTCACTGGGGCCACTGGAAACAATGAAAGTGGAACGGCAACCAAGACAAAACAGCGCTATTCAAGTTCGAGGACGTAGACGCAAGTCTACCCTTGATCCAAAACGGCCCGCTCAGGCGGTGTTCGTTCGGATCTTTGACAACATAGTTGAACGTGCCAGTCGTGAGATGATGCGAAATTTGGTTTAGTCATTCTCACTAGTTATAAATCTGCCGATCCTTTTCGGGCATCGGCAGACGTCTGATCTTCTCCACCTCCGTGCGAGAAGCAGACAAACCAGTTTTAAACGAGAGTTTGATCCTGGCTCAGAATCAACGCTGGCGGCGTGCCTAACACATGCAAGTCGCACGAGAAAGTGGAGCAATCCATGAGTAAAGTGGCGTACGGGTGAGTAACACGTGACTTATCTACCTCCGAGTGGGGAATAACCTGGGGAAACCCGGGCTAATACCGCATAACACTTACGAGTCAAAGCAGTAATGCGCTTGGAGAGGAGGTCGCGGTCGATTAGTTAGTTGGCGGGGTAATGGCCCACCAAGACGATGATCGATATCCGGCCTGAGAGGGCGCACGGACACACTGGAACTGAAACACGGTCCAGACTCCTACGGGAGGCAGCAGTGGGGAATTTTGCGCAATGGGGGAAACCCTGACGCAGCAACGCCGCGTGGAGGATG
>Ga0302270_10000723_pt1 | contig 34701 bp, 37 predicted proteins | sample III_Bog_E2_3_FD_198773 | JGI IMG/M metagenome (GOLD analysis project Ga0302270, IMG submission 198773) | Peat permafrost microbial communities from Stordalen Mire near Abisko, Sweden - III_Bog_E2_3 | ecosystem: Environmental > Terrestrial > Soil > Wetlands > Peat | place: Sweden: Abisko... | reverse complement strand
CCGAGCGATTTTCCAGATTTGGCGAAAGAGGGAATTCCTGCAACCTTCAGGTCATGCCACGATCTTGCTCGTGGGAGACGCAACAATCCGATCATTCCTTAATCCGGTGCTCGCCGAACAAATGGACTAGGCACCGAAGCGGCACCAGCTTCAGTGACAAGACATTGCTCAATCGCGATCTCCCACAATCTGCGCACCCGGCAATGAACAAGGGGTTCAAACAAATTACATTACACTCGGTAGATTAGCCTCGAGAAATTTTTTGTCACCGTCGCACCAAGCAATCAAGAGGCGCGGTTGCTTAGGGAAAGGTGCCTCACAAATATCTCCGGGGAGCTTGCGGGTTCGAAGGGCCGTACAGAACGCAGCAAAGTCCGACCGCAAACTGGCTTTGCTCCCAAAAGAATGCACCAACATGACCGCAACATGCGCATGGAACTCGCGAGCGGTCAAAATTGCCGACGCAGTGCGATGAAGGAACTGGTACCGGATGCTGCCGTCCATCGATGCAACGCCTAGCAGTTTATGGAGTTCGTCGAGCCGGTTGCCTTGACCAAGGGAAACCTCAGTTCGTCTCTCACTAAGCAAGGGGCCAAAATCCTCATCCACTTTCGCTTCAACTGCGATGACGCAAAGACCTCGCTCATTCCTGGCCAAAGCAAGAACGTCGGTCTGGGATGCTGTTTCGCCGCCACTTAAGCGAACTTCCCATTCAGGTATGGCAGCAAGTAGTTTGAGGTCTATTAGATCGGCATCGCCGGAAGAATTTAGGGCCGACGTGATCTCAGGCGGGAATGTTTCTCCAGCGCTTTCCCATGACGCCGCCGCCGTCATGGCCGATCTTCCTTTTTTCCAATGGAGTTTCGGCTTTGCTAGCAGTCTTTGCCAATCACTTCCCGTCTGGGTGGGGACGAAGATTCGTTTCATGTGAATAGCTTCAGTTAACTCGCTGTGTCGACATATCTCCACGCCCTGTAGCCCGGGCCGAAGGTCTGGTTAAGTGGGGAGTGATGTGATTCATCTCACTTTTGGCTGAGAGCAAGTGTAACATGCTCCACCTCTCCTGTTGATGGGTTAATTACCCCACAGGCGACCGTGCAGCCGGTTGATTGGTTTGACCTACTCCCCAAAGCTGGAGTGCTAAAATGAGTGGAACGTGATCAGCGTAACGTTGCACCGGGTGCCATATGACAGCGTTCGCACTTGCGGCTGCCGGCGTGTTGGCATTCCATCCTAATGTTCTTTAGCCAGGCAATGCATCGTGAACGGCTCCCCGCAGGGGGCGCCTACCAACCGAGCTCATGGGAGCCACGGTGGTCCAATGATGTGGGTCGCATCCCGCGGCCAAACAATAACCCATGATGTGTTGCTGGCGGGAGCCAGCACATGAAAAACAACACCGTCAGTGAATCGCAGCCGCAGGTAGCCATGCCCAGGCTTTGCCGTGCGTTGGAAAATTTGGCCGACAATCTCGCGATCTTCGCCGAGGAGTTCGGGTTCGAGGTGGACGACAGACTTCCTGGGCGCCTTGCCCTCATAGGGTTCGCAAACGGAATAGTCCTCGGCGTCCATGAAGGAGCGGATGCGGCCCGGTTGGAGACAATCCTGGACGCCGACGCGGTCCCGCGCGCCGTGGAGATCGCCGGGGCCGGAGCGTCCTTCGCGGACGAGTATGTGGACCAGACAGACTGGACCGGGGAGGTCGGCCGGATCCTGGGGCAGCGCTGGGCCCTGTCGGCTGACAATGGCTCCGGGATCGGCTACCCTGCCGAGGTCAGGCTACGGACGCTCCAGGGGATCCGCTTCGGCCTCGCGGTGGTCAGGGAAAAGCCGGAGACCGCCAAGGCCATTTTCGAGAGGGTGAAGGTGCTTCCGTTTGAGAACCGGTTCCTGTCCGGGCGCCTGATCTACTGGAGCGACCGCAGCTGGGTGCCGACCGGGAAGCCGTTCATCGAGTTCGTTGGGAACTGGTACAAGGCCGGAAGCGTGGAACAGGAGGTGATCGCAGGGGCCGTGGCGGAGGTCTATCCGATCGCCAAGGCCCTTGGAAACCCGTGGAGTCTGCCGTTCTGGGCGGAGACGGGCTGGAACGGCGGGAAGCTCTTCGCGCGAAACCGACCTGGCCACTGCAAAAGGCTGCTGGAGGACGCCGGGGAGGGGTACCTCGAGGGCTGCCGGAAACTCTACCAGCGTTACATCGTGGGAACCACCCGCGCGGACGGTGCAATCCAGGTCGAGCGCGCAACCCTCTTCTATCTGGGCGAGCACCGGGACGGGGATGTCGCAAGATGGGTCTGCACCGGTCGCGAGCCGCGCCACATTGCGCGCACCGCCTACGACTTCACCTACTGGATGGGAATCTTTTCCGCCCATCCCCTCCCGAACCCGGAAACCTGAGGGACGCCCCATGAAACAGTACCCGAACATAGGCTATAGCTTCAGGCCGGAGAGCTATTGGTCCGACAAGGACCCTCTCTGCGCGATCCTCCGCAACGTGAAGGGCGAGAAACGAAGGCAAATGATAATTGAATATTGGGATGCCGGGAGGCTCGACGAGCTTGAGGCCGATCTGCTCGCTGAGGAGGTTGACGAGGGGACCAGGGACAGGCTGGGAAAGATTCACCCCTCCTTCATGGGGGGTGAATATATGCCCGGATACCTCCCGCTGGAGGTCGAGATTGCGCGCATCTGCCTGCAATCGACAACAAGTGACGTGATAAGTATGAGGGCGCGGCCCGTTGCGCCGGAAAGGATCGCCTACAGGGTGGTAGACGAATACGACACGGTTTTTTCGATCCCGATTCGAGAAAGCGAAGCCCCGCTCACGCTTTCAGATCTCATCCGCCAGTTCGACGAGGGGAGGATGGAGGACCCCGGTTTCCCCCACGGGGGGCTTTCTCTAGGCTACAACAAGCTGAACTCCAAGTACAACGATCACAAGCAGTTGCGGCATTTCACGCGTATAAGCTCGGAAATCTATGCCCAGCTCCACGCGCATTATGAGCATGTGTTTGCCGAATGGATGTTGGGCCTTGGGCCTGACCGCTCCGCCCAGCGCCAAGAAGAGACCCTGGCAATGCTGAGTCGCATAATAGAAAGAAGGTCGAACACTGGCGCGAAATAGATGGTTGTCCGCCGGTGCTTCGTCTCGGGAAAACGATGATTCACTCCGGTGCAACCTAACATGCGCAACGTCGCACCGGCCCGAACGAACTCACCACCTCGATCTGCATCTCCAGCATTCATAGCCTGGGGCTGGCTTGGAGTCATCATTCAGCTCAGAAATCTGGCTCCAGGCGTCGCGGTAGCGCCTTACCAGCGGCGCCAGCAATGCCTTCCCGACCGCAAACGTGGTGCGCCGAAAGGCCGGTTTCCTTATCGTGCTCAAATCCGGCACGAGGCGATATTCGTCATAACAACCGACAATGCACCGGGCCCCGAAAGCACGCCGGGCGTGCTCCGCATAAAGCACAAGCTGGTCCGCCGCCAAATCGTTGAATTTGGTGGAGGTCTTGTGATCCACAACAACCAGGTTGGAACCCTCCTGGAGAATAAGATCCGCTATCCCGATGATGGGTGGCAGGTCCCGGTGCAGGTCCATGAAAAACGGCTGTTCAACCGAGAGTACCTTGTGCCGGCCGGTCCAGCGGTTTTGGCAAAGGAGGCTCACCGCATTCCGCAGTTTTCGCCGCTGCTCCGGATCGAGTTTCTCCGTGGCCAGTAGCGCGAGAAGCGCTCTGGATCTGGGAGGGGCCCATCGCTGTAGAGTATCCTGGCCGCGTCATGAAAAACGCTGCCAAGCTCCATAGCCGGGGAATACTCCTTCTCGCCCAGGATATACTGGCGGTAGTAGCAGAGTGGGCATCGCTCGAATAGAGCGACCTTGCTGTGGCTCATGTAGGGCTCTTTTTCCCTGTCGAGGCGCGCCATGAATGCGGGAAAGGAACGGCGCCAACCGGCGAATGAGCGCGCGATGCTTGCTGCTGATTTCCTGCCCATGCCACAAAGCTACCAACCTCGCCCTGGGTGCGACAACCACCAAGCCGCGGTTTGGAATCCTTCCGGTTGATTGGATACGGCGCGCATTTTGTCGCCATGGGGGCCTGTTCTTCTTAGTTTCCCGCCGCGTGGAAATCATCAAATGAAAGAGCAAAAATCATGAAAGGCAGACAAATGGGGCGGCCCATCAAGTGGGTAACGGGTTCGATCAAGGAACCCATCTACATCGGCAAACCGGGCGTGAAATTCAAGGTCTGGGACAAGTGGAAGAAAAGCGGACAAAGCAGGCTGGGCACCCTCACGGTTTCAATCGGGGGCCTGGCCTGGCGGCCCGCCAAGGGGAAAGTCAGGGCCACCAAGAGCTGGGACGCCGTGGCTGCTTGGTTTGACGAGTGATGCCGGTAGACGCGCAGCGGGTGCAACGAATGAAGCGTGACGTTGCACAAGACCCGACGAACAAAGACCCAAGTCGGCATGCGAGTCGAGACGGGAGATTGAGTGCAACGAAGTATGCGAAACGAGCCGCCCGGAAGTCGCACACCGATTTGGGCGAAACGGTGCGCTAGGAACAGGAACAACCTGACACGCGATTCTTTGCGCTGGCTGTGGTATGACATGGTGTGCGCATGAAGCCGAGGGCAAGCCGGAGCTCATCCGCCGGCTCTTTGGACAGCCAATGCCTCGCGAACGGCAATGGCGTGGAGAGGCCTATGGAGCCTCGAAGATCATCTGCTCCAGCTCTGGCGGGGAAACTCCAATCCGGCGCGCCTCAACCGCTACGTCTCTGCAATATTGGTCGTATTCGCTGGGTGTGATTGTGTAGGGCGTGCGAGTGGTAATGGATTTCCCTTTCTTACCGACCGTCAATGGCCAGTACCTCCATATTTTCAGTTTTTCGGCCACAACCGAGTCGAATACCAGCGGTTGAAAATTCGGGTTGCAGCTCGCCCATCCAGGATTGAGTCCAACAGCGTATAGGAACTTGGATCCAAATGACGGACCCGTTTCGGGCAGCTTTCCCGACCGAGAACGGCAAAAACGGTCGAATGCATCGCTAAGCCTTCCACTTAGGACGAGGTTGGCTGCAGTGTCTATTTTGCTCCGGGCTGTTGGGGAAACCAAGGAAGTGCGCAACCGGTACAGACCGGCTTTATCTCTCGAGCCGAACCCCCAAAGCATGGTCAGAATGAAAACCTCGACCCAATCTGGATTATTGGCGCAAGCAAATGAGATGTCTGAGCGGGTTATTGCCCAATGGGTTTGCGCGACTCCGGCATTCCGGTTCCGAAGAAAACTTTTCACGTTGAGCCACTGCTGATTAAATGGATTAGAGGGGTCCGACAAAAGAACATCATGACACTCGATAAATTTTCCTATCGTAACGACCTGCACTAGGGGCCTAGGCAGACCTGCAAGAATGGCTTGGGCGGCGGCGTTGAATGGCATCGGGCGTTTCTCGTCCGTTTAGCTTAACAAGCGACAAGGAATGTTGGCCTTGGCGAGCTTCGACGGCGCTTGCTCAAATGGATCCGGCTTCATGGATCTGCTCCGTATCGCAATGCCTCTTGTCCGCCCTTAGGAGGGAAATCGTAAGAGGCCTGCTAAGGCTTCGCTATTGTAACCGAGGCTAGCCCCCTTCCAGATGCTCTCGCAGAAATGCATGGTCCAATATCTCCTGCCAATTGATCGCGACCGATCAGCAACCTCTGGGTAAAGTGCGGGAATTTTCCAGGCAAAAAGGTCAACCCACGAGAGCTCAAAGACGATGAGTTCCTGCTGGAGGCGCCCGCAGTCGTAAGGGGTGAGCGTCGTATAGAGCCGTTTTCGCTGGGGAAACAGTTCCTCCTTCCGCAACTCCGGGTCCCAGGGGCTCTTGATCAATTCCGCCGCGGTTGAGTCAAGCTGCGCGCAATTCAGTGTGCCAAGGAGGGCTTCACAGGCCGAAAGTACGCTTTGGATTTTCTCTCTGACAAGTCTGACCTCGCCAGGGGGAAGATGAGCATTTGCAATTTTAGCGCGAATCATCGCAGGGTAATCTAGATCATCTTCAGCGAAACCAGCTCCGGGGGCCAAGGCGATTCCCCGCCGCAGGCGGCCGCGCATAGGGCGCATGAACAAGCCATGCTTGCTGATGATCTTGTTAAGTTCACGGATCTCTCGGTTCGCGCGATCCTTCACCTCTTTGCTGTAGTTGCTGAGAAAAAGTCTCTCCATGGGTGGAGGGTCGGCAGCGGGACCCTTGCTATACTTGCGAAAAAGATTCTCCATGGCTGCAGTGTTGTCCGAGCGTGGCGTTTATGTGTTGGAACGCAATCAGGTTAGCAGAGGTTCAATCGAGGGATGATTGCACGCACCGTTACGCATCATTTGGTGCGTTCCGGGCCGAAGGGCTCCGTCTCCAGTGTGGCGCCCCCGCCGTCGGCCTGCACGACCCGGAGCATGAGCCCGGTGATCCCCTTCAGAGGCAGCTCCTCCCGGGTCAGATTTTGGGGGACGACCGCTAGGATTTGGCACTCCGCACCTGCGATCATGGCCAGCGCGCTATCCCTCTTCTGAAAGTCCAAGGAGGCCAGGATATCATCGTCGAACAGGAGCGCGTGGTCGGGTGGGGTTGCGGAGAGCCAATATTCGAGCTGCAAAAGGGCGGAATCACTCATCGACACCCCGTTTGTCTTTGCCCAGGCGGGAAGCATGAACCGGGATCGGGGCGCTGGCCCGGCCGGCAGAAATTCCACGGCAATGGCTCCCTTGGAGTACGCGTCGGCACAGCGATGATGCATAGGCTTCCACAAAGGATTCCCGGCATGAGCGGCGCTCCAAAGGAGTGTGCTCTTGCCGATGCCGTTCTCGCCCCTGATGAAATTCTTCTCCGGAGACAGAACGACGTCCAATTCCTGGAACACCCCAATGGACCGCAGGCTTATGCTTCGGACCCTAGGGACGATGGCATGTTCGATGTCCATCATGGCCGTGGTGATATGGAGCTTTGTTGCAGACCATAGGCGACATCATTCGGGCGCGCGTGGTCACATATAGGTAAAATTCGGATGAATGCCTCAGACTCATTGGGCTTTGTGTTCATCGAGGGACTGTTTGGCGCCCGACGAAGCCGCAGGCTCCGCCCTGTCGATGGTTTCGACCATTTCCTGCAGGCGGATGGCCTGGCTTCGGACGAGTTCGTGGTAGTGCTCCGACCCTTTGATATTCCACATGGTCCCCTGGGGAAGCGCATAGAGGCCTTTGGCAGCCTTTGCATGGCGATCCCGGTAATCTTCCCAGGCTGCGCGCTCCGCTTGGATATCCTGCCTGGTTCCGGCTGGGATTTTGTCCGAGGAGAGGTAGAAGTCGTAGAGGCGGACGATTTCGCGCTCCCAATGGGCCACCGACGCGTCGTAGGCCTCCACGATGTCCAAAGTGCTCCGAGTGAGGGCGAGATCTTGGGCTAGGAGAACATCCAACGGATGCCGGCCCGCCCATACGGCGATGACAGGGAGGGCATCGTTTGTCTCTGCATCGACCAGCATGCATCCCTCCGCCTCCGAGTAGGCAAAGGTAAGCTTCCTGCCGGCCTTCCATTGCTGTACCGCCATCCATGTGATGGCGCCGTAGGTGACCCGCAGGTCGCGCCCGTCGGTCAGGTAGATGTCGGAAGGGTCGTGGTTTTCCTGGTAAACGACCTGCTCCGTGTAGAGCCACTCCGCGGAACGGGCCTCTGCCAGGCTTTCGGCTGCAGGGCTGCCTTGCTGATGCATGCAGCCGACCAGGACGACAGTCAAAAGGATTGTGGGCACCCGTATCCTCACGGTGCTTGGGCGGTACCGAATCCGGTGATGTGCCGGTGAAACGAGGTCTTGGTGCTGCATTCCCGCTCGAGAGCCGACACCCACTCGGCTGGCGTTGCGAGCGGGTTGAAGCGGTGCTGCCGGGCGACTGCGGCAAAATCGCCTGGAGTCAGGCTGTCCATCAAGTCCAGACGCCCATAGACGGGCAGAGACGGCGGAGCAACGGAGGCCGCCTCCATGTGGGCTTCGAGCAGGCGGCGGACCTGTTCCCTACTCAGGTAGCCGAACCTGGCCTTAAGGTCGAAGCGGCGGAGCGAAGCTGCGTCCAATCCGTCCATCAGGTTTGTCGTCGCAATGAAGACGCCCTGGAACTGTTCCATCTGGGTGAGGAATTCATTCACCTGGGTGACCTCCCATGAGCGCTGTGCCCTTGAGCGATCTTGGAGAAACGAGTCTACCTCGTCGATCAGGAGGACGGCCCTTTCCGCAGCGGCCTCCCTGAATGCGCGGGCTATATTCTTCTCAGCGACGCCGACGTAGGGGCTCAGGAGGTCAGACGCACGCCTAACCTGGATCTGGAGACCCATCTGCCGGGCCATCCAGTGCCCAAAGGCGGTCTTCCCGGTTCCGGGAGGCCCGTAGAGGCAAAGGCGGGCGGTTTTGGCCCGGCAGACGCCTTCCTTGAGCGTCAGTGGGTCAACGTCGGCATTGATGAATGCCGGGTCATAGACCGAGTCGGAAGTCTGCATCGCCTTAATTGGCCCGTGGCCTTGGGCCTGGAGGGTCTGGTTCACTATTAGCTCCATCACCTGGGGTCCCCGGCCCTCGGGAAGGTCCGCCGTAATGGCGCTCACGACCTTGGCGGCGCGGCTTGCGACCGCTGGAGAAAGATCGTCGCTCTCTGCCATCCTGCGGACGGCCTCGTCGGACAGTATGACCGGCAACCTGCGGAACTCCGCCTCGCGCACCGCTGCCGGGGGGCTCTTTACCTCGAGAACAAGGTCAAACCGGCGCACAAACGCGGGATCGAGCGCTTCCACGGCATTCGTGATCCAGATTGTGACGGATGGGTTGTTCTCGAGGACCCTGTTCACCCAGCCCTTGCAGCGCATGGGCGGACCGCCGAACACGGGGTGGGGCCTCGGGAATACGTCCTCGATCTCATCGAACACCAGCAGGGATCGCCTGTCCCTGCAGAAGCCATGAACGAGCCGCAGGGCCCGCAGGCGCCTTCCGCTTTCGATGGGATCGCCCTCCTCATCCTGGGTCGATACCTCAAAGAGTTCGCAGCCCAGCTCACGAGCCAGCACACGGCTGAATTCGCTCTTTCCGACGCCCGGATCGCCGTGCAGAAGGAGATTTACACCCTTTGAACGGGCGGCCATCGCCTGGCGCACATAGGAGAGCGCCACCTTGCGCAGTTCGCCCATGTGGGAAAACTGGTCCCATTTGAGCGTCGGCGCCGGGGCGGGCACAATGCGGTCCCTGAGGGCGTTGATCGGGTCAAACCCCGGCTGGAGCATCTCCTGGGGGAAACCCCACGATACCCAGTCGAATTTGCAGGACAGGTCCTGCGGCTTGTGGTCCCAGCGGACCATCTGGCTGCCCATGAGCTTCCCCTTGGCGGAAAGGGCCTCCTGCACCGACCTGAGCGGCAGCACGAGCGCCGAGGCAATTGCCATGGACGCCTGCCTGTCATCGAGATCACCGCCTAGGATGCTCGCGGCGCCGACCAGGTTTTCGTTCCCCCGAAGCATGAGCAGGAAGGCGAGAACGTATCTTTCGACCTCTTCGAGGCCGAGGAGATCTCCGACGGCCCTGATGCTCGCGCCGGCGTTCGGGTCAATCGCGTCGAGCCAGTGGGCGCCGCTCAGTTTCCCGTCAGAACTCCGGATTCGGCGTGCGAGCTTGGCGCCCACAAACCTGTATAACCGCACTCCGCTCATCTCCGCCGGCGGCTTCCCGAGGCCGGCCAGGGCGACAATCAAAGGCACCACATGTTCAAAAGGCGGGCAGGAGGAACGCCTCACGCGGCGGTGGCCCGTGTGGGTGCCTTCAAGGGCCGCTTCCACCGCAACGTTGGCCGAATCCAGGTAGTGGGAGCAAAGCCTTAGTATCCAAAGCCTAACGATCGTCTCGTGATCCAGGAGTTTGGCAGGCTTTGGAGCCGCCGGCCCGCCTCCCGGGATGCCTATTTGGGCGCTCTCCGAAGGGGGTGACAAGATCATAGGGAGCTCACTATATTTCCAGGGGTAGGACACCCGTTGTCCGGGCGTTTGGGAAATCCACGTGTGACACCCTTTGGAGCGGGCTCCGCGTGCGGACCCGGTTGCGGGTGCAACCTAATCGGCGTAACGTCGCACCGCAGGCTTTCTTTAAGTATTTTCCAAACATGGACCAGCAATTTGACGACGAACTGCTAACCGATTTCTCCAAGCATTTTTTCGGCTATGGCAGCTACCAAGCGCCGGTCTGGTTGGTTGGCATGGAGGAGGGCATGGATGGAGGCGGTTCAGGTGTCTTTTTCAATGAAATCAAGGGCAGGCTTGATGCCTGGCGTGAAAGGGGAAAACAGGAGTTGGAGGACCTTGTTGGGTATCACCATGCCATCGGGAAGGCCGACTTGTTCACGGAAGATGCGAAGATACAAAGGACGTGGCGGCAGTTGATTTCGTTTCTGCTGGGCTACGAGGGGCGGGCGGCGGTTACGTCCGAAGCTGTACGCAGCTATCAACGTAATAGGCTGGGAAGAACGAATGTTGCCGAGTCGTGTCTACTCGAACTTTTCCCTCTTCCATCCCCGGGAATCAAAGATTGGTACTATCAGTTTCATTCCCGATTGGAACCATTCGGGAGTCGCGGAGCCTACCTCGATTCGCTGGGAAAATTTAGAATAAAGCATCTGCGTGAAAGAATTGAGAAACATCGACCGAAACTAGTGGTTTTCTACGGCACAACCTATCGCAGCTATTGGGAAGAAATTATAGCCCCCCACAAGTTCGCACACGGAGTCGTTGCCGACGCGGATACGCATGAAGCAAAAGGGACGCTTTACGTGCTTACAGCGCATCCCGTTGCGCACGGCACGCGGAAGGATAAATTCTCAACGATAGGGATGCAGTCGAGGAAGCTGACTGCAGCGATGGCCTAATTTTTTGAAGTGCGCGATTTCCTCACTCCGCAGAACCCAAGGTGGAAACGACTGCGCCTCAGCAGCTAGGCATTCTCGTTTGGGGCAACCCGTGGGCGCTGGCTTTGGGTTCTTCTCTGGGGGTGACCCAGCCACTTATGAAGGAGCCGTATTTCTGGCTCACGCAGATGCGAAGTTTTCCGTTCCGTTTCGACTGATGGAGAAGATCCCCAGAGGCAACACAGTGAACTATGCGTTGCATACACTGTTTCAGACTTACGCTTTTATGCTTCTGCTGACATCAAGAACTCCAAACCATGGCGTAACCTCATAGGTTTGCTTACTAAGGCGCTAAGGACTCACCCCATCGTCAACGATTGAGTGGTGGGTCGTATCAAATGGCTTCTTGATTTTGTCGCAAAAGAGCCGGTCATTGACTATAGAAATCGTAGCCCCGTAAAGATCGTAGCGGCACGCCAATGCTTCTCCAACTAATGATAGCGATTAGATGCTGCCTCGGCTCTCTGAAATAGCTCGCTATGGCGAAGGCGTGGGACAGCCTTTGTCCTGGCGGGTGTGATGAGATCCGAACGATGTGCGGCCCCTACCCCAATAAGTCCGGCTTGAAGGCATACATCGATTGTCCCACGAAGCCTCCTCGCCGCGGAATGGTGGCCGGCGAAGATGCCCGCAGAACTCCAGCCTGCAATTGGAGCGCACATGGATCCTTGGCCCCGATCATATGAAAAACCTAAAGATGTTCATCGCCTTGATCGTGCTGGGTATTGTCGGCGGCGCGTGGAGCAAAAGTGCGCATATCCCGAGTTGGCTTTCTGGCATTATGGTCACGTTCGCTGCGTTTGGAGTGCTTTATTATCTCACCATATTTCCAGTCCGTTGGTTATATAGGCGCTTCGTGCCTAAGTCAAAAGCGGCCCAATCCCCCCCTCTTCCATGTCCTAATGCCGTCGGCGCAAACGCAACCCAGTCTCAGGGTAAGGTTGAATCGTCAGTCGGCAGTGGCGCTGCAAGGGGGAAAAACGATGCCAAGATGGAATCGCCGCCTTCCCTTAAAGGGAAAGATAAAAACCCTCTGGGGGAGAAGGGCATGCCAGAATCCCAGCCTTTAGGAAAGAGTTACAACCGGGTACACAACATACGCTTTGTGAAATGGGAGGACGGGGAGGGCGAAGGTGATTTCATCGACCGGATAGACCAAAAGTACAACGTCACTGTATTGGAGAACTCTGACACGGGAGAATGCTTGGCATACTCCAACCTCACGGAGAAATTGCATGCTGGGGAGTCATTCAACGAGGCTATCGGTGCCTGTTTTGAACAGGCAGACCGAGCGATCAAGTCACTGTATGCAGGCTTGGCGATTTCTGCGAAGGACGAAGACGAAGACGGTATGTATGAGTACCTAAAAGAGCATGGCGGCGAGATGGAATTCGGCAGGGAGACGGACATTCCAACAGAGTTGAACGACTCCGGATTTGCCTGTGTCTATGCTAGGTCGCAAGAAGATGAGATAATCGTCTGCTCCACCGGCGCAGACCCCAAGATCAAAATCAACGGAGGGAAGGTGGTGTCGATTGCCGAGTGCCATGGATACCTCGATGATGATGAGAATCGTGTCGCATTTTTCACCAAGGCGAAGGCGACGGACGAGGAAGCGATGCGGGAGGAGATCGGCAAGGAAAAGGCAGAACAACGAACCAAGGAAATTTCGCCGGATTTGGGCGAGCCCTACATAGCCCCGCTACTCTCTCTTGCACTCGTGCCGATAGCCAAGTCCATCATCCACGTGGAGATTCGCGACGTCGATATTCAGGGACCAGACGAAGAGGATAACCTGTCGATAATTATAAAATACGCGGTGACAAATAGTACCTTAAATGACTGGGATTACTTAGAGTTTCGCTCGCAGATAATTACCGCCTCGGGAATGATTGCCGAAGAGACCACTGACACCAAGGAACAGATAATCGAGCCTGGTCAGACGGCTGAATTCTCGTCGGGATTCAATGCCATTCAGCAAAACTTACTCGGCCCGGTCCCTGGCAGGTCACAGGTGATCGTCAGCGCTACTGCCTGCAGACTTGCATACCAAAAACTCGGTGTGTTTGCACTGCCTGATGCTGCCTATGACGTTAAAAGCATTGGAACAGCGAGCGTAGAACAGGCGTTAGAACTCCTAAGCGGCAGCTTGTGGAAAGATGAAACAAATGATGGCAATACCGTTTCCATACAGGCTAGAGCGTGGATTCAAAACATAACAGATCAGTATCTGCCGAAGGTCGAACTCGTTGCAGCCATAACCGATCGCTTGGGACGCAAACTGGCAGATGATATGAGCAATGAGGTGCGGATCCCCCCGGGCGCCGCAGTGATGATAGAGGGTAGTAGCTCCGGTCCCGAAAAACAAATGAAGGGAGCGCAGGTTGATCTGTTCCTGCGGGTTTATCAAACCGTCGCTGCCGGCTTCGCGCAGCAGATGGGTGTCGTTCGCTAGCACCCCTAGATTCAACCATCTCAAGCGGCTCTATGCCCATGAAAGTCATTCTAACTGCCTCCGGCCCCGACAAGGTCGGCCTCGTCAAGGCCATCGCCACCATCGCTCACAAAGGATTGAGGGAATCAAAAGACCTGGCAGAAAAAACGCCTGTCTGCATCTGTAGCGGATTGACTGAGGCGGATGCCAATCTGGCCAAGGGAAAACTAGAGGCGGCAGGCGGCACCGTTGAGTTGCAGAGCGAGCCGGGGACTGAATCAGGCAAAGCACCCCATGGATCTGTGACCGGACAAGGAAAGCAATTCGCTGGGAGCGTCGGCATTGCACCGCAGCAAAAAAATGGATGCCGAGTGAACGCAAGCGAGTTCGAGGCTACTCCATACGGTGACGCAGACGAACTCAAAGTCAGTGGCAAGGTTGAGATAGTCAACTCAACCGATGTTGACTGGGAATACATTGAAGTGGAGGCGGCTTTGCTGAGTTCTAGCGGCCAAATTATCGAGGGCGGGAAGCATACAGAAGAGGATACAGTTAAGGCGGGCGGATCAACTGTCTTGGAAGTATACTTCCATTGTAGTTCCAAGAAACTTCTAGGCGAGACTCCGGAAAAATCCCATGTACACGTACAAGTGATCGCGTGCCGGGGGGAACGAATAGATCTCGGCAGCGTTCCCTTACCATCAGCGCCAAACGAAATGGTCGCGCTAAAATCGGCAAAAGCGAATGAGATTCTGCAGTTACTCAGTTGCAGTCTGGCAACGTCAAAGCCTGACGAAGAAAATTGTGTGACCGTGTGGGTTAGGGCACTTGTCCAAAATCTCACTAAGCTCCATCTGCCGTGGGTAGAAATTGACTCAAATATTATCGGCCAGTCGGGAAGCCAACTAGGAGGTCCTTCGCCCTTCGGCGAAGTCCCGCCCGGCAGCGTCAAAATGTTTGAAAATTGGGACCGCCAACCAAAGAAACTCTTAAAAGGGGCACAATTGGAGTCCACTCTGCTTGTTTGCTGGCCAGTGGCCACCGGGACGGCGCGGTGCGATAGGATGCTCATGCGAAGCGCTAGCCACCCTTGAAATGGCGCTCCGGCTGGGTTTCCGCCGGCTGTCCAAGCTCTCGTTGGGAAAGTGGGCCGGCCCGCCTGCGCACCGGTTTCCGAAAGTGCGGCTCGTCGATTTGGTGCAGCCTGCCGCAGGAGTCGGCCCGATCGGGACGAGAGCGACCCCATCGTGCTCATTGAAGTGATTGCTTGAAGACACTCAGCAGGTGCAGGAGCCCTGCGATCACCGATTGGATACCGCCAAACTCCGGGTTCCTAAGTCCATTTGTCTCGTCCATATAGGTGCTGCGGTTCACCTCGATCATGATCGAGGACACACGCGGTTCCCTTCCGTAGAATTCCATCGGGACCAGCGAACTGCTGTAGGGGTCGTTTTCCAACACCGAGTACCCTCGGGTCGAAAGATATTGATGGGCCAGCGTCGCTAGGGCTGCCGGCGTGTGGTACGGATCAGTTCCGATGCAGAAATCAGGCCTCTGGGAATCCGGGGAAAGCTCTACTGTCCAAGGAAATCGAGGGAACGAGTGCGCGTCCACAAGCAGCGCCGATCCGGATTCCTCGAGCTCAGACCTGACGGCTATTGTCAGACGGGAATGGTGCGGATGATAGTACCGCTCCAAGATGGAGCTGCGCTCCTGAGGCGCCAGTCGCCTTCGCAGTGGGAAGCCCTGGGTCGTGCATGAATAAATGACACCGCGTCCCACTGCGGACATGGGCTCGGAATTGTCGTCTTCGAATCTCTCTGGATCGACGACCAAGCGCGAGACCGGGAACCGCACCGTCTTGGCTCCTTCAAGAGAGAAGAGCTCATCGGTGAACCAGTCAGTTGAGCGTGCAAGTTCGGCGTCCAGTTCCGATTGGGACAGGATGAACTGCGACCGCAGTTCCCTTGGGATCGTCGCGTCGGCATGGGGAACATGAAGGATCATGGACTTGGGTCTTGTGGGGGCCTGCTCTCGCCGGCCTGGCGCGGACGGGGATTCCCAGGCGTGTCAGGCTGCTCCTCCGGGAAGACCGAATAGTACGCCATGGGGGAAAGTCCCTTGAGCGTATTCCTCATGGCCTTGATCTCATTGCCTGTGAAACGGTGATGCCGGTTCCGGTGGATGTGCCAGCAGCTGTACTCGGACGGAGGGGCGTCCGGCATCCGCTTCCATTCGTTCAGCAGGTGCATCAACCCAACTATCTCCCACATCATGTGCTTGCGACCTCCTCGGTTTGAATGGCGGTTGGGTTGCAGGATGCCCTCAGGGGCCAGCTTTCAGGTGGCGATCTCAATCCGGGTGTCCTCGCCGAGTTCCTTCAGGCGGTTCTGCAGGGAGGGGAGTATCAACTCGCCCTCGACGTTTACGAAATGCCCGTCCGCCCCGGGCATCGTGCCATGGTAGAAACGCACGGTTACCAGGTCTTGTCCGCTGCCGTCCGTCAGGGGCCCGTTGGCCAGCTTAAGGCCCGACAGATAGTGGAGCGCCCGGGCCTCCGTTGAGTCAGAAATCGCAAACTCACCCTCGATGTACCAATCCCAGAATCGATCGGAGACCTTGGAGTCGAGTTGGTCCCCGCTTGGGCAATCGTCCTCGTCCCAATTCTCGCGGAACCATTCTGACAGTGTGCCGCGGTTGTCCGGGTCGATGTTCTCATGCTCGTTGAGCCATTTACGCCACGTGGGGGCCGGGGGAAGTTCGGTGGTCGGCCTGCCTCAAATGATGAGAAAACGGCGACGACTCGGATTTACCCGATAGAGGTTGGGGACCGGGCACCGGCGAAACCGACACAGCCCGGACCTCAAATCGAGCTTCCAGGAGCTCCCGACACAAAGAAGATGAGGGGGAAAGAGGAGAAGAAGCCAATTCCAGAACAAGGGGGAAACTTCATTTGGACTGAACTCGAATGGCTACTTACATCATTATACATGAATAATCGCATAGACAAAGAGGGGCTCGAGAAAGCGAAGAAGAAGTGGCTTAGGGATGACGGAAAGGTGAAGGAGGAGCTGGTAAAACGACTTCACGAAGCATGTGAAAAAAGTGACCCTGAAGCGATCGATGCTGCTCGTGCAATCGATTACTATTACGACTACCTTCTCTCCCCGAGACAGTACATGCCACCTCCCGCAAAAGGGCCGGTAATTGGGCGTTAACACCCAGCAAGAGGGGATCTTAGAGCAAGTAAGGATATTTCGAGCGCACTTTTTGGGCCTATCGGGTTCGCCGGCGGGTTTCGGGAGCCTGAGTTTGGTCCCGCACCCAAGGCAGTAGGGGCCATTGGCCATTGCCCAGGACTGTATTTGTCCTATGCCTGATGATAGTCTTCCCCTGACATTACCTCTCATCCCCAAACAGGCCCTGCTGGGCCCCGTCTCGTCTTTCTCGGATGGAATGAGCCTTGGACAAGGCTCTTCGCCGAGTGGCTGCTGCGCGAGCCGGACAAGCTCCGTCGGAGACTGGTCGTGGTGCCCACGAACGAATCCGGGCGCCGATTGCGGGAATACCTGGTGAACCATGTTAGCCAGGAAGGATCTGGGGCTATCCTCGGTCCTCGTAGCGCGACTCCCAGTAGTTTCTTCCGCGGAGAGACCGCCATGCCGGACGGGGTCCGATGGGCCGGTTGGCTGCAGGTGCTTCGGGCCACTACCGACGATCAGGTTTCCCATCTCTTTCCCTCCGAACTGTCCGGGAAGAACGACGCGTGGCGGGTGGCCATGATCCGTCGGATCGAGCTGGCGAGGGATACCCTGATCTCCGGCAACGCCGATTTCACGACCGTTGCCGCCAAACTGTCGCAGGACAAGGAACGCTGGACTGAGCTGGCGCAACTTGAGGAGAAGGTCGCCGCAGTCTGGAATGAATGGGGGTTTTCCGATCCGGCCCGGGCAAAGCAGCAGGCCGCCATGAACCCGCACTGCCCCCAAGGGGTTGAGGAGATCATTATAGCCGGGGTGGCCGATCCCACCCAACTGGCGATCGATGCCTGGCAGAGGCTCCTTGACCGCGGCACCCCCGTCACGGTGCTGGTTGGTGCCCCCGAGTCGCTCATGAGCGCTTTCGACGCGTGGGGGCGGCCTATCGCTGATTTCTGGACTGACCGTGAAAAGTTCCAGACCCCAGAGCCCGGCGTCGCCCGCTTGGCCGCAGATTCCACAGCGATGGCTGATGAGGTCGTGCGCTTGTGCGTGGGCAAAAAGAACACCGAGATGGCCGTCGGCGCCTGCGATCCGAGCTATGTGCCTGCAATCCAAAGGCGATTCCGTGAGGCAGGCTGGGTCGCTTTCGACCCGGAAGGAGACTCCCTTGCCAAGGACGGATGGCCGGAGCTCTTCTCTGCCCTCTCCGAGGCCGTCGCCTCGCCGAACGAATTTTCGAAGCTGGCCCGCCTGGCCCGCCATCCGGTCATCTGGAACGACCAGGCCGGAAAGCATTCGGGCATGCGGACCCTCGCGGTCCTTGACGACCTGGAGTCGGAGCATGCCTTGGGGAATTCGAAGGTTGCAATCGAGCACCTCAGCCAGAGCGAGTGGAACGAAGAGCAGCATTCGGGCCTATATCTGGCCGCAGTCCTTAAGTTGCTTACCGACGCCCCGCAAGGGACGCCCGAGGGCCTATCGGCCGATATCACGCGCTGGCTAGCGGGAGCCACGTCCGACGTAGCGCGACGCGGCGTAGCAGAAATCGCTGCGTGGCCGACGCTCAAGGAGAAGGGCTTTGATCTGTCCCTCCGCCTGCAATGGCTGTCAGCCACCCTGGCCTCCCTGACCGCCAAGACGAGCCCCGCCGGGGCGGTTCTGCCCCTTCAGGGGTGGCTCGAACTCCCCTATGATCCCGCACCGCACCTAATCCTCGCCGGGCTACACGAGGGCTGCGTGCCGGAGCCCCCCCGGGCCGACCCGCTGATTAGCGAAGCGGTCTGCGAAAACCTGGGCCTAAAGGACCGGCGATCGCGCCTGGCCCGGGAGATCTTTCTCTATGCGGCCCTCGTCGAGGGCCGCCGGGCCAGCGGCAGCGTCACCGTGCTCACGGCCCAGGTGGACGCCGAGGGCGAGCCCTGCCGCCCGTCGCGCGTGCTCCTTCAGGCGGATGGGCAGGATCTGGCCCCCCGCGTGCGAGAATACATCAAGGACGAGCCCGACGTCCCGACCCAACCGACTCCGCCCTGGTCGCGTGGTGGTTGGCGGCTACGGCCACCCGCCGGTACCAAGGGCAACCGGGCCTGGGCCCATGTCAGCCCTTCCGCGCTCAAGGCCTACCTCGCCTGTCCCACGCGGTTCTATTTCTCCAAAGTGCTCCGGTGGGAGGAACAGGAACCCTTTGACGGCGAGCTAAGCCCAGCTGGATTCGGCGAACTTATCCACTCGGTACTCAGGGCCTGGGGAGAGGACAAGAAGGCCCGGGAACTGGCCACTCCGGAGGACCTAAAAGCCTGCTGGCGGGATCTCCTGAAACGCCAGACGAAGGCCACGTTTGGCCCCCAGATTTCCCCGCAAGTGCAGCTTCAGATCATGTCTGCCGAGGAGCGGCTGATGTCGCTGGCCGATCGGCAGGCCGAACAACGCAAGGAGGGTTGGCACATCGTGGAAGTGGAGACGGAGCTAAACGGCGTGATACAACTGGCCGGCCTGCCCGTACACATGAAGGTCGACCGGATCGACAGGCATGATGATGGCCGCATGCGGGTGATCGATTACAAGACGGGCAACAAGGGTACCGAACCCCGCACCGCGCACTTGGCCAAATGGGCAGAGGAAAAGCGGCCTCCAAAGCTTGGCCCCCTTTACACAGTACCCGCCGAGGGCCGGAGGAGGGAATCGGTCTGTGGGTGGACGGATCTTCAGCTACCGCTCTATGCGGAAGCCGTCCGGAAGAAGTGGGGCACGACGCAGCTCCCCGAGTGCTGCTACGCGATCCTTCCCATGAGCATCAGGGACACATCCTTTGTCTCGTTTACCGAGCTGGCCAGTCCTGGGACGATCGAGAACGCGTTGGAGTGGGCAGAGGAGGCGGCCAAGCGCATTCGGGACGGCGTCTTCTGGCCGCCCGCCCCCGAGATCAAATATGACCTCTTTGAGACGATTGCGCCCGACGGGCTGACCCAGGCACTGAGCGAGGAATGGGTCACCCTTCTCTCCGGCCCGAGCGCCAGAAAGGGAAAGGGGGGCGCATGAGCACGCGGATCCAGAACACGATCATTCGCGCCTCGGCCGGCACGGGGAAGACCTACCAGCTGGCCGCGCGCTTCCTCGCGCTCCTGCTGCTCCAGAGCCGGATGACGAAGAAGCCGCGGCCAGAACGCATCGTGGCGATGACCTTCACGCGGATGGGGGCCGGGGAGTTCACTCGCCGCATACTCCGCCGCCTCGCTGAATCGATCGATGATCCGGCCGCCCGCCAGCGCCTTCAGCAGGATTTGGATCTCCTTGTTGAGGGAGACCCCAAGCAAGGTATTGCCGGGCTCATGCCCGGCCTCGGGCTAAAGGCCAATGCCGACGTGCTCCAGTCCACCCTGGCCGTAATGGTCGACCAGTTCGACCGCCTGTCCCTCAGCACGATCGACAGCTTCATGGCCCGCTCCGTGCAGACCCTGGCATTTGAGCTCGGAGTAGGTGGGTTCGAGATCCTTAAAGACAGCGCCTTAGACCGGCAGCGCGACCAGCTTCTGGGCAAGGTCTTCGACGCGGTCGGCGAGAAGGACCTCGAGCTCTTCTATCAGACCCTCAAGAAGGCGACCCTCAAGTCCGCCAGTAGCCTGAAGCAGGAACTCGACGGATTCGTAAAGGCGTACCACCGCCTGCATCACGCACTGCCCGAGCGTGACGCTTGGGGCGGTCCGGCCTTCTGGGACACGACGATCCCCACCTTGACCTCCGCCAAGTGGCAGGAGCAGGCGGCCACCCTTGCCGCTGAGGTCGAGCGCATGGACTTTGGCCATAAGAGCATCGCCGCCAGTCTCCAAAAGGCACTCGATTGGATTGCGGTGCGCACCCCGGGCGGAGCCGGGAAGCCCCCGACTTGGCTCGACGCGGACGGCACACTCCTGGCGCTGTGGGCCGACCAGCCCGATGGAGCCTGGGTGTTTGAGTCGTATAAGAAGCCGCGCACCCTGCCACCGCTCCTCGTAGGACGGCTAAAAGCCATACTGGCCGGATGGATCCACGCCGAACATGCGGCCCTCTCAGGGAAGACCGAGGCCATCTACCAGATCGTCCATATCTACGAGCAGCTTTATGAGGAGCTCGCCCGCGGCGAGGGTCGGCTGTCATTCGACGACCTGCCCCTTCTCCTGGATCCGGAGCGGTACCCGGACGACTCGTTCGATGGCCTCAGTCTGCTGGGCTTCCGCTGGTACCAGAAGTATGATCACTGGCTCCTCGATGAATTCCAGGACACAAGCCGTTCCCAGTGGAACGTCCTGAAACCCTGGATTGACGAGGTGATCCAGGACACGACCGGAACCATGTCCGTATTCGTGGTCGGGGATCCGAAGCAGTCGATCTACGGCTGGCGCGGCGGGGAGCCGCGCCTCTTCGACGAGCTGTCGCGTGACTACCCGGGCGCCTTCAAGGAGCAGATCATGGCGGAGTCCCGGCGTTCCCGGCCGGCAGTGCTCGAGCTGGTGAATCATATCTGCTCGCCCGACAAGAATCCCATGCTTGCCGGGCCGGCATTTGAGCGCTGGAGCTTCCAACCCCACGTCGCAGAATCCAAGCGGAAGAAAAGCCCCGGGTACGCGGCCGTGCTCCTGGTTCCCGAGGACCAGGGCGACGCCGAAGAGACGGACTACGGCGACGGGGACGATGCGGTGGACAAACTGGCCCCGCAGGCAAGGGCAATAAAGACAGTGCTCGATGAGGTGCAGCCCCTGAAGAAGGGCTTGTCCTGCGCCATCCTTGTCCGGAAGGGCGCAAACGGCCAAGCCCTGGCCCAGTGGCTTCGTACCCATGGGGTACCCGAAGTCATGATGGAGGGGGATGCAACTCTGGCGGCCCAGTCGCCGGTCGTTGCTGCCCTGGTCGATGCTCTAAAGTGGATCGCCATGCCCGGCGACTCCCAGGCAGCGGGGCATATCAGCCTGACACCCCTCTGGAGCGTGCTCACTTCGCCTGTGCAGCCGGATTCTAACGTAAGGGCGTCGAGCGAAACCGTATGGCAGCACTGGCGCGAGCGGATCACCCAGGTAGGGGCGGCCGTCGTGACCCACGAATGGTGCAGCGCCCTTGCAGCAGGCCAGGAAGATCCGTACGCCCGCTACTGCCTGAGCTTTGTAAGCCAGAGGGCACTCCAGGTCGGTGCCGAGATGCCAATGGCTGATTGGCTGGCGGAATTGTCCCAGTTAAGCGCCCGGGAGGCAGCAGGGCCCGGAACCGTGCACGTGATGACCATTCACAAGGCCAAGGGACTCGATTTCGACATCGTATTCCTTCCCGACCTCGATGGGGGAGTGGGCGGTAAGGAAGAGATCCTCGTCCGCCGTGACGATCGTGGCGTTCCCGTGGCCTGCCTCGCATACCCCGCCAAATGGCTGCAGTCCTGGTCCCCCGTACTCGGCGAAGCCGCGGACGCCCAGAAGGCCGACCAGGACCTCGAGTCGATGTGCGTCCTCTATGTGGGGCTCACTCGAGCAAAGGAAGCGACCTTCGTCTTGTTGAGCCAGAAGAAGCCCAGGACAAACTCGCCGCTACGAGGGTGGATCCTCGCTGGATACGACTCGGCAATACCGGGCCTACCCGTAGCCTGGGGGGGATGTCAGGTTGTCCGGGAATATGGGGCACACGATTTCCTGAAGGACATCGAGGTGAAGCCGCCGTCCACCAGCGGGCCAGCCGCCCCCATCCGCCTCGCGGAGCCCGTGCCGCGGCGGAAGCGCAGCCGGCCTTCAGATGAGGGCCATGCCGCCTTCGCTGGCTCCGCAAATTCGGTGCCCAATCGCGGCATGATCTTCGGCACGGCCGTGCATGAGGTCTTTGAACAGGTGGGTTGGTGGAGTCCGTCTCTAGCGCTAAGCGGGGACAAAGAAGCCACCGCCGTGGTCCAGGAGTGTCTCTCCGTGCCGGAGATCCTCGACCTCTTCACCTCCCAAAGCCCCACAGATGAGGTCCTCCGCGAGCTGCCCCTCGAATTTATGGAGGGCGAGAAATGGTGGACGGGCATTATGGACCGGCTGGTCCTGCGCAAGGACACCGCCGGGCAGATCACCCGCGCCGTGGTGATCGATTTCAAGACGGATCACATCGATACGCTGGAACTGCTTCGCGAGCGCTACCAGGGTCAGCTGGACGTCTACCGCCGGGCGCTCGCCGCAGCCTTGCATCTCGATGCGAGCGTCATCGAGATCGTGCTCCTCAGCACCCATCTCAAGTCGCTCCTTCGGATAGGGAAGTAGGGTTAAAGGCGACCCTCAGGACACTTTCGGCCGCGGCACCGATAAGCAGCATCCCTCGGAAATCCTGCATTCAATTAGTCCGTCAGATAGGCCTGAAATTGGGGTTACGTGGGCAAGTAAGGATAATTCGTTCCAATCTTAGCTCCTGACCCTAACGAGAAGCGGTTGTCAGAACCGCAACAGCAGCCCGCTTGCCCCGTTTGTTGGCATATGCGTCCTTTGGACAACATGCTCCAATATCGAGTAGTCCAAACTCAATTTGGGCCCTTTGAAGGCGTTTGTGCAGGGCCGGTTCGTGCAGCTAGCTGCATCTTTTGTGCCGCAGCATCTGCCGCGGCTTGATTCGGAAAGTACAGTAGCTGCGAACCAGCAAGCACCATGATGCGCCCATCCGGGAGGGTTCGCATTAGAATACTGACGCCCTTGGGGTGTTCCTTCACAGCAGGTGGTGAGGCGCTGCGCGGTACAGCGCTTGCCCCGGGCGTCTGCACTGCCACTGGATCGGGGGCGCGCTGTGCCGAGCGAGCCTGCTTCTCCTGCTCCAGCTGCTGGATTCTCGCCTCCAAGTCGCTTATGCGCCGATCGCCTTCGGGTTGCTCCTGTGCAATCACCTTCCGGACAGCATTGTCCAGGTAGTCCGTCGGTGCCGGAGGCCGCTCAAATGAAGTTTTGAAAGGATTCTGGTGATCCCAGTCATCTGCCCACTGCTTCTCTGCTTTGGCTACGACGTCGGGGTGCGAGGAAAGCCTGGCTGCTACGGCCTGCGGCGAGTCCTCTGGGTGGTCACGAAGCCGCTGAGCACTTATCTGGAATTGCAGGTTCGTCCAATTTTCGGCGAGCTGCCGGTCTAGGTCTCCGTTACCCGAATTGAAGAATGCGCTTTGGCCGCCAACGGAGACGTTTGTTTGCGCATGCGCTGCGCAACACAACAGAGCTAAGGCGGAGACCACTGGCAAAGCGCTTTTCACGTCTGGCTAGGAAGCCTAGAGTGCCGAGACAAACGGTCAACCATCCAACCGGGGTCGCGTATCCGAGGGGATCAATCGGACACCGACAATAGCCGTCATGTGTCCCTCTCGCCTCCAAGGGGTAGTTCGTCCTCGCTGGAATCCAGCGGAAGCGCTGCCTGCCTGCGCCCGTTCTCGCGCTGCAGCTTCTCCCAGCTGGCCTCCAGGTCCTGCCGGAACCAGTCCCGCAAGGTGGCTGCCGCAACTGTCCCTATCGGTACCTTCTGTACTGTTTCGAGCCGGCCCACGGCCGCCAGACTTAGTGCCGAAATAGGAACACTAAGCGTGGTAACTTTCTGGAGCACAAATCGCGGTTCCGGGCCTAGCAACTTGGCAACGGTGCTGGAGCCATCCCCGTATACCACCAGATGCACATCGCTCGTCGAACCGGTCATTTCGCACCGAGGAAGGCCGGTCGGCTCCTCTTCCTTGAATCCCAATATCGACTGACCGGCGGCATCGGCCAAATGGGGCGAGTGCGCGTTTCCGGTGCGCACGAGGGAGGCAAGGACCCGGGCAGGGATCTTCTGGCCACTTCTGACGCCGGCACTCCGTAGCTGCTTGGTGCCCTGAGGTGTCAAAAAGTAGACGACAATTCGGTCGCCGTCTTTGGCGAGAACAGTGGCAGCGGCTCCTGACTTGGATTGAAAAATGGGCATGGGGTGGGTGTTTCCGATATTTATGCTGCTAGCGCCAGTGATTTGGCCCTAGCCCGGTGCGCAAGTGTCCTTAGATCGACCGGGAGGTGAAGAATGGTGATTAACGCCATCTCGTCCGACTGGCAGCCGTGGCCAAAGACAAACAGGTGATCTCCGTAAAGTCGGACTACCGAGGCCTTCTCATTGAAGCTCACCTTCTCCATGTAGTCCCTCAGGTGTCCGCTACGGACCTCCGCCCCGAGTCCGAAATAATACACACGCTCAAGCATCCGCTCCAGGGTATGGCGGCACCATCCGGTCCTCTCCTTGGCCCGCAGTACGGCGTGGCGAGTAGGTATGAGCTTGATCACGCCGTGAATTATACTGGACCCCCTGGGACATGGGTGGTCCCAGGGCTGAACGGTGGAATAATCCGTTAGAATCCAGGCCGGAATTGGCTCGGACAGTCTATGTCCTATCCCCCATGCGATGATGTAAGCGTTGGATAACGGCATCCCGCCGGGACTCCCAATAATCACCATGGAAAACAAGACCTCTCCCTTGAAGACAATCCGTCCCCTCCGCTCACCGGTGCGCTCCCTCGGCGCCGCCCTGTTCGATACCGGTCTCCGCGTCCGTGACGAGTACGACGAACTGGTCCTTGATCAGCGCGACTACAGCCTCCGCGTGCAGACCTTGGCCAAGACATCGGGCTGGACGATCCGCTGCCACGTCTCCGTATCCGAACTCGGGTTCGTGCCGGGCTCCCTTGGGCTTTTCAGCGAGATAGCCATGGAAGGCTATCCCGTCGTAGGGATCGGGGCCTCCCGTGGACGCATCTCGTGTGACTTTGAATGGTTCCACCCCGAAGGCGTCGAATGGAGGATTTCCGCCGAAAGATGCCAGGGATTGGTGGACCGGGTCCTTGGTGCGCGATCCGTTGGACCGATTCGGAAGCCCGTGCGCCGCGTGCCCGGGCATGGAACGGACCTGAGGTCTGCCGCCTAGCGCCGTTGTGGATTACGGCTTATACAAGCCGGACACAGCCTTGGCGTTGACCTTTACGCTGGCGCGGAGTTCCTCTGGTTCAATGACCTCGGCAGCCGGGCCCCAGCCGAGGATCCACCGCTCGATCTCCTCGAGGCTGTCGAGTCTAAGGGTAAACTCGAGGCCTCCGTCGGACAGGTCCTTTGTCTCAAGGGTTTCGTGCCACAGTCTTTCCTTGATGAGTCCCGTTACGTCCGGCTTGAAGCGGACAACCACCTTGTAGTCGCCTTTGCCCACGTAGGCGCCGAACGATTTCGAGAAATGCTTCTCAGGTGAAAAATCGTCCGGCTTCTTGAACTTCTTTGTCGTGACCGTCAGCGACTGCATGCGCACAACTGCAAAGTTACGAAGGTCCTTTCGGGCCAGATCGTAGGCCACCAGATACCAGGAGTTTGCCCGGTTCGCCAAATGGAAGGGTTGGACACGCCGCCTCTCGGGTTCGGCACCCGGTTTTGTATAGTCGAACTCCACCTCCAGACACTGCATCACGGCCCTCGAGAGGCCTCCAAACAGCTTCAGGTCGGCCTTGCTGAGGCCCTGATGGTGGAAGGATACGCTGTCCAGGCTGCCGGTTGCGGAAAAGCTCACATGGTCATGCAATCCTGCGGAAAGCTTCGCGAATGCATGGGCGAGTTGATCGTGATAGGGCGTTCCCTTGTATTGCTCTAGGGCCTTCTGGGCCACGAGGAGCGCCAGAAGCTCGCCCTCGCTCACCTGGACCGTGGGGAAGCTCTTGACGGGGTAGGAGTACCGCCAGGAATACGTCTGGGGGTCATATTCGACCGGCAGGTCGAGCTGGTCCTTCATGAAGGCCAGATCCCTCATGATGGTCTTGGTTGAGACCTCGAGCTTCGCCGCCAGCTTGGAGCAGTTGGTGAGGTGGCCATCCTGCAGCTCCTCGTGGATCCTCATCATCCGGGCAAGGGGCGGGCGCGAGGAGGGCAGGGCGCTTTTCGCTGGCATAGGACAGATTACGTCCGAGGATGGCGCTAGAATGCAACCTTGAAGGCCCGGAGGCGCACCATGACAACACTGACCCCACGACTTTCCTCTGCCCTCGCCTATGCGGTCACGGTCCATGCGGGGCAGGTCAGAAAAGGCACCGATATACCCTATGTCTCGCATCTGCTAGGGGTTGCCTCCATCGCTCTCGACCACGGGGCCACCGAGGACGAGGCGGTAGCAGCCCTGCTGCATGATGCTCCGGAGGATGCCGGAGGGGCGCCGATCCTTGACGAGATACGCAACCGGTTCGGTCCAGCCGTTTCAGAGATCGTGGCGGGCTGCTCGGACACATTCGAGACGCCCAAGCCGCCTTGGCGCCATCGCAAGGAGGCCTACATTGCCCATCTTGAGGGTGCGTCCTCGTCGGTCCTGCTGGTCTCGGCCGCCGACAAGCTGCACAACGTCCGCTCTATCACGTCCGACTACAGGGAGATCGGCGAGGCGCTTTGGGGACGGTTCACCGGTGGGAGGGAGGGAACCCTCTGGTACTACAGGAGCCTTGCCGACTCGTTCCTTAGGCTGAGCCGAAACCGCCTGGCCTCCGAGCTGGACCTTGCGGTTCGGGAGCTCGAGGATCTGGCTGCCGTTAGGTAGCCGCCGGCTTCACCACAGCCGGTACGACGGATGGAGCGTACTGTGGAACGGTGACTCTATGGTCCCCGATTTGCCGGTTTACTTTTCGTGTCACCTTCTATTTCCGCCCCAGCTTGGGCGGTGTACTCTCGATTTCAACGGCCTGAACCTCCGCGACGGCGTCGAGCGGTGGCCGAGCGTCTTTCTTCTTCCGCTGCCATACGACGAAACAGACGCTGCCGACCCACGTCGGCAGCATGTCGAGACCGGGTATCACTTCGACGACGAATGTCGGCAGGAATATCCAATGAAATCCCAGCAGCCTGGTCATTATTCCAAATACGATAATATCCACAAACCCCGCTCCCAGCTCGCTTGCGGGCGCTCCGAGAACCGTGGCCTCGGCAGCGGTGATTGGAAGCTCAAGCAAGTCCGCGACCACGGCCACGGCAAACGCGGCGATGATTCGGTTTCTGGTTAATTCGGGTTTTCTCACGGCAATGCTGGCGTTTCTTTCTGGTTGTTTGGGTGTTTCTCCCATCGCGTCAACAGCTCTGGGTTCATTGGTGGAACCACTGATGGAGGTCTAGAGGCAGCCTGTTGCAGCGACGGAGGGACGAATGTTTCGGGCTGGACGGCGCCTTGTATAGCAGCATTTGGGACCTCAGGCGTGGGACTTGGACAGTGCAACAAAAGTCGCGGAACGGCGCACTCAATAAAGACCGTGCAATCGCTCTAATATATATTATTTAGTCGCATAGTACAGAAATCGAAAAGCATCGATTAAAACCGAAAAATACTTGAATAGGGCCGCGTTCGACCGATGATCTAAAACGACATCACGCTTGGGCGAACCCCAAGCCTACCTGGGCGATTCAGCGGAAGCTGAAGGCGCAGTTTCGTCACCCGCAGCGATGTGGAATACCAGGCTGCCCCGCAAGGGGCAGAACACTATGCGACTAAAGTAAGTGCCCGCCGGACTCGAAAGAGTTCGGCGGGTCTGTTTAGACGACGGTCAGGTTTCTCGTCGGCGATTTTTCGAGCAGGCGATCGAGGCACTTACGAAGTACACCGGCTGCGAATACCACTATGAGTCGTGACTGCTTGGGCGGATCGATGCTACGTTGGAAACCATGAGAAACGTAAAGAAAGTAGAACTCTCCGAATCCATCGAACACAAAAACTTCAAGCACTGGCTCAGTTGCTTTGACCGCGACCTTAAGAAAGCTTGGAAGAAGAAATCGGGCCAAGATCCGGTCCAAGCCGAACTCAACGACCCGCTGACCGACGAGATATTGGACCTTAATTGCGTCAAAGAGCGTTTAAGCCGTATCTTTCAAATATTTCAGCAAGAGCTTTCGTCGGAACTGGAGCCAACACTTTTATTGGTGGTTTTGTCTTGGGAGGTACAACGTCCCGTACTTTGCTCATACGAGCAACCGGTCCGACGCTTGCATATTTCAATCTATCCGGAGTGCTTCCGGACCCACAGATCACGTTAATCCAAAATGTACCGGGTTGAAGATCGAAAAATTCAATGGCCTCGAGTTTTAAGTCACAGAACATGGCAGAAATGGGTTTTGAATCTTGGGAGTGCCCATATTGCCGCGAGATGATAAATAAGAGTACGAAGACAGTTGATCACATCATCCCTAGAAAGCACGGCGGCGCGATAAAGGACCAACGAAACGTAATCTGGGCATGTGCGATTTGTAATCATCGGATAAAGAAAGAGGGCCTTTTTGGTTTGCCATCATATTATTCCGGTCGTTTTTCGCCAATTGTGGAAGACGGCGAGATTAGATATGTAATTAAGGACCCAGTAGTCAGGAGGTATTATATAGAGATCGCTGGATTCAATATCCGGTTGATTAAGTATACCTTCGATCCTCCGAATTAGACCCGAATGTGCCACACCCAACCAAATTGGACTGCCTCGCCTCTGCGAACTGATAGCAACACGCGTCCTCACAGGGCCTTCGATACAAGCTGTTAAACCTTCCCAAGAGTCACAAGAAAGCTCCACCTGACTCGTCCTACTGCAATGGGCTGAAAATGATCGAACCTCGCAGAAATTGTTCACGGAACAAACGATCATCGTTGCTGCAGAACGAGCGCCCGTGCTGCTTTCCGCAACCGATGATAATCCAGCAAACTGAACGAGCCGCGAAATGCGGGTCGCAATAATTCTCCTGACTGTGCTAACTACCAGATCATAGACACACGATAAGCGCATAAATGGGTAACACTCCAATGAAACAAGGAGTGTTACCATGGACGAGAAAGAAGAGGTAGAGAAGGCAGTAAAACGCGGGAGCCGAACCGGCTCCCGCTCGAAACGCTACACGTACGACGAGAAGCTGCGTGCCGTGAAGCTGCACGCTGAGGAGGGCTTCAGCGGGGAGCTGGTGTGCGCCGAGACCGGGGTGAGCGCGAGCTCGCTGATAAAGTGGTCGAAGCGGTACCGGGAGGAGGGGGAGATGGGGTTGCGCAGGCAGGCGACGCCCCGGCCGGGGCGTCGCCTGCCCGGCCCTGTAAAGGACAAGATCCTGGAGCTAAAGCGGGGAAACCCGTTCTTCGGGGTGAAACGGATCGCCGACGGCCTCCGCCGTTGGTTTTTCCTGGAGGCGAGCCCGGAGACGGTGCGAAAGACGCTCCACGAGGCGGACCTGATGAACGAGCGGGTGAAAGCCCGCCGAAACATGGTGCGACCGCGGTACTTTGAACGGGCGACACCGAACCAGATGTGGCAGAGCGACATCTTCACGTTCAAGCTCGGCGGAAAGTACGCCTACGTGGTGGCGTTCCTGGATGACTACTCGCGCTACGTGGTGAACCTGGAGCTCTTTCGGAGCGCCACGGCGGTGGCGGTTATCGAAACCTACCGGGTGGCGGTCGGGGAATACTCCGTTCCGAAGGAGATGCTGACGGACCGTGGGCCGCAGTACATGAACTGGCGGGGCAAGAGCCGCTTTGCGGCCGAGCTCATGAAGGACCGCGTGGCGCACCTGGTGTCGCGGCCCCAGCACCCGATGACACTCGGCAAAGTGGAGCGCTTCTGGGCGACCATGTGGCAGGAGTTTTTGGTGCGGGCCCAGTTTGACTCCTTCGAGTCAGCCCGGGACCGGCTAAAGCTCTGGGTCAAATACTACAACCATCGCCGGCCCCACCAGGGGATCGGCGGGCTCTGCCCCGCGGATCGATTCTTTGAGATCCAGGGGGAGGTGAAGAAGACGATACAGGCCGGGATCCAGGAGAACCTCCTGGAGATGGCCTTGCGAGGGCAGCCGAAGGCGCCCTTTTACCTGATCGGGCGGATGGAGGGCCAGTCGGTGGTCCTCAAGGCGGAGAAGGGAAAACTCAAACTGAGCGTGGACGACAAGGAGATGATCTATGACATCGAAAAAGGAACAAACGGTACCGGAAAAACCGAAACGCAAGCGGGCGCCGTCAGTGGCGTCGGCTCACACAGCCTCGGAGAAAGCCCAGGCGGTGCTAGCGATATGGACGGAGCGGGTGAAGACCTCGGAGGTGATGAGGACCATCGGGGTCCCCTATATCACGCTCCAGCAGTGGCAGGAGCGGGCAATGGAGGGGATGCTGCAGGCGTTGGAGCCCCGGGTGAACCTGGCGGACGGGGCGGCCTTGTCGCCCCGGATCCGGGCGCTCCTGGACAAGAGGCAGCAGCAGATCGGCAAGGAGCGGCTGACTCGGCGGCTGGAGGAACTCCAGGAGGTTGCCCCGCCCGAGAAAACCCCCTCAGATCCATGAGTAATGAGCACGGATCCGAAGGCGCTTCTGCGCACCGAGATGATCGTGAAGGTGCGGGCGGGGCTGATGACGGCGACGGCGGCTGCGGAGACCCTTGGGGTGTCCCGCAAGACCTACTACAAGTGGGAGAAACGGGGCCTGCAGGCGATGCTGGCGGCCGGACAGAACGAGACGTCGGGGCGGCCGTCCAAGGAGGAGGCCGCGGAGGTGAGGGCGCTTCGCCGAAAGGTGAAGAGCCTCTCGGCGAAGCTCGAGCACATGGCGGAGACGGCGGATTTGCGCCTGATGCTCCGGCTCTTGGAGCGCCGGGACGCTAAAAAAAAGCCGACGGAATTAGACGAATAGTCGCCATGATCACCGATCTGCAGAACCGGACTCACGCCAGCACGCGCGAGATAAGTGACGCCGTGGGTCTGGGCTACCAGACGCTGCTGAGATGGCGCCGGCGGGTGAGCGGAGGGAAGCCTCCGCTCACCCCTCCGGGGCCAAAGAAAACGGGGCCGTTGCCGCTCGAGGAGGTCCGCCGGGAAATAGAGGCCTTAAGGCACGGGACCAAACGCACGCGGGGCATCTGCGCGCTCCAGGTGCGCTACCAATCCGTCATCTCCCGGCGCAGCGTATCGAAGCTGGCTCTTGAGGAGCGCAACAAGCGCAACCTTGAGCGCCGAAAAATAAGCAAGCGGGTGGCGTGGAAGGAACCAAACCTGGCCTGGGCCATAGACGGTACGGAACGGGGCAAGGACGAGCAGGGCCAGACGCTCTACGTCCACGCGGTGCAGGATCTATGCACCAAGTATCGTTTTGCTCCCATGGTTGCCGTGGAGAGCAAGGGTGAGGCGGTTGCCCGCCATCTGGAGGAGCTCTTCCAAAAACACGGGGCGCCGCTCTTCCTGAAACGCGACAACGGGAGCCCACTAAACCACGAGGCCGTCGACCGCGTCCTCGCTGATCACGGGGTCATCCCGCTCAACAGTCCCGCCTATTATCCAAAATACAACGGGGCGATCGAAAGGGGCATCCGGGAGATGAAGGAGGCCCTCGGGGAATGCCTGCCGCAGGCCATCCGCTGGCAGCCAGAACAGATCCGGCCCTACATCCTCGCCGTGCATCATACCCTAAACTGCAGGCCGCGCCGGAGCCTACATGGGCACACGGCATGCGAGGCCTATCAACACCAACCGAGGCACCGCTATAACCGGCGCGACAGGCTGGCCACTTTTGGGTGGATACGCGTCCACGCAATAGACAGGATCCAACAACTGGAGAAGATCGATCACCGAAGCTTAAACGCCGCCTGGCGCCACGCTGCGGAAACCTGGCTTCGCTGCCAGGGCCTGATCACCGTCTCCATCAACAAAAAAGTGTTACCCAATTATCCGCTAAAATATGCCTATAATTAGGTTGGTAGCACACTCGTTAGGGCCACAATTAGATGATCAAGATCGACAAGCTCAGCTATCGAACCAGCTTCGGCCGCAGTGTCTTCGACAAGGCAAGCGTTTGTTTTGCCACCGGCGGCATTTGCGGGCTTATCGGCATGAACGGATCCGGTAAGAGCACCTTACTACGTTTGATCGCGAGTAGAGATGTGTCTAAATATGCTTCGAACGTTGAGTACGGCAATGGAGACTGCAGTGTATTTTACTTTCCGCAAAGAAACGATATTCACAGCCAGCTCTTAGTTGGTGAGGTTATCACTTTTTTAACCTCATTGAGTGGCTCCGGTGATTTCGTCGCAAACAACTACTGGGATATTTGCGGAGTGTCGCTAGCCGCAAGAATTGGCAACATATGGAAGCGACCTTTTCGAACACTGAGTGGAGGGGAGAAACAAGTCATATTGGTTTCTATAGCTCTAGCTGTCGCTGGCGATTACGCGCTGTTGGATGAGCCATTCAATGGTCTGGATCCATTGGCTCGCGACACCATATGGCAGCTAATGGAAAATGCTGCAGCTCGGGGCCGAGGCATCGTGGTGGCGACTCATATCCTGGAGGAACTCGGCGAACATCAGACCTCGATTTGCCTAATAAATAGGGGTCTGATATTTGTCTTTCCCGATGCAACGAGTTTTAGGACCTCGTTTGGTGGGCGGACTATGAGCGAAGCATTTAAGAAAACCTATCTTAATCGGGAAGGATATTCGTCCCAACCAAAGCAACCTTAAGACGAAAGCGGCTATAAGTATGAAGCTAAAATTATTGGTCTGGATTCTTATAATTGGCAATTGCGCAACCCTCGTTGCCTATTTGCAACTCCGTAAGCATACATCCTGGGCGCAACAGGAACCGCGCGCGTTTGCTACGAAGCCAATCGGTGGCGTCGCAACGCCTCAGACACATAAAGGAAATTCCCCTGCAAAGGGTAGTCAGGACGATTTTGAGCCAGCAACTGTCGGACTAAAGGATCTGAGGTGGTCCCCAAAAGTTGGACAGGTCGGATCGTTAAGTCCAAACCAGAAATACGATCCCGCAAATGTCCACGAAACGACGTCAGCATAACCCTGAATTCAAAGCGAAAGTTGCTCTAGAGGCCCTGAAGGGCATCGAGCCTGTACATGCCATAGCGGCAAAGTACCAGGTGCATCCTGTGCAGGTGAGCCAATGGAAGAAAGAGCTTTTGGAGCGACTCCCTGGGGTGTTTGCCACGAAGCCACCGCCGAGCGTTGCGGAGTCGGCGGCTAAAGAAGACCGCCTGTATAGGAAAATAGGCCAACTCGAGGTAGAACTCGACTGGCTTAAAAAAAAATCAGAGGAGCTCAATGGCTGAGAGACGAAAGATGCTCGATCCCGACCATCCGAGGATCTCAAGGGCGCGGCAGTGCAGGCTGCTCGGCTTGCCGCGCTCGACCTCCTATCACCGACCGAAGCCGAGGTCGGCGACGGAGTTGCGGCTTATGCGGGTGATTGACGAGACGTACATGGCCTATCCGTTCTTCGGATCTCGTCAGATGACCCGGTGGCTGCGCCGGCAGGGCTACCCCGTCAATCGCAAGAGGGTGCAGCGGCTGATGCTGCTCATGGGCTTGGAGGCCATCTACCAGAAGCCAAATCTCTCCAGGCCCCATCCCCGGAACCTCATCTATCCGTATCTGCTGCGCCACGTGAAGGTAAACCGAGCAAATCAGGTTTTTGCCACGGACGTTACCTACGTGCCGATCCAGGGCGGGTTCATTTACCTGTGTGCAGTGATCGACTGGTACAGCCGTGCCGTACTGGCCTGGGAGCTGTCGAACACGCTGGACGCCACCTTCTGTGCGAACGCGATGCAGCGGGCGATTGCCATGTACGGTGTGCCAGAAATCGTGAACACCGACCAGGGCACCCAATTTACGTCGGCGGAGTTTACGGGCCTGCTGCTCAAGCTCGGCGTAAAGATCTCTATGGATGGCAGGGGTCGATGCCTCGACAATGTCTTCGTAGAGCGCCTATGGCGGACCGTGAAATACGACGAGATTTACCTGAAAAGCTATCGCTCCCAGATCGAAGCCTACACCAACCTAGACACCTTCTTCCGGTTCTATAACGAGGAGCGGCCGCACAGCGCCTTCGGCAACGCCAGCCCCTTGACTCCGATGGAAGTCTACCGCGGGGCAGAACCGATCGCCGTCAACCAATGAGACGCTCCGAGTCCATCGCTGATTGGTCGCCTCCTGCGGCAGGCTTTATAGCCCCTTTCCTCGGAGGCGACCAATCAGCTTGCTCTCACCGCGTATGTCTTAATCAATTTACTCGGTCCACTTGTCCAACCAACGGGGTCCACCTCAGTCCTGAAAACGCTTTTAGGCGGCTGAAGCGATAGGAT
>Ga0302270_10000722_pt1 | contig 34725 bp, 20 predicted proteins | sample III_Bog_E2_3_FD_198773 | JGI IMG/M metagenome (GOLD analysis project Ga0302270, IMG submission 198773) | Peat permafrost microbial communities from Stordalen Mire near Abisko, Sweden - III_Bog_E2_3 | ecosystem: Environmental > Terrestrial > Soil > Wetlands > Peat | place: Sweden: Abisko... | reverse complement strand
GGATCTTCCAGAACGGGCGGCTCTTCTGGCGCAGTTCGAGCGTGGGCGAAGACAGCGGAATGCGCCAGCGTCCGATGCTCAGGACGCGATCCGGCTTGCCGACGCGTGCCGAAGAGAGCCGCGGCAAATACGATTTCATATCGCGGTCGAGGAAGTCGAAGATGTTGTGCTTCGCCGGGCTGACTCCGGTGGCGAACGTAGACCAGGCCACCGGCGAGAGCGACGGATAGGTGGTTCGCAACCTGCGGTAGCTGCCCTGCGCGGCGAGACGCGCCAGGTTCGGCAGCTTGCCTTCGGCGATGAAGCGCTCGGTCAGCTTGGGATCCAGACCGTCGAGTCCGAGGAAGATGATTTTCTTGACCTGGGCCTTGCGGTAGCCTTTGCGCCGTCTCACCAGCCGCCAGACCATGCGGAACGGCCAGAGCAGCAAGGAGAAGAGGGTCAGGAAGAACCCGGCCACGAGAGTCAGAAACGAGCCCAGAAACGCGAAGCCCGCCCCCGGCCCGATGTAAGCGAGCGTGACTGAGCCGCGACCGCCAGCACAGAGCCGCGAACGTAAGAGAGCGGGCACGCGCGAGTCACCCACCGCTCCCGGACGGTGGAGCCTTCCATCCGCCCGATCGCATCCACCAGCACAGAACCGCGAACGAAGAGAGCGGTCCACGCATCTTGAATCCAACGCTCCCTGACGGTGGCGGCTTCGTTCGACGCTGGCGCTCAAAGGGTTCTTGATCGCGTCCGGTTGAAACCAGATGGCCGCGGCGACCGCAATCGCAGCGAGAAAGCATCCGCGCCAAGACGACTGGCAGCCGTGTACTCCCGCCCTCACCGCAGTTTGCCCTCGACGAACGGCACTTCCAAAACTTTCTCGTGCAGGATCGGCCCGTGCCCAAAGTACCCTTCTTCGCCAAACAACTCGCCATGGTCCGCGGTGATGGTGATGTAGGTATTCTCCGGTACTGAATCAAAGAGTTCTTCCACCACCCTGTCCAGGTATTTCACCGCCAGTACCTGGCGTGCCCGCAACTCGTCGAGCTTTGGCTGGTTGAAGAAGCGTTGCTTGCGCGCCGGGAGTTTGCCCCCCACAATATGGTCGTCTAGGTGTTTGAAAACGCCGTGTACGCCGTGCAGCACGGGCCACGTGTCGCGTGGTTCGTCCGGAAGCGCGTACGGGTAGTGCGTCTCACCCACGTTCAATATCCAGAACGACGGATGCTCTTCCGAGAAGTGCATTTCCCGCACCATGGCGCGCATGTCGTTGTGGCTCTGCATCAGCTTGAAGCTGTCGAAACCCACGTTGATCGGCGTCTTCGGATTCAACACGGGCAGCGAGACCCGCGCGTGCGTCGCGTATCCGAGCGTGTCCTTGAGAAACGGCGGCAGATACAGGCGCGGCACGAGCGATTTGAACTCGAAATCCGAGCAGCCCAGCCGCTCGTTGAACTGCAGGAAGTCCTTCTTGTAGTATTCCGACGCGAACACGTGTTTTGGGCTCACGTGCGGCATCAGGCCCATCAGCAGGTTGAAGTGCGAGGGCGCCGTCCACGACGCATACGACCAGCGCTTTTCCACCCGGCCCAGCTTGCGCATCGTTTTGGGCCGTGCGCGGACGAAAGAGTCGTATCGGCAGCTATCAAAAACAACCAGAATGTAGTTGTTGCGCTGCGGGAGTTTGCCAGTATGGACTGCCGTCACAGTTGCTCGATTATAACGGTTTGGCGATTCGATTACGCAGGTCTGTCCGCCATCTGCTATTGTAAGGTCCAACGAAAGAAAACGAAAGCAGAACAAAACCCATGAGACGGCAATTGCTGGTTGCGCTCGTTCCCCTGGTGCTGGCCGCGGCTTCCCTCAAGACACCCGGTCCCGCGCCGCGTTACGACTCCTGGCAGGTGATTGGTCCGGGCGGCGGAGGCACCATGCTCGCGCCCACCATCAGCCCGCACGATCCGAATCTGGTCGTGGAACATTGCGACATGACGGGCGGCTACATTACCCACGATGGCGGCCAATCGTGGCGCAGCTTCGGCCTGCGGACTGTGATTGAAACGTTCGCATACGATCCGCACGATGCCAGGGTGATCTACGCCGGCAATGCCGCTTTGTGGCGCAGCGACGATACAGGCCGTTCCTGGCGCATGGTCTTCCCGAATCCAGCCCGCAAGACCGTCGAGCACCAGAACGGCGACCACGCGGACTACAGTCTGACCTCCGAGGATCCCGCGTACCCGCGCAACATGAGAATCTCGGCGATTGAGGTGTTGCCAGCGGATTCCAAGAGCATCTCCGTCGCATTCTCGGACGGGCGAGGCGGGTCATCCGGGCTGCTGGTCTCGAGCGACGCTGGTGCGAGCTTCCGCCGCGAACGCGAATTTCCAGCCGATGAGATTCTGCTTCTCCACCACAGCGCGAAAGGCCTGTTGGCAATCGGCGCCAAGGCCGTGTACCGCCAGGCTGACGGCAAGTGGGAGACGCTAGCCGGCCCGGGTAGCCCGATCGTTCAAGCGAGCGCCGGCGAGTCCGGCACTACGACGTATCTTTATGCAACGACCAGCAAGGGCGCCTTGCTGGTGTCTGAAGACGAAGGCCGCACGTGGCAGGCGCGCACGCCTTCGCTCGGGCAGCAGGCGGGCAACTTCGAGGCCGTGGCCACATCGGCCCGGCAGGCCCGCACCGCCTATGTGGGCTTCCGTGGCCTGAAGCTCGGCTCGCAGCCTGAGGATCTCTACAACGGCATCGCGAAGACCACCGACGCCGGCCGCAACTGGACCATCGTCTTTCGCGAATCGACAAGCGCCGCCTCCAACCTTGATCCTTCTTACATCGAAGAGCGGGCCAAGGCGAAGAACGAAGACATCTGGTTCGACGCTCCGGCCGGCCTGGGTGTCGCGCCCGGCAATCCGAACGTCGTTTACTCGACCGATCTGTTCCGCACCTACCGCACACTCGACGGTGGCAGGAGCTGGGCTCAGGTGAACTCGGTCCGGGTGGGCGCGGATCGCTGGACCACGCGCGGGCTCGACGTCACCACAAACTATGGCGTTCACTTCGATCCGTTCGACCCGCAGCACGTCTTCATCGACTACACCGACATCGGCGCTTTCCACAGCTTCGACGGCGGCGCATCCTGGCAGACAGCGACCGAAGGCGTGCCGGATCGCTGGCGCAATACGACCTACTGGCTGGAACTCGACCCCAAGGTGAAGGACCTGGTCTGGGGCGCGTTCAGCAGCGTGCACGATTTGCCGCGTCCCAAGATGTGGAAAGAGAATGATCCGGCCAAGTACATCGGAGGCGTTGGCGTCTCCACCGATGGCGGGCGGCATTGGACCCCGTCCAACGCGGGAATGCCCGAGACCTCCGTCACGCACTTGCTGCTCGATCCTTCCAGCCCTGTGGGGCAGCGCACGCTCTACGCCTGTGGCTTCGGGCGCGGCGTTTTCAAATCCACGGACAACGGCAAGACCTGGGCGCTCAAGAACGCTGGCATCACGGAAGCCAAGCCGTTCGCGTGGCGCATCGTGCGGGCGAACGATGGCACGCTGTATCTGCTCGTTGCCCGGAACAACAACGGACAGGCGGGGGAACCAGGCGGCGGCGCGATTTACAGATCGTCCGATGGCGCGGAGCACTGGCAAAGGATGACGCTGCCGCCCGGCACAAACGCTCCCAATGGCCTCGCGCTGGACCCGCGCGACAACCGCCGCATGTACCTGGCTGCATGGGGCCAAGGTCGCGCCGACGTGGATACGGGCGGCGGAGTGTTCCTGTCCACCGATGGCGGCGGCACGTGGAAGCAGGTCCTGCAACGCTCGCAGCACGTCTATGACGTGACCGTCAACACGCACAATCCAGATACGCTCTACGCCTGTGGTTTCGACGCGGCCGCGTACCGCTCGACCGACGCGGGGCTGCACTGGTCGCGCATCCGCGGCTACAACTTCAAATGGGGCCATCGCGTGATCCTAGATCCGAGGGATCCCGCGAAAATCTACGTTACGACCTACGGCGGCAGCGTCTGGCACGGTCCGGCTGCGGGCGACCCGAAAGCGATCGACGACATTGTCGATCCCGTGCCTGTCGCGTTTTGAAGTCGGACCGGAGCCAGGACATTGTGGCGTGCGGCCGCTTCCGCAGTCGGCAAGAGGATCCAATCGACTTTCAAGCAATTTGGGGGACCCGCATGAAGAGTATCGTGATCGCAATCGTGGCCGTGTCCGCGGCCGTCACCTCCCTCGCGCAAGATGTCGCGATGGGCGAGCGCAAGGGCAGCGCGAAGCGTTTCGAAGCGCCCTACACCCTCGCCGTTGAGACGCCGCACGTCAAATGGGCTAAGCCGCTGGCCGGAGGGCCAATTCACCTGCTGGCCGTGCCGACCGTAGGCGAAGGTCGCACTCTGGTCGAATTGGCCGAGCGGCTCGCGCTCGATCTCACAACCGTCACCATCGATCCCGCCTGGGACTTGAACAAATGGACGATGGCGTTTGGCGACGATTATGGCGCCCGCGCCGAGAAGGGCGATCTCAAGCTCGTCTATTCGTACCTGGAACAGGAACTCCTGAGCGACAAGAAGTTCGATGTCATCCTCTTGCCCCTGAACCACGGTTGGGAGCAATTGACCGCGAAATCGCGCGAAGCCCTGGCGCGTCGCGTGCGCGAAGGCTGCGGGCTGGTGCTGATCCGGCCGTTCGCGAATGAGCTATCGCCGCTGACGCCCGCGGATTTGAAGCCGGAGAATGGCGAACTCGAAGAGCCGGAGCAGCCGGGCAGGACGGAGTCCTCTCCCTGGCATCGCGTGGGCGAACACTACATCACGCGGGCTATTCCCGTCGAGAGCTTCCCCTTCGCGGATCTCCAGAACTTCGTGTATCGCGCCGAACCCGGCGCCAAAGTTTTGATTCAAACCGAATCGGGCCGTCCTGTTCTGGCCGAACGGCAATTCGGCAAGGGCCGTGTCATCGCTTTCGGCTATCGCAATCAGGGCCTGAGCTGGTACATGCCAATGGCGGCGCGCGGGCATCTCGTCGATGCCTACTGGGAGTACTTCTACGCGCTGCTGAGCCGGTCGCTGATCTACGCCGCCGGGCGCGAACCGGCCGTCCACACCGACTGGGACAAGGCGTCGTCGACCTGGCGACTGAAGAACGCGCTCGGCGCGATCGAAAAGTCCGGCCAAGGACCCCGCCCGCGTCTCGCCAATCTCAGCGCGGGCCGGCATTTCCTGGAACAGCAGACGCCATCGGACTGGAATGTCTCGGTGATCGACATTGCGCAGCCGGACAAGGTGGAAGACCTGAAGGCGTCCGCCGCGATCATCCAGGAGGGTCAGGCGGTGACCGTAACGTTCCGCTCGACGAAACCAGCGCGCATCGAGCTGATCGACGGGCTGGGTCGCGTGATCGCGCGCGCGGAGGGTTCCGATTCGGTGGCGCTGAAGGCAGGACGCCCGCTGACGCACTCGGGCTTCGTGCGCGCAACGTGTGGCACGGTGATCGAACAGACTCCGGTTCAATTCGCAGCCTCCTCGCGCGAATGGAGCGACTACGAGGTGATGCTGCCCTGGTTCGGGCCGAAGACCTACCAGCCCTGGATTCCCGCCGTCGACGAGCAGTTCCACAAGATCGGCATTACCACGCTCGCCGACCCCGAGCGGAATTTCAAAATCATGGCGAGCGCGCATCTGCCCGGCTTCGGCATCTACTGGTACAACCGCGACGCGTATCTGAAGCGCAAAGCGGATTACGCGCGAACGAAAGATACGAAGTACCTGGTGCGCGAAGTCGAACTGCAGTCGCCCGCGTTCGACGCCGGCCTGCGGGCCCAACTCGACAAGAGCCTGCGCCCCATCGTGCCGCTCAAGCCGATGGCCGTCTATCTCGCCGACGAATCTTCCGTGACCTTCTATGGCGACTCGTTCGACGTGAGTTGGGCGCCTGAGGCGCTGGCTGGCTTCCGGACGTGGCTCAAGACGGAGTACCCCGATCTGGAGACTTTGAACTCGACCTGGGGCACGTCTTTTGCTAACTGGGAGTCGGTTCTCCCCATGACCACGGAACAGGCGCAAAAGCACGGGAACTACGCGCCCTGGGCCGATCATCGCGCCTACATGGAGCAGGAGTTCGGTCGCGCGTTCGGCAAGGCGACCGCCCTTGTGCATGCGATGGATCCCGGCGGGCGCGCGTCGATCTCCGGCACGCAGGTGCCCGGCGCGCACAACGGCTGCAACTGGTATGAGATCGACCAGCAGATCGACTACCTGCAGCCGTACTCCGACGGCAACCAGGATGCGATGCACCACCTCTTCCGGCCGGGGCTGACCATCACCGGCTTCACCGGCTACGGCTCGATCGGTGACGACGCGCAACGCGAGCAGTGGCAGCGCCTGTTCTACGGGCACAGCGGCGCGTCGATTTTCTGGCACTACACGCTGATGAATCCCGACCTGGCGTTGAGCGATCAGGGCAAGGCGCTCTCCGAGGCGTTCGGACGCCTCCAATCCGGCATCGGCCGGGCGTTCATGAACTCGACTGTGCGCGAGGATGGCGTCGCGATCCACTTCTCCATGGCGAGCATCCGCGGGGCCTGGATCACTGACGGCAAGATCAACGCCGGGCTGGACGGCGACGACGGATCTTCGAAAAACTATGCCGAATTGGGCAAACGTCGCGACGCCTGGGTCAAGTCTCTGGAGCAGCAGAACGTGCAGTTCCGCTTCCTTGCGACGCCGCAGATCGAAGCCGGCATGCTCGACAAATACAAGGTGCTGATTCTGCCTTACTCGATCGCCATCAGCGACAAAGAAGCCCGCGAGATCGAGCGTTTCATGGATCGCGGCGGCATCGTCATCGGCGACGACCAGACGGGGCGGATGGACGCGCGCTGCCGCTGGAGAAACGCGAGCAAAGCGGCGCTGTGGACGGCGGGCCGCAAGGGCTATGAAGCAAGCGGGCCGCGGGATCTCGGATTGAAGCGCCAATTCGGAGCTGACTTCCTTGTTACAATCCGCGACTTCGGCAAGTCTCGCTTGACCGGCGTGTTGCCTAAGAAGGCCACGACCGTTCACGCGCCCGCGGGCGCTTACGATCTGCTGCGCGGCGGTCTCGCGAAGGCCGAGGTAGCAGCGTCGCCTTCGCAGCCGGCGCTGTTTGTCGAGCGCCCGTCGAAGATCGCCAAACTCACCATCGACAAAAACCTCGACCTGCGTTTGATGGACGAGGCGGGTGCGCCCGTGGATCTGTCGGTAATCCGCATTGAGGTGGATGACCCGGCCGGGCGAATCGCGCGGCAATACTCGGGCAACGTGACGCTCAAGGACGGCCGCGCCGCGTACCAGATTCCCTTCGCGCTGAGCGATGCGAACGGGCTGTGGCGCGTGAGGGCCAGAGATGTCGTCAGCGGGCTCACGGCGGAGGTCGCGGTGAAGCGCTGACCGAGCCGAACCCCGAAACGGAGCCGGAGCATTTCGGGTACACTTTGGGCGCATGAGTTTTTGTTCCAGCGCTCGCGCGATATTGGTAATCTGGCTTCTGGCAACTCTCGCCGCGGCGCAGACTGCCCCCGCACCTGAGGTCCTCCGCGCGACGACACATCTGGTCGAGATCAGTGTCACCGCGCAATCGAAGCAAGGGGAACCGGTCGCCGATCTCACGCAGGACGACTTCACGCTGCTCGACGAGGGAGTGCCGCAGAAGATCGCCTACCTCCGTGCCGAGGCGTCCAAGCCGGCCAGCGCCCCACAACGGAAGTTGCCGCCGAATCTCTTCACGAACCGTCTGGACGCAGGCGGAGCCTCGCTCAGCAGTGCCACCGTCATCCTGTTTGACGGGCTGAATACGCGGCTTACCGATCAGGCCTATGCGCGCGATCAGATTCTTAAGTTCCTGCGTCAGCTCAAGCCCGGCGAGCGCGTTGCGCTTTATGCCATGGGCCGCGGCCCGCGCGTGCTGCAGGATTTCACCGAAGATTCCTCAGCGTTGATGAAGGCTCTCGCGGCCTACAAAGGTGGTACGGCAGCTTCTTTGAGCGCGCCGCTTTACGATCCAGCGACCAGCGGCGCGGAACACTTCGACGCCTGGTTGGGCGAACTGAGCTTCGACCTCTACGATTACTACGGTGAGGACCGGGCCTTCAGAACGATCCGCGCCCTGACCGCCATCGCAGGCCACTTGCAACAGATTCCCGGGCGGAAGAATCTGATCTGGGTTTCGGGCAGTTTTCCCGTCTCGCTGGACGGCGATTCCGTGTCGTTGCCGGATAGGTCAGGGCCAAAGAAGCCCGGGCCAGGAAAACCGGGACAAGACAAACGCGAAAGCTGGCCCGAGGTCGAACGCGCCGCGCGCGCTCTGGGCAAGGCGAACCTGGCCATTTACCCCGTGGATGCGCGCGGGCTGATTGCTGCCCAGGAATACAGTGGCCCACTCGTCAAGCCGGAGTTGCGCAATCCTGATACGTCCGAGATTGCGCGGATGCAGGTGCTTGCGGACCGCACCGGCGGGCGCGCGTTTTTCAATAACAACGATCTCGCGGCCGCTCTGCGCCGCGCTCTCGACGACGCCCGGATGACCTACGTCGTCGGCTACTACCCGTCGCACCACGACTGGAAGGGCCGCTTCCGCAAGATCGATCTGCGCGTGAATCGCCCCGACGTGGAACTGCACTATCGCCGCGGGTACTTCGCGCAGCCGGACGAACCGGGCGACGCCTGGTACCGCGAGCAGGTGCTCAACGCTTCGCTGTGGAACCCGGTCGATGCGACCGGCATGCGCTTGACCGTCGCGGTCACGCCGTCCGCGGCAGGCGGGCTCGATCTGGCGCTTCAAATCGACGCAAGCGACATCGCGTTCCAGTCGAACGGAGAGAAGCACGAATGCGGATTGGATGTGTGGCTGGTCCAACTCGACGGCCAGGAGAAGCAGATCAAGACGCGCGCTCGCACGAACAACCTGAGCCTCGACCAGGCCACGTTCGACAAGGTGAAACAGGTGAACGGCCTTGCGCTGGCCGAGCACTTGAACCCCGAACCGGAAGCCGTGTTGCTGCGCGTTCTGGTGCGCGATGTCACGACCGGGCAACTCGGCTCGCTGACCGTTCCGCTGCGGCGGCTTGGACCGGCGGCGCAGTGAGCCTTGCGGCTGACGAAGATGGAATCGGCGTCCTGGCGGCGCGGCCGGGGCTGGCTCGCAAAATGCAAGACATTTGAAACGGGCCACGGTCCCGTCTTCTTCCCGCCGGGAGGGCGTCGCTATTTGCGCGTACTGTCGAACACGGCGATTCTGCGCATGACGACCGGAGTAGCAACTGACGCAGTACAGGTGAATCTCAAGGCCGAGGCGGTAACCGGAGTGAACCGGTCGATCCGTTTGTGCCCGATCGTCTGACCCTCCACGATGGTCCTCCATCGTCCGTCCGCCTGCGCTTCCAGTCGGTAGTTGGAGACTTTCTGCCCGTCGGTCAGGTCTTCCATCGTGATGACGTGATCGAAGCGTTGCGGGCCACCGAACCGCAGGACCTGCACCGCGTCTTTCGCGTCCGACTGCACAATGGGCGTGCCGAGCCTGCGCCTGATTTCGTCGCCCATCTCCTTCGCCGCCGCAATCAGGTCTTCCGGCACCAGGCCGCGCCGGTCAGGAGGCAGATTCACGAGCACGCCCGAGCCGCGTCCGATCGTCTCATAGTAAACCTGCATGCGCCGTTCGAGCGGCTGCGCGTGACGAGGTCCGGTCCACATCCAACCCCCCGTGCTGAGGCCTGCAGTAGTCGGCGCGAGATGCGGCCGGTAGAACTTCCCGTGCGGGCCGCCTGGATTGTCGTGACCCCATTTGTACGTCTTGCCGATCGTGTAGTTCGTCCCGTCGATTGTGGTCACTGCGTTCCACAGCGGGTAGCAGGCGCGCCCGTCTTCGTTACCGACATGCTCCACGTCGGGGCCAAAGTACATGCAGTCCGGTTGGAGGCTATGCGCCAGCCTGGCAAGAGTTGCGTAGAACTCGCGGAACTTGCCGCCTTGGGGGATGTCGCCGAGGCTGTCCGAACGCCCGAAATGATCGTCCCAGAAGAACGCCAGTGGGCCGTAGCCGGTCATCAACTCCCGGAGCTGCGTTTCCTCTTTCTCCAGCGCCTTGGCGTAAAGCGCCGGGTCGTCCAGCTTGTCGATTCGCCCGGTGTCCTCGCGGCCCGTGCTGCCCAGATGGCTGGCCTCCCAGTGCGAGTCGATCCACGGCGCGCTGTACAAGCCCGCTTTCAGGCCATGTTTCCGGCAGGCGTCTACGAATTCCCTCACGATGTCGCCCCGGCCGTTCTTGTAGCGGGTCGATTGAACGCTGTAATCCGTCGTCTTGGTCGGCCAGAGGCAGAAGCCTTCCTCGTGCCGGGCGGTGAGCACGACGTAGCTTGCGCCCATCGCCTTCGCGCCCAGCACCCATTGCTCCACGTTCAGCGCCGTGGGGTCGAACGCGGACGCGGGCGTTCCGCCATGCGGAGTTCCGCGTTTCGCGTAGACGTCGATGCTGTAGTGGATGAATGTGCCAAGTTCGAGATCGTGAAATGCCAGTTGGTTTCGCGTGGGCGTGGCCAACTTCGCACTTCGGTTCTGAGCCCGCAATACGCCGGACGCGGGCGTGACCAAAGCTCCGGCCGCCGTCGCGAGGAACTCGGCCCGGGTCAATTCGCGGCCTTTACTTTTCGACAAGTCGTGCACCAAACGCCTCCTGTATCGTGCGGGGCCGTTCCGCGTCCGGAACACTTCGAGCACTCCAGCGCGAGCGCCATCGGACGCAATCGGCCAACGCGTCCTTGTCACCACTCTCTTCGACGCCGATGTTGCTCTGCGCCGGGGTGGGCGGCTCGCCAAACGGCGTGCGGTTTCCAGACCGCAGGTTGCCTGCAGCCCCGGAATGGCGGCAGGAGAAGGATGCCCTCGGGGCTGTCAAGGCGCATCCCGCTCCGGTTCACCGCAAGTGCCAACGAGCCCAAAGGGCAACCGAGTTGCCATTTTTCGAGAAAAGCCACTGTGGAATCAGCAGGTTAGAGGTAGCAAACGGCAACGCGTTAACGCTTCCGTTGCGATGCGCCCTTGCCCGTCCAGCGGCGCGCCCGCTGCCAGCGGGGCCTCCCGAACCTGTAGACTACCGCGGTTCGTTCGCGCCAACACTTGGCTTCTGTCCCGCCGGAACCGGGTTGCCCCAGAAGTCCCGTCCTCCGTTGCCGTCGATCGGCACGCCTGCTCCGGCGCCCTTCGAGCCTTCACGAAGCTGGTAGCCCTGCAGCGAGTCGAGACCCTGGCCGCTGCCCGGCTTGCTCAATAGCGGGTCGAACCGCAGCGCCTGCCAGCCGTCCGGTACGTCTTTGAAATTTCCGAAAAACAGATTGTTCTGGAACGTGATCTTCGTTGCCTTGCCCACTCCTGGTTCGGTGACAAATGTGCCATCGTCCACCGGCTTGCGTTTCAGCGCTGCCCCGTTCCTCGCCGTGCCGTCCACGTAGAAGATGTTGTTCGAGACGGTTGTATTCTCGGCCCAATCTTTCCCGCCGCCCTCCCACAGGAACAGGTCGAGGTCGATGTCCTTGCCGACGTAAAAGGTGTTGTTGTAGATAGCGATGTCTTTGATCGGTCCGCCCATGTGGAACAGCCGCGTGTGGTCGTTCTGGCTGATGTTGTAACGCACCACCGTCTGGATGCTGTCCTTGCAGCAGATCAGCATGAAGCCGCCGTCGTTATCGTGCGAGTAGTTGTACTGGACCGTGGTGTTGGTGCAGAAGCCGTCGGAGTCGAACGCCTCGCCGTCCTTGGTGCCCTTCAGCCCGCTCACCTCGTTGAACTGGATGACGGTGTTGTCGGAACTCCAGGGCCAGATCCCGGCCGCATAATCGTCACAGCGCATTCTGGCGCCGCGCACGACGTTGTACTCGACCAGCGCATGATCGCAGCCCCACACCTTGATGGCGTCTCCGCCAATGTCCTCGAGCAGGTTCTTGCGGATCACCACGTCCGTGCTGAGCAGTTTCTTATCCCGATACGGCACGAAACCGCAAATGCCGTTGCGGTCCGTACGGACCAGGTGGCAGTTCTCGATATGCAGTCCGTCGAAGTTGCTTCTCACCTTGCCGCCGCCGTTCTCCCACACGATGCCGTGCCCCTCGCCCGCGTCCTTCTTGATGAGCGAGCCGTTGACGTCGTGGACATAGAGGTTCCGCAAAATGATGTGATGGACCGTGCCATAGTCCCAGCTCATCACCCGCACGCCGTAGCGGAACGCCTCCCGAGCCGGACCGGTATTCGAGAGCTGAAGGTTGTTGACTTCCCAATACTCCTGGTTCTTCAGCAGCAGCGCCTCGTGGAACTTGCCTTCGGCGGCAATCAGAGGCTTGTCGCCCTCTCCGAATCGATCAATGACGATCGGGCTTTGAGCGTTGCCGGATCCTAGCGGGTGGAGTTGCCCGTTGTAAGTCGCGCCGGCCTTGAACAGGATTCTGTCGCCGGGCGCGAAGGTGGTGGCGTTCACCTTGTCGAGGCTCTTCCAAGGCTGCGTCTCGGAGAGTCCGGTGTTGGCGTCTTTTCCGGCGGCGCCGTCGATGTAAATCGTTCGCGGACCGCCAGCCTGAGCCGCCGTTGCGGTGAGCAAAGCCAGGAAGGCAATTGGGGAAAGTTGCTTCAGCATAGGAGTTACCATCTCGGGCACAAGGCTGCGACTCAGGATCCGGTGATCGGCTCCTGAGTCGCACTGAGCATATCCCACTGCGCCGCCGGATGCGCGGGGCGCCTCGCTATCCGTTGAAATCGGCGTCGCCTGCTATGCTGAACTCGACTATGGATGGACACGGGCGGGTTCGGAAACTGCATGGCTTGGGACACAGGAAGGCAAGGCTCACGCTGTGCAAAATGGTTGGCGTTGCGGCGCTGTTCGCGCTGGCCGCTTGCAAGCCGTCGGGCACTGCGCGGACAGCGGACACGGCCTCGGTCCCGCCGCTGCGGCCTGTCAATCTGGTGGTCGTAACTATCGACACGTTGCGCGCCGACCGTCTGCACTGTTACGGCAACAAAGACATTGAGACGCCCACGCTCGACGCGCTCGCCGCGCGCGGCGTGTTGTTCGAGAACGCCGTCGCGCAGACTCCGTTGACCCCGCCTTCGCACGCCAGCATCTTCACCGGCACGAACCCGAACGTGCACCACGTGCGGAACACAGGCGGATTCGCGCTGCAAGCCTCGCCGATCCCAATGGCAAAGATCCTGCAAGCGCAGGGTTGGGACACAGCCGCCTTCATCGGCGCATCGGTTTTGAAAAAGGCCGTTGGCTTCAACCAGGGCTTCAACGTCTACGACGACGAGATGCCGAAGCCTGAGAGGGGCCTGGAGGAACGGGAGTATCCCGAACGCCGCGCGTCGGTCGTGGTCGATCACGCGCTCGGCTGGCTGAACGCGCAATCCGGCAAGCCGTTCTTTGTGTGGCTGCACCTCTACGACCCGCACGAGCCGTACGATCCGCCCGCGCCGTTCCATGAGAAGTATAAGCGGAATCTCTACGACGGCGAGATCGCCTACACCGATCAGCAACTGGGCCGTTTTCTCGATGAAGTGGCCAAGAAGACGCAGGCCGCAAACACCATCGTCGTCGTGCTCGCCGACCATGGCGAGAGCCTCGGCGAGCACGGCGAGTTCAACCATGGCATTTTCCTCTACGATGCGACGCTGCATATCCCGTTTCTGATCGCGGGGCCGGGCGTTCCGGCCGGTGTCCGGGTGCGGCAGCAGGCAAGGACCATCGATGTCTTGCCGACCGTGCTCGAACTGATGGGTGGCAAGGCTCCGGCCTCGGTGCAAGGCGTCAGCCTGACACCGGCGTTCTCACAGCATGCCGTCCAGACGACCTACTCCTACGAAGAGACGCTTTACCCGAAGATGAACATGGGCTGGTCCGAGTTGCGCGGCATCCGCACCGCGCGCTGGAAGTACATTCGTGCGCCGCGTCCCGAGCTTTACGACCTGGCGCAGGATCCCGGCGAGAAGGCGAACGTGCTCGACTCCCACCCGAAGGAGTTTCGCGAGTTGGAGGCGCAGTTGAAAGCTCTGGCGGGGGGCGAGGAGCGGGTCGCGTCCACCCAGGTAGACTCCCAGACGATGGCGCAGCTCAAGTCGCTCGGCTACCTTTCCGGCATGGCCCCGAGCGAGGTAGAACTGAACGGCAAAGGCCCCGACCCGAAGGACCGCACAGCCACATTGCGAGCGTTCCAGACCGTGCTCGGTCCGGGCTCGCGCTCGATCCCCAGCGCGCGGAGAATCACGATGCTCCGGCAGGCGCTCTCGGACGACAACATGAACCCGTCGCTGTATTTCTACCTGGGGGCCGAGTACGAGAAGGCCGGCCAGTACGCTCAGGCGATGGAGGTCTACGAGAGCGCTCAGAAGCAGGGCATCGCAAATGGCAGACTGCTCGCGCGCATGGGCGACCTCTCCGTGCGCGGCGGGAAGCGGGAGCAGGCGATTGCGGCCTACGAAAAAGCGGCGCAACTGAATCCCACCGACACGGGCAGCCAGGTGAACCTGGCGACGGCGTATCTCGAAGCGGGCAAGCTCGCCGACGCCGAGCGCTGTTTTCGCTGGGTTCTGACCATCGAAGAGAGCGCCGCTGCATATAACGGCCTGGGCCTGGTCGCCATTCAACGCCAGGACCCCACGGCGGCGCGGGCTCACTTTGAGCGTGCGGTGGCGCTGGATCCCGGCCTGGTCGAAGCGCAACTGAACCTCGGGCTGCTTTACAAAATGAGTGGAGATATTCCGCGCGCCAAGGCATGCTTCCAGGTCTTCATCGCCAAGGCGTCTCGCGCGCAGTATGGGAAGCTCATCCCGCAGGTCGAGGCGGAAATCGCTGCGATGCGATAAGGCGTGTTTTTGACGAAAATGGCACCTTTTCGACGTGTTTTTGGCACTTTTTTGGCAGTTTTCGCAGTGTCGGCGCAACGTGTTCCGAAGCAGAGCATAGGCGTGGCCTGCAATCTTCTGCGCAGTGATGACCAGCGGCGGGCGGGGCTGGAGGCGCTCCACGTCGGGCGCTATGCAGCCGCGCGGCAGGCCTTTCAGGAATCGTTCGATGCCTGCCCTGCCCAGCACGGCATCCTGCTCGAACTGTCCCGTGTGGACGTGCAACTCAAGGACTTCGCGGGAGCCATCAGGACGGCTCAACAGCTCCTCGAACTGGAGCCGACTTCGGTGGACGGACGGCTCGCTCTGGCCAACGCCTATCTGGTGGCGCAAAGGCCGCGGGACGCACTGCGAGAGGCCGACGCGGTGCTGAAGTTGGATCCGGCACAAGCGGCCGCGCTGAAGCTGAAGGGCAACATGGAGTACCTGTCGGGCAATCTGGACGGCGCGCTGGCGGCTTTCGTGACGCTGCTCGACAAGCATCCCGAAGACGAGGAAGGCCCTTACATGCTGGGGCGCATCTACTATCAGGAGGGACGCATCGACCACGCGACGGGCCAGTTCCAGCGCGTTCTCAAACTCAATCCGAAATCCTACAAGGCGCTCGACAATCTCGGATTGTGCTACCAGAGTCTGGGCGATACCGAACTGGCAACCCGGTACTTTCTGACAGCCATCAAACTCGTCGACAAAGACCATCCGGAATACGACTGGGCGTACGCCAATCTGGCGAGCCTGCTGCTGGACAAAGGCGAGGACGAGAAGGCGTTTGCGTTTGCCTCGAAAGCCGCGGATCGCAACCCCAATTCGGCGCGAAATTTCTACCTCGGCGGGAAAGCGCTGGGCAAGTTGGGCAAGAACGAGCTATGCGTGAACTGGCTGGAGCGCTCGGTGTCCCTGGACCCGAACTACCCGGAGCCACTCTACCTGCTGGGCAGGGTCTACGCCCAGCTCGGACAGCAGGACAAGGCCAAGGCAGCGCTGGAAAAATTCCAGGCTCTGAAGAAGACTGCTCCGCGGCAAAGGAAGTAGGGGCGAGACGCGCCGCTCAGTTAGTCGCTGGAGGCGCTGCGATAAACTGGTGCGCTATGTTGTGCATTCGGCCTCGATTTGCGCCAGATGCGGTTTCGCGGTCGTAGCAACAGGTTCTACCCGATGAATCGGCGGACGTTTGTAATCGCGATGCTCGCGCTGCAGCGCGCCGCTCAAGCGGCGCAGGCTGTCGCCGCACGCCGGCAACCGGAGTTCCGCGACGCGACGGCCCAATCGCAGATTCACTTTCAATGCAATGCCAGTCCGACATCGCAGAAATACCTGATCGAGACGATGCCCGGCGGCGTGGCCATGTTCGACTACGACGGCGACGGGCGCGTGGATCTGTACTTCGTGAACGGCGCCAAACTCGACGATCCGATGCCGCCGGGCAAAGCGCCGGATAAGTCGGACCCGCGCTTCTGGAACCGGCTGTATCACAACAACGGCGACGGCACTTTCACCGACGTGACGGAGAAAGCCGGCGTGCGCGGGCACGGATACGGGATGGGCGTTGCCGTGGGCGACTACGACAACGACGGCCATGCCGACCTGTACGTGACCGGATTTGGCCGGAACACCCTGTACCACAATAACGGCGACGGCACGTTCACAGACATCACGGAGAAGGCCGGCGTGGCGGGCAGCGGCTGGTCGTCGAGCGCGTGCTTTGTCGATTATGACCGCGACGGCTTCCTGGATCTGATCGTGACGCGGTACATGCAATGGGACTTCGAAAAGAACCTGTGGTGCGGCCCGCACGAGCCTGGATACCGAGGCTATTGTCATCCCGAGTCTTTCAAGAAGGAGACGCACCTCGTCTTTCACAACAACGGCGACGGCACGTTTACGGATGTCTCCAAGGAGTGCGGAATCGGCGCGGCGCCCGGCTACGGGTTGGGCATCGCGTTCAACGATTACGATCGCGACGGCTGGCCCGACATCCTGATCGCCAACGACAACGTGCCGGAACAGTTATTCCACAACCTGCGCAACGGCAAATTTGAAGAGGTGGCCCTGCGCGAGGGGCTAGCGTACGACGAGGACGGGCGCACGTTCTCCGGGATGGGCGCCGACTTCGACGACTACGACAACGACGGCTGGCCCGACGTTGTGGTGGGAGCGCTGGCGAATGAGAAGTACGCCCTGTTCAAGAACCGGAAGGGCGCGTTTGAGTACGCGTCGGGGCCGAGCGGCCTGGCGAGAATCAGCTCGCTGCACAGCGGCTGGGGTCTGAAGCTGATCGACTACGATAACGACGGATGGAAGGATCTCTTCGTGGCGCAGGGCCATGTGATGGACAACATCTCCCTGTCCAGTCCATCTCTGAAGTACATGGAGCCGATGCTCCTGCTGAAGAATAACAAGGGCGTCTTCGAGGATGTTTCCGCCCGAAGCGGAGACGTGCTGGCCGTGCCGCGAGCGTCGCGCGGCGTCGCTTTCGGGGATCTCGACAACGATGGATTTCCCGACGTCGCCGTGAGCTGCCTGAATGCGCCGGCGGTGATCCTGCGCAACAGCGGCGGAAACGGCAACCACTGGCTGCTGATCAACACAGTGGGGACCAGCAGCAATCGGGACGGCATCGGCGCGCAGATTCGTGTGGTGGGCGAATCGGGCTTCGAGCAGTACGGCATTGTCACGACCGCGGGCAGTTACCAATCGGCAAACGACAAGCGCGTTCACTTCGGCCTGGGCCTGGATAAGAGAGCGAAACTGATTGAGATCGTATGGCCGAGCGGCATCGAACAGAAGATCGACAACGTCGCCGGGGACCAGATCCTCACGGTGAAAGAGCCGCCGCGGAGCGCGGCGAAGCCGGGGGCGGCGCGATGAACGCGCTGGCGCCGGATTGCGGGCAGGGACTGATGGGCTTATTCGACTTGAGTTCCTGGGAGGAGCGGCATTGACGAGGGCGTGGATGTACTTCGGGATTCCGGGTTCGATTCTTGTGGCCCTAATCAGCGGAGCAATGCTGGCGCAACAGGGTACGCGCTTGCCGCCGATCCGTTTCCGCAACGTGGCAACCGAAGCAGGCATCGATTTCGTTCTTGAGAACAACGCTACGCCCGAAAAGCAGCTTATCGAGACCATGCCGGGCGGCGTAGTCGCTTTTGACTACGACGGCGATGGCCGCATCGACCTTTTCTTTACGAACGGCGCCTCGATCCCGTCGCTTGAAAAGAACCAGCCGAAGTTCCGTAATCGCCTCTACCGGAACATGGGCGGGATGAGGTTCAAGGACGTGACCGAGGAGGCGGGGTTGTCGGGCGTCGGATACTCGATGGGCGCGGCGGCCGGCGACTTCGACAACGACGGGCACGTAGACCTCTTCGTCGCGGGCGTGAACTCGAACCGGCTGTACCGGAATCTCGGCAACGGGAAGTTCGAGGATGTGACGAAGAAGGCGGGCATCCGGGACGACGTCTGGTCGATCACAGGCGGCTGGTTCGATTTCGATGGCGACGGCCGGCTCGATCTGTTCGTCGTGAATTACCTGAAGTGGTCGCCGGGGAATCCGTTGTTCTGCGGAGATCCGCAAGGGGCGCGGGCCTATTGCCACCCGAAACTTTTCGAGGGATTGCCCAACACGCTCTACCGCAACCGGGGCGACGGCACTTTCGAAGATGTTTCGTTGACGGCCGGGATCGCCCAACACATTGGCAAGGGCATGAGCATGGCGTTTGCGGATTACGACCAGGACGGGCGACCGGACGTTTTCGTGACGAACGACAAGGTGCCGAACTTCCTCTTTCATAACCTGGGCCACGGGAAGTTCGAGGAAGTCGCGCTGGAGTCCGGCGTCGGGCTGCCGGACCATGGCAAAGAGATCTCGGCCATGGGTGTGGATTTTCGGGACTACGACAACGACGGGCTGCCGGATATCGCGGTCGCCGCTCTGGCCGGCGAGACCTTCCCGTTGTTTCGCAACGAAGGCAAGGGCCTGTTCCGCGATGCCGCGTACCTCAGCCGCATGGGGCAGCTCAGCAACAAGCGCAGCGGCTGGAGCCCGCTGCTGGTCGATCTCAACAACGACGGCTGGAAGGACCTGTTCGTATCCGGAGCGCACGTCAATGACACGGTTGAGTCCTTCGAGGCGACGCCGTACCGGTTGCCTAATTTCGTGTTCGCCAATGCGGGAGACGGGACGTTCCGGGACTTCTCCGCGGATGCCGGCGCGGAGTTTCAGACTCCCGGCGTGCACCGGGGCGCCGCCTTCGCCGATTTCAACAACGACGGCAAGATCGACGTGGTGGTGAGTCTGATCGGCGGGCGGGCGGAACTTTGGGAGAACGATAGCCCGGCGGCGAATACCTGGATCGACGTGAAGTTGACGGGGACGCGCAGCAATCGCGATGGAATCGGGGCAATCGTCCAAATCGCAAATCAACGAAACCAAATGACGTCAAACGCAGGCTATGCATCGTCGAGCCTCGTGCCGGTGCATTTCGGGACGGGAAACGCCAGGCAGGTCAATATTGAGATCCTCTGGCCGAGCGGCATCCGGCAAACGCTGCGGAATGTGGCTACGAATCAGGTGCTGGCTGTGCGCGAGCCGGAGAAGTAGAGCGTTTCATCTCCGATGACAGATCGCGGGTTGGAGAGGCGTTCTGAGCGCCAACGTGCCGGCCTTCGTAAGCGTCGGCAGTGAGCGCAAGTACAGCTACCCGAGCCAATCTGGAGATTGGCGTTCCCAGGGGACGAGGTCAGGGCGCAGTGATATGCGGTTCGTTGCTTTCGGCGGTTGCGAGACGGCTGAGGATCTCTTTGTACTCGCGCAATACCGCGGTGGCCCGCTCGCGCTTGCCAGCAGCCTGATAAGCACGCGCGAGCTGGTAGCGGCGGACGCCACTTTCGTCTTCGGCGAGGGCTGCTTCGATCTGCGGGATCGCCCGCTCAGGACTGCCCGATTCCAGAAGCGCTTCTCCCAGAGCGGCGTGAGCGGGCAGGAATTTGTCATCCAGCCGGACGGCTTTTTCGAGGTAGGGCAAGGCTTGGGCCGGCTCGCGAGTGCTGTTCAGGGCCAATCCACACAGGTAGTTCAGTTCCGGCGAGGAGGGCGCTCGGGCCAGCAGGTCTTTGAGCAGCGGAAGGGCGGAAGCGCAATCGTTGCCGTAACAAAGCGCGAGGGCCAGCCGCCGCTGGAGGTCGCCGTCTCCCGGTGCGAGCGCGAGAGCCGCCTTCCAGTCCAGCGCGGCTTCCCGGTAGCGTGCGGATCGCTCATGGGATTCCGCGGCGGCCTCGTAGCGTTCACGAGAGGGAGGTAACTGTTCGAGACGCTCGTAGGCGTGTTGCGCGAGGGCCCGGATGGCGCGTCCCTGCCAGTACAGGCCGGCGGGCGTGGTTGACGTTGCCGCCGCCGCCTCCCGCAGGCGTTCGGCGACGACGTCGCATTCCGGCGACTGGCTGCCGCACGCTGGAGCGGATTCCCGGGCGCGCTCGATCGCGGCCCACTCCGGATGAGCGGTCAACTCATAGATCTCCGCCACCCTGGCGTGAAGCCCCCGAAAAGAAGGCTCAAGAAGCAGCGCCTGCCGGTAGTATTGGAACGCGCGAGCGAACTGCTGGCGGTCGCGCTCGAAGTCCGCCGAGAGGGCCAGAAACTGTGCCGACGCCGGCGCGGTCTTTTCGAGTGTCGCCAGCAGCTCCGACGCCCAGCCCGCGTAGCTGCGGTGCAGACCATACCAGACACGCGGGCTGTCCGGCATAGCCTCGGCTAGCTGCGCGTACTGGCCGGCGGCTTTCTGGGGCCTTTGGCTGGCGAGAAAAGCATCCGCCAGCATGATCCCGGCGTTGCGGTCTTGCGGGTTGATCGAGAGGGCCTGGCGCAGAGGTTCTATGGCACTCGAAGCGTCTCCCAGTTTGAGCTGGCTGGCGCCAAGAAACAGCAACGCGGGGAAGAGATCCGGCCGCAGCCGCAACAGCCGGCGGCACTCCAGGACGGCGTCCTGATAACGGCCCGCTTTGTACTGTGCGATCGCGAGGTTCGTCCCGAAAGAGGGTTCGGTGGGAAAGGCCGCCACGAGTTGCTTGTAGATCGGGATCGCGGCTTCAGGCTTGCCCGCCTGCACGAGCGCATTCGCTTGCGCGCTCTTTTGCGCGGCGTCCTGCGGCGGCTGGGCAGACACCGGGAAGGCCACGCAGGCGGCGAGTCCCAGGGCCAGCACGGCGATTCGAAGATGGGAAGCCCGGGCGTATGCCATCCTGACCAGTTTGCCACTGGAAGACGAAGAGGATGCAACGGTTCACGAAACCGCGCTTTGGTCCCCTGTGCCCGGAGCGATTCCGGCCCGCCTGGTCCAACAATGTTGGGCCGGAAGGTGACTGCCTCAACAGAGCTTCCGTTTCCCGTACCGCGCTCGCCGTAGTAAGACAGGGTGCAGGTCCTTCCGGAAGACGAAAGTGAATTTGCTTGCGGTCGTAAGACCGCACCAGGTTCATGGTCCGGTGTAACACTCGGATGGACACAGCTTGATACGCCTTCATGAGCCTTGACTTCGAGATAGAAAAAGAATATAAAAGCGTAGGGTCGTTTCGCAAAAAAAGACAAGTCTGCGCAAGAAGCCGAATGCCCGCCACGGGTCGCGGTCGGCTGGCGCATGCGGGCGCATTGTTGCACCGTAACCAGGTGTAGATCGAGAAGCTTGGAAATGGGGGCGTATGTTTCGTAAGAGCAATCTCATTATCGCGGCCGTCTGTCTGGCCCTCGGCATGGTTAGTGCGTGGGGGCAAGCAGTCGGAACACTCAATGGAACGATTTTGGATGCCGCGGGCGCGGTGGTGCCAGGCGCGGCCGTGGTGGCGGTCAACAACGACACCAAAGCTGAAAACAAGACCACATCAACCTCCGCGGGAGCCTATACCCTGCCGTATCTCCAGCAGGGCTCATACACGCTGCGCGTGACGATGTCGGGATTCCGCCAGGCGACCGCCGAGAACGTCGTTCTGCGCGCGGCGCAGACGTTGACGGTGAACATTAACCTCGAAGTCGGCCAAGTCACCGAAAAGGTGACGGTCAGCGATACCCCTCCGGAACTGGAGGCGGGCACTGCGGAAATGGGCCACTACGTTAACCAGGAAGAGTTCAAGGCCTGGCCGATTGTTACTGGTGATGGCCAGCGCCAGATCCAGGAGTTCATCTTCGACAGTCTGCCCGGCACGACGGGCAGCACGTTCCAGGGCTCGATCAACGGCGGGCAACAATACTCGCACGAGATCCTGATCGACGGAATCGCTCTCGGCCGCTCGGACCTTTCGGGCGGCAACAACAACGAAATGAGTCCCTCGCTCGATGCGATTGGCGACTTCAAGATGCAGACCGGCGCTGTCGGGGCCGAATACAACGGCGGTCAGACCGCGGTGGCGAACTACAGCATCAAGTCCGGTACCAACGAACTGCATGGCGCGGTATTTGAGTACCTGCAAAACGAGGATTTCAACGCCCTGGCGCTGGGCGCCACGAAGGCCCGTTACAGGGACAACAACTACGGCTACGCCGCGGGCGGCCCGGTCATGATCCCCAAGCTGTATAACGGCCGCAACAGAACATTCTGGTTCTCGAACTTCGAGCATGACAAGCGGAACCAATTGGGCTTCAGCGGGTTCACCACGCTCGCGCCCATGGCTTACCGCACCGGCGACTTCTCTCAGATGCTCGATCCAACCTGGTCGGGGCAAGCGCAGGCGGGATCGACAGTAGGGACCGACCCGCTCGGCCGTTCCGTCGTCTTCGGCTCGATCTACGATCCGACCACTACCAGGAATACCGCGGGCGGAATCGTTCGCGATCCATTCCCCGGCAACATCATTCCCACCAGCAGGATCAATCCGGTGACGGCCGCCATCCTCCAGGTCGGATTGGTGGCCCCGACGGGTTCCTCGATGCTCCGCAACATCCAGGCGCTCAACACGGGCCAGCCGTTTTTCGACGAGCACATCATCGGCATCAAGGTCGATCAGATTATCACGGACAAGCACCGGATTTCGGTGTTCTATAACCAGGGCTACCGCGAACGCAACAACGTGAGCGGCGGAGATTATCTGCCGGTCCCCGGACCTCCGACAACCGGCTGGCAGGATCAGTTGACGCCCAGCGAGATGGGCCGATTGAGCCTCACCTCCACGATCACGCCGACTTTGATCAACAACTTCGCGCTGGGCTACAACCGGTTCCTGAATCAGAACGGCGCTCCGCTTTATACGGTCAATCAGAACTGGGCGCAAAAAATCGGCATCCAGAATACTTCCGCCACGGTCTTTCCCCTGTTCAATTTCAGCGGGCCGGACTACCAGGGTGGGACGATTGACAAGATCGGCGTAGGTTCGTATGGAGCCAGCGCCAATGGCAGCGAAGTCCTGAAGGACGACGCCACCAAGATCTGGGGCCGGCATACGTTCCACTTCGGCTACCAGTACACGGTCTACCGCTACGACGAAGAGAACTACTCGGATTCGGGCCAATTCCACTTCAGCCCGGTTCAAACGGCGCTGCCTGGATTCACGTCCGACACTGGAAATGCGTTTGCCAGCTTCATGCTGGGAGCGCCGAACAGCGCCAGCCACGGCATCAACGCGTTGAGCGATGGTTATCGCGGCCCTTACCATGCGAGCTGGTTTGCGGACGATTTCAAGATCACGCCGAAATTGACCGTGAATCTCGGTTTCCGCTGGGAAGTGATTACGCCGTTCTACGAGAGAACGAATCGCATGTCCTACATCGACCTCGGTGCGCCGGATCCCGCGGCGGGCGGCCTGCCTGGTCTGCTCACTTTCAAGAACCGCCCGACAACCACCTACTGGGGTGAGATCGGTCCCCGGCTCGGCGTCGCCTATCAGCTCAGCAGCAAGATGGTTCTGCGCATGGGATACGCGATGATGAACACCCCGCCGACAACCAACAACTGGGGCTATTCCGGCTTCAATACCGGTTACAGCGCCACCGTCACCTCGGCGGCGGGCACCAGTCCCACCGGGTTCGTGCAGGACCCGTCGATGTATTTGAACCAGCCCTTCCCCAGCCTTGGTTACAGCCTGCCGGACACCAATCCGGCGGATGGCCACTTCAATGCCGGCCAGACGGTCAGCCCCGACGCGAATCGCCCGGGCTACATGCAGAATTGGAACTTAACGGTGCAGTATCTCCTGCCCCACCAGATGATCGTGGAAGGGGCCTATGTGGGCAACAAGGGCACGCGCATGTGGGGTTTCAACGAAATGGACGTGTCGCCCTCGACCAACCTCAAGTTAGGCGATACGCTGATCGCTCCCGTTTCTCAGTACCCGCAGTACACGCCGTACACCGGCTTCCCCACGAATCTGTCCGTCGCGCAGGCGATGATGCCGTATCCGCAGTACTACAGCGTCACGAATTTTTACGCCTACAACAGCAACTCGAACTACAATTCGTTCCAGTTGACCGTAACCAAGCACCTCACTAAGGGTCTTGGCTTTCTGGCCGCCTACACCTTCTCCAAGGTGATCGGCTACCAGGACAGCAACGGGGCCACGGGATACGGCGTCCCGCAGGACTTCTACAACCGCGGATTGGAGCGCTCCGTCGCCAGCTTCAACCAGCCGCAGAACTTCAAGCTCACATGGACCTACGATACTCCGTTCGGCAAGGGCCGGAGATGGGACCTCAAGAAGTGGAACTTCGCGCTGGGCGGCTGGCAACTGGCGGGCATCCACAACTACGCCTCCGGCTTCCCGGTCTCCGTGTACTCCACAGGCCTGAACACCCCGTCCGGATTCGGCAACATTCGCCCGGATGTACTGAGTTCGAACATGGCGAACGGCAGTATCCCGAGTTCCGCCGATTACAGCAACCCCGTGCAGTGGCTGAACCAGGCGGCCTTCGCCAACGTCCCCACAACGGGCAACGGCGTCCCCTTGCGGGTTGGAACGGCTCCCAGGAACCTCGACCTTACTGGGATGGCGACTATCAGCGAGACGATGCGCATGTCCAAGTCCTTCCCGTTCTTCAACGAAAAGGCCAAGTTCAAGGTGGGCATGACAATGACCAATCCGTTCAAACGGCAGTACCGCTACATCACGGACACCGGCGTTGGTGATTCCAGCTTCGGTCAGGTTCTGGCGGGCGGCGCTAACCGTACCATGCAGTTAGACGCTCGGGTCGACTTCTAACTGCCCGTAACGTTTTCCGGGGGCTGTGGATGCGTCCGCGGCCTCCGGCACTAAATATCCGCCGAGCAATCAAAGAGGGCGCCATGGCAAGATGCATGGCGCCCTCTTTTCGCGTCTTTCCGGCAACACGTCACTGACGGATACTCGCTGGCGGGGCGCCGCTGCCATCGTTGCCAAACTGGCGGCGAATGGCAGCGGCTACTCTGACTCAAACGGCCCCGGCAGTGGCCGGCAAGACCCCTCAGACCTGCAGGCTGCGAAGATAGGGAACGCTGGCTTTCATCAGGTCAAGGTCCATCTCCACGAAGTAATTCTTGATTCCTCCAACCTTTGCGGCGGAGAAGATCTTCTTCCAATCGAGGTCGTCCTGTCCCACCGCAGTTATCTTCTTGGTCTTTGCAGACCAGCCCTGCACGTGCATCGAAATGAACCGGCCCGGATACTTGTTGAAGTACTCGGCGGCGTCCAGGCCGTGTTGAATCTCCGAGACCTGGAACTGGAACTTGACGAGCTTCGGATCGAGCAGCCCAAACAGCACGTCGTAGACCCGCTTGCCATCCACCGTCGAGATCTCGAAGCCCTCGTCGTGAAGGCCTTGCGTGATGTGGGCTTTGGCCGCCTGCTCACCCATCTTGTTGTATTCGTCGGCGGCACGCTTCACATCGTCCATGGTCGGGTTCTTCGGCCCGTCGAGGCTGGGCACCATCATCTGGGTCAAGCCAACGTCGCTGGCCCACGCGATTCTGCCGGCAAGATTGTCCCGAAGTTCCTTGATGCCAAAATGCGAACTCACGCATTTGACGCCATTGTCGCCCAGGATCTTGCGTAGTTCCGCCCCTTTGTACTTGGCGAGTCCGCCGAAGCCAAACTGGGCATAACCAACCGGCGAGCACAACTCGATCGTCTGGAATCCCGCATTCGCAAGTTGCCTGATCGTGCCGGGGAAGTCCTGGGCGATCAGCTTTTGCACAGGCCAGGTCTGGCATCCAATGGGAAGGCCCAGAGGATTAGCCTTGAGTTTCAATGCGCCAGCGGACAGCAGCGCGGCACCCGCGGTGTCCCTGAAAAAGTCACGTCTCGAAAGTGCAGGCATTCAACACTCCTTAGAAGTAGATTCTATAAGCCCCATGTGGCATTATCTGAGAATTCGCGGACTACGTCGCCAGGCCCGGATTCCATGGATGCCCCAAGCGGTCATCGCTCGATCCAAGGCGACGGACAGGGCCATCATATCGCTGCGCGCATGACGCGTGCGTGGTGAAGTTCAGCCGGCCTCGTGTTTCATCATCGAGCGGGAAGCGGCTTGCGCAGTCCGGGCGCGACCAGATCCAGCTCCGTTTGCGGGATCACCGTGAGGGGACCGTACGCGGCCAATTCCGTTGAGAAGGCCTTTGCGTTGCCCACGGCGATGATCGCCAGCTTTTCGGGTTCGAGGAAGCGCTGCACCGCCGAGCGGACTTGCCCGATGGTGAGAGCTTCGAGGCGCGCGCGATAGCCCGTCCAGTAGTCTTCGCCCAGATCGTGCAGCGCGGCGGAGAGCACGCGGTCGGCCACTTGCCCACTGGTCTCCGTGGCGAGCGCGAAGCTGCCGTTCAAGAAGGCCTTGGCCTCTGCGAATTCCTCTTCGCTGGCGGGGTTCGCTTTGAACTCCTGGAGCAGGTCCACGATCATGCGGACCGCCTCCGCCGTTTTCCCGGTGCGCGTGAACGTGCCGACGGTGAACGAGCCCGCCTGGCGCTGCGCTTCGAAGCCCGAACTGGCGTCGTAGGTGAGGCCTTCCTTGGCGCGGATTTTCATGTTCAGGCGCGAGTTGAAGCTGCCGCCGAAGATCTGGTTGGCCACGTTCAGCGCCAGGAAATCGGGGTGGTTGCGCTGGATGCCCGTATGGCCGATTACCATCTGAGTCTGCACGGCCTGCGGCATGTCAACGATCAGGACTTTGCTTTCGCGCGGGGCCGGCGGCGGGAGAACGATGCTGGCAAGGCCAGCTCCGTTCCAGCCGCCAAAAGCCTCCTCCGCCATCGCGAAGCCCTCTTCGGCCGTCACGTCGCCTGAGACGGTAAACCAGGCAGCCTGGGGCACGTAGTGCTGCTGCCAGAAGTCAACGATATCTGTGCGGGTCAAGGCCGCGATCGTCTCCGGAGTCCCGTCGCCCGGATAGGCGTACGGGTGGTCGCCGAGGATGACACGCGCACTCACCAGCGAAATGAGATAGGCGGGATCGTTCAGGTTCACGGCTAACCCGGACTGGATCTGTTCCAGGCGGCGTTCGATCTCTTCCTGCTCGAACCGGGGTCGCTGGACGATGTCGGCGAGCAATTCCAAACCCAGCGCGGCATAGCTCTTCATGAAAGTGCCGCCGGCCGTGGTGACGTCGTCGCCGGCGCTAGCGCCCATGCTGCCGCCGCAGCCATCGATGAGCTGGGAGATCTCTGGCGAGGAGTGTGCGCCCGCGCCCTCGCGCAGCAGCCCGGCCACCAGGCTCGGCAGCCCTGACTTCTCAGGCGGAACCACGCAGTTGCCCGCGAGAATCTCCAGCGCGAACGTCACGACGGGCAGCCGGTGGTCCTCCACCACGAATACGGTGAGCCCGTTGGCGAGCTGCCGTTTGACCGGCTTCGGGAATGTGTAGGGGCGTGGTGCGGTCGGTAGCGGAGGAGTCATTTTGCTAAATTGCTTGCTTTCTATTCTCGGGCTATTCGTCCCGGCGCTGCTCAGAAAATGCCTGTGCGCTGGGCCGCTCTGTGACCTTCGCGGCTCCGTGCTGGGGGACGTCTTCATGATTTGGGGTGAACGGTCTGCCGCTCATGGAGAAATCTGTCCAGGTACGGGCGCGCCAGCCGTGGCGAGATGCAGTTCCCGGTGGGTCACGAAACCCTCCTGCTAGGCCTGCGGAGGGGACGCGGGAAAGACGAGCCGGGTCAGGCTTTGGGGCTTCAGGTAATGGGCCGTCACGCGCCGCACATCTTCAGCCGTTACCTGACGGTAGCGTTCGAGTTCGGCGTTATAACGTTCGGGGTCGCCCAGCAGGACGGCGCAGCGTCCCAGCGAATCGCCCTTCGCCTGCACGCCCTCGCGACCGGTAATGAACCCTGCGATGAGTTGGTTCTTGGCCTTGGTCAACTCAGCGTCGCTGGGCGCCGTTGCGCCAAGTTCCTGGATGACGGCCTGCAGGCCTTCCGAGAGCTCCTGAATGTCCTTGCCCTGATGCACGATCGCGGCCGCGAAGAAGAATGACGGGCCTTCGAGCGATTGGGCCTGGCCAAAGGCGTACTGCGCGAACTGCTCTTCGTAGACGAGCTTGCGATAGATGCGGGAGCTCTGGCCGGAACTCAGGATGATGCCGGCAACATCGAGCGCATACGAGTCGGGATGGTTCAAGGGCGGCAGGATCCAGGAGAGCGTGACGGCCGGCAGCGGGATGTTGGCCTGCTGCACGTCGCTGAAGCGCGGGGCCGTGGGGGCGGGCTCCAGCTCGGTGACCCTGGGAACTTCCTTGCCACGCAGCAGGCCCCCGAAGTGCCTGTGCATGAGCTTCAGCGCTTCGTCGGATTCGAAATCGCCCACCAGGATGAGCGTCGCGTTGTTCGGCACGTAGAAGGTGGAGTGGAAGTCCCGCACGTCCTCGAGCGAGGCGTTTTCCAAATCCTCTACCGACCCGATGGGCATGTGCTTATAGGGGTAAACCTTGTAGGTCTCCGCGAGCACGGCTTCCATCACCAGCCCGTACGGCTGGTTCTCGTAGCGCATGCGGCGCTCTTCCTTCACCACCTCGCGTTCCTTGGTGAAGTGCTCCTCACTGACGTCGAGCGTGGCCATGCGGTCGGCTTCGAGCCACAGCATGCGCTCCAGGTAATTCGACGGGAAGGTCTCCCAGTAGACCGTCTGATCGAAGCTGGTGTAGGCATTCACCTGGCCGCCGGCCTGCCGGACGTAACGCATGTGCTGTTCCGGCTCGACGTTTTTCGAGCCGAGGAACATCAGGTGTTCAAACAAGTGCGCGAAGCCGGTGCGGCCGGTGCGCTCGTCTTTTGAACCGACGTGATACCAGACCTGCAGGTTGGTCAGCGGGCGCGACCGGTCCTCCACCAGGACCACTTTCAACCCGTTAGCCAGCGTCTCCTGCCGGATATGGACTGCCGGAGGAGTGTCGCTCGCCGGTGCGCTATCGAGCAGCCCCGGCGCAGTCTGAGCGCCCTTAATTCGTGTCATCGACTTCATAACAGTTCTGTTTCGAGGGTACCATTGCGGGGTCGATGAGCCACCAAATGCACGAAATCAGGCGTTCCGACGAGATTAGTTTGCCGGTCTGGAGACCGGCCGTCCCAGGCGGGGCTACACCGCGTCGAAGGGGCGTTCAAGTGACGGGCTCGGCGGCGTGAACATCTTCGCGACATCGGGGGTTACGTACATGCAGTCTTCCAGCCGGATGCCGAACTCGCCGGGGATGTAAATGCCCGGCTCGTCGCTGAAGCACATGCCAGCCTCGATCGGCGTCTTATTGCCCTTCCGCAGGTAGGTCCATTCGTGGCCGTCCAGGCCGATGCCGTGGCCCAGGCGGTGCGTGAAGTACTTGTAGCCGGGGCCATAGCCGCCATCCTCAATCACTTTGCGCGCGGCGAGATCCACGGCCTCGCAGGCCACGCCAGGCCGCGCCGTCCGGAGCGCCGCGGCCTGCGCCGCATGGACGATTTCGAAGACACGCTTCATCTTGTCAGTTGCCCGTCCGACCACGAACGTCCGTGTGATGTCGGACTCGTAGCCCTGCACGCTGCATCCGCCGTCGATCAGCACAATCGAGTTGTCGCGGACGACTTGCGGCTGCACGGTGCCGTGGGGCAGCGCCGAGCCTTCGTTCACCAGCACCATCGCTCCGCCGCGGAAGCCGAGCCGCTGATGCGCCGTGGCGATGAGACCGGAGATTTCCGTTTGCGTCATGCCCGGCCGGACGAGCGGATACGCGGCGGCGTAGGCTGCGAGCGTGACCTCGTTGGCGAGCCTCATCAGGTCGATCTCGTGCTGCGTCTTGATCATGCGGCAGCCTGCGACAACCGGGGTCGCCGGGGCCACTTTGGCTGCGGGAAGCGCCTTGCCAACGCCGTCCGAGAATACGAACGGCATGGTCTCTTCGATGCCGACCGTGCCCGTGGTCACGCCACGTTCCTTCAAGCCGACGGCGATCTTCTCGTACGGGCTCTCGTCCTCTTCCCAGGCGTACACGGCGAAGCGTTCGCCAGGGAAGCCGAGGTTGATCTGCTCGCGCGCGCGGCCCTCTTCGAAGGTGGGCACGACGAAGAACGGGTCGCCCTTGGCGGTGAGAATCATGGCCAGCAAACGTTCCGAGTTACCCCAACGAACGCCGCCGAAGTAGCTGAGCGACGTGCCGCCGGCGATGCAGATGGCGTCGAGCTTGCGGGCCTGCATCAGTTGCTGCGCGCGCTCGATACGCCGCTTGCGCTCGTCCGGGGTAATGGGCTTTGCCTCCGCGACGCGCGAGGGCAGATTCAAGAGCTGCTTCTGCGGCTCCCTGGCGGAAGCTGACAAAGCGGTGGGCAAAGCGACGGCAAGGGCCTGGATGAGGGAGCGTCTGGGGAGTCGAGAGTCCATTGTTTGTGGTGTAGCGTCCAGGGTAACGGCTGAGCGCGGCGCAAGGCAAATCTCCGAGGCTTTGCGCTGCGACAATACTCCCATGGCCCACCAATTCACCACTTCGTACATTGCTGAGGCTCTGGCTGTCTTCCGCCAATACAAGCGTCAGGCTGAAGGCGCGATGGCGCAGGTCACCGACGAACAACTTACCGCCACTCTGGATGGCGAGATGAACTCCATCGCCACCATCGTGAAGCACATGGCTGGGAACATGCGCTCGCGCTGGACCGGCTTCCTGACGTCAGACGGCGAGAAGCCCGATCGCAACCGCGACTCGGAATTCGAAGCACCGCCGGCGGCGCGGGCAGCCCTGATGGCAATGTGGGAGCAGGGTTGGGCGCTGGTTTTTCAAGCTATCGAGCCGCTCGGCGATTCCGACCTCGGACGCACCGTCACCATCCGCGGCGAGGCCCATTCGGTGATGCAGGCGATCAACCGGCAGATCACCCACTACGCCTCACACACCGGTCAGATTATCCTGCTGGCCAAGCATTTCTCGGCGGACCGCTGGCAATCGCTGAGTGTGCCTCGCAACCGCTCCGCCGAGTTCAACGCCAAGGTTGCGTCGGGCGAAGCGAGCCAGCGCTAGCGCTCAAACGATCACGTGAACCACTTTGGGAACCGCGGGGGTGGTGGATAAGGACTCGCGCCAGGCGTCGAACGGGCGACGCTCGACGAAGCCATCCAGCCAGGTTCGAGGGAAGCGCGCCAGATCTTCCAACGCGGCCTCGAAGTGTATCCCGGCCGCATTAATGATGCCCGCAATCGTGAGGTTGCGGCGCAGCGCCTCCAGCGAGGTTAACGGGATGGTGGTCTGCGAAGCCCCGATAAAGACCAGCACTCCGCCGGTGCGGAGACGGGACAGGCCGAGCGTCGCGGCATCCGGATGGCTCGAGGCCTCGAAGACCAGATCGGCGGGCGAAGGCGAATCAGGCAGACGGACGTAGCGCGCGCCTGAGCGAATCGCGATGGCCGGACGCGACTCATTCGCGGATTCGAGTGAAGCGATCTCCACCTCGAGGCCGCGCGCCAGCAGGGCAAACGCCGTCAGCATTCCCACGGGACCGCAGCCGGTTACCAGGGCCGTTCGCGGATTGAAGGGATGAGCGGCGAGCGCCGTGGCTACAGCCTTCTCGACAACGCTGAGCGGTTCGGCGAGGATCGCCGACTCGCCCAGAGAGCGGGGGATCCGCGCGAGGTTCTCGGCGAGATCGACGGCGAATTCTGTGAAGTAGCCATGCGCCCGCAGGATGCCGCGTTCGAGGTAGTTGCCGGTTGCGCAGAGGTCGAAACGGCGCGCGGCGCAGGCCGGGCACACGGCGGGGCAGGCGCGGCGGATCGTAGGGACCACCCGGTCGCCCGGCGAGAAGCGTGTCACGCCCGCGCCCGCGGCCACGACTTCGCCCAGAGCCTCATGACCCAACACCAGCGTGGTCTCTGCCGCCGGCGGCGCGCCAAAGTGGAAGCGGGCCAATTCGCGGTCGGTCGCGCACACTCCGCAGGCTTCGACGCGGAACAGAACCTCACCCGGGCCCGGCGCGCCTGGGGGTGGCAGGCTGATCTCAGTGGGAGTGCGGGAGTTGAAATCGAGGGCGATGGCGCGCATTGGGAGTATCGTGTGCAGACGCTGGGACGAGTCTTGATTAGAGCAGTCCCGGACGCCCGGGCCTGGCGTGTGAGCTGCCGGCCAGGGACGTCACTGCCGGCGCATAGTCCGGTTCAGTCCAGTTCTACCGACTCGCCGCGCGCCGGGATGCTCACGGGCACCTTGAAGCGCTTCTCAATCTCTCTGGCCATGACCGCCTGCGCTGGCGGTTCGCCGTGGACCACGAAGACTCGTTTCAGACCGGGCGCTATGGGTGCAATCCAATCCAGCAGTTCGTGCTGGTCGGCGTGGCCGCTCAATTCGTTGAGCTTGACGATCTCCGCTCGCAGAGGAACGGGCTCGCCGAAGATCGGCACCTCCGGCCACTTGTCCACCAGCTTCCGGCCGAGCGTGTATTCCGCCATGAAGCCCGTGATCAGAATCGTGTTCTTCGGATTCGAGATTCCGTTGAGCAGGTGATGCAGGATGCGGCCGCCTTCGCACATGCCGGAGGCGGAGATAATCATGCAAGGCACGCGCAGATCGTTCAGGGCTTTTGACTCCGAGACTTCGCGGATGTAGCGCAGATTCTTAAAAGCGAACGGGTCGCCATCCTGGTCGACCATCGCCCTGGTCTCGTCATCATAAAGCTCCGAATGCTTACGGAAGACTTCCGTTGTGTTCACGGCCAGGGGGCTGTCGACGAAGATGGGGAACTCGGGGATTGTCTCGGCATCGATCAACTGGTGCAGCAAGAGGACGATTTCCTGAGTCCTTCCGACGGCAAAGGCCGGGGCGATGAGACGTCCCCCACGCTGCAGAGTGCGGTTGACGGCGTCCGCCAACTTGCCGCAAACGGCTTCCGGCGGCTTGTGCAGGCGGTCTCCGTAAGTCGATTCGACGATCAGGTAATCGCAGGACGGCAGAGGTTCCGGGTCTTTGGTGATCGGCAAGTTGTTGCGTCCGACGTCGCCCGAAAAGGCCAATGTGCGCTCGCGGCCGTTCTCTTTGATGTTGAGCACCATGGCCGTGGAGCCGAGCATGTGCCCTACCTCGTAGGAGCAATACGTGAGGCCGGTCCCGATCTCGCGCGCCTGAGCCAAAGCGGCCGGCTGGAACAACGGCAGGGTCCGTTCGGCGTCGTCCACTGAATAGAGCGGGTCGACGATCTCTGGCGTGTCGATTTCACCCAAGCTCCGGCGGCGGTGATTGCGCTTGGCCATGAACAGCGCGTCCTTTTCCTGCAAGTGCGCCGAGTCCGTGAGCATGTACTTGCAGAGGTCGATGGTGGCCGGCGAGGCGACAATGGGTCCCTTGAAACCGTTCTTCACCAGCGTCGGCAGATTGCCCGTGTGATCGATGTGCGCGTGCGAGACCAGCACCGCATTGATGGAAGCGGCCGGGAAGGGAAGCGTAGCGTTCCGTTCGCGCGCCTCTTTGCGGTGCCCTTGGTAGAGGCCACAGTCGAGCAGATACCGGCTGCCGTTCAACGTCAGGAGGTGCATCGATCCGGTGACCGTTTGAGCGGCTCCCCAAAACGTCAGTTTCATAAAGAAATCATTTCACAAATCGGACGTGAGTATCCAAAACACCTTGCACGGCACGCCAATTTTCCAGCCGGTTGCCAATGACAGACGCAGCGCTTTTCTTTTCCACTCAGATTCAACCACATAGAAAAAATGGAGACTGCGGCCACTTCCAGGTTATCCTTTCATCATCTTCGGAAGAGAGGACCGCACTGTGCCGGGCACTGTTGCGGAACTACGTCTGGGTTGAATAGAGGAGATTTGCAGATGTTACTGGGAAACGCTGTAGGAAATGCCGCGCCCAATCAGGCGCAGGATGTCAAAATCGTCCAGCTTCTCTTGAATTTGAACCTGTCACGAATTCCGGGCGCCTCCGCTCTGACGGTGGACGGCCAGTTCGGTTCCGCCTCGGCAGGGGCCATCACTGCGTTTCAGTCGCAGGTCCTGGGGGACGCTTCCCCCGATGGAATCGTGTCTACTGACAGTGCAACGCTCGCCGAATTGAGAAAGGGGCTTCCGGATGGAATGACCGAGGAGAAACTCCACCTCATCATGCTGAACGCCAGGCAGCAGAAACTCGATCTGTTCTATCAGCCCATACTCGACCGGATGCAGGGTGCGGATATCAGCACGCCCCTGCGCATGGCCCATTTTCTGGCTCAGACTGGTCACGAGAGCGGCGATCTGTTGTACACCGAGGAGCTCGCCAGCGGCCAGGCCTATGAGGGGCGCACGGACTTGGGCAATACGCAAGCGGGAGACGGCCCGAAGTTCAAGGGGCGCGGCCTGATCCAGCTCACCGGGCGCGCCAATTACGTGGCGTATGGCAAGTCGATCGGTCAGGATCTGACCATCGACGGCAATTGGACCAG
>Ga0302270_10000718_pt1 | contig 34800 bp, 31 predicted proteins | sample III_Bog_E2_3_FD_198773 | JGI IMG/M metagenome (GOLD analysis project Ga0302270, IMG submission 198773) | Peat permafrost microbial communities from Stordalen Mire near Abisko, Sweden - III_Bog_E2_3 | ecosystem: Environmental > Terrestrial > Soil > Wetlands > Peat | place: Sweden: Abisko... | reverse complement strand
TAACGAAGAAGCGCAAACCCCGAAGCGCCAGCAGTAGAGGAACTTCGGGCCTTGTCGACTGATGCGGACAGATCACGTGTGAATAAAAGCGGACAAGTTGACTTACTACCGACAGTGAAGCGGGTGTGCGACATAGAAGTGGACGCCGGCGCGATTCGCTGTCAAAGTGGCCGGAAGCCGGGCGTATGGGCATGCAAGCAAGGCAGAGGGTGTTGTTGTGGGGCAGCTTGGCAAGCTGCGGCCGATTGGCAATCGGCCAACTGGCACTTTGGCGCGAGACGGCGGCGGTAGGCAACCGCCGCGCAGGCTACCAGCCTGCCCCACGGCGCCGGCAGCGGTTCCATTTCTATGTCGCCCACCCAAGTGAAGCACGTGAGACGGGGAAGAATGGCTGCTCTCGACTCACAGTGACAACCTGCTCAGTCGTGTGGCCCCGTTCTCATCGCGGGATCAGGAATGCAGCCGCCGGAAGCGCCGCCGCTTGCCACCCCAGCCGCAGTTGACTCGGGGGAGTTCAGCGCAAAACAATGAAGGCTGTAAGATGACTCGCCGCTACATTGTGCGGGGCCACGTCCAGGGCGTCGGCTACCGCGAATTCGCGCGCCAGCGTGGGCAGGAGATCGGCGTGAAGGGGATAGTCCACAATCTCGATGATGGCAACGTGGAAGTGATCGCCTCCGGCACGCCCTCACAGTTGGACACGCTGGCCGGGTACCTCCACCGCGGCCCGCATTTCAGCGACGTTCACGGCGTCACGGAGACCGAGCACGGTCCCATCAAATCGCGCGATTTTACCATCCTGTATTGAGATTGAGCCGCACGGCCGATTGCCTGGCTCGAATCAATTGAGCTTTTCCGTGAGCGTTACGTTCTGAGTCAGGCGGAACGTCAGCTTCGTTTCGCTGGTCAGCCGAACGTCTTGACCCTTGGTTGCGAGCACGGCGCCGCCGCCGGCGGCTCCGCCGACGCCCGCTCCGATCGCGGCGCCCTTGCCGCCTCCGGCCATGGCGCCGATCACCGCGCCAATCACTGCGCCCGCCCCGACTTTCGTCGCGTCGCCCTTCGCCCCGCTCGCGGCTTCGTTGTGGTAGGTGTCCGTATGGATGTCCACGCGCTGCCCGTCGGTCGTATTGATCTCCATCAATTCCAGGGAGATCGCCGCCCGGCCCTTCACCCGTCCGGGCGCATCGAGGGACGTGATCTTGCCGCGCACGTTCGAGCCCTTATCGGCAATCACGAAGCCGTCGATCACGATGGGCTGGTCGAGCGTGGCTGCGAACGGGTCGCCCGCGGACTGGCGGTCGGTACTGATGAGCTGGCGCAGACGCACGGCGAGCACGGTTCCCGAGGGGATCGTGATGGTCTGCGGCGTGCGGTTTCTGGGCTCAACTGCGGGCTCCGGGCGCAGGATCGTGGACGGTTGCGCTTCTTGTCGCGACGCGACGGGGGGCGGAGGCGCCTGGATCTGGTCCTCGCCCTGGGGTTGAGGTTGAGGCGCCGCCTGGGCGATCTGAGCCGCCGGCGCCTGAGCCGGCTCATCCGGAGCTGGCTGGGCCTGGTTGGCGGGCTTGAGCGCGGCGCGTTCTGGCGAATGGCTCCGCACCGGTTCTTCGGGCGCCTGCGCCGTGGGTTGCTGTTCCTGGGGTGGTGGCTCCGCCTGCGGCTGCGCCACGCTGACCGGCGCAGGCGGCTGCACGGGCGCGGTAGACGGTCTGCGCACGAAGTAGGCAACGCCGCCCGCAATCAGCCCGCCCAGAGCGAAGGCCAGGAGGTACTTCTGCAACATAATCAGGTTCTTCCTTCACTTGATAGTACGCGCGGCGGCGTTCCGCCGTTACCCCCTGTATGTTGGCTAGCTGCGCACTCCGTCCTAGACCGGCAACCAGGACGAGTGCGCGGCTGGTCAGCTTCTTCTCTGGGCTGATTGGGCGCCAAACGTTACAATGGAGATAGAAAATGGTTCAGTTTCCGGCCAGTTATAGTATGGGGAGCGTGACGGTCGCCCCGGCGACGGTGCTCGCGCCGATGGTCGGCGTCACGGACACCGTGTTCCGGCGGCTGATCCGTTCGCAGGGCGGCTGCGGGCTGATGATGACCGAGTTCACCAGCTCTCATGGCGTTCTGGCGACCGCGCGCCACAATCCGAGCCGGCCCAGCCGAACCTTTCAATACCTGTATTTCGAGCCTGAGGAGCATCCCATCTCCGCGCAGTTGTTCGGTTCCGATCCGGACGTGATGTCGGAAGCGGCGCGGGTTTGCGAGGCGCATGGTTTCGATGCCGTTGACATCAACTTCGGCTGCCCGGTCAAGAAGGTAGTGCGCTGCAATGGCGGGTCGGGTCTGCTGCGGAATCTCCCGCTGGTCGAGGAACTGCTGAAACGCTGCCGCGCGGCAGTCACGATCCCGCTGACGATGAAGTTTCGCGCCGGGTGGAACGATAACGAACTGGTCCATCTGCAGATGGCTCGCATGGCCGAGGACAACGGACTCGCCGCGATCGCGCTGCATCCGCGCACGCGCGAGCAGGGCTACTCGGGACGCGCGGACTGGAGCCGCATCGCCGAGGTCAAAGCGGCTGTAAAGATCCCCGTGATCGGCAACGGTGATATCGTAACGCCGGAGGACGCGGTGCGCATGGTGCAACAGACGGGCTGCGATGCCGTGATGGTCGGGCGCGCGGCATCTTCGAACCCATGGATCTTCCGGCAGATCCAGGAGTACATTGAGACCGGCGTTTACGCCCATCCCACCGAATCCGATCGCTGGCAGATCATGCATCGCTATTACGGAATGTTGATCGCACACGGCGGAGCGGATGCGGTCGGCAAGATGAAACAATTCGCCACATATTTCACTCACGGGGTGCGCAACGGCTCGAAGCTGCGCGTCGCCGTCTACCAATCGAAGGAAGCCAGTGAAATCCTGGGCCACGTCGACCGCCACTTCGAGCGCGAGATAAGAAACGCCGAACTGGGAATTGAAGCACTGCCGCCGGAGCCGCCACGCCGGATGCGAGAGCAGGTGGCCTGTTCCTAGTTGGCTGTTCCCAGTCCTCGGCATCAGTCCGCCGCACCCAGAGATAAGCCCCAAGCATGAAGCCCAAAGTCACCAAACCGAGCGCCGTCCCATCCGCTACTAAGCCCGCTACCAAGTCCGCCCATAAGTCCAAAACTCCGGCGCCGGATGGCGCCATTCCAGGCGGCGCGAAAACCAGTGCACAGAAAAAGGTCCAGGCCATCACCGATGGCTCGTGCCTCGGCAATCCGGGTCCCGGCGGGTGGGCCTGTATCCTGCGCTACGGTGAACGCTCCAAGGAAATGAGCGGTGGCGAGCCGCTGACCACCAACAACCGCATGGAGCTGACCGCGGCCATCCGGGCCCTGGATGCTCTCACCGAGTCCTGCGCCATCGAGGTCGTCACGGATTCCGAGTACGTGAAGAACGGTGTGGAATCGTGGATGGCGCGCTGGAAGAAGAACGGCTGGAAGACAGCGGCCAAGAAGCCTGTTATGAATCAGGACCTCTGGGAAGCGCTCGATCACGCCCTGGAGAGGCACACCACCACCTGGGTCTGGACCAAGGGCCACGCCGGCAATGCGGACAACAACCGCTGCGACGATCTGGCGCGCGGAGCCGCGGTCAGAATCAAGTCGGCGAGACAGGCAGGCTGGCCAGAGTGAAGCTCGCTCTCTACGGCGGCACATTCGATCCGATCCATCGGGCGCACCTCACGGTGGCGGCTGAAGCGGCCGACCGGTTCGCGCTCGATCAGGTCTGGTTCATCACCGCCGGCCAGCCGCCCCACAAGCCCGCCGGCAGTACGACTCAGTATGAACTGCGCCAGCGCATGGTCGAAATCGCCTGCGCCGAGGATCCGCGTTTCCACTCGCCGCGGCTCGAAGAAGGCTCCGGCGCCAGCTATACCATCCACACCGTCGAACGTGTGCGCGCCGGGCTCGCGGCGGAAGACCGGCTGTTCTTTCTGATTGGCGGCGACGCCTTCGCCGAGATCGGCTCGTGGTATCGCTCGGAGGACGTGCTGAAGGCGGTGGAGTTCATTGTCGTATCGCGGCCCGGTTACGTGTATCCTGTACCCGGTATGGCCCGGATCCACCGTTTGGAGACGCTCGCGCTCCCGGTCAGCTCGTCGGAAATCCGGCGAACCCTGGAGCAGGGAGAGACGACGGCCGAACTTCCGGAATCCGTTGCGGAGTACATCAGCTCCCATGCGCTGTATCGCTAAGTCGCCGCCGGACTTCTCGTTGACGGCACCATGAGCTAGAATCAAGCCGTGAACACACTTGACGAGCGGGCCAAAGTTCCCGAATCCTATCTTGAGCACAAGCTCTCATTTGATGAGCCGTGGATCGAGAAGTGGGTCCTGCCCAATCCTTTTGTGGCTGTTCTTGCTGGCGTGGTGCGCGAATGCGGAGGGAGCTTAGCCGATTTCACGTTCAATAGGGACGCTGCGAACCTGGGTGATACCCACCTTAGCATTGCCCTTCGGCAATTGAACGCGGAGGTCCGCATTGGATTGGACTCGGCGACCTTTGTTGCCGCCAATCCCTACTGGCAGAAGGCGGACGAACTCAGTCTGCGCTTTGATCAGATTTCCGCTCATATCGCGAAAGTTGTCGGCTGCTCTCCTTCCTCCCAAGAGACCACGCTGGCGTTTCATGTGACGCCGGGTTCGCTGGACTTTGCTAGCGCGACGGGGGCGTTCGTGAACAAAGATGTCGTTGGCGCTTGCGATTTCTACGGGATATCCTTGCACCGGAAAGACAGGTCTGTTGTTATCGACAAATCGCTTCGATACGATGGCGCCGCTTTCATCAGGCTCCGGCGGATCTTCAGCGGCTCGGTGACGTTTGCGGATGTGGCCTCAGTGCTATATGAAGACGAAGTGGCTGCGCTTCGACTGTTAGGAATTCCCGAGATACCATGATTGTTAGGTGAGTCCATGGGAAGTGCATTGTTGGAAGCTTCGCTGGTTGCCGATCAATGTCCTAAAGACGGCATGCTCGCTCAAATCTTGTCTCGTACTTCGGCGTCGGCTGGGACGCCTTCGCCCGACCTCAATGCGTCCAGAGGGATTGGTCCCCATTTTCAATGGGGTTGTCCCTCTTTAGCGGCGCAGCGCGGCGGGATTGATCGTGAAGTGATGACTATCGACGCCCACCTCTTGGAAGGAAGGCGCGTACTCGGCGAACTGAAACGCTCCAAGTTGCGTGCTGCGGAAATGCGGCGTTTCCAAGACTCAATGCGCTGGCTCAACCAGAATAGATCGAGGTACGGGGGCCAATGGATTGCGCTGGATGGAGACAAACTGCTCGCCGCCTACAATTCTGCGGAGCAGGTCTTCTCCGAAGTCGGCGATTTGGATCCGGTTCCCCTTGTGGTTCACGTCGAAGAGGACGAGACGCCATTCGCCGGCTGGTGAAACCGTGACGGACTTGGCATTTGCGTTCACCTACGACTATAGCCTCTCAAAGTTGGGGATTGAGATTCCGATCCGGATGTGGAGCCGTCCAGAGCGCAAAGTCCTCTTGTCCGCAAAAGTGGATACTGGGGCTGAGTACTGCGTCTTCGAGCGAGCGTATGCCGAGCGACTCGGCATTGAAGTCGAGACAGGCGAGTTCAAGCCGATGAGCACGGCCACGGGCCGCTTCGACACTTTCGGTCATCATTTGACGCTGGCCTGTTTTGACTGGGAGGTCGAATCGACTGTTTACTTCGCAGCGGAGGAGGGCTTCCGCCGCAATGTTGTGGGGTTGAATGGGTGGCTGGATAAGTTCCGATTCGGACTCGTTCATCAGGATAGTAGACTTTACCTCAGCCATTATGACGACTGAGATCGGATGCAAGTCGCCATGATAACCGTTCGCAGTTCCCCTCGGTGCCATTCCCCTCGCGTGATCCAGCCTTCGACATTTTCGAAAGTCCCCCGAATTGTCACATGACTGCCCGCATCTTCATCAAGCTCATTTCTGCCGTGCTGATCGTCATGGCGGTCGCGTTCGCGGCCATCGATCTGCTCTCGGCGCACTACGCGGAACGAGCCTATCTCAATGGCCTGAGGACCGAGATCACCGAGAAGATCCGCATGTTCCAGACGATGGAACGCGCTCAGTTGCTGGCGTCGACACCCCAGAGCGTTCACGATCTGGCGCGGGCCGCGGGCGGCCGACTCACTATCATCGCTCCGGACGGGCATGTGCTCCTTGACTCGGAAGCCGACCCGGCCAGGATGGAGAACCACGCCGCCCGTCCCGAAGTCCGTGAAGCTCTCCAGGGCCGTATCGGCGTTGCCGAGCGCACCAGCGCCAGCGTCGGCATCCGCTTCCTTTACGTTGCCGGGCCAGTGAAAATCGGGGTCGCACGCCTCGCGGTGCCGCTCATTGACGTGGAGCAGCAGGTTTCCAGCTTGCGCAAGGCGCTGATCCTTTACACGGCGCTCGCGTTCATCCCGGGCATTCTGTTGGCCGCTTTTTTCGCGCGCTACTATTCCCGCCGGCTGGGAGCGATCATCGACTACGCCTCCACCCTGGCCACCGGGAACTTTAGCGCCCGCCTCGAACATCATGGGAACGACGAACTCGGTATCCTCGGGCGCCAGTTGAATGAGACGGGCGAGAAGCTGCAGAAGATGTTCGAGGAACTGCAGCGCGAGCACGTGGAGCTCGAAAAGCTGGAGCGCATCCGCAAAGATTTTGTAATCAATGTCTCGCACGAATTGCGCACGCCGCTCGCCTCCATCCAGGGCTATACGGAGACCCTGCTCGACGGCGCCCTCGACGACAAAGAGAACAACGTCAGATTCCTTAACATCATTCGCCAGAATGCGGAACGGCTCGCGCGTCTCACCGCGGACCTGCTCACGCTCTCACGCCTGGAGTTGAAGACGCAGAAGCTGCAGATCACGAGCCACGCCGTGAATCCGCTGATCGAGGAATGCATCGACACGCTGCGTCCCATTGCAGGCAAGCGAGAGATTGAACTGCGTTTCAGTCCGGCCCCGCCCTCCGCGCAGGTCTTCTGCGACGACGAGGCGATGCACCAGGTGATGATGAACCTGCTCGACAATGCCATCAAGTACACTCCGGAGCATGGCGTGATCACGGTCTCCGCGCAGGCGGTTCCGGACAGCCCCCGCGGCGAAATGATCGAGATCGCAGTGCGTGACAGCGGGCAGGGCATTCCCGCCGACGAACTCCCCCGGCTGTTTGAACGCTTTTATCGAGTGGACAAGGCGCGCTCCCGCGCGCTCGGCGGCACTGGTTTGGGCCTGGCCATCGTCAAGCACCTGGTCCGGTCCATGGGCGGCGACGTGCGAGTCCAGAGCATTGTGAATGAAGGGTCGACGTTCAGCTTCACGCTGCCGGTAAATGACGTTTCCGGCGTTGCCGCGGAACCGGCTCACGATCTGTTAACCGATTAGTCATCCGATTGTCATGATTGTCATGGCAATTGTGAATAAGGGTGATCTAAATGAAGAAAATCATGCTGATTGAGGACGATGCCGATCTGTTCGCGTTGCTGAAGTACAACCTGGAAAAAGAGGGCTTCCAAATGGTTGGGGCGCAGACCGGCAAGGGCGCCGTCGATTTCTGCCGCCGCGAACATCCGGACCTGGTGCTTCTCGATATCATGCTGCCCGATTCCGATGGACTGGACATCTGCAAGGGCATCCGGAGCCAACCCGAACTCGCGCATATCCCCGTGATCTTCCTCACCGCGCGGGCCTCGGAGACCGATCGCATTGTGGGACTCGAACTGGGCGCCAACGACTACATCGTCAAGCCGTTCTTCGTGCGCGAGCTGATCGCGCGCATCAAAATCCAGTTCCGCAGCCAGCAACAGCCGGCGCGCACACTGCAAATCGGCGGCTTGAATCTCGACCGTTCGAGCTGCCGCGTAACCCTGCAAGGCGCGGCGCTTTCGCTGACAGCCACCGAGTTCCGCTTACTGGAATTCCTGATGACCCGCCCCGGCGTGGTTTTCAGCCGCGAGCAGTTGCTCGACTCCGTGTGGGGCCACGACCGCGCCGTCACCGACCGCACCGTGGACGTCTACATCCTGCGCCTGCGGCAGAAGATCGAGCAGGATCCCACGAACCCGCTCTACATCCGTTCGGTCCGCGGCTTTGGTTACAGTTTCAACGAAGTGGCCGCCGAGCCGGTGGCAGAGACGGTCAGCTAACAACGGAGACGCCCGGTCACGCCAGGAACGGGTTCAGAGCCTTCTCGCGTCCTATCGTCGTCCCTGGACCGTGGCCCGCAATGATATCCGTCGTCTCATCGAGCGTCAGCAGTTTCGTGTGGATCGAGCGGAGTATCGCGCGCGGGTCGCCGCCCGGCAGGTCGGTGCGTCCAATGGAGTCGCGAAAGAGCGTATCGCCTGCGATCAGTTTGTTCTCCGCGGGAATCAGCACGCACAGGCTGCCCTGCGTGTGACCGGGCGTGTGGAGGAACTGCATCTCCGTCGTTCCGCACTCCAGCGTGTCGCCGTCGCGCACGTCTACGTCGATGTCGGTAACCTCTGGCGTCCGCATGCCCAGCCAGCCGGCCTGCATGTCCATGGCGTCGTATAATTCCTGGTCCTTGGAGTTCATGTAGACCGGTGCGCCGGTCGCCGCTTTCAGCTTCGCCGCCCCGCCAATGTGGTCGATATGGGCGTGCGTGATGACGATGGCCTTCAGCTTTAGTCCCCGCTTAGCCAATACGGACAGGACACGGGCGACGTCCTCGCCGTCGCCGGGGTCGATGACGATGCCCTCGTGCGTCGTTTCATCGCCGAATATGGAGCAGTTGCACTGCAAAGCGCCGACGGTCAGAATCTCGTGGATCATCCGCACATCAGTATAGAAGGGTTTCCATGGATCTTTCTTTCCTCTTCGCAACGCTCATGCGTTTTGCGCACATTGCCGGGGCCATCGTAGTCCTGGGCGGGCTGTTCCGCGCGCAGATTTCCGGCCTGTCCGCGGTGGACAGCTACCGCAAGTGGCTGACTGCCGGAGCGATTGTACTGGTGCTGAGCGGCGCCTGGCAGTTCATGCTCCGGATGCACGACGCGCCCAAGGGGTGGCACGCCGGAATCGGTATCAAAATCCTGCTTGCGCTCCATGTCATCGCCGTCTCGCTCATGCTGGGGCGCGAGGGCATCGGCGAGGCGAAGCGGGCGCGGCTCGCGCGGGGCGCGGTGATCTCCGGATGGGCGGTGGTCCTGGTGGGTGCATTCCTGCACAATTTGAAGTAGAAACACATGACTTCCATGACAGATGGCTATCGGGCGCTGCGAGAGTCCGCCGCCTGGTTCGACCTCTCAATGCGCGGACGCATTCGCGCCACGGGCGAGGATCGCAAGCGGCTGCTGCACGCAATGACGACGAATCATGTAGAAGGCTTGGAGCCGGGGCAAGGGCTTTACGCGTTCTTCCTCAATGCGCAGGGCCGCGTACTGGCTGATGCCGTCCTCCTCTGTGCCGCCGACCATCTGCTGATCTCTACCGAACCTGAGACGCGCCAGAGCGTCTTCGAGCATATCGACCACTTCATCATCGCCGACGACGTCACACTGGAAGATGCGACCGAATCGAGCTGCGAATTTGCAATCGAGGGTCCGCTTGCGGCCGAACGTCTGGCTTCCCTCGGGGCAACCGTGCCTGAAGTGGATTACAACTGGTGCGAGTGGAAGGATGTCATCGTCTTGCGGGCGTCGTCAACGGGTCTGCCGGGATTCCGGCTGATCGCTCCCGTTGACAAAAAAAGCGAGGTGCAAACGTTGCTCGCGAGTGTGGCGCCCGAAGCCTCTGTGGGCGACGTGCTCGCCGTACGGTTGGAGCATGGCAGGCCGCGCTACGGCGACGACATCACGGAACGCTACATCGCGCACGAGACCGGCCAGCTCCATGCGCTGCACTTCCAGAAGGGCTGCTATCTGGGCCAGGAGATCGTGGAGCGCGTGCGCTCGCGCGGCCTCGTGAACCGGCAGCTCACGCCGCTATCGATCTCAGGGATTGCGATCCCGGCCCGCGGAGACAAGATTCTGGACGGTGCGAAGGAAGTGGGCGAGGTGACCTCGGCCGCCTGGTCACCCGCCGGCAATGCCGTCCGCGCCCTGGCTTACCTGCGCCTGGAGGCGCGGAAGTCCGCCGGACTGCACACGGCTGGCGGCGATGCGGTGCAAGTCCTCCACGACTGAAGGCGGCACACGGAGCCGGCCCTTGCCGATCCCCGGCAGGACTCCTGGCGTGTGCTCGCCGTGGAAGTCCGAACCACCCGTCCGCGCAAGACCGCAAAGTTCCGCGATGCGGCCGTAGCGCACCTCCTCGGCCTCGCCGTGATCGGAGTGCCACACTTCAATCGCGTCCAGGCCTTCCTCGGCCCAGCCCGAGATCAGATCGGCTTCGCGCACCGGGTCTGGCTGGTTGAGCCGGATGGCATGCGCAAGCGAAGTCACTCCGCCCGCGGCGCGAGCGCGTTCGATCGCTTCCTCGATGGGCGGATCCTCGCGTTCGATATAGGCCCGGCCCGTCTCGCCCAGATAGACGTCGAATGCTTCGCGCACGCTGGAAACGTAGCCCTTGACGATCATGACCGAAGCAAAATGGGGGCGCGCGGTGATATTGCGCCCGAGCGCCTCAGCCTCTTCAAGATGCACGTCCAGACCGAGTTGCTGCAATCGTTCGGCGATCAATCCGTTGCGCTCACGCCGCTTCTTGCGCAGACTCAACAGCCAGACTCGGAACTCCGGCCCGGGATCGGCGAAGAAGTAGGCGAGCAGATGCGCGTTGCGGCGCCGCGGGTCACTCTCCGCGCCCACTCTCGTGCTCAGCTCGATGCCACGGATCAGATTCAACCCGGCCTGCGCAGCGCTTTGGAGTACGGAATCGACGCCGTCCAGCGTGTCGTGGTCTGTGATGGCCAGAGTGCCGATGCCGCTTTCCACGGCTCGCCGCACGAGTTGCTCAGGCGTATCCGTGCCGTCCGACGCCGTCGTGTGCGTGTGCAGATCGATCATCCCGCGCGTCATCACTGGACCGCCCAATCGAAGAACGAGGCAACGTCCCGCTTCATGGCGCGCAGCGAGTCGAGGTGAATGTAATACATGTGGCCGGCTTCATACGTGTGTCGGCGGATGTTGGCCTTCGCGGCCTCCGGCAGCGCCATGTGGTCCAGCGTGTACCAGGCTGCGAAGTAGGGCGTAGCCATGTCGAAATAACCGGCGCCGATGTAGAGCTTCATGTGCGGGTTCTTTTCGAACGCCAGCCGCAGCGACTCGGTCACGTCTGCGTAGTGGTTGTCCGATCCGAAGTCCCAGCCGTGAACTCCGCCGCCCAGGATATGGTAGTTCTCGTCGCTCTCATAGCCCAGCTCGGTGCGCACGTAGTGATACCACGCCGCTGTGTAGGGCGGCCGGATGGTTGTCATGGCCGGGTCGAACTCCGTTGATTGCGTGACGGCCCGTTGCCCGGGTCCCGTCAGACGGCTGTCGAGCCGTCCGGCGACCAGGTTCTGATCGCGGAGCAGTTCGCGCTCAAACAGATCCAGATCCACGCGCAACTCGGCGCGATCGATGAACTCCGCACTCAGCCCGGTCAGCCGGGCGAGCTTTGCGACCGCTGCCTTACGCTCCGCCTGGCTCATGCGGTCGCCCAGGTTGAGAGCCTTCAGATACCCGTCGCTCGCAAAACTCTCCGACTCCTTAAGCGCTGCTTTCAAATCCTTTTGCAAGTCCGGCGCCAGCCGCTTGTGGTACCACGCCGTCGCCGTGTAGCTTGGCAGAATCAGCTCGTACGCCAAGTCGTTGAAGTGGTCGAATTCGAGCGTGCCGAAGTTCAGCACCGTGGAGATCAGGAAGATCCCATTCAGCGCAATGCCGTGCTCCACCAGATAACCGGAGAGGCCCGCGCAGCGCGTCGTGCCGTAGCTCTCACCTGCCAGGAAGAGCGGCGAGAGCCAGCGGTCGTTGCGCGTCAGGTACATGCGGATGAACTCTCCGACCGATTCGATGTCGCCTTGCAAGCCGAAGAACTTCTTGGCCAGTTCAGGCTTCGTCGCACGGCTATAGCCGGTGCCGACGGGATCGATAAAAACCAGGTCGGCCTGATCCAGCCACGACCCCTCGTTGGGAACCAGGCTGTAGGGCGGCGCGGGCAACGATCCGTCGTCGTTGAGCTTTACCCGCATGGGGCCGATGGCGCCCAGGTGCAGCCACACCGAAGAGGACCCGGGTCCGCCATTAAACGAAAAGACCAGTTTGCGTTTTGCTGCGTCCGGCACACCATCGAGCGTGTACGCCGTATAGAAGATCCACGCTTCGGTTTCGCCCGTGGCGTTGCGGATGGGCATCCGCCCGGTCGTGGACTTGTACTTCAGGGTCTTGCCCTGAATGGCCACTTCGTGGGAACGAACCACGGGTAGAGGTTCAACCGCTTCGGGTTTCGGAGCAGCGGCGGGCGCCGGCGCGGGCTTTGCATCCTGCGCGGCCAGGGCGGAGAGGACAGTCAGAGAGAGCAGGAGCGCGCGTGCCGGAAATTTCATAGGGAGAAACTCCCTATGTTATCGCCTTAAGGACCATCAGGTGGGGCGAGGGGGGCCGGGCGGGTCTTCAGGGTTCCCGGGTGGTGGTCGCCTCCCACTTCGTATTCAAACACTTCTGCCCCCATCGTCACCCGCAGCGTGCCCTGTCCGATCGGCTTGCCCTGCGTCGGAAAGAAGATCGCGCCGTCGGTTGATTCCGACGGTTTGAGGCGCGTGGTGACGAAGGCGATCACGGACGCGGCGGCGCCCGCCTTTAGCTTTTGTCCACTCACCTCGGCCAGCATGTTCCTGCGCCGGACTTCGTAGCCGTTCGTGCTTCGAAAGCGGCCTAATCCGTACAGGCCCATCTCATAGGTAGAGACCAGTTTGATGACGTCGTTCCGGCCGCCTTTCTCCAGGAACTCCTCCACCACGGAGTTGGCCGGCGTCGCTGCGAGCGGCGTGCCATCAGGGCGGATGAACTTGAAATCTCCCTCCTTCACGGTGCGCGAGGAGGGCGATCCATTGGAGACGGCGACCTGCAGGACGGCGAATTCCCGCACTTGCACGGGCAGCTCGGCAAACATGATCGTGACTCCGGCGCGAGTCAGCGTCTGGTAGTACAACCCGCCCGATTCGAACTGAATAGCCTGTCCCCGGAGTGCGGCCGCCGCGCAAATCAGCACGCACAATGCGCGCACCGCGATGCGGCTCAACGTTTGCACGAAACAGTCCATATCCACATGATAGACTGTGGGGTGGCGACCAGCCCCACCTGATCTTTTGATCTTTTTCTCTGGCAAACCGGCCAGCATCTCTGTTTTAATAAGGCGTTTCTTTCCATGAACCAGCTAGGAGTCTATCGTAGCCATTTCGGACTGGAAAGTCTGGATCTCCAGGCTTCCGCCGCGTATTGGAACATCGGCGCCGCTCGCCTTGTAGAGCGCGCCGTGCAGAGTAGTGAAGGCATGCTGACGGACCGGGGCGCTCTGGTTGTGCGCACCGGCCAGTTCACCGGACGTTCTCCCAAGGATAAGTACATCGTCCGCGATGCAACCACCGAAAACACGGTGGCTTGGGGCAGCGTCAATCAGCCCATGTCCCCCGAGCACTTCGACAGTATCTGGGAACGGGTTCTCGGCTTCCTGCAGGACAAAGAGATCATCGTCGAGGACCTGATTGGCGGCGCCGATCCGGAATACAGCCTGCCCATCCGTATCGTGACGCAACGGGCGTGGCACGCCTTGTTTGCGCGGCAGTTGTTCATCCGGCCGCTGCCCGAGGAACTCCCCGATCACAAGCCGGAATTCACTCTGGTTTTCGTGCCTGACTTTGAAGTGAACCCGAAGACGGACGGAACGCGTTCCGAGACCGCTATCGTGATCAACTTCACGCGCAAGATCGTGCTCATCGCCGGCACCTGCTACGCCGGGGAGATGAAGAAATCGGTCTTCACGCTGCTCAACTATCTGCTGCCCGAAAAGAACGTGCTGCCGATGCATTGCTCGGCCAATGTGGGTGAGCACGGGCGCGCCGCTTTGTTCTTTGGTCTCTCCGGCACCGGCAAAACGACGCTATCGGCGGACCGTGACCGGCGCCTGGTGGGTGACGACGAGCATGGCTGGTCCGACAAGGGGTTGTTCAATTTTGAAGGTGGATGCTATGCGAAGTGCATCCGGCTTTCGAAAGAAGCGGAACCCCAGATCTTCAATGCCATCCGTTATGGCGTGGTTCTCGAGAACGTGAAAATGGACCTTGAGACCCGTTTGATCGATTTCGACTCGGACGAGTACACCGAAAACACGCGCGCGGCCTATCGAATCGAATACATCGACAACGCCGTGATCCCGGGCATGTGCGGCCAGCCGAACGACGTCGTTTTCCTCACCGCCGATGCCTTCGGCGTCATGCCGCCTATCTCAAAACTGACGCCCGAGCAGGCCATGTATCACTTCCTGAACGGGTATACGGCGCGCGTGGCCGGTACCGAGCGGGGCTTGGGCAAGGAGCCCCAGGCCACCTTCAGCGCCTGCTTCGGAGAGCCATTTCTGCCGCGCGATCCACTGGTCTACGCCAATCTGCTGGGTGAGAAACTGCGTGCCAGGCACTCCTCGGTGTGGCTCATCAACACCGGATGGACGGGTGGATCCTACGGCGTCGGCCACCGCATGAGCCTGGCCTACACGCGCGCGATCGTTCACGCCGCCATCGAAGGCGGTCTGGCGCATGTGCCGACCAAGCCGCATCCCGTGTTCCGGGTGCTGGTGCCGGAATCCTGCCCTGGCGTGGCGAAGGAGATCCTGGATCCACGCTCATCCTGGGCGGATAAGGAAGCCTACGACCGCACCGCCCGCGAGCTCGCGGCGCGGTTCCAGGAGAACTTCAGAAAGAAATTCAGCTCGGTCGACGCCGAAATCCTGGCCGCCGGACCCGTCATCGACTAACGCTCACCCTGTTTGCGCGTTTCATTCAGGCCTGCTTGCCACTGGCAGGCGGGCCTGACCTTCTATGGGCATCGTCGAGGCCAATCTGCCGCCAGCGCAGACAAGCGGAACCCCTCCCTGCGGACATCTCAATCCAGGGACGTCCGGCTGGCTCTGCCAGATCTCCAGCTTCAAACTCACGCATTTGTTAAACTAATGGTTTCCCACTCTTTCTTTTCAGGAGACTTCCGTACATCCATGTTGCAATCGACCCAATTGCGTCCGGGAATGGTGATCATCTTCAACGGAGAACTGCACACCGTTTTCTCGATGACGCACCGGACACCGGGCAACCTGCGCGGCTTTGTGCAAGCCAAGATGCGCAACCTGCGCTCTGGCACGATGTTTGAACACCGCTTCTCGTCTGAAGACCGGGTCGACCGCGCGGTGCTCGAAGAGCTGGAGATGGAGTACATGTACGACGACGGTGAGTACTTCTACTTCATGAACACGGAGAACTTCGAGCAGACCCATCTCACCAAAGACACACTCGGTGACGGCGTCCAATACCTGATCCCGAATCTCAAGGTGAAGGTCGAGTATTACGAAGGCAAGCCTGTCAGCGTCGAGCTGCCGCCCGGCGTCGTGATGAAAGTGGTCGAAGTGGAGCCCGGCATCAAGGGCGGCTCGGTCTCCAACGTCGGCAAGCCGGCCAAGATGGAGACCGGATTGATTGTTAGCGTGCCCCAGTTCGTGAACGAGGGCGATAGCATCCGGGTCAGTACGTCCGACGGCTCCTACCAGGAACGCGTCACCGTTTAGACCCGCGATCGCGGGTTTCCGTCATCTCCAGAGTTGTTTCCGGATCAGCGGTTTGCAGAAGATTCAAACCGCTTTAGACGGCCCGCCGGCGCACGAGCCACAACATCCCTATTCCACCAGTTAGCAGGAGCCAGGCGCCCGGCTCGGGAACGGGCGCGATCGCGCCGAATAAACCGTGCGATTCGCCGTCGGGACCGGCCGAGAAATAGAGAGCGTTGACGTCGCCGTTCTTGCCGTTGCCAAAGTCCAGCCCCCACAATCCATCAATGCTGAGGGGAGCGCCGGAGGAGTCAGTCAATGAACCCAGGAACATCCCGTTGGCCGGATTGAAGACGTCTATCGACCCGTCCCCAAAGTTGCCGACCAGCAAATCGCCGGCGAAGGTCCCCCATGTGGACGGCGCCAGCGCCAGGCCCCATGGGGCGTCGAGCGGACCGTTCGAAGCCAGGCGGCCGAGGAAGTTTCCATTCAGGTCGAATGTGCTGACGAACCCATCGCCCGGTCCATCGATCTCGTCATGCTTCGTGCTGTCCTGGAGGGCGTACGTGACGTATAGGGTCCCATTGATGTTCTCGACGTTGAATGGCGCATAACCGGCCGGCAGGGTGGGGTCCACGAAAGAGCCGGCCAGCGTGGGCGCCCCGGCGCTGCCCTTCAGAACGTCGATGGTTCCGGCCCTGAAGTTCGCGGCGTAGCCGTAGGAGAAACCTCCGGTAGCGCCGTAGGTCACCCCCTTATAGACATTCGCCGAACTCCCGGCTACCAGCGTTTCGGCGGTCGTTCCGAGCGAACCCCTCCAGCCCGAGATAGTGCCGTCCTCCGACGAGAACAGGAAGTTGTCCCCATTGAAGGCGCCGCCGGCCGCCCCCGGGTTGAACAACTGCCCCGTGACGCTGCCATCTCCCGGGATGGAAACCGTCAGGCCCACCTTGCTCACCACGCCTCCAACCACTCTGTACAACGTGCTGACGCCTGTCCCATTGTCCGAGACCCAGAAGGGGCTGGTGCTGCTTGCCGAGATGCCCCAGGCATTCACCAGACTCGGATCGGTGATTTGAGCGACTCCCGGTTGATCGGAAACCAGATTGGTCACGAAATAGTTGAGAGACCCGGCGCTCGCCATCGACGCCGAAGCCAGGAACGACAGTGTGGTAATCGCGGCTTTCAACATGGATCCCCCCTCGGCCAGATTTGTTCACTCGATGTCAGACGCGGGCGGTAGCGGACGCGCCGTAGCGTCCCACCGAGCCGGGAACTGAAAGCATATTACTGCATAAAGATTGGCGGATCTATGCGGAAGATGTAAAAGTCTTGTGAATTTCTTAACGCGCTTCCCTGGTGGCCGTGGCAGGGCGCCGGGTGAGCCTGAGGTGGTCAACCGGAGAAGCAGGCAAGCCAGAAACGAGCACGCAGGATGAGAGTATCAGGCTAGTCCAGCGGAAGCGTCTCCCAGATCATGTGCAGTCCGGGGCTGATGTCGAGCTTCGCGCTGCGGACGCGAAATACGCCGAGCCTGGAGGTTGGGTCGGTGGAGTCGATATCGAGCCCGCGTGCGTCCCAGACCGGCGCCATGAGAGGGTCCTGGCGTAGCATCGCGTCAGGCCGGCGGTCATAGCTTACAGCCGGGCCGGTGAGCCGGGCGTGGAAGCGGAACTCCGCGCCGTCCACCGCGGTCGTATTGAATTCCAATCCGACGACATAATGCCGCTCCGGCGTGAACTGCTCTTCCAGGCGTCCGATGCGCCCGTTGAGCAGCGTGCCCTTGGGCACTATAATCCCGGCGGCCCGTATCGGGTGCTGTAACCGCGCGGCCACGGGGTCGCCGACAGATGAGCGCTCGAAGCTGATGGGCGTCTCGAGCTTCATATCGAGCGTCAGCTTCGCGGGCAGGCTCCGCGCGGCGGCATGCACGGCTGCCGCCGCGGACTCAGCCGGCGTCGCATCCGCGTAAGGCTGGCAGTCGCTCAGGCTGGTGCGTGCAGTCTGCAGGTTGCCCGCCTCGTCGAGGATGGAGAGTTCCCGCGATTGGGGTGCCAGCCACTCCGATGCGCCGATGCGCGTGCGGGCGTAGACGATGGTCTCGGAGATTGCTGCAAGCGGCGCCTTGACTTGTTCCACGTGCACATCCAGGCGGATCAACTCAGACGTGGCAGGGTCCACGCAGAAGCGTGCGGAGTAAGGCAGGACCAACTGGCGCGTGCCCAGGGTGGCCGAATAGGCACTTCCCGCCCACGGCACATGCACGTCGTAGCCTGTGCCGCGCCGGCCGTTGAGCGCGCACTCGCCCGCTTCGCGGAAGCTCGAATCGGGCAGTGCCGCGGCAATGCGGCCCCAACCGCTCAATCCGCTGGAACTGCCGGCGTCGCCGCGCGTGAGGAGCGCCAGCGTTCCGCGTTCGAACTTCGGCGAATCGGGCCAGGCATAGGCCTCGCCGGCAGCCAGGAAGGCCATGCGGACACGCATCCGGTCGTGCGCCAGCGGCTTATTTTTCGCGGACTGGCGGATGGAGCGGTCGATCGTGGCCAGACAGGAGTACTGCGGCGCTCGTTCCAGCTCCTGGCTGAGCTGTGCGCGGAAACGCGTAAGCAACGAATCCGCGGGCGCGGGCTGCGGCGCTGCCGCAGCAGCGGCGAGAGCAGGTAGAAGAAACGAGACCAAGACACTGATCATGAGGGTTACCTCCAACGACTCCCGAGCGGCAGGAGACGATGACCAGATACAGCCTATAACAAACCAAACCTGCGGGACGGGAACCGGCGCGGCGGCCTCGCGCCCTGCACTCCCACGGCGGCTCCCTTGCGTTCCCGATAGGCGTAGAATCCAGGGGAAGTCCGCCGCCTTACGGGATCGGTTCAGACATGAAGAAACGCCTGCTGCTCGCCTTGCTCGCCGCCTCGTTGCCGGCCATTACGCTGGTCGATCGCGGCCGTTCCTCATACTCGATCTGCCTCTCCGCCGATGCTTCTCTCTCCGAACAGCGAGGCGCGTCAGAGCTGCAGCGTTTTGTCCAGGAGATGTCCGGCGCGCGCTTGCCCATCATCAAGGACACTGAGAAACCAAAGGGCGACCTCGTGCTGGTCGGCGATAGCAAACTCCTGCAGGGGCTCAACGCCGGTATCGATTTCAACAAACTCGGCGCGGAAGGATTCGTGCTCAAGACCTTGGGCCGGAACCTGGTGATCGCCGGCGGACGCCAGCGCGGCAGCATGTATGGCGTTTACACGCTCCTCGATAAACTAGGCTGCCGCTGGTTCACTCCGCAGGTGTCGCGCATTCCGCATCTTCCGACCATTCGGATTGGGCCCCTCGATGAAACGCAGACGCCGGCCTTCGAGTATCGCGAGCCTTTTTTCACCGAAGCCTTCGACCGCGATTGGGCCGCACGCAACCGCACCAACGGCCACAGCTCTAAACTCGACGCGTCGACCGGCGGCAAGATGATCTACTATCCCTTCGTCCACTCCTTCTATCAACTTCTGCCGCCGGAGAAATATTTCGCCGAACATCCGGAGTATTACTCGCTGATCGACGGCCAGCGGCGCGCCGGCCGCGGCCAGCTTTGCCTCACGAACCCCGATGTGCTGCGCATCGCGACCGAGCGTGTCAGGGAGTGGATCCGCGACCATCCCGAGGCAGCCGTCTATTCCGTTTCTCAAAACGACTGGGAAGGCTGGTGCGAGTGCGACCGCTGTCGCAAGGTGGAGCAGGAAGAAGGCGGGCAGCACTCGGGCCTCATCCTGCAGTTTGTCAACGCGCTGGCCGCGGAGATTGAAAAGACGAACCCGGACAAACTGATCGACACGCTGGCTTATTGGTACTCCGAGCAGCCGCCGGCTCACGTGCGTCCGCGCGCCAACGTGCGCATCCGTCTATGCCCGATCGGCATCTGCAACGCGCATAGCTTTGCGCAGTGCCCGCGCAGTGCGTATTTCTACAAGAATCTGCAGGCCTGGTCGAAGATCACCGACCAGCTTTACATCTGGCACTACAACACGAACTTCGCACACTACGTCTCGCCGTTTCCGGACTTTGACGAACTGGCCAAGGACATTCCGCTTTACCAGCGCTCCGGCGTCAAGGGGCTGTTCATGGAGGGTGACAGCGCAGCGGGCGGCGGCGCGGAGAACGCCGAACTGCGCTCGTACGTGATGGCGCGGCTGCTGTGGGATACCAAAACGGATGTAAGCCAGGCCGTCAACGAGTTTCTGGAAGGCGTCTACGGGCCGGCCGCCAAGCCCTTGCGCGAATACTTCGACCTGCTTCAACGGGAGGTTCGCCCGGCGCCGGAAGGTTTAGGCAAGCACCTCTGGATCTACGATATTCCAGACTACAGCAGCGAATTCCCGGCCAAGGCGCGGGCGCTGTTTCGTAGCGCCGAAACGCTGGCCGCGAAAGATGCGGGCGTACTGCGCCGCGTGCAACTGGCGCGGCTTCCGCTGGACTACCTGGACGCGATGCTCGCCATGCGCTTCGAAGTCCGCAACGGCAACTATGCTCCGGCCGATCCGGAGGCGGCGTCAAAGGCGTTGCAGGAGGTCATCCGCAGCGCCCGCGCGTTCGGCATCACCGAGTTGGATGAAGGCGGGAAACTCTCCGACACGGAACTGGCGCTGTCGCGGATCCGGCCTTATGCGACGAGCAGCATCGAGAACGCGGCCTGGCGCCTGAATGTTGTTCCGGAGTTCGACGGGCGGGTTGTCCGTATGATCGACAAGCGGTCCGGCCGCGACCTGCTGCGGCACGCGGCACTCGGCGAGGGTCGCGGAATTCCCAATCTCGGTGGCTTGGCCGTCTCGGTTTTTCCCGATCCGCATGCGCGGAGTTGGGTCGTCGAATGGGCCGCCGAGAAGCGGACCGGGCCAGACGCCCTCACGCTTCTGGGCGTGGCGTCAAATGGGCTCCGGCTGCGCCGCACGTTCCGTCTCGACCCGGAAAGCTTGCATGTCGAAACCGTGGTGGACAATCCGGGGGATGCCGCGATCGATTTCGTCATCCAAACCCGTGCGGACTTCGCGCCAGTCGATATCGACAATACGGTAGTGATGTTTCGCGACCAGGCAGGCAACGCGGTGAAGAAGCAATTGGTCGCTATTGGGGATCCTCCAGCCGGCAACGCGAGCTGGCTGGGTGGCGAGCAGCCGGACGGGACCTGGACCGTCAGCGGCCCCGCTGGAGTGACTGTCTGGAACCGCTTTGACGCCGCTCATACACAGCGGGCTTTCGTGAACTGGACAGCGAAGTCTCATCCGCGCGTCAGCCTCGGCATCTGGTCGACGCCGCAGCATTTGAACCCCGGCGAAAGCTTTCGCACCGAAGGCGACTTCGGCGCGGGGGCGCGGTGAGGCAGTGCCGTTGCAAGTGTACTGCGTCATGCAGAATGACGATTATTCCTGGCGCAGAACGCTACCAATTGTGGGGCAGCTTGGTAAGCTGCGGCCGATTGTCAATCGGCCTGGCGCGTTTTCGGGCAAAACGGCGGCGGTTGCCAACCGCCGCGCAGGATGCCATCCTGCCCCACACGATCTCGATAATCGACAGTACTTTGGACGCACTACACTAGGATCAACGCGCCCAGGAGCCGTCTTCAGAGCCCCAGCAGCCGCTCCGCGTTTTGATAGTAGACCTTCTTCAGCACTTGTTCGGACAGCCCGACTCCGTAGATCCGCCAGCGGCCTTGCGGAGGCACGGCGGCCGGTGCGTAGTCGAAATACTCGTCCTCGGTCTCGAGGAAGCGGAAGTAGATCTCGTACAACGCGTCGTTGTAAACCTGCTGCGGATACTGATCCCCGTGCGGCGTGGCGTCCGTGCCGAAGAGGATGCGGTCCTGGTACTTGTCAAAGAACTTCTTTGAAGTCCGCGGTTGCCGGCCCAGCTCGCCGATGCGCGCGGCCAACTCGACGTGCATGTTCGGGAACTTGTCCATGCATTCCGAGACGTACGCCAGATTCTCGGCGTCGTTCCCCACGTGCAGGCTGACGAACTGCGTCTTCGGGTGTTTAGCGTAAACCCGGTTGCGTGCCTCCATCAGTTCCTGGAAGCTCGGGAAATCCTTGCCGTAGAACGACCAATCGGGGTGGTTGTGCAGTTCCTCCCAGCGCTCGTTGTAGCGGTCGATCGGCAGAAAAAAGGCCTCGGGGTCGGCGGTGTGAATCGTCACCGGCATCTTCAACGCCGCCGCGGCTTCCCACATCGGGTCGAATCTTGGATCGTCCACCTTGACGAGCGGGCCTTCGGTCACGCGCTCACGCAGATAGAGACCAAGCGTCTTCAAGACCTTCAAGCCGCGCGCTCCGTCGGCATGCGCGCGAGCGAGTTCGTCCCCCTGGAACTGCGCATAGCCCGCATCCGCCGCGCGGCTGTACCATGGCTCGGTGAAGGTGAGGAAGCGGCCCGGATGGGCCCGGTCGTACTTCGCCACGGATGCGCGCAAACCTGATCCCACGCCGCCGGTGACGTTGACAAGCATGCGCAGGTTCTTGCGGTCCATCACTGCAAGAAGTTCAGCGGGCTCGCCTTGCCAGGAGACCTCCTCGCCGAGCGACACGCCGTTCTTTGATTTCGCGGAGAAAGAAAGGTGCGTGTGAATGTCGATGATTGGGAAACGGGCTTTCGGCACTTTCGTTTCCGGCACGTGCAGCATGCTGCGCGGCTGAAAGTCGCGCAGGTCCAGCCCGGCCTGTGCGGGCGGCGCGGCAGTTTGCTTGCACGCACCGGTCGTAGCGGCCAAGCCGCCGGCGACCGCACCGGCCGCGAGCCCGAACACAGTTCTCCTGTTAACTTTCTCCATGCGACTTTCTCCTGTCATTTCAACTGCCCGATATGTGCCCGGTCTGGGGGCGAAAAGTTTAAACTTTCGCGCGCTCGCGCAAAAACTCCAGCGCCTGCGACTCCGTCGGCTGATTGCCTGTTCCGCCCGAGGCCAAGGTGGATAGCGCTCCGCAGGCTGCAGCGAAGCGCAGACACTGCTCAATCGGCTCGCGGCGCAGCCAGGTGTGCAGGAAGCCGGCGTTGAATGTGTCGCCCGCGCCCGTAGTGTCCACAGGCTCCACCGGGAATGGCGCCTGCTTGCGGATCCGTCCCTCGAATAGGGTCATGCACCCGCGAGAGCCGAGTTTGGCGACGGTCAGGGTGCGCCCGTTGGCGAGGCTCCGCAGGGCTTGCTCTTCATTCTCTTCGCCCGTCACACCGCGGAGTTCCACTTCGTTGGGAAAGAAGACATCCGCATCCAGGAGTGTCTCTCGCAGGTCCGTTCCCCACGTCTCCGACGGATCGAAGCCAGGGTCAAGCGACGTAGTCAGCCCTTTCGAGTGGGCCATACGCATGATCCGCGCGAAGTGTGGACGAAGGCTGGTCTGCAGGAAGTACGTGGACATGTGCAGGTGATCGTAGCTTTCGAACACCTCCGGCGTGACGTTGCGCGCGTCGAAGACGCCCATCGCCCCGAGATAGGTGACCAGCGCGCGGTCGCGGGATGACGAAACCGACACCGTGATGCCCGTCTTGGTCGCGGGGTCGTGCTCGATTTGGCTCACGTCGATGCCGGCGTTCTTGAGAATGCCCGTACAAAAATCGCCGTAGGTATCCGGTCCAACCTTGGTGACGAAACCTACCTGGTCGCCGAGCTTTGCCAGAGCCATCGCGCAGATCGCCGTAGCGCTGCCCATCGTGAGGACACAGTCCTCGACGGTCACTTCCTTGCCCAACTCGGGAAAGCTGCTGTAATTCTGCAGGATCAGGTCCGGGTTCAGCTCTCCAATCACAAGAATCTTCATGCGCTTGCTCCAGCTACTTCCGGCGATGCACGGTGAAGTCGTTCACGACGCGGCTGATCACGCCGCTGGCGGACGGCGAATCAGGTTTCATGCCGTCACCCATGCAGCGGAAGAAACCGATCAGTTGGCCCACCATCACGTCCAGCACGGCCAGGTCGTCGTCGGCCAGATTGGCAACGCCCTGCAACTCCACTCCGAGGTCGCCTTCCATCAGCAGTTCCGGCGGGATATCCTTGCCGACGATAACCCTGCGCCATCCGATGCCCTTGCGCTGCAGTTCATCGAGCAAGTCGGTCTCATAAGCGCGGCGCACAGAGTCGGAGGAAAGAAAACAGACAACCAGTGTCGCCCCGTCGATGGCGCACATCGGGCCGTGGCGCAATCCTAAGCAGGTCTCGGCAAACGAAGTGAGCCGACCGTCGAGCATCTCCAGAAGTTTGAGAGCCGCCTCGCGCGCGGCGCCATGCCGGCACCCGCTGCCGAGGTAGACGGCCTTGCGGAATGGTCCCTGGGCAATCGCGCGCAGCTTGCCCGCGTAATTCAGAAGGAGATGCCGGGCGGCGTGGGCCAAGGCGCTCACGCTGGACTGGTAGGCCGCCGGGTCGTCAAGGAAGGCGAGCGCGCGGCCAGCGATCACCATGTTGGTGAAGCTGCTGGTCATCACCAGGCTGCGATCGTTTGTACGCTCATCGAGAACCACACGTTGCAGCCGCTTATCGTCCGCGGCGAGGCTGGCGAGTTGACCCTCGGCGTTGCAGGTCACGATGAGGTGACGGACTTCCGGAGCGATGTCCAGCATCAACTCCACCACGCCCGCACTCTCGGGGCTGTTGCCCGACCGGGCCAGCGAGACGAGGCACAGCGGACCGGGAGGCAGCGATGCCCGTTCGTGCAGAAGTATGGAGCCGCTGCCGACGCTCTGCGCAGTCAGATGCAGACGCTCTTGCAGTAAGGGGTGCACACAATCGGCGGCGTACTCGGAGCTGCCCGATCCAGTCAGGACCACCGAATCGCAACCGGCCAAAGACTCGCGCAAGTCGGCAAAGCGGCCCGCGACTTCTCTCGCCGTCTGCTCCCAGGTGTCGGGTTGTTGACACATCTCGCCGAGCGTGTGGAAATAGCCGCGCTCCTTTTGAGTAGCGGCGGACTCGTTCAAAAGCTCAGCAAATACGGCCTGATGGGCACAGAGATCGCTGAGCCAAGATGCGAGGGGTTCCTGCTTGGATTGCAACTTCGTGGTTTCCAAGGCGGCGCTCCTTTCCTGCAACCATTAATCCTAACATGAATACTATCTTATTCTTTCTGCATTTATCGTTTTCTTATGTTTTAAGAAACGACTCCATCATCCTCGACCGCGCCCCAAATCCTCATCGCACCTTGATCTCACTCACCTGATACCAGCCGTCTTCCTGTCGCCCCTCCATCGCGAGACGAATCAGTGGCTTACGGGTGAGCGGGTCCAGCATGGCCACCCGCACGGCGTACTCGCCCGGCGGGAGACTCGCGTCCAGGTAGACCGAGCCTTCATAGACCGAGTCGCCGGGCAGCCACTTGCGCACGTCCACCGGTAGTGTGACGCTGGCCCCGGCTGTCTTCGAGCGGAACTCCATGGCCAGTGGATACTCGTGATAAGCGGGCGAAGAGCCCGTGTTCTGCCACCACATTTTCACCGGCAGCATGGAGCCTGCCCGCGCTTCGGCGGGATGCTCCAGCCGCCGCAGCGCAAACCGGTAGCCAAGCTTCTTCTGAAATTCGGCGAACTGGGCTTTCCATTCCTCGGGAATCGCGGTGGATTTGATGTTGATGCTGGAGGCGTGCCAGAGCAGGGCCTGGTCCAGAATCGGCTTGGGGTCAAAGCCCCACTGCTTCCAGGCGAGTGGCGTTCCGCAGCTCTCCAGCGAGACGGGACCGGTCCGCCAGGCGTCATAGAGGCCGGGGTCGCGCGCAAGCTGCTCGGGATACAGGTCGAACATGTGGGACCAGTTTTGGTGGCCGGGCCGGCCCATGTCGCCCCAACAGTCCAGCCGCCAGCCCGCGCCGCGCCGCGTGGCGTAGACCAGCGCGCGCAGCTCGTCGAAGTTCACGAGCTTGGGAGTGCGCGGGAAGGCCTCGAAGTACACGTCGATGAGTTCCTGCTGAACCGCCCAATCGGGGAGGTGCGGACCCCATCCTTCGCCCCAATAGCCCACGGTCGAGATATCCACCGAGTCCAGATCGGGATGGCCGTCGTAGCGCTGGCCCACTTCGCGAATCAGCTCGCTCCAGGCCTGGCGGTACAGAGGGTCGGAGGAGTCCGGCGACCAGATTTTGCCGTCCTCGTCGCCAGGCTTGTTCGCGCGCTTCGCGCCGGATTGGATATACCACTCAGGCAGCGGGGACTTCTCGTCATACGGCATGATGCGGATCATCAGGGTCTGATGATGCTTGCGGGCTTCGTCCAGTGCGGAGTCGAGAATCTCCCAACGGTACTTACCGCGCTGGGGCTCGAACTGCGACCAGAACCAGCGCACGTACGCGACCGATGAGGGCGGGAAGTCGACGTTTCCTTCCGAGTCGGAGACTTTGCCTTCGGGCCCGACCTCGGACCAGCGCAAACCGGGGTAGATCGCCTGGCCGGCAAACCGTTGGAATGTCTGGATGCCGATGCCCGGATTGAGCAGGACATCGTCGATAGTCTTGGGCCGGACGATCACCGTTTGCGCAACGGCGGTTGTCGCAACCCAAAGAGTGACTGCGAGAAGCCAATGGTGCTTTGCCATTCTGCTGCCTTCCCTGGGACCGCCGATCTCCAGATCGGCTTCTGGGGCCACCGATCTCCAGATCGGCTTCGTTTGCGCGCCCGGCGGCCTCTAGGCTGTTGCCGGCGGCAGAAGTGTGAGCCCGACAGAGCCGATCTGGAGATCGGCGATCCCAGGCGCGACAGGCCCTATTCGCCCAACACCTGAATGAAGACGGTCCGGGCCAGCGGTCCGTCGTACTCGACGAAATAGGCGCGCTGCCGCGAGCCTCGCACCAGCGTTCCGTTCTCCACAGGGAAGAAACAGTTGACTCCTCCCAGAATGCTCTTCAGGTGGTCGCCGGCGTTGAAACCGAGCCTGCCATCGTAGTCGAGATACCGGTTATGCCAGTAGTGGTAAGTTCCCTCCGGCGGGTCCTTGGGAGCCAGCCGTTCGAGGTGCGCCAGGACGTCGCGTTCCAGGCACTCGATGCCTTCCGTGACCAGCAGCCCCGACGATGTGTGCGTCGTCATCACCAGCACCACGCCATTCTTGAGGCCGCTCTCCGCCACGACGCGCTCAATCTGATCGGTGATGTCGATCATCTCCATGTCCTTGCGGGACTGGACTTCGATCTTCTGTAGTTTGACGATCATGCGACGCCTCCCAACAGCCGGACGGCGTTGCCGCCGAAGATCAGCTTCTGGAAATCCGCGGAGAAGCCGAGCGCCCGTACGGCGTTCGCCATGTTCTTGATCTCCACCCTAGGATAGTTGGAGCCAAACAGGATCTGGCGCCTGAGGCTGCATTCAAAGACGGACAGCGGCACCACGTGCGTCATGGCATACCGCAGAAAATCGCGCGGGTTGTCGAAGTAGAGCGCCGAAGTATCCAGGTGAACGTTAGGATACTTCAAGGCCAGCGCCACCGCTTCGGTCACCCAGGGCCACGCCAGGTGCGCCAGCACAATATTCAACTTCGGAAAGTCCACGGCTACGGGTTCGAACAGCAGCGGCTGCCCGTACTCCAGCCGGCTGCCCGGCGCCCAGCTCATCCCGGCATGGAAGAGGACTGGGATCCCGAGTTCCTGCGCCTTTTCGTACACCGGATAAGCGGCGCGATCGGCGGGCCGGAACTGTTGCATGGCCGGATCGAGCTTCAGCCCGCGCAGCTTCAGTTGTTTGATCGCCACATCCAGCTTCGCCGCGGCGTCCGGCTGATGCGGATCCACACTCGCGAAACCGATCAGCCGGTCGCTCATCGCGCACAGCTCGGCGATCTGATCGTTGGTATAGACGCTCTTGCCCAATGCCGTAGTGGCATCCACCGCCACCACAACCGCCTTGTCCAGGCCCGCGGCGTCCAGTTCCAGGTGGAACGTTTCGAGGGGTTGAAAGTTATTGCCGATATAAAATGTCTTGCGCGCCGCGTCGGCCAATTCCGGATGGCGCGCAATCATTTCCCGTACCAGCAGGGGGTGCGTGTGAAAGTCGATCGCAAGGTTAGACATACATAAATGCCTCCGCTTTCTCGTCCGTTGTCCAGTTTCCAGTCACGCCAGCCGAACGCGCGCCGCGATGGCAGGCTCTCCGCCTCCGGCTCATCAGAGGATTCTCCCCGCCCGAGGCCGTGAAATCTTAGCCTTGCCGAGCGCAGCTCACATCAGTCGTGACAATTCACAGGCCAGTGCTATTATCCACCGCAGGGTGGTTCCGCCGGGTGATCGCCGTGCTTGCTCGAGTGCTTTTCCCGAAACCCGCCCGCTCACTCCCAGACCCGGGCGAAACAACGCCGCTGACGGTTGGAGTACCGTGAAATGAGAGCATAGCAATCAAACACAACCGAGTCAAACGTTTTATTTGAGAAGATCGCCATGCATTCGATATAAAACGCAATAAATCGAAATTGAAATCGCAAATTGAGAATGGCATCTTGATGCCTGTCCTGGAGACGCCCCTGCCCGAATTCAAAGCGTCCGCGTTCGCATCCGGCCTGGTCCCGCTCGTCTTCGCAGAATCGATGTCTGCTGCCGCCCCCGATCGCTGGAGTGTGATCGGTCCCGGAAGCGGTGGTGCGCACCTACCCGCGATCGGTCCTAACAACCCGAGCCATGTGTTGGTCGTCTGCGACATGACCGGCTCCTATCTCGCGGAGGATGCCGGCGCCTCGTGGCGCGTGTTCAATCTCCGCGAACGCACGTCGCAGTTTGTTACGATTCCACCCCGCCGGGCACGCTGTACGCCCATGGAATCGGGTTTTACCAGAGTGTGGGCGGCGGCAAGCGCTGGAGCCTGGTCAGTCCCGATCCGCGAGGCGTTCGCACAGGTTGGTCAGCGTAGGCGATCACGCCTATACTCGCATGCAAATTGCACACAATATCGAACCGCTCACATCGGCGCCCCGCCCCGTGTGCCAACCATCGCCTTCAGGTCACTTGGATCTTCGCATGTGTCTGCCGTTAACGCCCGTGAGCCTCATTCCAAACCAGTAGTTGATAGCCGCCCGGATGCGCGCGTGAAAACTGCTCGTCCGGCGTGTAGTTGGCTCGCAGCCAGCTCTCGATCATTTTGAAACGCATCCTCTTGGGATCCGTGCTCGGCCATCCCCATAGTATGAATTCCGGTTTCCAGTCGAAATACAGGACCTTGCGCGGGGGGGCCGAGCGCAGCTCCGCCAGCGCCGCAGCCTCCTCGCGGCCGGTCATCATTCCTGGCTGCAAGTACGAGTAGCGTGTCGGATTTTTCCCTTGCGTCAGGAAATACGCATACGGCAGATACGGAAACGCAAAGAAGCTCTCGCCTGGCGCCACCGCCTGCTCGAGTTCCCGCGCCAGACTCAATGTGTCGTAATCGCCGTACAACGTGCCCACTCGGCTCTCGATTTTCCCTAAACGGGCGCGCACCCCTATGGCGCCAAACGCCATGAGCACAATTGCCGCGGCTAGCGCGATAGACAATATCGTTCGTGCGAGCCGTGGCAGCCGCATCAGCGCGCACGCAGCGATCACCCAGGCGAACGTCGTGCTGTAGGCGATGTGCCCCACATCCATGCGCGGCGCGGCCGCGGCTATCGCTCCCACCGCGCACGCTCCCAGCCACCACATGCGCGCCGTGCGGAGTTGCCTTGAAAGCACGAGCCCGGCCGCCGCAACAACGGGCACCAGCGCTTGCAGCGCAAACAACCCCATCACCACGCCAGCCACTACGAAGTCAACGCCGCGCGCTCCACTGAAGAACCCACCATAGCCCCCGACAACGCCGCCATAGGGGAAACGATTGGCGCCAGAGTAATTAGCGCTCGCCCACAGCATTTCCCGAGCCATCGGCACTAGAGCACCCTGCGCGGCGAGCACGCCTGCCGCTGCCGCCGAAACGCCCGCCACGCCCGAGGCGAACAAACATCCGCCCGTCCAGCGGCGCTCGTACGCCGCCCACCCCAGCATCGGCGGAAGCACTAGGATCATCGATGGCGTCGTCCATGCCGCATACGCCGCCAGCGCGCCGGCCGCGGTCCACGCCCAGCGCGCACCGCTCAGTGAGGCGTAGAGCAGCAAAGCAGCCGCCAGTGCCAAGAGCGCCCCGCTGTCCCAACGGTGGTTCACCCCAAGCGTGCCCCGCAGGGATGCCGTATCCGCGACGTAGAACGCCGCCAGCCACAACGCCGCAGTGCGCCCCCCGAGCTTTGCCGTAATCCAGTAAAGGCACGCCGTGATCAGTGCTACGTCCGCTACCAGTAATACGTGCGCAGCTTCCATCGTTACGCCGAATACCGCGAACGCGGCAGCAGTATTCCAGAACGCACCCGGTCCGAGGTACGCGAAGAAATCACGATAGGGAATTTGGCCCGCAAGGATCCTGCGCGCGCCATCCAGGTAGATCCCCTCGTCGTTGGTGCCCTTCGGGTAAGTGATGCCTAACCGTTGGCCAAAGAGCCACCACAACACCAGGGCCGTGCATACGAAGACAGCACCCGCGGTCGCCGCGTCCAGCCCGCGGCGGCCCAAGGGCGTGCTGCCCTGGGTGTAGCTGCCTTCTTGCATAGAAGCCATACTACCTATATCCGGCAATCCCTGTCCCCGCCGCACCGGCATGCCCCGCGTGTCCGTCGGTCCAGATCTACGTTGCTGTGCCTTCAGACTGGCGAGAAGAACCGAAGCTGGCAGGTCGCCGTTGCGACGAACATGTGAGCCATCTCTCAGTGGAGCCAGTGCGCGTCTGGGCTGAAGCGCGTGCCGCGACAGAGATAGTAGCATGGGTTCGATGGAGCCAATCGCAAGGGACGGAAATCCCGTCGCTCTCCCGCGGCTGACGCATATGGCGCTGCGCCTGGAACGCGATACGCCACTTTGTATCATCGCTTTTTCTGTGTCGTATTGGCTCTTTACGGCGCTCCACTCCATGGCCAGACTGTGGTACGACGAGTTGAAAACGTTCTATATATCCCGCCTCCCCAGCGCAGACATGATTTGGACTGCGTTGAAGGATGGACCGGACTTCAACCCACCACTGCTGTACTGGGTTACGCGCATCGCACAGCGGTTCTTTGGGGAGTCGCCGATGGCGACCAGACTGCCCCAGATGATCGGTTTTTGGGCGCTCTGCCTTTGCTTGTTCTGCTTTGTTTCCCGACGATGCGGCCGGCTATATGGGTTGTGCGCCATGGTGTTCCCCGTTCTCACGATTGCTTATGGGTACGCTTCGAATGCGCGAGCTTACGGGATCGTCCTGGGCTTTTGTGGTATCGCCCTCGTCTGCTGGCAGATGGCAACGGAGAAGTCGAAGCGCAGTTTCTGGCTGCTGGCGTATTCGCTGGCATTAGCCGGTGCATTGGCAACCCACGTCTACGCCTGCCTTCTGGTGATCCCCTTCGGCATGGGCGAACTGGCCCGGGCATGGCGGACGCGGAAGGCTGATTACCCCGCCTGGATCGCGACAGCGCTACCATTACTTTCGCTTGCGGTGTATATACCCCTGATTCCGGCGTTCAGGTCATTCACCATGAAGGGGTCGATATTCCGTCCGGACGCATCATCGATATCGAAATGCTACACTTTCCTGCTCGGCCCGGCGGCCTGGGTATTGGTAGCCGCACTCTGCATCGGGATCTCGTTGTCACGCTATAGTGCTGCACGCAACAGTCAAGCCGAGGATCATCCGATTGGCCCGCGCTTCCACGAGATAGTCTGCGCCGTCGGGTTGGCACTAGTCCCAGTATTTGGCGTATTGTTCGCGCTCGCAACCACGGGCATTTTCCTGGAGCGGTACGGCCTTGCAGGCGTCATCGGCGCCGGTGTATTGTTAGTGTCGTTTGTTGGGTGGTCATCTCATTACAGTCCGATTGCCGCCGCCTGCGTGTTCCTCCTGTTCGGCGGTTGGTTCTTGTGGACTTCGGGTGTCTGGGCATGCGAGGCGGTTTCCGGATACACCCCCAGTTCCAGGCTGCCCGCTCTCGAGCTGAGCCAGCTTCGTTCCGACCTGCCGATTGTGCTCTCCAGCGGCCTGATGTTTCTGGAAGCCGACCACTATGAGAGCAAAGACGTACTCTCCAGAACTTACTACCTGTTGAACCGCCCGGCGGCGCTGGCTTATACAGGAACGGATGTGTTCGAGCAGGACTTTCAACGGGCACGCCGCTGGTTTCCGCTCCGAGGCCAGCTCGTCAATTACGATACTTTCCGAGCTGCTCATTCGACTTTTCTAGTGTTTGGTCCGTACGCATATGCGAATGACTGGCTGATCCGCAAACTGGCAGATGATGGATCGACATTCGTTCTCAAAGGAGAGTATAGGGGCCCTTACGGAGATTGTGTGCTTCTGGAGGTAACGTGCCCTCGCCCTCCACTTAAGGCCGACGCTCACAAACATTAGTGTATGCGCCAGAGTTCGTAGTCGTTCGTCGTCTCTGGGCTCCATACCCAAAGCGCAGGGCCAAAATAGTTGCTGTAGAGGCCGGCGGAGTATCCCATGGTGCGGCCGTGCGGCGCGTCGTAATGCCGCGAGTCGAGCAATTCACGATTTGGGAAACGATTGCGCGTAACATTTCCGCCCTCCAGCAAGCCAACGGCAAGCAACTCTCCCGGATTCGGGCCCGGCTCCCCAGGCTTGGAGATCCTGGCCCCGGCCTCTTGCGCGTACCAGTAGAAACCCCATTGCCCTCCATACCAGACCTTCTCTCCCGCAGCCACGTGCGACGCGATCAACTCGGACGCAGCCCTGCGGCCGTACTCCGCGAAATCGGCATCGGCTCGCAGCACTACGCAGGAATACGCCGCACAAGAGAAAGCAAGTACCCCGTAGGCGGACAACTCGCGGCGTCTGGGGAGAGTTGAGAGGACCCGGATGAGGATGAGAACGACGGCGGGCAGGACTCCTAGCAGGTATTTGATGGGCAATTGGACGTAGAAAACCGCTGGCACCGGAATCAGTAACCACAGACTCAGCAGCAGGCCAAGCCTGTCCCATGTCCGCACGTTCTGGTACAGCATATAAGCCAGCGTGGCCATACCGTAGAGTGCCGCAGCCAAAGGCCACTCTTCCGCGAGGCTCCTCGACCGGAATAGCATGATGTGTAAGACCAGGACGGGAACTATCGGCAGCAGAAGGAGCATCGGCGCCTTGCGCCAGCGCGTGGCCAGCCATACCGCCGCAAATGGAATCGGGAAAGAAAGATATAGCAGATACCCGTGGAGGTTCGCAGGTATATGGCTCAGCCCGACGAGCAGATTGGCTGATTCCGCCTCCGGACCATGATCGCGCGTCACCAGATTCACCGTGACGAGAATGCAGGCCGCGACGAGCAGCGGCGCCCAAAGGTAGGCTTCCCGCCGGAATTGCCGTACCGCTTTGCGGATTCGAAACTCATTGAACAGCCAGAGCGCGCCAAGGGGAATCAGAAGAACCATGTGGGGACGGGCATAAGGGGCGAGACCGAGCGCCAGGCTGGCGGCTGCTGCTTGATGCCAGCGGCGTTCATCCTTCCATGCCAATAGGCGTTCAATGCCGGTGAGCCCGAGCGTGAGCGCGGCAATGTCCGGCATTGCGGTGCTCGCCATCGGCAGGAAAGGTGGAATGGCTACAAGCATGAGACCCGCGGCAGAGGCCTGGAGCCGGTCGAAGCCGAGACGCATGGCGAGTCTGACCATCTCCAGAGCCGCAATGCAGGCCAGTAGGATCTGCAGCAGATGAGCGATCCACTCCGCGCCCCCAGCCAGAATCACTGGAACCAACAGATAGCCCATTAACGACTGCGTGGATCCGGCTCCCAAACTGCCCGCTCGCGCGACGCAGGTTTCGTGGCCCAGCCAGCAGACTGGAAACGACATCGGCTGGAGCGGCGTTTTGAGAATCTGCCTCGCCTCAAGAAGAAACCATGGGTCATCGATTGTGTAAGCCTTGTTCAGAAAAGGGACGAGGCACGCGATGACGAGCAGTATGCTCGGAAGGATGAGCGTGATGATGCCCGGTCGATGCGCCCCGGCAACCGGCAGCCGTGCATCGGGCTGGCTCTCAGGGCTGGAACTCGAGCGATCCATCATCACGGTTTGGCGACAGAAGATGCTGTCGGCTCGGGCTCAGGCCGTTCTCCAGTGGGGTGCTGATCTTCCAGCCGGCTTCCACTGCCCGCGGACGGAGTGGCTATCGCCCTGACTTCAGCGTCCACCATGATCTCGACCAGCTCCCTAAAACCGGTGCGATGCTGCCATCTGAGTTGTTTTTGTGCCTTGGAAGGGTCGGCGAGCAGGCTGTGCACCTCGGCGGGGCGGTAATAGCGCGGGTCGATGGTTACGTACTTCGTCCAATCCAGCCCAACACGCGCGAACGCGAGATCCATGAACTCCTTTACGGTATGGCTCTCCCCCGTGCCGATAACGTAATCTTCTGGCTCATCCTGCTGGAGCATCATCCACATGGCTTCCACGTATTCCGGCGCGTATCCCCAGTCGCGCTTCGCGTCCATGTTGCCTATATAAAGTTTGTCCTGCAACCCCGCCTTCACTCGCGCCGCGGCCCGAGCGATCTTGCGGGTCACGAAGGTTTCGCCGCGCCGTGGGGATTCGTGGTTGAAGAGAATCCCGCTGCAGGCGAACATTCCGTAGCTCTCCCGATAATTCGTTGTGACGCTATGGGCGAAGAGTTTGGCACAGGCATACGGGCTGCGTGGATGGAACCTTGTGTTTTCATTTTGCGGTGGCGGTTCGGAGCCGAACATTTCGCTGGAGGAGGCCTGGTAATAGCGGCACTTCAACTCAGTCCGGCGAATGGCTTCGAGTAGCCGCAGGGCGCCGTTGGCGGTGACGTCACATGTGTATTCCGGAATGTCGAAGCTCACTCGGACGTGGCTTTGCGCCGCCAGGTTATACACTTCGTCCGGCCTGACCATGTGCAGCAAATTCCACAGGCTGCCGGCATCGCTCATATCGGCAAAATGCAAGAAGATCCGGCTCTCCTGTTCGTGCCAATCCTCATAGATGTCGTCCAGGCGTCCGGTGTTGAAGCTGCTGGATCGCCGCTTGACCCCATGGACTTCGTAGCCTTTATCGAGGAGG